>Ga0079992_132195_pt1 | contig 11164 bp, 9 predicted proteins | sample FaiFalFF_MnMetaG_3_FD_69197 | JGI IMG/M metagenome (GOLD analysis project Ga0079992, IMG submission 69197) | Freshwater microbial communities from Yellowstone National Park, Wyoming, USA - Fairy Falls B (FF_Mn_B) MetaG (SPADES assembly) (version 2) | ecosystem: Environmental > Aquatic > Freshwater... | reverse complement strand
CTCCCAACGCATTCCCACTCGTTCCCAATCGCCGCCGACCGCTTGCCAAAAGCCTTCGGGATTGCCTTCCAACCCGTTTCCGTTAAATTGTTCTATAATATGCAGGGAAGAGAAGTTACAAGTAGGAGTTACGCGGCGAAGTGGGTGCAGAATCCGAATAAGCAAAAGAGGTGATGGGTATGGATACTCAAGATCTTTTGAGGCATCGCATTCTGTTCCTGAGTGAGCCGATTACGGCAGAGGTTGCTAATCGGCTGATTGCGCAATTGCTGTTGCTGAGCGCCGACAATCAGGAGGCTCAAATTGACCTCTACATCAATTCGCCGGGCGGTAGCGTGCTGGATGGGCTGGCTATCATTGATACGATGCAATGCATTCCAACGCCCGTGAGCACCATTTGCGTGGGGCAGGCAGCTTCTATGGCGGCATGGATTTTAGCGGCAGGGACGAAAGGACTTCGCTTTGCTACCCCCAACGCGGAAATCATGATTCATCAGGTCGTCGCTGCTTTTGCAGGTCAGACTACGGATATCCGCATCTATACTCAGCGCATGATGCGTTTGCAGGAAAGGTTGGTGCATATGCTGGCGCAATGGACAGGACAACCTGTTGAGCGCATCCAAAAAGATATGGAACACGAGTTCTTCATGACCGCAGAGGAGGCGAAAGAGTATGGGCTGGTGGACGCGATTCTGGAACCGTTTGCAAAGTCGCAACCGCCGTTCACTGCTGGAAAAGAAAGCTAACAAAAAGAAGGAGGTGAAACAGCAATGAAGCCCTACATTCATCTGTATGAGCGCAGGAGCGACGAGAAAGGTCAACACTGGGAGGGAGTGTTTGCTATTTGCTTGATTGCTTGCCATGCAGAACGGGAAGGCGCAGAGAGGAGTGAGGAAGTCGCCGCGCGGCGTTTACGGGAGCAGGTAGATTTCATCAACGCGCTATTTTGCCCAGAGCCGTCGCGTGCCTTTGCACTGCGTTATATCACTCATCCACACCCAACCTCCTTTTCCGCTGGCAGCATTGAAGTTGCCTTGCTGGGGAAGATAGCGGCAGACACAAAGGAGGATGCAGAGAAACAGGCGCAATCTCTCTGCCATGAAGTGGCAGCATTGTTGGGCGGGATGATGCCCAATTATGATTGGAATGTGGTGACAGACGAGGTGACTTTCAAGAAGATATGGGAACCGTTTGATTTGGAGAGTGCTTATGTGGCAGAGATCCGCCGTCGGGAAGACCGAGTGCGGTTGGAGAGCGTGCGTCCTCGCCCTATGTTGGGACGGGGACGCACACCGCCACCCCTGTCGTGGAACGCCGACGAATCGGTTTACTTTGTCCATCCGTTCATCCCTCGCCCGACGACGATGGGACGATTGCTACGCACGATGTTGCTTCAGCGCGCCCCAATTCTTCTCCAGACAACCATTGCACCCGTGTGGTTGACGGAGGAAGAGGAAGAAGGGTTGGTGGCTGAAATTTCCAAATGTGAGCAATACGGACAAAAGCGAGATATTTTGGTGCGCGAGAGCGTGCTTGCCATGCAGACCATTCATGAGGTGCGTGCAGCAGCTATGTGCGAAGGTTTGCTGGCTCAACTGCTGCGCCTTCAAGATGCACCGTTTCTTTTAAACATCACCCTTGCCAGTCCTGAGCCACTGCCTCCAACGGTGGTGGAAGCTGTTGGGGTGGAAGTCACGGCTCCCGCTGGCAACCAGACCTATAGCGGCAATTCCTACATGATCGGATTGCAAGCGGGCGGTTATGATATTGTCTTTCCGCGCACGGAACAAGAGCGACAAAAGGCTTGCAAAAATGTCCAGTTTCTCACTTTTGACTTATGGGGCGAGACATTAGCGCCCAAGCCGTTGCAACGGGTGCGCTGGCTTGTGGATGCACATGAAGCAGCGGGCGCATTTCGGTTTCCGATAGCCACCGCCGACGGCTTGGTAGGGATGGATGTGCGGACGGCTCGTTTCCGTCCCCTGCCACGAGAGGTTGCTGCCCTCGGACAAAGTGAAGAAGAGCGGTTGCTCGTGGGAGAGAATTGCTACCTTGGCATGTCCGAACAGGTCTTCCTGACCGAACGCGACCGCCGCCAGCACGTTTACATCGTCGGGCAAACAGGGACGGGCAAGACGACCTTGCTCAAGACCATGATTGTTGCTGACATGGTAGCAGGCAAAGGGCTTGCAGTAATTGACCCACACGGCGACTTGTTTGATGAACTACTGACTCACATCCCTAAACATCGTATCAAGGATGTAGTTATTCTTGACCCGACTGACACGGAGTTTCCCGTCGGATTGAACATGCTGGAATGTCCGAACGAGGAACAACGCCATTTCATTGTGCGCGAGATGCGCGCCATCATGGAGCGGCTGATTCAAGACCAGTATGAACATGCGGCTGCTGATTACGCTGGTCCCGTCTTCTACCAGCACATGCAGATGAACATGCTGCTGGTGATGTCCAACCCCGATGACCCCGGCACGCTGTTAGAGTTTTACGAGATTTTTCAGCACGAAGACTATTGGAAACGGTGGGTGCCACCACGCCGGACAGATGCGCAACTGGATCGTTGGGTAGAGAAGAACCTACCCAACATTGACTACACAGAACGCTACCCCGAGCATGGATTGACCTGGGGCGAGTATCTGAGTAGCAAGTTTGACGACTTTGTGTTTGACCCTAAACTGCGCCTCATCTTCGGACAGAAGCGTTCCACGATTGACCTGCGGCGCATTATGGACGAAGGGAAGATTCTGCTGGTCAACCTGGCGAAGGGGGAGTTGACTGAAGCCAACGCTCGCTTTCTTGGGATGGTGCTGATGGCAAAAGTGATGGCGGCGGCGATGTCGCGCGCAGAGTTGCCCGTTGAACGGCGGCGGGTGTTTTATCTTTATGTGGACGAATTCCAGTCGCTGGCGACGCAGAGTTTCGTCCTGCTGCTTTCTGAGGCTCGCAAGTTTGGGTTGGGCTTGATTTTAGCGAACCAGTTCCTCTCGCAGATTAAGGATGAACGCATCGTGCAAGCCATCTTCGGCAATGTGGGGACGCTGATTAGTTTCCGCGTGGGTCAAGCAGATGCCCAACTGTTAGAACCTCTCTTTGCCCCTTTCTTTGACCGCTTCGACCTGAGCAACCTGCCCAACTGGCACGCTTGCGTCAAAACAACGGTAGGCGGGCAGGTGGTGACACCCTTCACCTTGCGCACGACATTGCAATTTGCCACCACGCCCGACCCGCAAACTGCCGAACAAGCGCGAAATTATTCCCGAAAACAATATGGTCGTCCCCGCCAGCAGGTTGAGGAGGAAATCCAGCAGAGTTTGAAAATCAAGAGGTATAATTAGGGTGTGAGGTTCTGAGAAGCGAGAACCTCTATGGTCTGAATTGCAAGGCTCTCATCTAAAGCGTGAGGTGTCCCGATGGCAACAAGCCAGGGAACGATGAGAGGGTAGCGGGAATGGATTTACGCATATGCGGTAGATTAAGGCGTAGAAACCTGGCATTCAGGCGAAGGGCAATCCCAAGCGTTGCCTTCTTCATCGGTGGCTGCCTGAAGGATTGCTTTTCGCAGTTGGATAGGCTCTTAGGAGGTGAGAAAGGGTGGCGAAGGTAAATTGTCCAAAATACAATGGGAGTGGCAAGTGTCCTGCTTGTGGCGGGAAAGGCACCATCCGAGGTGGCAGTCCTGAAAGCCCCTTCCATCCCGAACAGAAATGCCGCGCCTGCGACGGAAGGAAACTTTGCCCAAACTGCAACGGGACAGGGCAAGTGGAAAAGTAGCAAACGGATAATCATTTGCTTGGGACGCCGAAAAGGTGTATACTAATAATTGAGGTGATCAAAATGGCTCGGTTCTCATGGTCATGGTGGCCTTGGCACAGGTATAGCATCTGGGGTGCTAAATGGCAGGGCAGGGTGGATGGAGAAAAGAATATCCCTGCTTGGCACAACCCTGACCAACCTCCTTATGTGCTTGAGTTGAAGGAAGCAGCGGAACATGACATTAGGATGCTGGTTGAGGAATGGCACAAACACGACAGGATACTTAAGGGGAAAGAGGAGCAAGCCCAAAAATTCAGGGACGAAGCTGACCAACGGAAAAGGAAAGCCGAGGACGAACTTAAGAAAGCTGAGGACGCTTACAGAAAAGCGCATGATAACAATGCCCCCCCAGCAGGAACTGATGCTCGTCTTTTCGGGTATTGGTTGTTACTTGCTTTTTTGTTCATCTTTGAATTTCCCATCAATTCCATTGTCTTTCGTATTTTTGGGGAGGCAGAGATTTTCACCTATGTGGCTACGGCTGCCATTGCGATTTCCCTGTTAGTCTGTGCCCACCAACTGGGACATTTTCTCCGTGAAGGGAAATGGGACAAGACAAGGATAGCGATTACCGCAGTTCTCATCGCCATTCCCATACTCGTAATCGGGGCTGTTGCTTGGCTGCGGCAATGGTATCTCTCTCAAGTGGCTGAGGGGACGGAAGGGTCGTGGTCTCAAGGGATGCTATTTGCCTTTGCCACTTTCAACCTTCTCATCTTTACTGTGGCAACAGTTGCTTCCTACCTTGTGCACGATCCAACTTTATTCGCCGTCTATCGCGCACGAAAACAACTGGCTAAAGCCCAAAGAGAATTTGCAAAGGCTGAAAGAGATTACATCCGAGCCAAAACCGATCGGGAAAAAACTTTGGATATCTATAGGACAAAAGCGAAGCAAATCAAAGACACAGCGCAACTACTAATGAAGGTCTACTGGACGGAAAATCTTCGTAGCCGAACAGACCGAGAGCAATATGAAAAGCAGGGCTTACTCGAACCTGAAGCGATGAAGAAAGAGAACCAACCACGGATAGCCGAAAATGCACTAAAGGAATTGGGGGTGGAAGAATAAAATGAAAACCAAAAGTAAACTGATGGCACTGTTTATTGGGATTGCCTTTATAGCCTGCGGTTGGTGGTTTATGATGGGCTGTTCCGCCGTTAAAGGGCGCCAAACACCTTCGTGCGTTATCTTCGTCCTGTTTGACATTTCTGGAAGCACCGCTATTCCAGAGATTCGGCAGCGCTATTTCAATGACTTCCAAAAAATCTTAACAGCACTGCGTGGTGGTGAACTCCTGATAGGGGATGTCATCACGGAAAACACAATGGCTACTTTAAGTCTCCCAATCAATGAATCCTTCCCCGCATACAATCCACTCGTGCACAATCCCCTAACACATAAGCGTGAGATGGAAAAAGCCATCAAGATTGCCCAAGAGAAGGCTAAGAAACTCATCTTAGAAAGTCCCCCAGCGCCTCGGACGGATTTGTTGAACGCCTTTCAGGCAGCCGATAAGGTCTTCAACGGCGAAAGATGTAAGGCTGTGCCCCACAAGATTTTGGTCGTGTTTTCTGATATGATTGAGCAATCCAGCCGCTACAATTTTGCAGGGGAAAATCTTACGGAAAAGAGAATTCAGGAAATCATCCAAACACTCAAGAAGCAAAAACAACTTCCCAATCTCCAAGGTGTGAAGGTCTGGGTCGCGGGAGCAACTGCCGCAGTGAAAGGTGGCTTAAATCCAAAGAAAATTTACCAGATCCAAGACTTTTGGCTTGCCTATTTTGCAGCCTGCGGAGCCGATTTGACAAAAGAGCGTTATTCCACCACGCTTCTAAACTTTGAATTACCCGCGAAATGAAGCCGATGAAAGGAGGTGAGATGAGATGAGCACAGAACAACCACCAAAGCCGATCAGGCTATATGACCTTTCAACGGGTGAATGCATAGGCGACATCACACAAGAGCAACTCAACGCTCTCATTGAAGCGTTTGAGGAAGAGAGCCTTCAAGACCGTGATTATTATGTCCATCGGGCAACTCTACCACTGATAAAAGACCCACAATTGATTGCCCTGTTGGAAAAGGCTTTGGGGGAGCGTGAGGAAATGGAAATCAAATGGGAGCAAGTTGAAGGAGATGATGGTTGACGGAATCTTTCACGCTGACGAATCTGCTCATCGGTAGCGCCTTGTTTGGTGGCAACATCGCAGGAGATGTTATCGGAGGCATCTTGGGTGACAGAACTGACGACTTTTGTTGCCGTGCATATCAGCCCATCTACATCGCAGGGCAATGGATTACAATTTTCAAAGGGTGATCGGAGATGAATGCTAACGATGTTGTTGGGTTGCTGGAAGCGGAATGGCAAAGCATCCGAGAGCAACTCGGTGAGCAATGGGGCGACTTTGTAGCCGCATATCGTGAAATCGTTGCTGCGCTCCCCGAAGAGCCAAGCCGCGATGACATGGAACGCATCGCCGATGCAGTCTGTCAACTGATGGGACGCTATGACTACACGCGAGGGCTCCTACGCGGATGGCAAAGTGTGACATGGGAACGATTACTGACCAGCCCTACGAGCACATTGAGCGAGCAAGAGCAAGTGCATCAGGTCTGCAACCGCTTCCGACAGTTAGCAGAAGAGTTTGCAGGGAGCGAGCCGCAGGAGAAGGATAAGTCACAGGACAGCGAACCGCGCGAGGGGTGAGGGGGATGCCTGAGCAACTTATCTGCGACCCCACCCTTTACCAGTGGCTCTTTTTCCTTCGCTGGCACAGCCGCGACAGCGATGAACAACGCATGGAGCACGCACGCGCTTTTCAGGATGTGCTTAAGGCAGCGCAGGCTTGGATGGGAGTTGAGTCGGAGTTGCCTGCCTTGCCCGTTTCTGCCCTTACGCCCCCGCAGGTCAGCGAACGCTTGGCGGCACAGCCCTGGCGGGAACGAGATGGGTCGCTACGCGAACTGGAGGCACGCACACTCCTTGATACCTTCTATCTTCAGTTGGGGCAAGCACTGCAGGGCGAGATGACCGCAGTGGCGTTTCAGTCACTCGCTCGTTGGACTCACCCTGCGCTCAACAGTGAGGCATCTCAGCACGCTTACCTCGGCGAGGCACTTTGCCTGTGCGCGCAGGTGGACGAGGAGTTATCGGAAGATATGCTGGCAGAGTTAGCGGCGGAAATTGTCCAGTATGGGTTGGGACGCTCCACCGACAAGCGTCGGCTTGAGGGCATCTTGTTGCCCTGCGGCTTCTTTGTGATGGTGCCCGATGCCGAGTGCGAGGTCTCTGTGCTCCTTTACCCTGCTTCCGCTACCCGACAGACGAGCCGTTTCGTCCACTTCATCCTGCCCCAACTGTTTTTGAGCCGCCTGAAGGCTCGTGTCATCCGCCACAGGTATCATCATCACCTCCTGCCTCAGGCGCAAAAGCAAGAGCAGGAACTGGACGCCCTGCTCAAGCAAGCGGCTCAGCCTCGCTTGCATCTTGAGGCGTTGGAACAACTGAGTGCCAACATCTCCCGTAAGCAGGCAACCTTTGTGGAGACCCTCAGCGAATTGGAGGAGCAGTTAGAGACGATGAGGGTGAACTTGCGGAATGTGACCCTGCTCATGGACGATGCGTTATGGGGCGAACAGCGACAGCGTGCCCAGCAACTGCTCACAGCGGACATGGCGCTGTTCGCAGAACAGATAGAAACCGACCTTCGCTACCTGCGCATCACACAACAGCAAGCAGACCTTGCGCTTCAAACCCTTTTGACCGTAACGGGCGTGCGAGGAACACAGTGGGAGCGCAGGATGACGCTGTTGCTGGGCGTGTTTGCGGTGATGGCAGTCGCCCAGGCTTTCCCTGAACTGGCGTGGTGGTGGCGCCTCGTTCTCATCGGACTGGGTAGCATCGTTGTCGGTTTGGGCTACTGGTGGCTACGACAGCGTTAATGCAGGATAGCAAACGCGCTAAAGTTAAGGAGCAAGGGGTGACGAACATGGGGGTAAGTCAATCCATACTCTGGGCGAGACTAACCCGCCAGTATCTGGCGTTGCGCAAGAAAGAGTTGCTTCAGCAAGCAGTGGAAACAGCAAAGCAGGCAGGGGAAATGCGTATCGCCAAACTCTTGCAGGCGTTTCAGGCGCAGGACATTGAAACCATAGACCGCATGGCTCCTGCCCTACTCAATGCACTCCTTGAATCAGGGCGGGAAGAAGAAGCGTGGACGGTGGCGTTGGTGCATTTAGACACCAGAGCGCGACTGATAGAGCAGTTCATTTATTTCCCTTTGGAACAGCAAATGGAGGCGCTTGAGATAGGGTTGGAGGCGTGTGAGGATGGCACCGCCATCGCGCGCACTCTAGGTGATGAGCCGTGCATTGCATTCTACCGTGCAGTAGCAGGCAATGGATATTACCGAGCACGGCGGTTTAATGAGGCGGAGGGAGCATACAGGGAGGCGTTGGGGATTTACCGTCATTTGGCAGATAAAGAGCCACATGTGTATGAGCCTTATGTGGCAATGACGCTTAACAATCTGGGGCTTGTGCTGAGGGAGTTGCGACGGTTTGAAGAGGCGGAGGGAGCATTTAGGGAGGCAGTGGGGATTTATCGTCGTTTGGCAGATAAAGAGCCACATGTGTATGAGCCAGATTTGGCACTGACGCTTAACAGTTTGGGGAAGGTGCTGAGTGAGTTGTGGCGATTTGAGGAGGCGGAGGGAGCATACAGGGAGGCGTTGGAGATTTACCGGCATTTGGCGAAGGAGGTGCCGCAGGCGTATGAGCCGGATGTGGCAAGAACGCTTAACGGTTTGGGACTTGTGCTGGGTGACTTGCGGCGGTTTGAGGAGGCGGAGGGAGCATACAGGGAGGCGTTGGAGATTTATCGGCGTTTGGCAAAGGAAATGCCACATGTGTATGAGCCAGATTTGGCACTGACGCTTAACGGTTTGGGGAATGTGCTGAGTGAGTTGCAGCAGTTTGAGGAGGCGGAGGGAGCATACAGGGAGGCGTTGGGGATTTATCGCCGTCATGATATTCCCGACGAGAGGGCTATGTTGCTGTCCAACCTCGGCGGACTGCAGATGGAGCAGGAGCGATGGGAAGAGGCGGTAGAGACGCTGAGGGAGGCGGTGGAACAGGTGGAACGACTGCGGGCGGAGGTGCTGAACCTGGACCGCCGCGAGCGCATCCTGCGTGAGAACATCCACATCTATGAGCGGTTGCTGATTTGCCTGATGAAGTTGGGGCGGTATCGGGAGGCTTTAGAGGTAGCGGAGCGTGGGAAGAGCCGCACGCTGATTGATTTGCTGACACTGCGTGATTTGCGCCCACACAATGCACCGCCAGAGGTGGTGGAAGAATACGAACAGATGCTGTTCCGAGCACGGGCACTGGAGGATGCACTGCGTCGGACGGAAGGAGACGGAAGGAGGGGAGAAGGCGAGAGAGGAAGAACGGCAGAGGAGTGGGAACGGATGCGACAGGAATTGACTCAGACCAACAACCGCCTGCGTGAACTGGCGATGGTCATCCGCGAGTATGACCCTGACTTCTTGCCACACGCTAAGCCGTTGACTGTGGACGAGATTATCGCCTTAGCACGAGATGCCAACGCTACGCTCGTTCTGTTTCGGGTGACGGAGGCGGGCAGTTTCGTCTTCCTTGTCTTCCCTGACGGTGAGACCGATGTGGTGGAAGTGTCTGACTTCACGACAGCGGCGTTGAACGAGTTGCTGGTGAAGTTTGAAGATGGGAAAGCATCCGACGGCTGGGTGGTGCGCTACTACAGGTATCAAGAAGCGTATGAAGCGTATCAAAAAGTGTCTCAAGAAGCGTTGAAGGAGAGGAACCGAGCCAAAGCGGAACTTGCCGAAGCGTTACGAGCCGAGGTGTTACATGCCCGTCAAAGTTGGCTGGAAAAGATGGATGAGACGCTGGGGACGCTTTATCGGCGACTACTCAAACCTGTCCACGAACGGCTTAAGGGTTGGCAAAGGCACGCCCTCCCTGCCGACCATCCACCGCACCTGGTTTTGGTGCCCAATCGTGGCTTGGCGATTCTGCCGCTCCACGCCTGTTGGTGGGAGGAGGACGGGGTGCGCAAGTATCTGCTGGATGAGTTCGTCATCCGCTATGCACCGAGTTTGTCCGTTTTCAAGCGGTGTCTGGAGCGGGAGCGAGCAGGGCGCAAGCGTGAGACGCTACTTGGGGTTGCCAACCCGGTGCCGCCGGGAAACCTGGTCTTTTCCGAGTGGGAGTGCGAAGAGATTGAGCGGCTGATCGGGAACGAGCGATGCCTGATGTTATGGAGGGAGAAAGCGACAGAGGCGGAAGTCAGGCAGTGGATGAGGGAGCGCAACTATCTGCACTTCTCCTGTCATGGGCAGTATCGGCTTGACGCCCCTTTGGAGTCGTCATTGCATTTAGCGGGCAAGGACACATTGACTTTGGGCGAGATATTTGAGGGTGTGTATTTGCCTCAGGCATGGTTGGTGGTGCTGTCGGCATGTGAGACGGGGCTTGTGGACTTCCGAGAAGTTGCCGATGAGCATTTCGGGCTACCGACGGGTTTCCTGTATGCGGGTGCACCGACGGTGTATGGGAGTTTATGGAGTGTCAACGACCTTTCTACGGCGTTGCTGATGGTGAAGGTGTATGAGGGGCTTGAGAGGGAGGGCAAGAGCAAGCCCGAGGCGTTGCGGGATGCGCAGATATGGCTACGCGACCTGACGGCGCATGAGGCGTTGACGCTGGTGCGAAAGAAGGAAGCCGAGTTATCGGGTGAACGGATGGCACGGGCAGATGTAGTTCCCTTGCGACGGGCGCTTGAGTTGAGCGACCCAAACGACCGCCCCTTCGCCCATCCCTATCATTGGGCAGGGTTTCAGTGTGTGGGGGTGTAAGGAGCGATTTGGGAGGGCACGGCTCCCACCACGACGCCGATGCCTAATGGGTGTGCCACATCGGCGATGGCGCACAGCAACACGCTCCGCACCCGATCGCCGTGAGCGCCCCGCACCAACTCTTGATCCAACTTCACAAAGTCAGGCTGCGACTCTGCCCCTTCAAAGTCTTTCGGCACGGCGGGGCTTTGTTGCACAAATCGGTTACGAAAGCCGTTCTTTCCCCCTCGCTTCCTCATTTGTCCAAACACCTACTCCTTCTCCCTTCTAACTCCCCACCATACAACTCATCCCATCCCCCATCTCCATCATCCTGTTCAAAATCCATATCCTCACCCCTATCTCACTTTCCCTTCCTTCCCAACTCCTTGCCCTTACCCTATCGCCAAATATCCCCTTCAACCTTGAAAAGGTCGCCTCAACCCTGT
>Ga0079992_143366_pt1 | contig 11168 bp, 10 predicted proteins | sample FaiFalFF_MnMetaG_3_FD_69197 | JGI IMG/M metagenome (GOLD analysis project Ga0079992, IMG submission 69197) | Freshwater microbial communities from Yellowstone National Park, Wyoming, USA - Fairy Falls B (FF_Mn_B) MetaG (SPADES assembly) (version 2) | ecosystem: Environmental > Aquatic >... | reverse complement strand
CCAGCCAGCCCTTCCACTCCTCGTCCCGGCTCCGGACGTCCGGCTCGGGCCAGCCGAATTCCAGGTCGGCCTCGACCGTGGCCCGCTCGAGGGCTTCGGGATCAGGGTTAAACCCGACTTCCCGCAGAAAGCGGCCGATCCGTTCGGCCCGGCTGTGTTTTACCCGGAAGAGGGTTCCGCCGGCATCCAGCAGGCCCCCCTTAAGTTCGGGCATTCAAAAGATACCTCTTCAGGAACTGAGCAACGCGCCGGAAGGCGTCGATGCGATTTTCCCGCCGGCTGAACCCGTGACCCTCATTCTCATAGATTTTTACCTCAACAATTCCCCCGGCTGAGCGGACGGCCTCGGCAATCTGCCGGGTTTCCGCCGCCGGACACCGAATATCGTTGGCGCCGGCCAGCAAAAGCAGGGGGGCCCGAATCCGGTCGGCGAAGAAGATGGGTGAGCGGTCCCGCCAGAGCTCGGCGTCGGCGACCGGGTCGCCCATCATCACCCGGTCGTAGGCCTTGAGGGTAGGGTCCTCGCTTTCGTATTCGGTGAACCAGTTCGCAAAGGGCACGATGGCAACCCCGGCGGCCCAGAGATCCGGGTACTTCGTCAGGGCCATAAGGGTCAAGTAGCCCCCGTAGGAGGCCCCCATAACGGCGATTCGCCGCGGGTCGACGTAACCTGTCCTCTTAAGAAAGTCAACGGCCGCCACCAGGTCCCGGAGGTCGCCCCCGCCCAGGTCGCGGCGGTTCGCTTCTTGAAACGCCCAGCCGAATCCGGTTGAGCCCCGGAAATTCGGGGCAATAACGACAAACCCGTGGGAAACGAGAAACTGGATGTCCGGGAACCAGCCGTTCTGGTGTTGCCAGGTCGGCCCGCCGTGGGCGTAGACAATGGCCGGGCGGGACTCATCCGCCCGGATGTTCGGCGGCACGTAGATAAAAGCGGCGATGGGGGTTCCGTCAAAGGACGAATAGGTCACCAGTTGCGGCCGGACGAAGTTTCGCCGCCGGAGGCCACCGACCAGAACCCGGGTGACCTGACGGAGTCGCCCCGAACGCCGGTCCAGCCGCCAGACCTCAGGGGGCGAATCGGCGGAGGCGTAAAGCAGAAGGAGGCGTTCGCCCGACCCGGAGAATTGGGCAAGGAGGTAAACCCCGTCGGGCAGGTTTAGCCGTGTCTCGGCCCCGTCAATCCGCCGGATCAAGGCCTGGTGGTTTCCGGCAACGTTGCGGACGTAAATAAACTCCGGGGATGACGGGGAGACGGCCAGGGCCCAGCTTTCCCACTCGTCCAGGGTGACCCAGTCAATCCGGCCGCTGACCGTATCCAGCAGGCCGACAGCCTCTGTACCTGCGGGGTTGGCGTTGGAGTTAATCACCAGGTGGCGGCCGTCGGGAAGCCAGTCCACGGCCGTAGTGATGCGGTCCGTATCGACCGGGACCAGGACCATCTCCTGACGGGTCTCGAGGTCGAAGACGGTCACGCCGGAGTGCAGAAAGTCGTGGGTTCGGGTCAGGGCGAGCCGCCGGCCGTCGGGACTCCAGCGGAGGCCGGCGCACTGGCCGGACTCGGTTCCGGCAAGCCTCGTCACCTCGCCCGTGTCGGGGTCGAGGAGATAGACGGCGTACTCGCCCGGGGCGTCCCGCTCGGCGGCGAAGGCGATAAACCGGCCGTCGGGCGACCAGCGGATGCTCCGGTAGCCGACCCCTTCCGTCCGGGTCAGGTTCCGGGCCCGGCCTCCCCAGGCGGGCATAAGAAAGATGTTCGGCTTTTCGTTGCCGCCCCGGTCCTGGGTGTAAATAAGCCAGCGGCCGTCGGGCGAAGGCGCTTCCAGGCGGGTGCGCTCGTCGGAGACGGTAAGCTGTTCGGGCCAGCCTCACCCGGCCGGAAGCCGCCAGATGTTAAACCGGCCGGTGATATTCGTCTCCAGGTAGATTGATCGCCCGTCGGCCGCCCACCGGGCGGCCGCAACCTGGTGCACATTATAAAGGGTTTCCAGGTCCAGGGGGGCGTAGCCGGGCCGGCGGGGGCTCCGGACGGGCTCGGTTTTCAGGCGCGTAGCCGGCGTGGGAATCATGAGCGATATCTCCCGGGCAGAATCACCGGAGGCGGACAGCCCCGGTCAGGTTTTAAACCACCCGTCCGGCCGGGGTCAAACGGAACCCAGCGGGCTCCGCAGCCGGTCTTGCCTCACCGGGCCCCCGCGCCCGAAAATAGTCAGTGGGCACCCCGATGTCGACCACCTGGCTTGAAATTTCGATTGCGGCCCCCCGTGAGGCCGCCGACGCCATCGCCGAGGTGATGGGCCGCTACGGCCACGGCGGTGTCGCCATCGAAGAGCCCATTCGCCCTGACCCCGAAGGCGAAGGCTACGAAATTGACCCGGCGCCGCCGGTGGTAGTCCGGGCTTACCTGCCGGAGAATGCCGCCGGCCGGCGGCGATTGGGCCGGCTCAGCCGGGCCCTCTGGCACCTGCGACAGGTTGTCGACTTCCCCGAGCCGGAGGTCCGGACCCTGGCCGAGGCCGACTGGGCCCACGCCTGGAAGGAGCACTTCAAGCCACACCGGGTTGGGCCGTTCGTCATCACGCCCCCGTGGGCGGCTCTGCCGGCGCCGGCCGATGGCCTGCCGGTGGTTATCGACCCCGGCCTAGCCTTTGGGACCGGCCTTCACCCAACAACTCAGCTCTGCCTTGAGCTGGCCGCCGAGCTGGTCCGACCGGGCGAGACGGTCCTTGACCTGGGAACAGGTTCCGGGATTCTGGCGATTGCGGCCGCCCGGCTCGGGGCCGGGCAGGTCCTGGCCCTGGATATCGACCCGCTGGCCGTGAAGGCGGCCCGGGCGAACGTCCGGCGCAACCGGCTCAGCCGGCAGGTGAAGGTTGTCCGGGGGACCCTTAAAGGCCCGACCGGACCCTTCGGTCTCATCCTGGCAAACCTGAGCGCCCCGGTCCTCACCGAGCTTGCCCCGGCGATTGCGGCGTCCCTGGCATCGGGCGGCCGGCTCGTTGCCTCCGGGCTACTGGTCGGACGGGCCGACGACCTTGAAAGGCTATATGCCGGTCTGGGCCTTGAGTCCCTGGACCGGCGGACGTCAGGGGACTGGGCGGCTCTGGTCCTGGGACGGGGGCAAGGATGACCCACCGGTTTTTCGTCCCGCCCGAACGGATAAGAGGTCGGCTCGTTGAATTCGACCCCGTCCAGGCCCACCAGCTCCGGGACGTGCTCCGGCTTAAGGCCGGCGACGTCGTCGTTGTCTTCGACAACTCCGGCTGGGAATTCGACGTTGTCCTTCAGGACATCGACCGGGAAGGGGCGACCGGCCGGGTCGAGCGGCGGCGGCTGGTTGAGACCGAGCCGAAGGTCAAGGTTACGATTTTTCAGGCCCTGCTCAAGGGCAACCGGTTCGACTGGCTCCTGCAGAAGGCCACTGAAGTTGGGGCCGTTGGCTTCGTGCCCATGGTGACGGCCCGGTGCGTGGCCGAGCCGCCCGACCCCTCAGCCCGGGGCAAATTCGGGCGCTGGCACCGGATCGTGGTCGAGGCCGCCGAGCAGTCCCGCCGGGGGAAGGTTCCGAAGATTCACGAGCCCGTAAGTTTCGAAGAGGCCTGCCGGACCGTCCAGGAGCTTGCCTTCATCCCGTACGAAGGGCAGGGGGTTCAGCCCCTGCGGGCGGCCCTGGAGGAGGCGACCGGCCCGGCCGCCGGCCTGCGCCGCCCCTACTCGGTCGCCCTGTTCATCGGGCCGGAGGGGGGCTTCACGCCGGAGGAGGTCGAGCTGGCCCGGCGGCGAAATATCGTTCCGGTTAGCCTGGGGCCCCGGATTCTCCGGGCCGAGACCGCCGCCCTGGTCGCCCTGACCGTTGTCCTGGCCCACTTCGGCGACCTGGACTGAACGGGTTAGTGGAGGCTTAAAAGGCCCGAAAAGAGGTCGGGGGCCAGGCTCCGGAGCAGTTCGATGTGCTCCCGGCTGGCCACGTCGGCCTCCAGGGGAGTGACCGAGATCTTTGACTGCTTGATGGCCCAGATATCGCTTCCCTCGTCTTCTTCCCAGACCGGCTTGCCCCGGGTTATCCAGTAGAGACTGCGTCCCTTCCGGTCGACATGCTCTTCGATGATGTCGGTGTAGCTTCGCCGGGCCAGGTAAGTGACCTCGATGCCCCGGATCTCGGCGAGGGGCAGGTCCGGCAGGTTAATATTAAGCAGAATCTTCTGGGGAAGCTTGCCCTGGGCCACGAGCTGGACCAGGAGTCTGGCCAGCCGGGCGCCCGGCTCGAGATTTTTGGGCTTGAGGCTGTTTATCGACAGGGCAAAGGCCGGCCGGCCCAGGAAGTAGCCGTGGAGGGCGGCTCCCACCGTTCCGGAGATAAGGACATCGTTGCCCAGGTTCGAGCCCTCATTCAGGCCCGAGACCACGCAGTCGATGCCGTCCTTAAAGAGGCTGTTGATGGCCATAATGACGCAGTCGCCGGGAGTCCCCTCCACCGAGTAGGCCTCCAGGTCGCCGCTCATGATGGGGGGCAGACGGTTTACCCGGATCGGGTGGTTAAGGCTTATGGCCGCGCCGATGGCGCTTTGCTCCCGGTCGGGGGCAACTATGTAGACCCGGAAGTCCTTAACCAGCTCGCTGGCCAGCGTCCAGAGGGATGGGGCATAGATGCCGTCATCGTTGGTTACCAGGACTCGCACGGTCATTTATTCTAACCTAAAACTCCCGGGTTGCAACGAAGTCGATAAGGTCGGCAAAGTCAACCCGGACGTCAGCCCGGAAGGGCAGCGTCGTCAGCAAGCTCCGGGCCCGGTCAAGCCATTCGGTAGCGGCCTGATGGGTGAAGGCTTCGGCCCCGGCCTCAGCCAGCCGGTCGGCCAGGACGGAGGCAAGCTCAGGCCCGAGCTCAGGTCGGGCGTAGGCGTCGGCCAGCAGGCCGCGAAGTTCGGGCGAACCCGCCGTCAGGGCCCAGACAACTGGCAGGGTCTTTTTCCGTTCCCGGAGGTCGTCCCCGGCCGGCTTGCCCGTGATTTCCCGCCGCCCCCAAATTCCCAGGTAATCGTCTCGGACCTGGAAGGCGATGCCGAGGGCCTCGCCGAACTCCCGGGCGGCCTCCACCGCCCCGCCGCCCCCCGCCAGGACCCCCATCCCCACCGCCGTCCCGATGAGGGCGGCCGTCTTCCGCCGGACCATATCGAAATACTCGGCTAGGGTCGCCGCGGGTCGGGCGGCCAGCTCCAGGTCAGCCACCTGTCCCTGACAGATAACCCAGCAGGTCTCGGCCAGCATCCGGACACATTCCAGGCCGACCGCGGGCGGGATGCCCCGGTCGGCAAGTTCGGTAAGCTTGCGAAAGGCAACGGCAAAGAGGCCGTCCCCGGCGTTGATAGCCTGGTCTGTCCCCCAGACGGCCCAGACCGCCGGCCGGCGCCGGCGCTCGGGCGAACGGTCCTGAATGTCGTCGTGGATAAGGGTGAAGTTGTGCAGAAGCTCAAGGGCGGCCGCCGCCGGAAGGGCCTTTTGCCAGTCGCCCCCGACCCCGTCGCAGGCCAGGAGCAGCAAGAGCGGCCGGATCCGCTTGCCAGGGTCAGCGGCCGCCGGCCGGCCTTCGGCATCAACCCATCCCAGGTGGTAGGCGACCATCCGGGAAAGCAACGTTTCGTCGGCCGGGACCGCCGAACGGAGCTCGGCCTCGAGGGCAGGACCGTAGCGGGTATTGAGGCGCTCGAGAATCGTCATTGGTCGGCGAAGGCTCAGCGGGTGGGTCGGTGCTGGGAAGTTGTCCGGTCGGCATTAAGACGGCCGAAGGGGCTCAGGGTCCAGCGCACCCGGATGAGACCGAGGACATCATCCCAGGCCGTCTTGACAATGTTGACCCGCGAGTCCAGGTCCTCGACCCACTCCACCGGAATCTCTTTTATCTTATACCCGAAATGTTCAGCCAGCAAAAGGAGTTCCGAGTCGAAGAACCACGACTCGTCCCGGACCAGGGGTACCAGGACCCGGACGGCCTGGCGGGAGAGGGCCTTAAAGCCGCACTGGGCATCGCTGAACCGGTTGAAAAACATCAGCTTGATGAGCAGGTTGTAAGCCCGGGAGATCACCTCACGCTTAAGGGAGCGGGTTGTCCGGGATGCCGGCATAAGCCGCGACCCGATGGCCAGGTCGTAACCCTCTTCGGCGACGGCCCGGATGAGGGGTTCCAGGGCCCGCAGGTTCGTCGAAAGGTCGACGTCCATGTAGCAGACGACATCGGCATCGCTGCCCAGCCAGGCGGCCCGCAGGGCCCGGCCCCGGCCCTTCCGGTCGAGGTGCAGAACCACAACTTCGGGATAATCGGCGGCCAACTGCCGGGCCACCTCCAGGGTGCGGTCCCGGGAGGCGTTGTCGGCAATAACGATGCGCCACCGGTAAGGAAAAGCCGTCTCGATTAGAAACGAGCGGAGGGTTTCGATGTTCCGGCGGAGGACTCGCTCTTCGTTGTAGACCGGAACGACGATGTCGACTGTTACCGAGCGTTCCGGGGCGGCCACGTGCGGCGCCTCACCACAACTCCCGCAACTTTCGGGCGACCAGGAAGGGGTCTGAAGCAACGACGCTGGCGGCGTAAAGCTCCATGCCGGCAATGTCGGCTGTCCGGTTCGTCGGGTCGCCCCGGTCGACAATCCTGGCCAGGGCCGGAAACCCTGCCCAACCGTCCCGGTCCCCGAAGGGCGGCAGGTAAACCCCCACGTTGAAGGCCTGAACCCCCAGCTCCCGAACGTAGGCCTCGAGGAGCCGGCCCAGGCCGAACCAGAGGGCCTCACCGGGCCGGTGGGCCCAGAGGAGAACCTCCCGCTCCTTGACCGGCGTCAGGTAAACGAGCCCCCGGACGCCGTTCATCAGGGGCAGGCTCAGGCCGAGGGCGTCGTGAACGACATAGAGGTCGTCGAGAAAGTTCGACTCGAACCGGGTCCGGTAATCAGTCAGGGTCCGCCGGAGGGCCTCGACCTTCCCGTAGGGCAGGTCCCGGGTAAGGACCATCTGCAGGTGGCCGTGAATCAGGGAAGCCCCAGACTTCCAGAGGCAGTTCCAGAGAATAAATGGGAACCGGGCCGGGGGCTCGGCACGGTGGGCGGCCTCAAGCCAGCGCCAGGCCACGTCCAGGTAGTCAACAACCTTGTCGGCTTCGATGGCCAGGGGATTGTGGTCGTCGAAGACGACCAGGCCGCTGAACTCATCGTATTTGGCCACGTTGCTGGCCGAGACGGAAGACTTTCCCCAGATCCGCCCGAAGATGTCCTCCGGGGTACCCGTCAACGGGGTGCAGAGGGGATCCCCGACGTTTTTTTCGACCTCGGCCCGAACGTCAGCCGGGGCCCGGGCCTCCATCGGCCGGCGGGCCCGGAGCTCATTGTAGAGGGTGGTTTCCAGGGTGATGAGGTTGGTCACCCGGATGATTTTCTGGGTCAGAATCGGCTCCAGGGCCCCGAAGGTCTTTATGATCCACGGTTCCATCTCGGCCGGCGGCCGCAGGCGCCCCACCGAGACCGTAACCCGGAAGATCCGGTCAAAGAGCTGGCGCTCAGCCTCGGGCAGGGCACTAACCAGGTCCGGCAGGTCAATGATAGAAGGCCTCACGGGCGACTGCCCCCGACCGTTTCGGCGGCCCGGAACTCCAGGGCCTTAAAGTAGACCTCGACGTACTTGCGGGCCGAGCGGTCCCACGAAAAATCCCGGGTCATGCCCCGGACCTGCAGTTTACGCCAGACGTCCCGGTGTTTCCAGGTCTCAACGGCCCGGATAATGGCCGCAAAGAAGGCCCAGGGGTCATATTGCTTGAAGGTAAAGCCGTTGCCTTCCCCGGTTCGGGGGTCAAAATCCTGGACCGTGTCCGCCAGGCCGCCGGTTTCCCGAACAACCGGGACGCTGCCGTAGCGCATGGCGATCATCTGGCCGAGGCCGCACGGCTCGAACCGGGAAGGCATCAGGAACATGTCCGACCCGCCGTAGATCTTCTGGGCAAGCTCGGCATTGAACGTGAGAAAGATGCCGGTTTTGTTGGGGTACTGCTCGGCCACCCGCCGGAACATCGCGTGGTAGTGGGGGTCGCCGGTACCGAGCAGGACGAACTGCACGTCGAAGAGGCGCAGGAGCGGCTCGATTATCTGCCCGACCAGGTCAAAGCCCTTCTGGTCGGTGAGCCGGGAGATCATCCCCAGAAGGGGCGCATCCGGATTGGGGGGCATGTTCGCCTGGCGCTGGAGGTCGAGCTTATTCTCGACTCGCCGGTCCAGGGAATCAACGTCGAAGTTTGCGACCAGGTGACGGTCGGTGGCCGGGTTAAGCTCCTCGGTATCGATCCCGTTGAGAATGCCGAAGAGCCGGTCCTTGCGGTCCCGGAGGATGGGGTCGAGCTTTTCGCCGTACTCAGGGGTAAGGATTTCCTGGGCGTAGCGCTCGCTTACGGTGGTTATTACGTCGGCGAAGAGGATCCCCCGGGCCATCAGGTCGACGACGTTGGCTAGCTCCGGAATTTCGGGGTAGAGAAAGCCGTACTCGTCGATGCCGGCAATCTCCAGGATCCGCCAGCCGAAGATCCCCTGATAGGCCAGGTTATGGATGGTGTAAACGGTGGCCGTATTCTGAAAGAACGGGTCATCGGCGTAAATGGTTTTAAGCCAGTTTGGGATGATGGCCGTGTGCCAGTCGTTGCAGTGGATAATATCGGGCGCCCAGCCGACCCGCTTGACGAATTCGAGGGCCGCCCGGCTGAAGAGAATAAACCGCTCCCCGTCGTCCGGATAGCCGTAGATTCCCTCCCGGAGGAAATACTTCTGGGAATCGACAAAGTAGACGGGCACCTGGCTACCGAGCCGACCCTGGTAGATTTTCACCGGCTCGAAGGCCTCATCCATCGGGACCTGAAGGTCGTCAAGGACAGGCTCAAGGCCGAATCGGGCCGGGTCGACCCGGCCGTAACGGGGGGTAATAACCCGGATGTCGTGGTCGAGCCGGGCCAAGGCCTTGGGGAGGGACCCGGCGACATCGGCCAGTCCACCCGTTTTGGCAAATGGTGCAACTTCGGCACTGCAGAATAAAATCTTCAACTGCCGCGCATTTTGTTCAGTCAAAAGTCTTCACCTCCGCCCTAGTATAACATTCGGTAGCGGCCGCCCAAACGGAGGCCGAGGCCGGTCCTTTGGGTACAGGTTTGCGGCGGAGGTGCCGCCGGGCTAGAATTTAGCGGTTCTCGACCGAAATCCTTACCAGAGAGGTGTCGGACATGCGCCGGAAAATCAGCATCATCGGAGCCGGGAACGTCGGGGGCACCCTCGCCCAGCGCCTCGCCGAACGGGACTACGCCGATATCGTGCTGGTGGACATTATCGACGGCCTGCCCCAGGGCAAGGGGCTCGACATCTTGGAGTCGGCCCCGGTTGTGGGTTATGACACCAACATTATCGGGACCAACGACTACGCCGATACGGCCAACTCGGACCTGGTGGTCATCACCTCGGGGATGGCCCGCAAGCCTGGCATGAGTCGGGACGACCTGGTACTGGCCAACGGCGAGATCATCCGCTCGGTGGTCGAGCAGGTCATGAAGTACTCGCCGAATACCATCCTGCTGATGGTCACGAACCCCCTGGATGCGATGACTCAGCTGGCCCTCCACTTGAGCGGCCTGCCCAGGGAGCGGGTCATCGGCCAGTCGGGGGTGCTGGATTCGGCCCGATTCAGGACCTTCATTGCGATGGAGCTCGGCGTATCCTTCCGGGACGTCCAGGCGATGGTTCTGGGCGGCCACGGCGACACGATGGTTCCCCTGCCGCGGTATGCCACCGTCTCCGGGGTCCCGATAACCGAACTCATTCCGCCTGACCGGATCCAGGCGCTGGTTCAGCGGACCATTGACGGCGGGGCGGAGATCGTTCGGCTGCTTAAGACGGGCAGCGCCTTCTACGCCCCGTCAGCGGCGACGGCCGAGATGGTCGATGCGATTATCCTGGACCAGAAGCGGCTCGTTCCGGCCTGCGTCTACCTGCAGGGTGAGTACGGCATTAATGGGGTCTGCGTCGGGGTGCCGGTTATCCTTGGGGCCGGGGGCGCCGAGAAAATAATCGAGCTCAAGCTCACCGAAGAAGAGCTGGCGGCCCTCCACCGGTCGGCCGCGGCCGTCCGGGAGCTCGTCGGGGTGCTTAAGCTTCCGGCCTAAGTTCCTGAGCATTGAGTTTAAAAGCCGCATGACTTCACCGACGGTTGCCGAACTCACAACGGCCGTCGGGTAAAACCATCTGGGCGTCAAGAACCCTTTTACCCGCCGCCAGACACCTGCGGGCTGTATCGGGGCAGGTATCTTAAGACCAGGCCCATCCGTTCCCGCTCAGCCTGCTGGGCCAGCCCCTCAAGATAGTCCAGCACCTGCTCGGTCCGGCACGGCCCCTCGAGGACACCGAACCTGACCCGGTGGTTGCCCTCAGGCTCCCACCCCAGATGCCCAAACCAGATATAAGTCGCAAAGCGATGTTTAAAACTCAACGTTCAGGAACTTGGTTAGATTGACGGGGGTGCTGCCCCCTTGGTATTAATAGCAACTTAAACACCCCGACCGGCCGCCGGTAAAGAGACCACAATATGTTGTGGTCAGGCCGACGCACAGCCCCAATATATTGCGACCGGCCGACCCTTCAGGGCCGACCGGCCGGTTTTTGTTGGTAAAACGTTGGTAATCTTTTCAGCGGCCCCCGAAGACGGCCCGGCCCGCCTTCTCGGCCGCCTCCCGCTGCAGGTTCGGCAGCACATGGGAGTAAAGCCCCAATGTCATGGTCACCGTCGAGTGGCCCAGCCTTTCCTGGACCACCCGGGGGTTCACCCCCTCGGCCAGCAGAAGCGTGGCGTGGGTGTGCCTCAGGTCGTGGACCCTTATCGGCTCAAGCCCGGCCGCCCGGCAGGCCCGGCGCAGGACGGCGGCCAGCTTGTGCCCGCTCCGCGGCCGGCCCGTCCGGGTCGGGAAGACCAGCTCCCCGAACTCCGTGGACCACCCGGCCCCGGCCCGAAGTCTGGCCTCCAGCTGGGCGACCCGGTGCTCTTTAAGCAGGCTTACCAGCTCGGCCGGGATGGGTATCTGGCGCCGGCCGGCGGCCGTCTTGGGCTCGCCTTCCACCCACCTGCCCCCGACCCACCGGAGGGTCCGGACTACCCGGATG
>Ga0079992_134258_pt1 | contig 11175 bp, 8 predicted proteins | sample FaiFalFF_MnMetaG_3_FD_69197 | JGI IMG/M metagenome (GOLD analysis project Ga0079992, IMG submission 69197) | Freshwater microbial communities from Yellowstone National Park, Wyoming, USA - Fairy Falls B (FF_Mn_B) MetaG (SPADES assembly) (version 2) | ecosystem: Environmental > Aquatic > Freshwater... | reverse complement strand
ACTCGTCAGAAAAGACAAGGACATCAAAGCATGCTGTGAGACCTAGCGCATTAAGTTTTCTTTTCTGCACCTCGATAAAGCCGTCGCTGAGCAGGCCAAGGCGATAGTGTAAGCGAAGGCGCCGCAACAATCCTGGTACCTCTGGATAAGGCTCAATATGTGGCTCGTGTTCCCGGTAGGCCTGCACCATCTGTGAAACCAAGTCCTCAGCTTTGAGCCCACGGCTCTCCAACCAGCGGTTAAAGGTATTTCCCCGAACACCTCCCTCAAATAACTGATAAAGTTCGGTGAAAGCCTGATCCGCTGAAATGCCTAAATGATCCTCAACCAACATGGCTACAGCCTGCAAGCCACTGAGCACGAAAGACCTCTCAGGGTAAAGAGTGTCATCCAGGTCAAAGACGACGGCTCGCAACGCGAGCATACTCTTCCTCGGTCAAAAAGAAAGAATCATCAAAGCGGGTAAGATAGAGCCCGACTTTATAAGAACCCAGCGGTGGGACCTCCACTGGTAACCCGGCAGCCAGGGCCAGGAACCAGTGCGGTGAGTGTACACCAGCGGCAATTCCCAAAGGTACACCACCACCAAAGCGGGCGTTAATCTCAGTAAAGTAGGGCTTGCCATCACGCAACATACATTGTACTGTGATAGGCCCAATAGCTTTGAGCCCTTTGGCGATAGTCACGCAATGATGGATAATTTCCGGGTCATAGATAGTTTTACCCTTAGCTACCTCTCCCCAACGTACTTCAATACGCTGGCGGGAAACCACAGCCAAAATGTTGCCTTCAAAGTCGCAGATGACATCGTTAGTGATCTCCGGACCTGGCAGGTATTCCTGCACAATAGGATCAGGCACGTAGTTCAGAAAGAAGAGCAGTTCCTGCTCGTTGCGGACCGGGAAAGCCTGCTTGCCAGCGCTGCCAAAACGGGGTTTGATGAAGACCGGGTACTCCAGAGTGGCATTTTGGATTTGCTCAGGAAGCCAAGAGTAAGGTGTTGGAACATCCAGTCTACGGAAGAACTGATAGGTCAGCCATTTGTCGGCTGTGGTGGTTGCCGCCTCTTCGGAAACGACAACTACGCGAGCGCCGACAGATTCAAATTCCTGCCGATGGGGGGCCAGCACAAGGATGTCCGGGTCAATTAACGGGAAGATCAAATGAACTTGCTCTCGGCGGCAGATTTCGACCAGCGTGGGAATGTAGGAGGATTCCGACAGGCGCGGGACAATGTAAGGACAATCGGCCTCCTGTAAGGCCGGAGCCAGAGGATAAATGTCCACGGCAACGATGTTCCCATTGAGCCCTAGGTCAGCGTAAGCTTGCTTGAAAGCCCGGAGTAGCTCTACCCGCCGGCCGACGCTGGTAAAGAGAACATTTACCTTAAATGAACTCATCTCGTATTGCCTCCGACTTTAATCACAACCGCTTGAGCCGTGGGAAGAATGACTGGTTTCTCTTCCAGCGGGGCAAAAAACTCATCCACCGCCGCCCGTATTGCATATCGGTAGGAGCGAAATCCGTAATCATCAAAGAGCATTACCCCCCCCGGCTTTAGCCTGGGCCAAAACCACTTACAACATTCAAGAGCAGTTGGGTAAATATCCACATCCACATGGACAAACGAAAAACAATCAATATTTGCAATCTCCGAAAAGGTGTCTGGAATAAAACCTGGGTGAAATTTCACAAACGGAAATTCTCCCAAGCGCTTTTGAACATACTCCAAGCAAGTATCTCCAAAATCACCAGGCACATGAACATCGCGTTCGGGAATGGCTATATCGGGCATCCCTTGGAATGTATCAAACAGGTGAAGATGCTTGTCAGAGGCTCCTTTTGCTTTCATAGTGGAAGCCAATAAATATGCTGTTCCACCAGTATAGGTACCACATTCAACGATATCTCCGTCAAGAGAAAGAGCATATTTGCAAAATTGATAAATCATATAACACCGATCTAACGAAAGAATCAACGGACCAGATCGTTTCACTTTGAACTCGTCTCAAAAGCCTCCAAGCGATGAGGAAGCAGGCCAGGTAGACCAGGGCGGCGAAGGTGCTCGAGAGCCTCTCGTAGCGCAGGGCCAGCCTGCGGAAGCCGCCCTTCAGCCAGGCGAAGAAGCGCTCCACCGCCGCCCTGGCCACGCGGTAAGTGGCCCCACAGAAGCGATAGGGCCGGCCACGCCTGGGCCGCCTCCGCCCCCTGGGGTTCTCAGGTATGCTGGCCCTGACGCCCCGCCGGCGCAGGTGATGGCGAATCTCTCTGGTGTCGTAGGCGCCATCAGCGCACAGCTCCTCTGGCCTCCTCCTGGGCCTGCCCCTCCTGCCCCCAAGCCGCAGGCCCCCCATCAGCTCCGGGAAGGCGGTGGCATCGTGGCTGTTGGCAGGACCTATGGCCACGGCCAGGGGCAGGCCCGGCGGCGCCACCAGGGCGTGCACCTTGCTCCCCTTGCGCCGCCGGAAGCCGTCCACCCCTACTCCCTCCCCCCTTTCCTGGCCTCGATGGTGGTGGCATCTATGGCCACCGCCCCCAGCTTTAGCCGCCCTGCCTGGTAGCCCAGCTCCAGGAGCCGTTGCCACAGCCCCTCCCATACCCCTCGCTCCTGCCACTCCTTGAGCCGCCGCCAGGCCGTCTTGTGGGAGCCGTATTCCTTGGGCATGTCCATCCAGCGGCAGCCAGTGACCAGGACGTAGAGGATGCCGTTAATGGTCCTCATGTCGGCGGCCCTGGGACGGCCGGTGCCCGCGTGGGGCGGCAGCATGGGACAGGACGGGCTGCCACTGCTCCCTGTTAAGCTCCCGGAGCTCCATGCTCCTTCTCCATCTCCCAGAAGAAAGCCTACCCCTCACATGGTTTCGGGCTCAGTTCAGTGAAACCCAGCTAGCCCGAAAAAGCCTCTAGCAACTTCTCCTTGCACTCTTGTGCTGACAACCCCGCTACGGCGCAACCTACAAATATTTGCTTTTCGGGGCCGAGATAGTAGCCCGGTGGACGCGAGACGACGAACCCTTGTGGAGAGAGCTCGCCGGACCTACACGAAACAGGGGGAACGCCATCCCATCTCGCGAACCCGTTGTCCCAAATCCCGCTATGAGTGTCCCAGAAGCGACAATGTAGCTTACTTTCGCTGTTCAAGAGCCTCGTGCGATCGCCTGGCACAAATTCGAATACTCCGTCGGGTGCGATGGCGTCAATCGTGTAAAACGGGACGTCCCGGACGTCCCTCCCTATATTAGCGATAGCACTCACTATCGGGCAATTGCCCTGGATCGAGACACAGGAAAGGTCGCGTAGACTCTGAGCGGACATTCCGCACGCCCTACTCACCAAAGCGATAGCTGCACTGGGGACCGGCACCCCTCTTAGCGGGCTGTCAAAGGTTACCACTGAGTGAACTCGTGCCCGCATCTCCGGTGTGGTGGTGGCTAGCCAATATGCAGCCACCATGCCCCCCATGCTATGGGCAATGATGTCGAACTTAGTATTAGGACCAAACGTTCTTACCGCAGTCCGTACCATTGTATCCAGTTTGCTTGCGGCATCTGCCACCCCCAGACACGTATCGCTCTGAGTGTAGGACGGCAGCCGCAAGTCCCCCCTACAGTATTCACCGCTATAGCTGAAGTACAGAAAGTCCTGTGGGCTATCAAGCGAGGGCGCGCGTTCCCTGACCCAGGGGGTGTTGACCAGGTAGTCCACCATCCATTGCACCCTTGAACGGAAACTCTGGCCACAGCTCCCGCTTTCGCTATTAAGTCCCTGAACAAAGATCACCTTGCGCTCTTCTTCATAGGAGGGTGCGGTTGGCGACTCGCTGCTGCTCTTATCCGAGATCTTCTCAGAACGCAATGTTAATATTACGCCGTCACCGACAGCTACGAAGAGACCATTGCCATAGGCGACGTCATGCAGATGTTTGGTCGTCCCTGAGTTCTGCTTCGTCCAGCTCCGTCCGTCAGGGGAGATTAAAATCGTTCCCTCGCTGCCCACCGCCACGAAGAGACCGTTACCATAGGTAATGCCCAAGAGGTTATTTCTAATCCCTGAGTCCTGTCTGGTCCACGTCTTCCCGTCAGGCGAGGTTAAAATCGTCCCCTCACTGCCCACCGCCACAAAAAGACCGTTACCGAAGCAAACGTCCGTCAGACTATTTTTTGTTCCTGAGCTTTGTTCATCCCACTTCTCCCCGTCAGGTGAAGTAAGGATTGTACCGTTAATACCCACGGCTACAAAGAGACCGTTGCTATAAGTGACACCATATAAGCTCCTAAACGTCATACCCAAGGGCATATAATCGGGATCCTTCCACTTCTGCGCGTCAAGTGAGGTTCGAATCCTACCTTCGCCAGATACGACCACGAAACGGCCGTTGCCGAAGGTGACATCATTAGGGGCCAAAAGAAGTAGCGACTGAAGGATCTCAGAGGGTAGTGGTAAGTCTCCTAAGCGCTCTCCAGCCCACTGCCGGCCATCCGGTGAGGTAATGATGGTCCCCCAAGATCCGATAGCTACAAAAAGATTATTCCCGTAGGCAATCCCCACGATGTCTCTGAATGTCGCCGAGTTCTCCTTCGTCCATTCTTCTCCGTCAGGCGAGGTCAAGATTGTACCCTCACTACCCCCAACCACGAACAGGCCCTTGGCGTAGATGACACTCCTATAGTTCATCTTGGCATTGTGAACCGTCCAAGCGGTGCCAGCTTCTCGGTTACCGGACGCAACGCCACTAGCTTCAGCTCCGCGGCCCGGTTGCAGCGGCAGAAAGCCCAACATCTTAAAGTTTGAGCCTCCCGACATCTCCACCACGATGGCGACAGGCTCACCTGTCGGAGGATCCATGAAATCAGTTATATGTTTCCCCTCTACCGTTCTGGCCGGGGGGATTTCCCATTCGTTCCCGGAAATCATTAAATCCTCTGCTCTATCACTGACCCAAGGATTGATCCTCAGCGGCATGATTTCCCCGGAACCAAAGTAGAGGAAGTATCGGAAGTATTCTAACGGCACCCATCGAGGGTTATAGTCCTCATTGTGTACAAATACCGGAATCCGCCAGCGAATCTTCTGCGTTTTCTCTTCCACGACTTTCTCCGACTCCTCCAAGATGGGCTGTCCAAGCCATAAGGTGATGTCCCGTGATAACTTGAACTTTTTCCCCGTGAGGTCATTTTCACGAACCACATCGAGGTCTATCGTTGGCCACTTGGCTGACTGAGGATCTAAGAGTACGGGAAATGGCCAGTTGCTGTACCCTGGAGCATTCTTGTTTACGTTCACTATTATGGACTGAATAGGGGCTTGGGCTGGCATTCCTATCGTCGCGCTTGTGATCCATGTAAATCCTACAGGCAAAAGCTTTATGTCCACCCCCAACGGAAGGGGCACTAGCAAAGTTCCCATTACCGGATCTAGCGGGTATGTATTACCCCTGTCATCGCGGATGTTCACGTCAAACCCCGCGATTTCTTCGCCCGGGGGAGGATTGCTCACTTTTCTAAATGCAATCCATACTCTAACTACTTCGCCTTCCCTCTCAAGCTTCGCCAGTGCTATGGAAATTCCGTCCCTGGTGACGCCACTCCGCCACTCCTCCCGGGGCACCTCGGTGGTTGGGGTTGTGGCGGGGAGGGAGGACACCGACGGCCTGCCCTGTGCGGACCCTCGGCAACCGACAAGTAGTCCTGTCACGAAAAAGATCACCAGGGCAGCCACGAGCAGCTGGGCCACTAACAGCGCGAGGACTCTCAGCCGCATCTCCTTGCACCATCACCTCCCAACACGCAATCCTGTACCGCCCCGACTGTAGCGGGCCCAGGAGGCGTATCGTCAATGGGCAGCGAGTGCATAGGAAGAAGGGAAACTCGACCCTCAGTCGCCTAGACTCTTCAGACGCTCGCACGCGTCAGGCCAGTGCAACCGCATTTGGCCATCCTCAAAATGCCAGTCAGACCAATCAGACGAGTCGGACTCTTCCGTGTCGCCCCAGACCTCGGCCCATTTCTGGTGTAGCTTCCTGTCCACGGCGTCGGGATCCCGCCGGAACTCCTGCCACGATATCCTCCTCATCTCGTCCGCCAGCTCCCTGGCGGCTTTCTGCGTCTCCCGCCACCATGCGTCGCCCAAAAAGGTCTTGCCAAGGCCTATAAGGGAGGCTGCACTGGTCACGAATTCAAGGCGCGGGCACTCCTCCTTGGACTCAGCGTCCAAGTAGTTCCAGATCCGCCCCCAGTCCTCCTCGGCGAAGGCATCGAAAGTATCCGCTATCGCCTTTTTGATGGCCTCAAACTCTCTCCTGGTGAGGGTTTCCCCGTCGATAGTCACTGTCTCCTCGGCCCCGGCGCCGCACGCAAGCAACGTTATAAGCATGGCCGGGCCGAGCACTATCAAAAGCCAGCGTCTGACCCGCATGTGCCGCCCGCCCCCCAAACGCCCAGAACGGCAACCATCCACGGCAGTTACGCCCAACATACCTCGCCCTCCCGGTCTACACGAAGCCGCCGATGACTTTGACCTCATGATGGGCCGGCCGTTGGGGTCATGTCAAGCATCATGTGTCAAGGTGTGTGTACAGGGGGGAATAGCGCTCCTGAAGCATTCCCTCCTGCACCTCCTTCGCCTCCGCGAAACCCTTGAGCCTCCTTTCTGCCCACCGCCCCTCCTGCCGCTCTGACTCCAGGTACAGAAGCTTGTACACCGCCTCCGCCTTGGCAAACCTGTGGTCGCGCACCTTCGTCCCCCGCCCAATCTCCCCGATGAACCGTTCTATCAGGTTGGTGCTCCTCAGGTACGGCCACCCCGCCCTCGGGTACCCATAGAACCCCAGGAAAGCCGCCAAGTCCCCACCCCTCAGGGCCACCACGTCCGGGTACCGCGCACCCCAGGCCTCCCTTCTTGCGGCCCCCTCCTCCCGCAGGAAGGCTGTCCGGTCCAGGTCCATGAGCACCTGCAGAACCTCGCCCACCGTCCCTCGCACCGCTTCCCTCAACGAGATCTGCAAGGTATCCTGGTCCATGGGGCACCTCCTTTACCGAAGGCGTGCCCCCCAATTAAACCTCGGAGCCACACACATAAAAGCTGACACCACCATATCCGTTCTTGGTTCAGAGATTTCTTAACCTCTTCCGGTAAATTTTTCGCTTCGCACCAGTTGTGTCAAGAATTTTGCGCAGGCATCTGTGTCTTGGAGAACGTAGCGCTCACAAGTTGATCCTCCACGAGCGGCCGGCCCGGCAGGGCTTCTCCGTCCAGGTGGTGACCAGTGTTTTCTGTCACCCAACTGCGAGGCAGGCGGTCCTCGCCCTAATAACATCACGCGTATGGACGGAACCATCCCTCACCTGCCCTGCAGTTCGATAAATGGCCGCCCCTCCTGGATGGAGACCCACCCGAATTTTTGGCGCCCGGCAGCATCGGCAACTTCCGCCATAAACTCGCCCAGCAACAGTATGATAGCTACGGTCTCAGAACGCAGGGGGTTCTCGCTAGACAGCCACCCTGACACCGACTCGCCGGGCTTTAATTCGAGTGAGGGAAAGCTTCCTGCGTCAAAGTCTATAAACTCGAGCGGGACTCCCATCAGAAGCTGGTCCAAACGACTCATTACCAGCTGGAACCCCAATTCATTGAACTGGCGGCCGAAGCTCGAGGCCCGAGCCTCGTCAAACATGAACACCGTCGAGTAGTCTGGAAGCCGGCCGCCACCTGCCACGGTGCCACCTGGCAACGTTATCGTGCCGCGCTCGCCGGTATTCTTGATCGTGATCTTTGCTCTAAATCTGCCGGGCGGGAGCTGAACCTTGCTGACAGTGACCTCCATTCCGCACTCTCTGCAGTGGTTACGGTAAGCTACCTCGACCACCGGAGGAGCCAGGCGGGAGCCAACAGCTTCCCTGTCCGGGATGAGGAACAGCTCGTAGCGTGGTCCTAGGAGCAAGAAGTACGTTTGAATGTCGGCGGCGGATTCGACAGAGGCACCGGTAGGCAAGCACACCTCCGACGACTGGTCTCCCGGCACCGTTAGGCCTGTTCCATCAGTCACCTCTCTTCCTGGATCGTCCGGCCACACATCGACGAAGAGATGCACATCTGTGTAGCTGAAATTCCGGAAACGCACCAACATGCAGACCTGCGATCCCTTTGGCATCAATCCTAAGGGTGTCACTGCTAGCTGGGGGAAAGCCATGGAGCGGCGCTCGGCGCCAAATTCTAAAACGTTGTCGCCGGTGATCCTCCGATTGTCCCAGCGAAATCCTTCCCCCAGAGGGTCCACCTGCCTGCCATTGATGACGACCGTCGTTATATGCCCGAACGCAAGGGCCGGAATGGGAGTGGATTCGCTTACCCTCCAAACAAAGCCCCTGGGAAGTTGAACGGCCCTAGTATCGTCGGTATAAAAGAACGAAGTTTCATACGTCCCGCCGCGGTCGTCCAGGAACCTAGCGGTAAATTCGATATCAGGATGAGAGCCCCAAAAGGCACGATCCCAGGGCAAAGGTGGAGTGAGCTTGATCAGAGCAAACTCCGCATGTACCGCGCTCCCAACGCGCTTGAGACCAATAAAGCCCACGGCAAAGTGCTCGTTAAGCGCTACGAAGCCTGGCGGTAGGGACAGACGCCCGACCGACTCAAGCGTACCTGAGGGCCCAGGTGTAGACGTTATGCCGGCTACGGGACTCGATGTCTGCGTTGGGCCAGCCGGCGATGCCTGTTCTCCCCCGCGACAGGCACCCAGAAGCAGGGCCAGTGCCAACACTACCATCCAACTGCCTCGCAGGCCTCCTACACCCATGTCGCACCTCCACGGTGCTAAGATGCAGAATCATGTCAGCAATGGGGATTGCGTTCCACCGCTGGTCTTCCTACCAACCGCAGCGACTCGCCCTCCAGTCGATACCGGAACGTAACGACGTGGGGCGGGCACGCTAACGGGAACCCGGAAAACCGCTTAACCATCAGCTCGCCACCGCTGATTGTCTCTTCCCCGGCTCCCCAGAAACCAGCGTCATAATAGCGCCTCAAGTCCCGAGCCAGGTCCTGGCTAGTAAGCATGGCAAGGCGTGCGACAGAGCCGTCACGCAACGTGTAGACGTAAAGAGTAGCATATCCCATAAGGATGGGGTGATTGCTAGCAGGCTGGACGCACGCGAGGGCGACCACGGCCTCTTCACGACCGTCGCCCGTCAGGTCTCCATAGACCACGCCACGCACAGCGACTGTGAACCTGTCGAACTCCGACGTGCCCACCACCACCTCCGCCGCCCCATTTTGCACGGCGAGCTCCCGATGGCGGCGCGGGGCCTGCGGATGCAACGCGACAGGGCAGTCGACGTCATGGAAAACAAAGTTTTGGAAATCGACCTCGCGAATACTCGGCAAAGAGGTAGATGCTGGTGGCTCTAAGGGCGGACACGTTCGGCCCGTGGGCGTCAGCCATCGGGTGTCCGCATGCTGTGGATCTCGCCCTGCAACCCAGCCTACATTCCCGTCGCGAGTGGTTACTGGCCACAATAGCTTTCCGTTCAGGTATATCGGGCGGCCGATGATGCAGACGGTGTCGCCTTCGGTTAGCTCTGCGACATTCCTTTCGGGTGCCCCTAAATCCAGGTAACGGACCCCCAGCTTCTGCCCGCCGGTGTGGGTTACTACCGCCTCGCACCCCGCCGTGGGTATGCCACAGTCCACCCATATGGGGTCCCGATCAATGCTTTCGTCATTCGTCAGGTTGATGAGGGCGGAGTCGTCCACGCGCAACAGAAAGATATCAGCACTCCTCGTATCTCGCTTTTTCGCCCTTGTGGCAGCGGCAAACACGAGATAGGAGCCGTCACGGGACCATAGGGGACGGGGAGCGAGAATCCACTCCCCGGAATTCTCTCTGTCGGGGGTCAGTAGTCGCCAAATGGGACCACCTATGAAGATAACGTCATAGGCGTGCAGGGGACAGAGGACCTCAGCCAAGCGCCGCTGATCGCTGCCGTCGGGCTTGACAGTATAGATGGCACACCTCGCGCGCTCTTCTTCCCCTTCATTGTTCGTGGTGCGTACGCTGAAAGCGATTGCATCGCCTCGTGGTGACCATGCCGGGTACACTCCTTTCGCGATATAGCTCCGCCCGCTACCGTCGGCCTTCGCGACATAGATGCGTGGCTCTCCTGCTGACCACGAGCAAAAGACGATCCTGGTCCCATCGGGCGACCAGTCGAAGCCGCACCCGGAAGCTAGGTCATGGAAACATTCGTTTTTGTCGTCTATGACCCGCGGCTCCGTGCCGTCCCATCGCCGGACAACGATAGGTTGGGAGAACACACGGTTTGGGGGAGCGTCTACCCTAGGACACCTGTTTTCGTAATGGGCTATGTACCTTCGGTCTGGTGAAACCAGCGCAAAGGGTGGCGAGCCGAACATGTCACCATTTACCATTGAGACACCGCCGCCCCATTCCACCTTGACTCTGTTCCGCCCATCGGCGTCCATCAAATACAGCCAGTATTTGCCGCCTGCCTCCACGGACACGAAGGCGATTTTACCCCCGGGAGTGGACGCTGACGGTGGGCCTGATGTGCGTCCGGACGGCGTCGCCGTGACGAGGGCTGCCACGCCCCCGCCCAGGGCGGCGGCTACCAGGTCGGCAGCGGTCCTCATCTGGTTTGCCACCGTGGGGAGCACTAGGAGCTTCCTTAGCGCCGCCGACGTGGCATATATCCCCGCCCGGGTCAGAACGCCCTGTCGCAGCTGTTTCTCCAGGACTGCCGCGAGCGCATCGGGATTGCTGAAGAACCTGGCGAGCTCCCGCGCCACGACAGCGTAATCGGGCCTGTCGCTCATGAGCTGGGCAAAGATGTTGACAGTCGCATCCACGGTCGGCACCCAGCGGGCCACTTCTTGCAGCATCTGAAGCAACTCCCCACTGGCAGGGTCGCTCCATGCCCAGGCGCCAATGGGCGCCACCAACAGGCGGGCGATGGTCCATCCTGCGGCCTGGACGGTGAACCGGACCTCCAGCACCGCCTCCCCATCCGGCGCCTGCCACAGCCAGGCGGCCCGGCCCTCAGGGGGCAGGATCCTGCCATCGCAGCAGCTCCACGGCAGGCCACCCCTAGCCCATTGCAGGTCCCCTCTTGCTGGATAAACATCAAGATAGAACCGCCTGTCGTTCCGCACCACCACTTC
>Ga0079992_115771_pt1 | contig 11180 bp, 7 predicted proteins | sample FaiFalFF_MnMetaG_3_FD_69197 | JGI IMG/M metagenome (GOLD analysis project Ga0079992, IMG submission 69197) | Freshwater microbial communities from Yellowstone National Park, Wyoming, USA - Fairy Falls B (FF_Mn_B) MetaG (SPADES assembly) (version 2) | ecosystem: Environmental > Aquatic > Freshwater... | reverse complement strand
CTGTATCTTCTGGATACTATGCTCTGAAAATAAAAGCTTCATCTGGGGGGATAGTAAGAGAGAAGAATATAGATTTATTTGTTCCAAAACTTTGGGCAAAAGCTTATGGTTCAACAGGAAATGATGAAGCATATTCAATTCAGAGGACAAAAGATGGAGGATTCATAGTTGCAGGATATACGACAATTTCTGGTACAAATACCGATGCTTGGGTTTTGAAACTTGACCGGGATGGAAATGTTCAGTGGCAAAAAGTGTTCGGGGGACCCTTTGCTGATGCAGCCTACGAAGTGAAGGAAACTCATTATGAGGGACAAGTCTCTTATATAGTAGCAGGATATTCTGTTACCTCTGTCCCTACAACTCAAAGGAATGGATTTATTGTAAAACTTGATTCAAATGGAAACTTTGCTTGGTCCCTCACTTATGGCGGTACAGCCGATGATGAGTTTAGCTCTTTGGTGACATCAGTAGAAGGTGGTATAGAATACATTATCGTTGCGGGTTATACAAAATCTTTCGGTGCGCTGGGGGGAGAGGATGCATGGGTGATAAAAGTAGATTCTCGTGATGGTTCTATCATTTGGCAAAAAATATATGGAGCGTCTAGTGCTTCCGGTACTACCGATAGATTCCAAAGAGTCATTACATCATCGTACAATGGTTCTATAAGATATGTCTTTGCAGGAAGAACAGGGACTTCTACAAATAATGATTTTTGGATAATGATAACAGATGAAAATGGAAATGTTCAAATGAGTAGAACTTATTATTATTCCACTTATCATGAGGGAATATGGGATATCAAGGAAACAGATGGGGCATTTTTATTAGTTGGTTCAGCTCAGAGATACTTCGGAGCAACCGGGAGCGATATTTGGGTTCTGAAGATAAGTAAAGATAACGGAGAGATTTTGTGGCAGAAAGCTTTTGGTAGCTTAGACGATGACGAACCTCGGACCGCAATCGTGACCGAAGATGGTGGTATTATAATTGCAGGAACAACCCGGAGCATTCTAACAGGAACTGATAGTTATGATATATGGGTTTTGAGGTTAGATAAAGATGGAAATTTGAAGTGGCAAAAACTATATGGAGTCATAGGTCTATCTGATCGGGATCAAGCAAGTTCTATTTGTCTTTCTGACGATGGAAATTTCGTGGTAGCAGGATATACAACAACTTCCTCGAATAATAGAGATATTTTTGTTATGAAAATTGTTCCGGAAGGCTATATCAAGTTCAGAAGTACTTCTCCTATGACATCACAAGATACAGCTGGTTCTGTTATACCGACAAATGCAAATACTCAATATCCTTCAATTAGTACTTTTGATACAGGTGCAACCCAGCAAGACGCTAGATTTATGTCTCAAGATAGATCATTCCAGATAATTAATCATGCGCCATAATTTTGCTGATTTATAGCCCGAGCTTTTATTATTACTTTTTTGTTCCTTTTTGTTTTTCTTCTTTTTTAGTTTCTGGTTGCTTTGTTCCCGTTGTTGGTTGTTGTTTTGCTCCTGCTGATGGTTGTTGATTCTTCAAAGATATTATCCATGTTACAAGTTTTTTGGCTTCTTCTTCTGTGACCAAACCCTTATTTGCAGGCATAGGAACTTGCCCCCATTTTCCCACTGCGCCGTTTAGAACTGAATTTACAAGCTGAGGAATGTCTTTTTCTGTATATTTTTTTGAAACTTCAATCCATGCTGGACCTACAACTTGTTTATCCATCTGATGGCAAGCTAAACACCCTTTTTGGCTAGCAAGCTGCAAAATATCCTCTGCTTTTACTTCATGTGCTGAAAGAATAACAAATGAAAGAGCCACTATCCCTCCTAATGCAATTTTTTTTATCTTCATTTTATCTTCACCTCCCATATTTTTTATTGCATATTTCTTTTATATTCTAAAATTTGCTTTTCCCTGAGGATTTTTTTCAGGAATTTTTTCATTTTCGTATCAAGTTCTGATAAATTTTTTTATTTATTTTGCTTTTTTATTGTTTTTCTTTTTTTCATTCTGCAAGTGAGTTTATAGATTCTTCAAGGGCTTTTAGTTTGTGTTCTGTTTCAAAATATTCTCTTTCTGGAACTGAATAAAAGACAATTCCGGCTCCCGCCTGAATTTTTATTTTGTTTTCATATATGAAAGCCGTTCTTATTAAGATTGCTGTATCCATATTGTCATCTGCGGAAAAATAACCTATCGCGCCAGCGTATGGACCTCTCCTCTCTTTTTCAAGTTCTGAAATTATTTTTGTTGCCTCAATTTTTGGAGCCCCGACAACCGTTCCTGCCGGAAAACAAGACCTCAAAACTTCAAGATGTGTTTCTTTTATTTTCCCCTCAACCTCCGATACTATATGCATAACTCTTGATAACTTTTTTATGTAAGCAAATTTTTTCACTTTTACGGTTCCGGGATATGAAACTTTTCCTATGTCATTTCTTGCAAGGTCAACAAGCATAACATGTTCTGCTAACTCTTTTTCATCTGCAAGAAGCTCCTCTTCAAGTTTTCTATCTTCTTCCTCTGTTTCTCCTCTTTTTCTTGTTCCTGCTATTGGAAGCGTTGTAGCTACACCATTTTCAACCCTCACAAGTATCTCGGGTGAAGTTCCAACTATTTTTATATCATCAAAATCAGAAAAATACATGTAAGGAGAGGGATTTTTTATTCTCAAAATTCTGTAAAGAGAGAACTCATCTATTTTTCCTTTTACTTCTATTTCTTTTTTTCTTGAAAGAACAACTTGAATCACATCTCCCATGTATATTCTTTGGATTCCTTTTTTTACCATATCTTCAAACTCTTCTTTTTTGACTTTGTCGTGAATTTTTTTCACTTTGAATTTTTTTGTTGAAGGATCTATTGATTTTTTTAGAACTTTTTTTATTTCGGTCATACTTACATCTTCTGAGAGCAAAATTATATCTCTTTTGAGATTGTCAAAAATTATTATATTTGGAGTGAAAACCAGAACTGAATCCGGGATTCCAAGAGAAGCTTTACCTTTTATTGTATTTACTTTGTCAAATTCTGAAAATAGGTCATATCCTATAAATCCTACGAGACCAAAAGGGACTCTTTGAATTCCGCTTTCTTTCTTGAATTCTTGCAAAAACTCCGAATACTTGCCTTTTATTTTTTTAAGCTCTTCATTTAAAATGTCAAGAAACTTTTTTTTACTATTTTTTTTGTTTTCATTTTCTTTTTCTGCTTCTTTATCTCTTTCATCTATTTCTTTTTCATCTATAAAGTATTTTATTTTAGCTTTTGGTTCTCCGAAGCCCAAGAATGAGTATCTTCCCCATTTTTCCGGTTCTTCTGCGCTTTCAAGTAGGTATAAAGGTTTAAATCCACTTGCTTTGAGTTTGAGAAAAATAGATATAGGTGTTTCAGTGTCAATAAGTAATCTTTCTACCTTCATAGTTTTTCTTATGTGATTTATCTTTTTCTACTTCTTTCTTTTCCTTCTTTATTCATTCTTCATTTTTTGCTTCATCTTTTTATTCGTCTTTTTTCCATCTTTCAGAAGGGATTAATTTCGTGTTAGCTTTTACCATATCAACTCTTTTTACTGCTTGCTTTTGCGGAGCTTTTTCAAAGTATTCTGGGTTAGTGTGCGAAAGATCAAAAAGTTTGAGCATAGCATTTGCGAATTCATCAAGAGTTTTTTTCGTTTCAGTTTCGGTTGGCTCTATCATGATAGCTCCTTTGACTATGAGCGGAAAATAAATTGTTGGTGGATGAAATCCTTCGTCCTGCAAAGCTTTCGCTAAATCTTCGGTTTTTACTCCTAATCCTTTTTCGCTCAGAACAAATTCGTGTTTGCATTTGCGCGGATATGGCAAATGATATTTTTCTGAAAGCTTTTTCATAAGATAGTTTGCGTTAAGGACTGCAATTTGAGAGTTCTTTTTTATTCCATCATCTCCTAACATTTTTATGTATGCCCAAGCTCTCAGAAGTACTGGGAAATTACCAAAGAAGGATTCTATTTTACCTACTGAGCTTTCTTTATTTGAGTAATCAAGTATGTATTTTGAATTACCATTTTCATCTTCTTTTTTTATTCTGGGGTAGGGCAGGAATTTTTCAAGATGCTTTTTGACACCGAGTGGTCCCGCTGCTGGACCTCCTCCTCCGTGCGGAGTTGAAAATGTTTTATGAAGGTTAAGATGTACAAAATCAAAACCTATATCTCCGGGTCTTACAATTCCTGCTATTGCGTTAAGGTTTGCTCCATCTAAGTAAAGTAGTGATCCGTTTTGATGAACCAAATTTACAATCTCCTCAATGTTTTCATCAGCAAGTCCGAGAGTGTTCGGGTATGTCATCATAAGAACTGCAACATCTTTTCCTAACTTCTTTTTGAGGTCCTGGATATCTATATTTCCTCTTGAATCGCTTTTTACTTCTCTTACATAGAAGTTGCACATTGCTGCTGATGCTGGATTTGTTCCATGAGCTGAATCTGGAATAAGGACATATTTTCTCTCATATTCTTTTTTTTCTTCAAAGAAATATTTTTTGGATATTTTTATAGCAAGAAGTTCACCGTGAGCTCCCGCGGCAGGATGCAAGGAGACTGCGTCCATTCCGGTAATTTTGCATAGCATATTTTCAAGCTCATACATTATCTCAAGTGCTCCCTGAGCAAGCTCTGGAAAAGCAGGATGCAGGAGTTTGAATTGATCAATACTTGCTATTTTTTCGTTTATGCGTGGATTATACTTCATAGTACATGAGCCAAGAGGATAAAATCCATCGTCTACTCCCCAGTTGATTTTAGATAATCTGTAAAACTCCTTTACGAGCTCTCTTTCTGGTGTTTTTGGAATATCAAGTTTTTCTCTTCTTTTCATATCATAAAAAGATACAATTTTTGTGAAATGTTTTAAAAAACTCATTTTTTTGGCATTTTTTTTGATTTTTATAGTATTTTCCTGAGCTTTATAGTTGCAAATTTAGATGATTTGAGACAAATTATCTGATCAAAAACCCCTTATTCCTCACTTGGTAGATCAAAAAGCCTTCTGGCTATAACTATTCTTTGAATTTGTCCTGTTCCTTCAACTATATCAAGTGCTTTTACATCTCTGTAAAGTTTTTCAACAAATTTATCGTTTTGAACTCCTGCATCGCCGAGAACATCAAGGCAAAGCGAAACTGATTCCTGCGCAACAGCTGGACAGAAAGCTTTCGCCTGTGAAGCTTCAACAATATTTGCTATACCAACATCTGCCATCCAAGCTGCTTTCCAACACAGGAATCTTCCGATTTCTATCATTCTTCTTGCGCGAGCTATCGCTTCCTTTATTTTTGCATACCTTGGTATAGGTCTTGATAAGTTGTAGTTTTCTTTTACGAATTTTACCGTGTAATCGTATGCAGCACGGGCTATTCCTATTGCCATAGCAGCAATAGTGGGTCTTGTAGCATTAAATGACCTCATAGCAGTTTTGAAACCCTCTTTTCCTTCATAAGCTTTTTCTCCGCCTAAAAGATTTTCCTCTGGAACCTCACAATCTTCAAAGATAAGAGAACAGGAAGCGTAAGCTTTAAGTCCCATCTTATCTTCTATTTTTGATACTACAAATCCCGGCGTCCCCTTTTCTACGATAAAAGCTCTGTGCCCAGCTCTTCCGAGTTTTGGATCCAAGGTAGCCCAAACAATAACAAAATCAGCTCTATCTGCATTAGAGCAGAAAGCTTTATGCCCATTCAAAATCCACCTATCTCCCTTTTTGACACACCTTGTAGTTATTCTTGCAACATCAGAACCTGCTCCCGGTTCAGTCATCGCGAAGGCTCCCCAGTGAGGATTTTCTCTATCTTTGAATATGGAAAGATATTTTTGCTTTTGTTCAGGAGTACCAATTAGTGCAAGAGGAGGACCCGCAAGTCCCGGTCCAGGTAAAGCAACGGCAACTCCTCTATCCCAGTAAGATGTTTCTTCTCCTATTATAACTGCCCGCCTTGCGGAAGTTCTCTCCTTTTTTTCTTTTTCTTTTTCTGTTCCGTCTCCTTCTATTTCCCTTCCAATTCCAGCAACCCTTTCTTGAAATCCTATTTGAGCAAGCATTTTAAAAAACGGATGATCTGGTGGAACCGGTTCACCCTTCAAATCATACTCTATCCCCAAAGGTCTCATGAACTTTTCTCCAAGAAATCTTATGTTCCTTATTAACTCCTTGTCTTCTTGAGTCAAAGTAAAATCAACCATTTTTTATTTCACCTCCTTTTAAATTTTTTTAATTTCTTGAAACACTAATAAATCATACTTCCTTTCCTTCTCTTTTCCTCCTTTCTTCATATATTCTTTTAGCTTTTTCCCTGAGCTCATATTTTAAAACTTTACCAGTTGCATTTCTTGGTAATTCATCTACAAATTCATAATATCTTGGAATCTCATTATCTGCGAGTTTATCTTTCAGAAATTCTTTGATTTCTTCCTCCGTTATCTTTTCTTTTGTAACCACAAAAGCAAAAATATCTTCGCCCAAGAGTGGATGAGGAACGCCGACTACAGCACACTCAATAACTTTCGGATGAGATGATATAACACCTTCAACTTTTGCAGAAGATATATTAAAACCACCCCTTATTATTATATCCTTCTTCCTATCTACAATGTATAAATAACCTTCTTCATCCATATATCCTATATCTCCTGTTTTTACCCAACCATCCTCAGTCCACACTTTTTTCGTAGATTCTTCATCTTTGAAATACTGCCGAGGTTTTACCCCCGGAATTCTCATCCATATCTCTCCTTTCTGACCTCGTGGAACCTCGTTTCCATCATCATCGCATATTTTTACTTCGGTTGGAGGTAAAGGAATTCCCACTGAATCTGGTTTTTGGAGAGCCATACCGGGTGGGAGGAAACATCCAGCCATTCCTGCTTCTGTTGCACCATAGAGATTCATAATCCAAGTATTTGGGAGTCTTTCTGCAAGAGCTTTTACAGCCCAAGGAGGCATAGGGGCAGTTCCAAACATAATCACTCTTATATGATCAATCTTTGCATTTTCAAATTCTTTTTCCTTCATAACCGCAAGAAGGTGAAACGGAACAGCATAAACCATAACAACATCTTCCCTTTTCATAACTTCTAAAAAAGTTTTCGCATCAAACTTTGGCAATATAACAACATTCAGAGCATATCTTAATGGTATCATCATCATAGCGTGACAACCTGCAAAGGTAAAAAGAGGAATAGCATGCAGAAAAGTTCTACCAGCATATAAAGACTCATAAACCGAATCGTCTCTGACAAAGAGAGACTTGTGAGTTGACAAAACTCCCTTTGGGAAACCAGTTGTGCCAGAAGTATATATTATATCAAGATAGTCGTCTCCTCTGACTTCAACCTGGGGAAGCTGTGCAGGAAATTTTTCAAGGATTTTTTCTGCTTCTTTTCTTTCAAGAGTAAATCCCAAATTTACCTCTTTTTTTAGATCTTCTACAAGTTCTCCAAAATCACTCCCGAAAATTATTCCTTTTGCTTCCGAATTTTCAAGAATGAATTTAACTCCTTCTTTTGGGAGCCTTACATTTACAGGAACAGGCAAAGCTCCTACTTTTGTTATAGCGAAATACGATATTTTAAAAAATGCTGCGTCTTTGTTTGAGAACATTATTGCAACTTTATCTCCTTTTTTTACGCCAAGGTCCAAAAGAGCGTGAGCGAGCTGAGAGGATTTTCCCCCCCATTCTTCAAAAGTCATTTTTTCTACTCCGAAAACCTCAACAAAATTTTCCGGATACCTCTTTGCTTTATCTTCAAGAAGTTCAATCACTGTCTCCATATAAATAAAAAAAATAGTATTCAACAAAAAAATTTGTGAAAAACAAAAAAAGTATTAATTTTCACTTTATACTTACTTTTTACTGAAAATTTGAAAAATCCCTGATAAAATTCAAAAATAAAAAAATTAATAGAAAAAAATGCAAAGAAGACAAATAATGGGTGAAGGGAAAAAAGATGAGAAAATAAATGCTAATAAGAACAAATTAAGTAAGAAAGAGGAGCTTAAAGCGAAAGGTTATATGCCTATAAGAAAAGTAGCCGAACTTGCAGGAGTAGAAAAATCTACAATTCACTTTTACATATCGCAAGGGCTTTTACCAAAACCAGTTCGTGTATCAAAGCAGATGGCTTACTATCCACCTGAAACAGTAGAAAGAGTAAAAATAATAAAGCAGTTGCAGAAAAGGTTTTTACCTCTCAAAGAGATAAAAAAGATACTCAAAAGACCTGATAATGAAATAAAAGAAATGTTGATGAAGATAGACCAAGAAATCCTCATTACAACAAAAGACGGGAAAGAAAAAACCTATTCAAAAATAGATTTACCACAAGATGTCATAGAAGAACTAAAAAAAATAGGTCTGATAAAAAAAGAAGATGAAAAAGATTTGTTCAGAGAAGAAATTTTGTCAATCATATCTGATATGAGGAAAGCAGGACTTGATGAATCTCACGGATTTTCTATAAAGTTTCTGAAAAACTATGTTGATATATGTAAAAAACTTGTAGAAATAGAATTTACTGAATTCAATTCAAAAGTCATAGGAAAGCTTCCACCGGAAAAAGTAATTGACATGGCAAAAATTGCCATAGAAAAAACATCTGAACTTATAAAAATACTTCACAAAAAAACTTTACTTGAAAAACTTGAAGAACTCACATCAGAGCTGAATGAAAAAGGGAAAAATGAAAAACTTCAAGAGAAAACAAAAAGGAGGTAAAACAAAAAATGGAAGACATAGTAAAAAACCATATTGAAAAAGCAAAACAAATAACAGGAGGACAAAAAATACCTCTCCTCATAAATGGAGAATTTGTTTTCACTGAAAAGACTTTTATCACAGAAGATCCAACTATAGAAGAAGGTATAGCAGAGGTATGTGTAGCGGGAGAGAAAGAAGTTAGCGATGCTGTTGAAAGTGCAAAAAAAGCGTTTGAAACTTGGTCAGAACTTCCATCTCGTGAAAGGGCAAAATATTTGAAGCAATTTGCTGAAAAAATAAAAGATATAAAAGAGTATCAGATAGCAGAAATGCTTGATTCTGGGTTGCCTCGCTCTATATCCTCAAGAATATCTTTTGGAGCTTTGAGAAGAGGATTTGAATACTATGCAGAGTGGTGCGACAAAATCTCATCTGATGTCGTAGGAATAGGTCAGAACTTTTTTGATTTCACACTAAAAGAACCTTTCGGAGTTGCAGCAATAATAACCTCTTGGAATGTTCCGGGAATGTTCTTAGGTTTTAAGGTTGCTCCCGCTCTTGCAGCAGGAAATACGGTGGTTATAAAACCATCAGAAAATTCTCCCTTACCTGCTTTCATATTCGCAAAAGTAGCAAAAGAAGTCTTTCCCCCAGGAGTCGTAAATGTAATCTTCGGAGGACCAGAAACAGGAAAATATTTAATATCACATAAAGATGTATGGTTAGTATCTTTTACTGGTGGAACTGAAATAGGAGAGAAAATAATAAAAGAAGGTGGAATCAAAAAATATATTCTTGAACTCGGTGGCAAATCACCAAATATAATTTTTGAAGATGCAAACATTGATTCAGCTGTATTTTTATCTAATGTTGGAATGTTTTCGTTAGCAGGACAGATGTGTGCAGCTTCATCCCGCATCTTTGTTCAAAAATCAATATACGATGAGTTTGTAAAAAAGTATGTAGATATGGCAAAAGGAATATCTGTTGGAGACCCTCTTGATCCCGCTGTAATATCAGGACCACTTATTAGCAAAAAACAACTTGAAAGAGTTGAAAGATTTGTTGAAAAAGGGAAAAAAGATGGTGGGAAAATACTCGTTGGAGGTGCAAGATTAAATCAAAAAAAGGGATACTTCTTTTTCCCAACAGTTTTTGTGGATTTACCTCATAATTCAGAAGTCGTCCAAGAGGAGATTTTCGGTCCGGTTGTATCTATTTTCCCATTTGAGAGTGAAGATGAAGTTATTCAGCTCGCGAACTCCACAAAATATGGTCTTGCAAGTGCCATATTCACCAGAGATATATCACGAGCAATAAGAGTTGCAAAGAAAATAAGAGCAGGGACAGTATGGATAAACACCTTTGGTGTAATTCCACATAATGCTCCCTGGGGTGGATATAAAATGTCAGGTATAGGGAGAGAAGGAGGAAAAGAAGGTTTAGAAGATATGATGCAGGTAAAAAATGTATATATCCAGCTTTAAACCTTCAAATAAAATTTGAACATATCTAAGCTTAAACTGCAATTCAGCTCCATTTCATTAAAAATGATATAAAACAACTGAAATTTTTCAATTCTCATTTGTTTTCTATATTGTGTTATTTATGAAGCTATCAGAGTACTTCATTTTCTCTCTGAGAGAAATCCCAAAAGATGCAGAGTCAAAAAGTCATATTATTCTTACAAAAGGTGGATATATAAAAAGGTTAGCAGCCGGGATTTATGATTTCACCCCACTAGGTTTTAGGCTTTTGAAAAATGTATCAAGAATTATAAGAGAAGAGATGGAAAAAATAAAATGCTTTGAGGTTCTTCTACCAATTATGAACCCAGCCGAAATCTGGAAAGAAACAGGAAGATGGTATGTATATGGCAAAGAACTCATCAGATTTAAAGATAGAAACGAAAGAGATTTCTGTCTCGCACCAACACACGAGGAAATAATCGTTGACCTTGTTAGATTCGCAATCTCATCCTGGAGAGAACTCCCATTTTCTCTTTTTCAGATAGGACCGAAATTCAGAGATGAAGCGAGACCAAGATTTGGAATAATAAGAGCAAGAGAATTCATAATGAAAGACGCATATTCATTTGACAGAACAGAAGAAGAAGCAGAAAAAACTTATTGGAAATTCTACAAAGCATACGAGAGAATTTTTGAGAGAATGAGGCTTGATGTAATACCAGTTCAAGCTGCAGTTGGAGCAATAGGGGGAAAATTCTCCCATGAATTCATATCCCCAACAGAATATGGAGAGGATAAAATTATGGAGTGTCAAAAATGCAAATTCATCTCAAAAAAAGAAATATCAAGTTTTTTTGTAAATGTTGATGAGAAAACAGCTAATCTCAAAAGCAAAACCTCAACCATACCCCCAAAAAGCAAAGTATATACACCTTCAACGACAACAGTGGAAGAGCTCGCAAA
>Ga0079992_130561_pt1 | contig 11190 bp, 16 predicted proteins | sample FaiFalFF_MnMetaG_3_FD_69197 | JGI IMG/M metagenome (GOLD analysis project Ga0079992, IMG submission 69197) | Freshwater microbial communities from Yellowstone National Park, Wyoming, USA - Fairy Falls B (FF_Mn_B) MetaG (SPADES assembly) (version 2) | ecosystem: Environmental > Aquatic >... | reverse complement strand
GGGGTCGGAGTCTCTGGCGGACACGCCTCGGAGATTCCCCCCGCCGGACATTCTACTAATACTTTTGCCCACCGAGATCCGACCCCCACTAAATAACACGATGAAAACCCTATAAAAACATACCCCGCCCTAAAGGGCGAGGCTTGCCCTGTTGTCATTATTTATGTTATTAAAGCTTTAAAGAGTTCCTCAGCCCATCTCATATATTTCGTTACTATATGATCAGCCTTTCCTCTCAACCCTTCTAAGATCTTTTTAATTGATATGAGATCGGAGAGTTTAAGTCTCCTCTTGATCTCTTCGATATTGGCTTCATCAAAATCCCACCATATAATGATCTTTGCACTGGCTTTTCTATTCTCAAAAATATATTTCTCTATAAAATCGTCGTTGAGAAACACCCCACACTCTTTCTTATTCTCTCAATATTTTTTAGTGTAATCTTCCTAAGCCTCCCCTCTAAATAGGCTGACCAGCATTTTGCTTCAACAGCATTTAGAATCCCGTTCTTTTCTAAAATAAAATCAGCAGCCACACGCCTATCTCCATAAAATCCTCTCCTAACATCTTTACCAATACTATTGTACCCCCATATTTTTAAACCAGAAGGTGAGAAGATCCTCATATATCAAACCCAACAATCTAGCTCTGAAATTCCTAGCATCAACCTCCTCCCTAGACAGCCCCTTTTCACCAAGCTCAACAAGCTTCTCAATCAAGGTCTCACCAAAGGATTAGAGCATGAAATCTATCTATATTAATACATGAAATATAATATATAGGAGGCATATGTGCAGGCTCTTCGGATTATATGCTAATAAGTTGGTTAATGTATATTTCAGCTTTTTTGAGGCTAGGAAGAGCCTTAAGGAACAATCTCATAGAAATCCTCACGGCTGGGGTATTGCATGGTTTGATGGTTTTAAATGGGATTTGTATAAAGAGCCTCAACCTCTTTATAAGTCTAGTAAGGCTGAAGAACTTATTAAAGAGGTTAGCGGGATCATAATTATATCTCATGTCAGATACGCTACACATGGAAAGCCTAAGACAGGGAATACTCATCCGTGGCTTTATAAAGGTTATGTTTTTGCTCATAATGGTAGTATTAATGATAGAGAGAAACTTTTAAGTCTTTTATCACAAAATTATAAAGATCTTGAGGGAGATACCGATTCTGAGGTATTCTTTCATCTAATAATTCAGGAGACTAAGAACTCAGGAGGCTCTTTTATAGAAGGAGTTAGAAGAGCAATAGCTAAGATTAATAACAATAGTATTTCTTATAGTTCTCTGAATTTTGTTGCTAGTGATGGAAGAAAATTATATGCCTTAAGATATGCTAGGAAAAATCTAGATTATTACACGCTATACTATCTTAAAAGACCTCGTGAAGACCTTAAAATAGAAAAAGTCTCTGAGAAGACTGCACAGCTTATAAAAATGAAGCTAGAGGTCGGAGAGAAAGCAGTTGTAGTAGCTTCAGAAAAGTTAACAGAAGAAGAGGAAAAGTGGGACGAAATACCTAATAAACATATGTTAATAGTAAACGAAGATCTTAACACAGAATTAGTAAAGATATAGAAATATAATATCACCATTTCTTGATAAATTAAACATTTATTGAAATATCTATGATTAGTATTAAATTGTTTTTGTTTGAAGAGATAAAAGTGACTGCCCACACTTATTCTTGGTAAATTTAACCAAGAAAAACCATAGAAACAGAACCAAGAATAGAACCCATGTTTACATGCGGGTTGTTTTATTTGGGGTAGGACCAGGATTCTTCTGGCCCCAATATACCTTAGAGAGAAGAAATATTGCCCAGAAGAGATAGCCTTATCCTTACCAATGAATATGTAGCCCCTATAGAGCTACTGATGAGTGTTATCTGTCTTAAGCTCTTCATGTATAGCATACCTAACATGAAGATCGTGCCTGAGGATTACACAAGTAAGCAATGCTCAATATGTGGAATCAGGCATAAAAACGGAAGAAAACATAGAGGACTATATATATGCAATAAGACTGGGAAGAAGATAAACGCAGATATTAATGCTGCGCTGAATATAGCGAGAAGACTAGGATACAGGGTAAGAGTATCGAGGAAGATCGAGAGCTACTTGGTAACACATAGTGGTGTTAAACCATTAAACCCTTTCCAGGGGGCTAACACCCGAGACCCCAGCATAGAAACCCCGCCCCTTTAGGGCAGGGAGGGGTCATAGTAATATATTTCTTAATTATTATATATAATTTGGTGTTTTGTTTGGCCCGGGCTAGGCAGGCTCCCGCCAGGGCTCAGCAGACTGTGGTGATCCCCAGGTATTTTAGATATATCTCTATAGCGGTTCTCACAGCAACATTAGCCCTAGGTGTTTATCTCAGGCTCTACCCCCTTTTAAACACTCTCCAATATGGCTATTATCCATATCTAGACGAGCTAGATCCCTATGAAGCTTACTATGTTGTGAACTACATGCTCCAGCACGGCCCGCTATCATACTTCGACCTCAGGCCTCCCAACCCAGCTGTAATGATATTCTGGTATCCATGGGGCAGGGATTTTCTAACTACCGAGTTGCCTGGGCTTATATATACAATATATTTGACCTATATACCTTTGAAGCTCTTAGGAGTAGATCTAATGACATATATGGTGCTATTCCCAGTTATAGCTACAGCAGCATCCCTCATAGGGATCTACCTAGTCTCCAAAGAGCTCTCCGGAAGCACCTTCGCAGCCCTCACCTCGACAGCGTTCTTCGCGTTTCTATTCACAGATAGAACTATTGCAGGATTCACCGTTAAGTATACGATGGCCCTAGCTATCCTCCCATATGCCCTATATACCTTTGTCAAGGCATACAGATCTATGAAACCTCTCCACTTCCTAATCCACGGATTAGTAGTTGCCTATATGGCCTTATCCTCAGGGCTATATATAGGGGTTCTAGCTATATCGTGTCTAACAATGATCATATATCCCCTCGTGACAAAGAAGGTAGAGCCTAGATCTATTCTTGCTAACGCAGCACTGATGGTGCTACCCTCAATACTAGTTTTTATATCATACCCCATGTACGGGATCCCCTATCTCTATAAAAGCGTTGGTGCTGTAACGCTCCTCACACTATTCCTCCTCGCGCTGAGATACTACATAATACCGGTTATAACCCCTAAGAAGGCGAACATAGCATATCTAGCGACAATAATTGTGATAGGTGCTGCTGGAGTGGCCTTCATATCTATAGGACATCTCGTTGGAGGTAAGGTTGCACAGGCCCTCGGGATCACACATGTGCTCGGAACCCTCTCTTTCACTATAGCCGAGTACCAGCCTACCAATCCGAGCTTCCTAATGAGCTACTACGGCGTGCTCGTAATGATCTCCATATTATCTCTACTCTACGCCCTATACCTACTAGCAGCGAAGAGAGATCTCATAGCACTCTATGTATCAGTACTAACCCTGGGAACCCTATATGTGCTCGAGAATCTAAGCTATTTCACATCCTTCGCAGCTTTGGTTCTATCTATATCCTCCTCATACTTCCTCGGATTCCTCGCATCAACAGTATCCTCGAGACTCTTCAGCGTTAGGAGAAGAAGATCTTCCTCCCTTGCACCAATACTCTCAATAGTCCTCCTAGCCACCCTCATATCAGCACAGGCATATGTAGCATATAGCTATCACATACCGCCATATAGATACCACCTCCCCATGGTACTTACATCCGGGATAGGGCTTACGACGCCTAACACCGCATGGCTAGACGCCCTTAGATGGATTAGGGAGAACACTCCTAGCGATTCGGTGGTTGTCTCGTGGTGGGACTATGGATATTGGATCTCTGTTCTCGGGCAGAGAGCTTCTGTAGCTGACGGGGCAACCATCAATGGAACCCAGATAGAGATCCTAGCAAAGATCCTGACGTCACGTGATGCTGAGGCTGCGAAGCTGTTGATCCAGAACTTCTGGGTTGTTCCCAACAAAACCTATGTGCTTGTATACGACACATTCGTAGCCACCCCCAACTATGTATACCCCATAAACAACGCCGATGCTGCCAAGGCAATCTCAGCTATACTCAGGATAGCTGGATACGATATAGACGCAGATATATATGGCAACAACCCCAGAACAGCCCAGTATATAGGCAGCGGTCCTCAGAAATATGTAAAGATTGTTAGCCAGGGCCAGCAGATCTCCTTAAGGCCTAACTGGGAATCGCCATCTATACAGAATATGCTGCTCTTCAGAATCATGATTAACGGAATATACACAGCATTCCCCGGCACGATATTCTATTCAGCGGATCCCAGTGCAGGCGGTAACTTTGTGGATCCGGCTGACAGGGGTAATATGACGTATTTCAAGCCAGCAGCGATCTTCAAGAGCGCGATAACATCAGTCCCAGGAGCCTATGATATATACGTAATAGTCTTCATCTACCAACTCGTAGGAGCTCCCGAATAGCAAAGATAGCTAAAATCGAAGTCCCCTTTTAAACTATACGCTGGTCACTATTTATTTGATCTCCTCCCTCCGTCCTTTTACTGGCGGTTCATCGGTTCCCCCATCTATTCGGGTTTACATCTGTCATCTGGGGGGCAGTCGGGGTGGCCAGAGATCCCCCAGGAGCCCATCATCCCGGGCTCTAAAACATCAAAACCCTAGAAGGATAATAAGATAAGAATTAATTAGCCATCCCCGCCCTAAAAGGGCGAGGCTTTCAGATTGTAAATTATATCCAGTAAAAGTCTTAAAGCTATATTATCTCTGGATCAAGAATACGAACCCCCACTGCTCAAAATACTGGAGACCTGTTATTACCCCCAATGGAAACAAAACCCGCGATCCAGAGAACCGATTCGCTCATTAATATACTCCTTAAGGTCATAACACCTCTTATCAACACAATCTTTATATCGCCAAATCTTTAGATCATGTTACTCTAAGATCCTCTACTGTTTTAGTGTTAGGTTTATATTGAGTAACATTACCTCTGGTTACAACTAAAAGCCTCACATTTCAAGGCTAGCTGATATTTATAAGCCCCTATCCTCTAAGCTTTTTGTTGATGAGGATAGTGCTTGTGAGCCTCGAAGGCCACCCTATAGCGGCACACAATAGGAATGCTAAGCACACTGGGTTAAACACAGGTATGCCCCAAGGCGATGATAAAATCCATAGCCCTGAGTCCCTCGAAGAGAGATAGGTGTAACGTGCCGGAGACCAGGCCCAGGGCTAAGCCCTCAAAAGAGAGGTGATCGGGCTTATCATGGGCTACCTGCTAAAGCCCCATATGGAGAGAGTTGAGGAGCTATATAGGTTTCTCAGAGAGAGCTGGGGGGAGATATATGAGAAGGTTTTGAGGGAGACTAGAAAGATCCTTGGTGATAGAGAGTATGTTGAGGACTACATATCTAGAGTGTCTAGAAGGATCTATGATAAAAAACGCTGTTACGAGATCGATGTCTTCCCCCTAGCCTTTGCGAGAACTATGCTTCCATCCCTCTTAGTTATATATATCTCTGAAACGCTTCTTCACCCACAGCTGTATATATGCATATAGGCTATCTTCTTAACACCATTAGCCATATTCCTCTTAATAACAAACTCAGTCCTCCTACCGCATCGGGGGCATGTTGTTCTAGCATTCACACCGGCTCTGCCTATAGCCATTTTAGCAGACTCTCTCTGGATATCTATCAATTATTAGTAAACCACGGGGGTAATATACTCTGCGTTCCATGGGCCCTCAATGCTATCCCTCTAGTATTTTAGAGCATCTACCCCCAAGGGTTTTTAGCCAAGCAATTGACTCGTTGGACATAATGTGGCCTAGAGTATCTAGACACTCTAGCCCATGTGGATCGAGCCCATAATGCTCATCCCAGCATCTATCACTATAACCTGCCCTGTGATAGATGATGTGTTTATTATAAACATAACAGCCTCTGCTATCTCTTCGGGCTCCACCATTCTCTTTAGAAGTGTGTGTTTCTCGATAAACTACTCCTCTGGTATGTTTAGAACCTTTATAAGACTCTCACCCATTTTTGTTCTAACAACGCCTGGAGCTATTGCGTTAACCCTTATCCTTGGAGCCAGCTCTAGGGCTAAGGCTCTTGTTATGGCTATTATGCCCCCTTTTGCAGCGCTATATATTGAGAGACCATATATAGGCTCGATCCCTGCTATGGAGGCTATATTTATAATAACCCCCCTATCCATAGTCCTAGCAGTCTCCTGAGAGCAGTAGATCACGGATTTAAGACTTGTGGATAGAACCTTATCGATCATAGGATCGCTCTGATCCAGGAAGGGGGCATAGAGACCTAGACCAGCGTTGTTAACAAGAATATCGATCCTTCCAAAGGCTTCGATGGTTCTTCTAACAAGCTCCCTACACCCCTCCCTAGTCGAGACATCAGCTAAGACGGCTATAGCCTCGCCACCAATGCCGTGAATACTCCTCACAGTCTCCGTGACATCCTCATAGCCTTTTTTAGCGTTAACAACAACTTTTGCACTTTCTCTAGCGAGTCTTAGGGCAATAGATCTACCAATACCCCTGCCAGATCCTGTAACAATAGCAGCCATCCCGCTAAGGCTGTGTGTGTTGATTATAAAATCCCCTGAACATATTTCTCAGGTTTTTTATCAAACTTCCCAGTCCCTGTCTTGGGGATCTCATCAACAAATACAAGATCGTTTGGAACCCACCATTTAGGGAGCCTTTCGATGAGGAAACCCAGTATGTCTTCTTTAGAAATCCTATCCCTAAACTCTGGCCTTAGCTTAACGATGAGAAGAGGCCTTTCGCCCCATCTTGGGTGGGGGACTGTTATTACTGTAGCTTCTAAAACCGCTGGATGAGCCATGGCCTCATTCTCTATCCTAATAGATGAGATCCACTCGCCTCCGCTCTTGATCACATCCTTGATCCTATCTACCCTATCTACTATCTCTATATAGCCTTCACCATCTATAACTGCTAGATCACCGGTTCTTAGCCAGCCCTCAGCAAATGATCTCCTGGTAGCCTCCGGATCCTCGAAGTATTCATCAACGACCCAGGCACCCCTTATCAGAAGCTCGCCCACCGATTTTCCATCCCATGGTAGGGCATTACCTTTCTCATCAACAATCATAACCTCTATTCCGGGGAATGGGAGTCCTTGTTTAGAGACTAGGCTGATTTTCTCATCATATGGAAGGCTATCCATATAGCTCTTAGGCCTTACAAAGGCTACCGCAGAGTCATAGGTCTCTGTCATCCCCCAAGCGTGGAGCAGATCAGCACCTAGCTCCTCCTTATATGCTTTTATAAGGGCCTTGGGAGGGGCTGATCCTCCTATGATGAGTCTCTATAAACTCGCTCTCTCCTCTCGCTTGCCATGGGTTCTCACATAGTTTAGAAAATCTATCCAAACAGTTGGGGCTCCGTCGCTAACGGTAACACCCTCGTTCTTTATTAGATCATATAGATCCCAGGGCCTGAGCCTAGGGCCTGGGAGAACCTGCTTCGAGCCGACTAGAGTTGCTGCGTATGGCATGAACCAGCTGCTAATATGGAACATTGGAACTACATGCATTATAACATCTCTCTCCGAGATCCCATATGTATCTACGAGGCACGATGCGAGGGATCTAAGGAATATTCCCCTATGGGTGTATACAACACCCTTGGGCATCCCTGTTGTTCCTGATGTGAAGCACATAACAGCTGGTGTATTTTCATCAAGATCTGGAAAGTCATATCTATCCTCAGATCTCTCTAGCAGATCCTCATACCCATAGATCTTAATGTCACCAAGCCCCTCGATCTCAGGCTTCCCATCCCCCCATTACAACTATTGCCTCCACACTATCCAGCTCCTCATAGATCTTCTTTAGAAGGGGAACTTGATCCTGATCTATAAAGAGAACCCTATCCCTAGCCTTATTAATGGTATATACTATCTCCTCTGACGTGTACCTAAGATTCACTGTGTGTAGAACACAACCGGTCATGGGGACTGCGAAGTGAAGCTCTAAATGCCTATGGGTATTCCATGCAATACTGGCGATCCTATCCCCCTTCTTAATACCTATCATATTAAGAGCATTAGCTAGTCTGCACACCCTCCTATACATATCTCCATATGTGTACCTATATATACCAAAATCTGTTCTAGATACTATCTCCTTCTTCCCAAAGTAGAGCCTCGCCCTCTCAAGTATATGTCTTATATTTAGCATAAACAATGTCTATATTCTCCAAGAGAATATTGGTGTTAATCCTAATAAATTATAATTTTATTATGATTAATATATAAATTCTGTAGAGCGGAATAATACCTGGTGAGTTATCCGTGGTTGATGAGAATAGAAGATCATTCCTAAAATTCCTAGGAGCCGGGATTGTCGGGCTTGCGGTAGGGGTTGCAGGGGGGTATGTTCTAACCCCAGAAAGAGTTAGAGAGATCATTAGAACGGCTACTATAACACAGCAAGGGGAGCGCCATCTACAGTTACTATAACGAGGACCGAGGCTCTTGTAACAAGGCTTCCCAGGGATACAATAAAGATCGGGGTTCTCGGCATAAGGAGTGGAACATGGGCTACATATGGAACATATATAGAGCAGGGTGCTAGGCTTGCTATTGAGGAGATAAACTTTGCTGGGGGTATTCTTGGGAGCAAGATAGAGATCTCTATAAGGGATGAGGCTGCCGACGCTGTTAAACAGGCTAGGGAGCTTGTTGAGCAGGAGAGAGTGGATTTCCTTATTGGTGTGGATTCGAGTGGTAATGCCATGAGGATCGGGCCTATAATGCCGGAGCTAAATAGAATATTGATCATAGTTCACGCAGCAACACATAGAGTTACAGAGGAGCTTGTGTATAGACAGGGTATAAAGCACATATTCAGAGTATCTGTCCCAGTATATCAGGATGGGATACTCGCTGCATGGATAGCAAAGGATCTGCCTATAAGGAAGTGGGCAGGGATAAACCCAGACTATGAGTATGGGAGAGACTCGTGGGAGTTCTTCAAGACAACCCTAAAGGCTCTCAGACCCGATGTTGAGTTTGTTTCTGAGCAGTGGAACCCCTCACCTGGTACGACGGATTTCTCAAAGTGGATCAGTGCTGTTATGGCAACAGATGCTGAGGGGCTATTCACAGTCAACTGGGCTGTTGAGGCTATAACACTTCATAAGCAGGCTGCAGAGCTTGGGCTCTATAAGAAGTTAAAGGCTGTCTTCAACCCAATGGGTTACTCAATGGATGTAGCCTATGGGTTGGGGAAGGATTATCCAAGGCTGGAGTATGGAACATGGGTTAGTGGTAGATATATGTGGTTCTACCCACCAACTGAGATTAATAAGAGATTTGTGGACGCCCTTCACACGAAGATGGGGAAGGCTTCCAGCATATTCTGCAGAGACAACGTATACTGCTATATATATGATAAAGACAGCCATAGAGAAGGCTGGCACTCTAGATCTAGATACCCTTATAAAGACTATGGAAAACATGGTTGTGATATCACTGGCTGGGGTTAGGTAGATTAGGCCCCAGGATCGCCAGGCTGTTTATGAGGTTCCATATGGCAGGATATCTGGGGACACGATCAATGTTGGTGGGGAGGTGCCTCTCCTAACGGATATAAGGGCTGTGCCTGCATTCTTATACTATAGATCACCTCCTGAGTATAGGGTACCATTTATAAGTTAGATGGGGATATCCAGTAGATCTGGATCTAACGCTTTTTTTTTACCAGCTCTTTGTAGGGTTGTACAGAGCCTCTATATATTGGCTAATAGCATCTGGTTTAACAATCATATTTGGGGTTCTGAGGGTTGTTAACTTCTCCCAAGCAGTTCTACTAGTCCTAGGAAGCTATATGACATATACATTCTACAATCTTACAGGAAGCTTCTGGCTATCAGTAGCGTTGGCATCAATATCAATAGGGCTAGTAGGGGTGGCTATAGAGAGCCCTTCTAAAGCCTCTATATAGGGTTGATGTCACATACCAGCTTCTCATGACTTTCGCTGTAAGCCTTATACTAAACGATGCAATGAAGATCCTATGGGGAAAGCTCCCAATCTCGGTCCCCCTACCAAGTACCCTGGCTGTGGGGATAGACATTTTTGGTAGAACCTATCCTCTATACATGATCCTTGTGATAGCTATAGGCTTTGCTGTTTATATAGCAGTACTCATGCTCATAAATAGAACTATGTGGGGCTCCGGGTAAGGGCCACATGGAGGAGACCGGAGATCGCTGAGTCTCTTGGCATAAACACGAGCAATATATACACGGCCGTGTTCTTCTTGGGATGCGTTATAGCAGGGCTTGGGGGCGGGCTTGTTATAGCATTCTCACCAGTGGTTCCAGGGCTTGGGGATTTTCTCATAGTATCAGCCTTTATAGTTACCGTTATAGCAGGTCTTATTAATTTATGGTGCCTATATAGCCTCTATCTTGATAGGTGTTTCTGAGAGTATATTTACTCTATATCTTCCGGAGATAGATCTTCTACTGATCTACTTAATAATGGCGCTATCTCTCATGATAAGACTTCAGGGGATATTTGGCGAGAGGTGAGGATCTTGAGGAGGATGCTTGGGCACGAGATCTACAGCCTAGTCATTATATCTATAGCTACAGCAGTAATACTTCTGTCTAGAGAGCCCTACTATATGTATCTATCATCGTTGTTCATGATCCTATCAATATTCTCCCTATCATATAATATATTATTTGGATATGCAGGGCTACTAAGCTTCGGGCATGCCCTATTCTATGCGAGCGGAGCATACAGCTTTGCGATATTCACTATAAGTATATATAGAGATCCCCTAGTCGGAACTCTGGTTTCTGTAGCTGTCTCCCTCATCCTAGCCCTCCTGGTGGGTGTTCTCACCCTGAGACATGGCAGGATATACTTCTTAATGCTAACTCTAGCCTTTGGCATGCTTCTCTATGCGCTGCTTCTTAAATGGAGAAGCCTTACAGGGGGTAGCGATGGGATCTCTGGCATACCGAGAAGTGGCTTTATTATCGATCTATATGACCCCTATGCTAGGTATTACTACATATACGTGTTCTTCTTATTAGTTGCCATATCGCTCTATATATTCCACAGATCAAGATACGGGCTTCTAATAAAAAGTCTTGGCGT
>Ga0079992_130520_pt1 | contig 11197 bp, 11 predicted proteins | sample FaiFalFF_MnMetaG_3_FD_69197 | JGI IMG/M metagenome (GOLD analysis project Ga0079992, IMG submission 69197) | Freshwater microbial communities from Yellowstone National Park, Wyoming, USA - Fairy Falls B (FF_Mn_B) MetaG (SPADES assembly) (version 2) | ecosystem: Environmental > Aquatic >... | reverse complement strand
TGCCGTCGTCCTCAGCGTCGTCCCGGCCGAGAAATGCGAAGTGGTCCAGATGAGCGTCGCCGGGATCCCGGGCTCCTACAGGGCTTCCTCTATCAATCTCTGGCTGACGAAGGACACGGAGGTCAGGGTCGCGTTCAGGGTCATCGGAGCCGAGGAGGAGAGGAAGGAAACCGAGGCGACGGCAGTCCTCCCACCTCCCCAGAGGCCCTCTCCCCTGCTTCCCCCAATTCCGCCTGAGCTCCTGACGGTCTCCGTTTTGGTGTTAAGTGCTGGCGTCGGATCCTATGCAGTTGCGAGGTTTCTGAGGGAGAGGAGGGCCCTCGATATCGCGGGTGCTCAGTCTTCGCTGGCGTCCTTGCTGAGGCGCTGGGCTTACGACGGGAACATCCCCTCTGTCGTCCTCAGCCTCCTGGCGAGCAAGGCAGCGACCGCGAACTACAGCATGAACGAGCTCCTGAGGGCCGCAGAAATGGGAACGGTCCGCTTCGAGGTCCTGAACCTCTACCGGAGGGACACCGCCTCCCTCTTCGCTCTGCCCCTCTTCGAGGCCGCCGACTCGGACCCCGTCCTCTCCCTACACCTGGCAGCACACCTGATAGCCGCTGGCCTCGTCCCGGCGACCTTCGAGAGGAGGGGCAGGCTGAGGACCGAGCTCCTTCCGAGGTGGGCCAGCATGCTGAGGAAGGGAAGGTATTTGGAAGCCGTGAGGGAGGCCCACGAGTTCGTGAAGAGCCTGAAGAGGGACCAGACAGAGGCCCTCTACTCGGAGAGGCTCAGGGAGGTCGAGGCCGAGAGGCATCCGTTCGTCCAGGCGCTCATCGACGCGGCCCTGGAGGAGCTCGGTGAGAAGCCGATCGCGAGGGCCGAGAGGCCGGCCGAGAGGAGGGAGGTCATCCCTGAGCCGACAGAAGAGGAGAGGGCTGAGCTGGCCGAGAGGCTGCTGAAGCCTGTCGCCACGGCCCCTGTTCCGGCGAAGGAAGAGGCGGTCAGGGAGGTCGAGCTGAGGAGCCCGAAGGACCTCTACGAGCTGGCTAAAACCGGAAACTTCTTCATCAAAGGTCTGGTGCCGGCCGTCCTCTTCGGAGGCGCTGTGTTGAGGGCAGCCCTCGACGAGGACGAGAGGGCGCTGGAGAACTTGGCTGACGTGACGAGGATGACGGCCGTGCAAGCGGTCCTGGCAGACATGGAGACGGAGGCCGTCTACTTCCCTGCCGAGAGGACCCCAATTGAGGAGGCGGCGGTCCAGCTCACCTCGGAGGAGCACCTGGCCTGCCTCGTCGCGGACGCCATCGGAGGGATACGCGTCTACGCGAAGCCAAGAGCCTCCCTCGACCAGGTTCAGAAAGCCGTGGTTACGATAGTGGACGCGGGCTTCTATGAGGACGTTCTGGCTTTGGCCAAGATGGTCAAGGAGAGGGGCCTTCCTGTAAGGGTGGCGACCTACTCGGGGGAGAGGGCGCTCTTCCTCGCATCCCGCCTGGGCATCAAGGCGATAGGTATCAAGGGCCTGCCGGAGTTCGGAGCGGCGGTCCTCTTCCAGCTCGTCTATACCGTGAAGCCAGTAACACCGAGGCTCTTCAGGGCCCTCGTCGGCTTCTCCCTCCTAGTGCCCGAATCCAAGGTGAGGCTCCTTCACCCCATCACCGACGAAACGATAGACTCGGCCGCCTCGCCCTCGTGCCACATCGCCAAGGGGCTGATGTACATCGTTCAGGCCCTGAAGAGGACGGCGGCGGGGAAGAGGCAGAGAGCCGTCGAGGCGGGTCTGATGAATGAGATGAGGGAGCTGGGAGAAGTGGCGATTACCGTCCTCGAGCTCAGGGGCCTCGATCCGTTCAGGGAGGGGCTCACCAAGCTGCTGGAGGTGATAGAGCCTCCGGAGTCCGAAGAGGTGGAGGTGCGGGAACCTGTACAGGAGCCCGTAATCGTCGAGCCTCCGGTGGAGGTGGCTCCCGATCCGGGCGTCATCCTGGCCCACATCGTAAGGGGCGATAGGATACGGGCCGACGTGACTCCCCAGGTCGTCGGAGCTGTTGCCCTGAAGGCGGGCGAGGCGGCTTTCAGGGGCCTCATCCGGCGTATCCTTTCGGGAGAGATTTCAGTCCACGAGGAAGAGCTCCCTGAAGGGGTCTACTTCCCTGACGAGAACACCTCGGCCCTGATCTCAGGGCTCACCGATGAGGAGCACGCGGCCTGCGTCCTCGCGATGGCCCTGGGGAGGGGTTTCGAGGCCGATATGGGAGGGAGGCCCTCGGGCAGGAGGGTAGCCACCTGGTCGCAGGAGAGGGCCGTCGAGCTCTCCTCCGTTCTCAATTTACCCGTCTTCAGGATAGAGTACCTTCCGCAGATATTGGCCTACAGGGTGCTCGCGTCTTCCGGAGAGAGGATAGGGCCCGCGGAGCTGAGGGTGGCGGTGGGACTCTCGCTGGTCTTCGAGGGCTTGCCCGAGGCGCTGTTGTCGGGATCTCTGAGGGAGGCTTGGCGGCGGTCTCTCCGTGCGGGAGGCATAAGGTCCCGAGGAACCTCCTGACAGGCCTGATGTCCTTGGACCTGGTAAGGCTCGTCTCGAAGGGGAAGAATGAGGCCGTAGAGGAGATCAGGGCGAGGACGGGGCTTAAGGAGGCGGAGGCCGGGAGGCTCCTCGAACTGTTGATGGCGCCTCTCAGGGAGGGCTCCCTGGAGCCGGTTGCGGTGAGCGTCGAGGTGAGGAGGCCGAAGGGGATCGTGGAGCTCGCAAAGGAGGCCCTGAGGGCGGCGGCAGAGGGCGACAGGGAATCCTTCTCCAGAATTTTGATGGCGGGTATGGCCGGAGGGGAAGTAGAGGACGACAGGCCCTCGGCTCCCGCCATCTACTACCCTGAGGGAGACGAGTGGATCCTGAACCAGATAATGATGCATGCGGGAAGCGACCACCTGGCGTGCCTCATCGCCTACTCGCTATCGGTCGAATGCGACATTGACAGGGGAGAATCGCCGGAAGAGATAGCAGAGGCCCTGAGGTTAGGAAAGGCCGTCGCGACGAAGTCGAGGGAGAGGGCGAAGGAGCTGGCTTCCTCGGTAGGGGCAGAGGCCGTAGGGGTCGATGTTGTGACGGCGGCGGCCGCATCGGTCCTCGCCTACTGGTCTTCGGCAGAGCTACCTCCAATCTCCGAGTTCTTCCTTGCCGTCACCTCCGCGAGTCTCTTCTACCCCGAACTCCCAGAGAGGCTTCCGAAGGTGGACTCCAGGGACCTCCAGAACTCATTGGTCTACATCCTGATGACGATGGCACCCTGCCACAAACCTGACGACGAGCTGAAGAGGGCCTTCATGCAGGCGATGTCCCTTGCGGCGGTCTCCGCACCCTATGCCAAGGTCAGGGAGGAGGTCGGCGAGCTGGCGCAACTGATCTACTTGAGGCCTCCGAAAGCGCCGAGGCCTGCGGCTGAGCCGGAAGCAGAGGTGGCGGAAAGCGTCGAAGGCGAAGTCGAGGTCGAGTCCCTGAACGATTGGTTGAAGCTATACCGCTACCCGGACGGTTACTATGAGTTCGAGGTGGACGGGGAGAAGGCACCAGATAGGGTCGCAGTCCAGCTCGGAGACGGAGAGAGGTACGAGGCACCTGCGGACATCCCCATCAAATCGTCAATGGAGGTCCGCCGGATAGACAAGCTCGGAGGCGTGCCGGTTCTTGAGGAGGATACGATCCTTCTGGTCCCGAAGATCGGGCACGGGATCAAGATGAAGAGGGAGTACGAGGAGAGGCTCTTGGAGCTGGTCGAGGGGAGCACGGGGAAGCTGGTCGCCTTCGGCTTCTTCGACTACAGGTTCGAGAGCACCCTGGAGGAGAAAGGAATGGAGGTCATCAAGGCCCATCACAAAGTCAGGGAGCAGGCGGAGAAGGGAGCGAAGAGGTTGCTGGGAAAGGATGCCGACTACCGGGTGTTCAGGGCCCTGACCGTCGTCCTGATGCTCTTCCCGGAGGTGGCGAGGGTTAAAGGAAGGACGAGGAGCGAGGTTGCAGAGGAGGCCTCAAGGATCATCGGCGACATCCTGAGGTCTGCTGACGACGGGGGTTACATCTCCTTACTGAGCAACGCGGTTAGGATATTGATAGGTGAAAGGAGGTTGCTGAGGCCTGAGGAAGTCCCCCCGAGGATGAGGAGGGTGGCGGAGACCCTTGGACTCCTTGAGTTCAGGTGACAGGAGGATCAGGAGGATTAAGATCTCTTTTGAGGACTCGGATTTCGAAAAGCTTAGGAGGTTAGCTAAGGAAAGGGGCTCGTCGTATTCTGAGTTCATCAGGTAAGCTGTCAGGAGGATGCTGGAGCAGGAGAGGGAGAGGGAGGTGCTCGAGAGGGTGGAGGCCTTCGCGGAGGAGTACATGCTCAGGACGGTCAGGGTCGTCGAGCCCCTGAACAGGGGGCTTGATGAACTGAAGGAGGAGTTGAGGGCCGTCGAGGGAGCTGTGACGAGGCTGGAGGAGGCGATAGGGCTGCTCAAGGAGTTACTCTCAGAGCTGAGGGAGAGGGTCTCGGTCATGGAGCTGAGTTTGAAGGAAGGCGAGCGAAGAGAAGGAGGTGTCGTGGCGAGGAAAGACTCCGAGGCGGTACACGGGCATCCACACAGGGAGGCTGAAGCGGTCGTTGTGGGCTCGAAGGCCGTCGCCGCAGGTCTTGATGCTGACTTTCAGATCCCCAGCTTCCTGAAGGACAACCCTTGGGTCGAGATCCTTTCGAAAAAGGGAAGGCCGTAATTCTGCTTAAGTAACGTGAGCTACCTCGCCCTGGAGGACGAGGCTTCCAGCGTTCAGCTGGGGCTTTACGCCTCCAGCCTCATATGCTGGTTCGGGGGGCCCACAGCTCCCCCATCCCATAGAGCCCGTTACCCTATGGGCTATGTTTATGCATGCGTTCAAGTCTCTGTCGTACTCCATCCCACACTTTGGACATTTGAAGACCCTGCCCTTGATTCGGGCAACATGCCCGCACCTGTGGCACGTTCTAGAAGTGTTCCTCGTCCCTTCCTTTGTCAAGTATCTGACCTCTATGCCCTCTAGGAGGGCCTTGTATTCAATTATCGTTTGAAGCTTCCTGAAAGGCATGCTGTGAAACCTCCTGTTCAGCTTCTTGGACCCCATGAAGCTGTTCCTTATTCCGTTCAGGTTTTCCATCACTATCACTGGCTTGGGGAACTGCTTAGCATATTCGATTATTTGGTTTGCTATGATGTGTAGCTGTTGATTCACCTTACGCTTCTCTTTTCCTTTAAGCTCCTTAACCTTCTTCATAAGCTTCTTTTCCTGAAGCCTCCTCCTGATATGCCCGTAAAGCCCCCTTATGCGCTTGATCTCCTCCCCTCTCCAGAACTGTCCCTTCATGGGCTTATTCGGGTTTTTCTTTGATATTGCTACTGCGACAGCCAAATTGTGTTCGCCTCTGTCTATTGCTATTATGGTTTGAGGTTCGTCAGGGATTTCAACGGTCTTTTCCAAAACGAAATGAGCATACCATTGTCCACGACGTTTGACCATCTCAACTGTCGTGAACTTCCACTCGCCCCTGAGGGCTTCCTCTATCCTCTGCCTCTGCTTTTCTCCGAAGACTATTGGCAGGCTGACCCTCTCCTTTCTGTTCAGGCTCAATGTAAGCCAGTACGGCGTCAGAACGTTTGTAGTCTTGGAGAATTTGTAGCATCTCCTGTCGAAGCGAATGGATATTCTCTTGAGCCTCAAAACGCTGTCCCCTTTCCTGTTTTTCTCAAAGGCCTTCAGGATCTCAACGGCCTTGTCCCTAGCCGTCTGGATTAGGGCGGTGTTCAAGTTGAAGAGTTCTTTAGCCTTCGCATAACAGTTCTCATGTAGAAAGTTCTTGGATTTGGAATTGTAGCCAATATACCATCGCACGAGTCTGAAATATTCGTTAAGAGTCCTGTTCAGGGCCAATACCTTCAGCCTGTTCGGCTTGAACACCTTCCCAACTACGCACACCCGAACGTCCTTCTGCAAGGGAACGTCCCAAGATTTTTGATCTGTGATTGTTTAAAGCTTTCACCATCCCAGCCATGAATGGCGAGGTTTTCGGCTATTTATAACGGCGCCCACCGGACGAACCGGGTGGTGGGACCTGTCGAGCAGGGCATACGATGAGGTGATGGACCTAGCGCTGAGGAGGGGTTTCTATTTCCCTTCCTGCGAGATCTACGACGGCGCTCCAGCAGGTTTCTGGGATTACGGCCCCCTCGGGACAGCCCTCAAGAACAGGTTCGTCGAGGCTTGGCGGAGGTACGTGGTCCGGTACGACGGGATGGTCGAGCTCGACGGCTCGGTGATCATGGCCAAGGACGTCTTCGTCGCCTCCGGTCACCTCGAGTCCTTCGCCGACCCGATAACGAGGTGCACCCGCTGCGGCGCCGTCTTCAGGGCCGACAGGTTGCTCCAGGAGAGGACTGGCAGGATCGTCCCGGAGAGGTTGCCGGACAGCGAGATCTACGCGATGATCGTGAAGGAGGGAGTGACGTGCCCGAGCTGCGGCGGACAGCTCTCTGAGGTTACGAGGTTCAATATGATGTTCAGGCTCTCGGTCGGAGGTGAGGGCACGGAAGCCTACCTGAGGCCTGAGACGTGCCAGTCCCTCTTCGTCGACTACCTTAGGGTCTACAAGATTGGATGGTCCAAGTTCCCCCTCCCCCTCTGCCAGTTCGGGAAGAGCTTCAGGAACGAGATCTCACCGAGGCAGGGGCTCCTCCGCCTCAGGGAGTTCTACCAGGCCGAGGTCGAGGTGCTCTTCGACCCGGAGGAGGACTTGGACGAGAGGAGGTGGAGCAGGCTGAAGGACCAAGTGCTCAGACTCTCACAGGACGGCGAATCGATAACCGAGGTGTCCGCAGAGGGGGCGTGGAGGGAGGGCCTTGTTCCTCTGAAGATAGAGGCATACTATCTTGCCTTGATACAGAAGTTCTACGAGACGATAGGAATAGAGAGGAGCAAAATCAGGCTGAGGAGGCTCGGCGAGGAAGAGAAGCCTTTCTACGCGAGGGAGTCCTGGGACCTCGAGGTCCAGACGTCGCTGGGCTGGTTGGAGCTGGTAGCCTGCAACTACAGGGGCGACTACGACCTCTCGGGGCACATGCGCGTCAGCGGGAAGGACCTGACTGCATTCAACAGAGGGAGGAAGTTAGTCCCCCACGTCTTCGAGCTCTCGATGGGAGTTGACAGGAGCCTGTACGTCCTCCTCGAGCACAAGCTTGTCAGGGAGGGAAGGAGGAGGGTGCTGAAGCTGCCTCCTTTCCTCGCGCCGGTCCAAGTGGCTGTCCTGCCGCTCGTCGATAAGGACGGGCTCCCTGAGAAGGCGACGGAGGTCTACGAGATGCTGAGGATGGACTTCGACGCGGTGTACGAGGCAGGCGAAACGATAGGGAAGCGGTACCACATGCTCGACGAGATCGGAGTCCCCTATTGCGTCACGGTCGACTACCAGACGCTCCAGGACGATACGGTGACGGTGAGGGACAGGGACACGACCAAACAGGAGAGGGTCCCGATCTCAGGTTTGAAGGCGTGGCTCGCGAAAGCCTTGGCTTACCCGGAGGTTAAGTGAGCCCACGGGATTCTTCCCTCGCACAATCTCGACGCCCTTTCCGGATTCCGAGCCCATTTGCGCCGGCACGACGAGAACGGTAACAGAGCTTTATCACCCGCGTTACGTCCTTCGTGAGAATTGACTAGGGTTTCCGCCCAGCTGCTCAGGGAGAAGGTGAGGGGGAAGGAGAGGTTGGAGGCCCTCCTGGAGCTGCTGGAGGAGAACGAAGAGGTGCAGGACTACCTCGAGCTCTGCAACGAGATGGTGGTGAAGCGCCTCTACTACAACGACCACGGCCCGATGCACGCGAGGATAGTGGCAGGGGCTGCGTTGGAGATCTTCGACGTCCTGAGGTCGAGCGGGGTCAGGTTCTCGACCGTAGGCCTTGACGGGGTCAAAGTTGAGGACGCCATGGCCATCACTATGCTCGGCGCATACCTCCACGACATCGGCAACATGGTCCACAGGACGATGCACCATTTGACGGGTGCGATGATCGCCGACCGGATCCTTTCCGAGTTGTTGCCTAAGGTCTACGGAAAGGGGAGGACGGAGAGGAGGATAAGGGCGGAGGTGCTCCACTGCATCCTGAGCCATGACGAAAGCGTCCAGTCGCTGACCGTAGAGGCCGGTATAGTGAAGGTGGCCGACGGCACCGATATGAGCGAGGGAAGGGCAAGAATACCCTACAGGCACGGCAAGTCCGACATCCACGCCCTCTCGGCCCTCGCCATCTCTTCGGTCGAGATAGTCAAGGGCGAAAAGAGGCCCCTCGGGATCGACGTCCACATAGTCAACGAGGCGGGCGTCTTCCAGGTCGAGGAGGTTCTGGGCAGGAAGATCGCCACGTCAGGGATAGAGGACCTGATATCGGTCAGGGTCTTCAAGGGAGGTCAGCTCTTCAAGGAAGTGACGGACTTCAGGAGGCGCTGACGCAGTTTACGGTGAGGGTGAAGAGCTGGTACTGCTTATTGGGTTGAGGGCCCATGCCCACGAACCTTCCCGCCGAGGCCAGGGCTAAACTCGCCGAGTACTCCGCCGCGAGGACGCTGGAGGAGAAGATCACGAAGCTGGAGGAAGCCATAGGCCTGATACCGGACCACAAGGGGACCGAGAAGCTCAGGAGGCAGCTGAGGAGGAGGCTCGCTGAGCTAAAGAGGGAGCTGGAGGAGAGGAGGCAGAGGAGGGCAGGAGGAGGTAGGGACGAGTTCTCGGTAGAGAAGGAGGGGTGGGCCCAGATCGCGCTGCTCGGTGCCGCCAACTCGGGCAAGTCCTCGCTCTTCAACGCCCTGACCGGTGCCAGGTCGCCGGTCGCCGATTACCCGCTCACCACCACCCGTCCGTTCCCCGGCATGACGCTTTACCAGGACGCTGAGCTCCAGGTCGTCGACCTCCCCTCTGTCCTGACGGAGGACTTGAGGCCCACTTCCTTCGCGAGCCGGTCGATCGCCGTCGCCCGCAATTCCGACCTCTTGCTGTTGGTGGCTGACGCCTCTAGGGACCCGGAGGCGGAGCTGAATGAGTTGATCGATCTGCTGATCGACCACGGGATATCGCTGAAGCAGAGGTCATGCGAGGTCAAGATACAGAGGACCGATACCGGAGGCCTCAGGCTCGTGGTGATGGGGACGCTCCGCTGCAGCTACCAAGAGGTCCTGGAGCTCCTGAAGTCTTACGGTTACAGGTCAGCGATCGTTAAGGTGATCGGGGACGCGGACCTCGACGAGATAGAGGAGCAGGTGGTCCTGCAGCCGGTTTACAAGAGGGCAATCGCGGTGCTGAACAAGGCCGACCTCGTCGACCCTGAAGTCCTCGCCGAACTCAGGAAGAGGGTTGCCGAATCGCTCAAGATCCCCGTAGTCGCGGCCTCCTCGCAGGACGCAAAGTCGCTCGAGGAGCTGAAGGAGGTCTCCTTCAGGTCGCTGGAGATGATCAGGGTCTACACGCAGAAGGACGGTGTCGTGTCGAGGAAGCCCATCCTGATGCCGAGGGGCTCGACGGTGATCGAGCTGGCGGAGCTCATCCACAAGGAGCTGGCCAGGAACTTCCGCTACGCGAGGGTCTGGGGGAAATCGGTCAGGGTCCAGGGACAGCGCGTCGGGCCGGATCACCAGCTCGAGGACGGCGACGTCGTCGAGATCCGGAGCGATTGGCGCGGCACAACCTAAAATGATCCTAGGAAGCTGATGGGGCGATGGAGGCCTCGACGATCGAGGCGGTGCTTCTCCTCCTGACGACCGCATCGGCGATCCTCGCGATCGAGAGCAGGAGCCTCGTCAGGACCGCGCTCTGGTTCCTCGTCTTCACGGTCTCTCTCGGACTGATCTTCATCACCCTCGGCGCCGTCCTCGTCGGCATCTTCCAGATCCTCGTCTACTCGGGAGGTGCGGTGGCGCTGCTGATGCTCGTCGTCATGTTCACCCGCAGGAGGGACGAGACGGCATGAGGTGGAGCCAGGTCTTCGGCACGATATCCTCGATCCTTTTGGCCGCAGTCATCTTCTTCACGCTCGCCACATCGCCGCCGGTCTACAAGTACTGGGGGAAAGCGCTCGACAGGTTGGTCAGCGAGGACATCGGCTCTCTGGGCAAGGACCTCAGCTCCCTCCTCTGGTCCGGCTTAGCCTTCCCGCTGATAGGGATCTTCATCGTCGTCCTGGTGCTGGCCTTGGGAATAGGGAGCCTGACCTTGGTAATGGTGAGGAGGTGAGAGGCATGGCTCTACCAGTGACCTTGTTGACGGTCTTCGCCGCGCTGATCTTCGCGCTGGGAGTTTACACGCTCGCCTCGAAGCGTCACCTGATCAAGCAGCTGGTAGCGATAGAGCTGATGATCAACGCGGCCCACCTCAACCTAGTCACCTATGCGACCTCGAGCAGCCTCGGCGTCGACCCTCTTGGGATGGGGTTCGTGCTTCTCTCGTTGGGCGTAGGAGCTGCGGTCATAGCGGTCGCCGTAATACTCCTCGTCCACGTCTACAGGCTCACCGGGACGTTGGACGTGGACCTGCTGAGGCGCCTCAGGCGCTGATCACCCTCCTGAGATCGGAGGGATGACCACCACCGTGTCGCCCTCCCTCACCTCGGCCTCCGGTGCGGCGCGCTCTCCGTTCAGCGCTATCGCGAAGCTCCTCCTGAGGGATCCAGATTCGTCGAAGAGGTAGCGGCGGAGGTCTTCGCCGTACCGCTCCGCTATAGCCCTGACGACGTCGATGCACCTCGACCCCTCCGGAACATCGAACTCCTCGGCCTCCCTTCCCGTCAGCTCCCTCAACCTCGCGAAGTAGAGCGTCCTCACCCTCAACCCGTCAACGGATTGGAGGCCGGAGCTATAATTCCGACGGTCCCACGCTCAGCGGAGGAGGGGCCCTATCGCGGCGCTCAGCGACTGGAAGCTGGGAGGTATCCGTATCGTGTTCTCGGGCGGCGGGAAGACCTCGATCGTCTTGAAGCCAGCGCCCGTCACGCAGCAGACCACCTCCTCGTCCCTTCCCACCTCGCCCTCCTCCACGAGCCTCTTCAGCACCGCGACCGAGATCGCACCTCCCGGCTCGGCGAAGATCCCCGTCTCCTTTGCCAGCAGGTACACGGCCTCTATCGCCTCCTGGTCGCTGACAGCACCTGCCGTGCCGCCGGTCTT
>Ga0079992_156981_pt1 | contig 11203 bp, 9 predicted proteins | sample FaiFalFF_MnMetaG_3_FD_69197 | JGI IMG/M metagenome (GOLD analysis project Ga0079992, IMG submission 69197) | Freshwater microbial communities from Yellowstone National Park, Wyoming, USA - Fairy Falls B (FF_Mn_B) MetaG (SPADES assembly) (version 2) | ecosystem: Environmental > Aquatic > Freshwater... | reverse complement strand
AAAACAAGCAAATTATCAACACTTTCTTTAATTTTTTTAGCAAAATCTTTAGCTTGTTCAGGAACATTTTCAATTCCCTCATAAATCAATTCTGCATACCCTTTAACAACCGCCATTGGCGATTTTACCTGATGCGAGGCAAAAGAAAGAAATTCAGATTTAAGACGATTGAGTTCTTCGAGTTTTTCTCTTTGTTTGATTTCTCTTAAAATACTATCTATTAAAAATCCACTAAGAATAATTGAAGCTATCAAACTAGCAAAATTTAAAAAGAAACTTAAATTGTCTTTTGATGTTAATAACTGAAAGGTAACTAGACCGATAATTAAAAATATAAAAATTTCTGATAAAGTTATTTTCACACCCAAGGCTTGGTATTTCAAAATACTATAAGCCATTCCTGTAATCATCGGCAACACAAAAATAGGAGCAAAATATACAAATGTAATAATTTTAAAAATATTAACAAATATAAACAAAAATAAAAACATCATTAAATAAGAAAACACTGTGCCGAAAATAATATATTGCCATAAATTTTTAGACTGCACATCTGCATATATGTATTTCTTAAAACCTATAAAAATTCCATAAAAAACTGCTACGGATAATGTTGCGAATAGAAAAATTATTAATTTCCCAGGAACAGGCAATGGTGTATTATTAACTATAATTAATTTTTCAAAAACATAAGGAGTCATTGATAAAAACATCATAATTATTGTCCAGGCTAAAATTAGAATAACAGACTTCTTCGAAAGCAAAAGGCGCTCACTAGGAAAATTATTCATGAAAACAGCAAATAAAACAGCATAAGGCACAACAAAAAAAATCTCTAGCCTTATCCAAAATAATATACGATCTGGCGTAAGTGTTACGGAAAAATAATTAGCAGTGGTCCATAATGCATTTAAAAAAGCAATTAAAGCAAAAATAATATTGGTGGCATTTTTTTTAGCATGTAAAAATACTATCAAACCTAAGTAGACGAAAATAACATTCGCAATTATGTGCGTTATTAACACCATAATTATAACTTTTTAATCCTAATTAACTTATTATATTTTAGTTCTTCTATGTTCAAAAAATACCTTCCCGATGAGATTTTTTTGCCTAACAATATTTCCCTTATAAAAAAATTCATTACCCCAGCTCTTAAAAAAGAAACATCGGCTATCTGTGGAATGCCTGCTAATTTTTTCCCTACTAAACTAAAAGATTCCTTCAGTCTTTTTGTTAAATATTTACTTTGCATAAAGTCTTTAGCTAATTGAATCCTTTCTGTGAAAGTTAAATTGTCCAATGTTTTAATTTTATTAATCACTTTATCTCTTAAATAACCATTCAAAATAGGTATATTTGGGTTTAAATCATAACGTTCTATATCGATAATCACATTTGGCCCGTTTCCTGTTGCCATTATTACTGGTATCCCGAAATTTTTTGCTAATTCTCTAATTTTAATTTTCATCAATAAATTATCCATTTCTTCTACCAAAATATCTATCCGTGGCTTAATCAAAAACTCTATGATGTTTTTTTCATTAATACCATCGGTAAAACAATCAATTTTACAAAAAGGATTTATGTCTAAAATTTGTCTTTTAGTTAATACAGCCTTACTTTCACCCAGATCTATCAATCTTAAACCAGATGCTAACCTATTAAGATTAGAGAGTTCTAAAATATCATTATCTGCTATTTTAAAATTGGTAAAGCCCTGGAAAACTAAAGATAAAGCAATAGGATTACCTACATTCAAACCAACTAAACCTATTCGTGCTTTTTTTAAAATTTTTTGTTCACTTTTTGTAATTAAGTTTTGGTTCCGTGATGTTTTTACTAAATAAAAATCATTTTCATTTAAAACATGCACTAAGGCATTATGCCAAGGATAGTATACCCATAGTGTTTTTATCTTTTTCTTCAATTTCGGTGTTCTTTTTTTAATCAAAGCGGGGGGATTTTTTATATAGAATAATTATTTAAGTTGACTTTCTATGGTATCTACTATTTTTATATTTTTCTTTTTTAAATACTCAAATAGCTTTTGATGTTTTGTTTTTGATAAGTCAAGGATTAAAATGTCATTTGTAAAATCCATTTTGTAAAATTTCAATTAATTATAAATTCATCGACCGGTCTTCTTGGTGTATATTTTTTATTAGCATCCATATAACCAGCGCAAAAGTGAAATTGCGGTTCGAGATCTGTACCAAATAACCTTTTAATTTCCTTCGTCAAACCCATTTCTATTGCTGCTACAAAAATAGAAGTTTTTATTCCTTTACTATTAAGATGAAGCATAACTTTTTCTCCTAACATCCCTACTCTAACCCAAGTTTCTGGTTCATTTTTTTTACTAAATATAGCTATAGATAATGGGGCTGAAGCTATGCTTATTCTGTTTAATTCTCCTAATTTTTTGCCTATATTAAAAAATCTAACCAAATAGGGCAATATTATTGAAAATGGAAACGGAGCTTTTAAAGAAGAGGTCGGGATACCGTCTTTTCTTTTTCTTATTAAATCTGAATAAATCCAACTAGACATCTCTTTCCTAAAATTTTTATTAGAATATGCCCTTCTTAAACCTTCAGCAGTAAGCTCTCCCATAATTTTTATTTTTTCTTTAAAATCTGTAAATCATTAAAAGTATTAAGGGCAGCTACTTCATCAATTATATTATCATCTATACTTTTGTCTTCAAAAATTCCTCTCACATTTTGTCTGGTTTTTATGGAATCTGTGTAGTTTTTAAAATTCAAATCTGGAGCGTGGTTATTCATCACATCCTTAAATAAAATACGAGCTACTAAATCATTGTTTAAAATAATTTCTAACTTTTCGAAAATCCTAAAATATTTACTAGCTATAACAAGGTTTTCTAGACAGCAGCCGATGCTTATATAGAGATCTCTATTTAAAGGATCTGCACATGGCAAATAGTACTTTGGATTTTTGTAAACTTCTATTAAATTATCTGTGATTTTAAATAGCCAGGGTTGTGAATTATGAGTAGAAGGAGCCAGAATGCCATATATTAAAAGAAATTTCAGCCGATCTTGTGGAGAAGAAATTTTATAAAAATCTTCCTCAATTATTTCTCTTTTTTCTATTTTTTTATCGTCCATTTTTGTTTGATACCTGGCTTAAAATAAAGGGGGTCTTCGTAAGGATGTAGAATAATCTCTGGTTCAAGCTGTTTTTTGTATTTTTCAGAAGCTGTGGAGTATAAATGGTTATATTCTGTTGAATTTTTTAAAAGAGAATTTATAATTTCTTTTTTGGCTAAATCTTCAATTTTTTTATCAGATTTTATGTTCTTTTTAAGTTCTATATGAACTACTAACTTTTGATTCATTTTTTTATCATACTCAACTAACATCGAAAATTTTCCAGTAAGATATTTTTGTAAAGCTTTTTTTATTAAAGCATTTTTGATATACTCAGGATAGATTAAAATTCCAACCAAAGAAACTGCAAAATCTGTTCTTTCATAAACATATACAAAAGGTAACCTTAATATCTTATCTTTGATTTTCCATTTCTCCGCTTCTTTAAAAATATTTACTCCTACTGATTGTAGTTTTTTAATCATTTCATCAAATTTAATCACCCCTCCCCTGTCTGGAAAACTATATCTAATCAAAGGAATAGATTCTCCATAACCACTAGCAATTATATTTCCTTCTTTTTCTTCAAAATAAACAATATAAGGATGATATTGGGCTAAAGTAGGAATTCTATTTGCTTCAGGAAAAATTGCTTTAAAAACTTTATCTTTTTCCACCGCGATTCTTCTTATTAAATTAGCAAAAGCGGTTTCATGAGCCATTGTTCCTAACTCAACAGTCCCATAAATGTTAATATTATCATTAACAATATTTTCAAGTCCATAAATTTTTGCAATATAATTTCTAAATTCCTCAGAAAAACCTTCTGCAGCGTTTAATATTCTTAATTTAATTTTTTGAAAATCAATGTCGTAATTTTGGGCCTCGTCTCCTAAGTCTTTTATAAATGGGGGATAGCCCATTAAAATAACTTGATCATAAAAAGAATAAAGCCTTTTGATTGATTTTAAAATTAAGTCTTTATTAGTACCTATTGGAAGAATTGTTAGTCTATATCCATTTTTTATAAGATTTTCTAAAATTGTGTAAGTAAAAAGCCCTCCTATCCATATACCCAAGCAAAAACCTATTACAGCAAGAGTATTCAATTTATCAATTTCCCACTGGTTTCTCATAAATATTTCTGCTACGTATTGGTATTGTTTCTCTAGATTTTCTCCTCTAATAAAATAAAAGGGCTCGCCAGTGGAGCCCGAAGTAGCAGAAATTGTTTTAAGATTTAAATTTTTATTTGGATAAAGTTCTTGATATGGATATTGACGAAGATATGAGTTTTTATCCATAATGGGAATTTTTTCTAAGTCTTTAAAACCAGTAATTTTTCTATAATCTACTCCGTTATCTTTTAAAAATTTCCTATAAGCAGGAGTGGTATCAATAGTAAATTTGATTAATTTATCTACATATCTTTTGCCTAAATTTTCCCAATAAAAGGCTGGTTTTGTTTTTAATTCTTTTAATCTTTTATTGATATTGCGTGGGTATTGAAAAAGGATATCTTCCATATAACAATTATAACATTTTAATATAAAAAGTCGAAATTGTAAAAATTTTATTTATATTTTCTAGGTATTTTTCTTATCAGATCCTCAGTTATAAAATTTGTAGGTTTTTTTAATTTTTCTGATAATCTCAATATCTCGGTCACCTTCTTTCCCATGTTTTTAATTTTGCTCATCACTCTTTTTTGAAAATAACCTTTTTGATTTAATTCCTCATAAACACTAATCAAACCTCCTGAATTAGCCAAATAGTCCGGAACATAGATTATCCCTCTTTTATATAACTCCCAACCTAAATCTTCGCTTTCTAGTTGATTATTGGAACCACCGCAAATTATTTTACAATTTAATTTTCTGACTGTTCTTTCATTTAACTCATACCCCAAGGAGCACGGAGAATAAACATCAACTTTTAAAGTATGAATCTTTTCCGGTTCAACTATTTCTACTTGTGGGTATTTATTCTTTACATCTTTAATTATTTTTTTATTAATCTCACTAGCTATAACCTTTCCTCCACTTTTTATAATCAGTTCTAAAAGATTAAAACCAACTTTCCCGAGTCCTCTTATAGCGAAAGTTCTATTTTTTATTTTACTATCAAGGAAAAGGTATTTCAAAGCAGCCTTGATAGAATAAAAAACACCAAGAGCTGTCCAATATGAAGGCTTGTTAGGCCGTGTTCCCAAAATAAATCTAGATCTTTCCTTTAAAATCTCGATATCCCTTTCGCTTAAACCGGCATCCTCCCCTGTATAAAAATTTCCGTTAAGTAAATTAACAACTTCAGCATATTTATATAAAAGTCCTTTTGTTTTTCTAACATTTTTATCTTTAATAATTACTCCCTTACCTCCTCCAGCTTTTAAACCTGCCAAAATACATTTACGAGTCATGATCTTAGATAAGTTTAGGACATCATTTAAAGCTTCTTCCTCATTTGAGTATTCCCAGAATCTGGTTCCTCCTAAAGCCGGGCCCAAATTAATATTATGAATAGCAATAAAACCTTTCAAACTTGTGGTTTTATCATAAAACGAGATTATAACTTTGTGATCCTCGAAATTCTTATTCTTTATTATTTCAAATAACATCCTGTGGTTTTATATTTTGTTTACTAAAAGCGAAACTACGTTTTAAGTACTTACGCCCAAAACTTTCTTCAATGTTTCCGGCCATTTGGATGATATTTCTGGTAAGATAGTTTTTAGTATTTCTTCTTTATTAAACCATTTAATGTCTTCTATATAATCTGGTTTTTTAAAATTAGGATCAATATCCTTTTCAATTAATTCGCAAACAACAACTGTCTTAAAAAACATCCCGGATGATTTGGAAAAATAGGAGGCAAGTGTGTTGTTAACTTGATATCTTCCTTTCACTTTATAACCTGTTTCCTGTAAGACTATTCTTTCTGCTGCCTCTTCTCTTGTCTCACCTTTAACTTGATTGCCACTTGGAGCAAACCAAATTGGGCCCGGATCATATTCTATACCACAAAGTTCTAAAAAACTTTTGGGTATTTCTTTTTTAACCCCTAAAATCTGGTTTTTCTGATTAAAAACTAATGCAATTATGAAAAATTGCATTTTTTATTTACAATTATAACATAAAAATCTCTTTTATTTACAATTATAACATAAAAATCTCAATTTAAAAATCTATATAATTTTGGTACTTTGAAAATTTTGTGGTATAATATTAAAAATGAATAATCTTCAAAACATCAAAATACTTATTGTTGATGATGAAAAAAATTTTAGAGAGATACTAAGATTGAATCTTCAAAAGGCGGGTTTTGTGAATATCCGGGAGGCAACTAATGGAAATGAAGCTTTAGAGCTTATTTCTACTTTCAAACCAGATCTCGTTATTTTGGATGTAGTAATGCCAGATAAAGATGGTATTGATACTGCTTTGGAAATCAAAAGTAAAGATGAATTTAAAAATACTAAATTTATTTTTCTAACTAATTATGGAGAAGATATTTTAAAAGAAGCTGGCAAAGAAGCAGATAAAAAGATTGCTCAAGAATTAGGTGCCTTAGATTTTTTTAGAAAGACAGATGATATAAATGTTCTTATAAATAAGATAAAAGAAATTTTGAAGGTTTAATTAAATAACTTGTTTTATTTTTTTAACCATCTCATCTAAATCGCCTGTTTTATGAATTAATCCATCCACTCCCAAAGATTGAGCATAATTTTCGTCGATGGGTATTCCTGAATCAGTATATTTAAGATTAGTGACAATCAAAATTTTAGGATGAATTTCTTGAAGATCCTTTTTAAGATGTTCTAAAAGACTAAAGCCATTTAAAACAGGCATAGCTAAATCAAGAATAATTAAATCTGGTTTATCAGAAACAATGTTTAAAAGAGCCTCTTGGGGATCATTGTAACATTTAATTTCAAAACCTTCTTTTTTTAGGACAAAAGAAAGTAGCTCACAAAAAGATTTTTCATCATCAATAATTACAATTTTTATGGCTTTTTCATTAGCCATATAGTTATATTATACTATAGATATTATTAAAATTTTAAGTTTGTCAAGTTTTTAAAAAAATTATGGATAAAAAATTGTGGCAAATAATTGAAAAAGAGATAAAAAGACAGGCAGAGACTTTGGAACTTATTCCTTCAGAAAATTTTGTTGATTTAGAAACTTTATTTATTGTTGGCTCACCTTTGATGAATAAATATGCAGAAGGTTACCCAGGAAAGAGATATTATCCAGGAAATAAATTTATTGATGAAATTGAAAATTTAGCCAAAGAAAGAGCTTTAAAAGCTTTTAAATTAAATCCTGATGAGTGGTCAGTTAATGTTCAGCCTTATTCTGGTTCTCCAGCAAACTTAGCAGTTTATCTTGGGCTTATAGAACCAGGAGAAAAAATTATGGGTCTTAATCTTTTCCATGGCGGACATTTAACTCATGGCCATAAAGTAAGCTATACAGGAAAACTTTTTAACTCAATTCAATATGGAGTGAAAGATAAAGGAATAGATTTTGAAGAACTTGAAAAATTAGCTTTAGAGCATAAACCAAAAATTATTATTTCAGGAACAACTGCTTATCCAAGAATTTTAGATTTTAAAAAATTTTATGAAATTTCTAAAAAAATCGGTGCTTATCATGTTGCTGACATTGCTCATATTGCTGGTCTTGTCATTGCTGGTTTACATCCTTCACCATTTCCTTATGCTGATATTGTAACCATGACAACTCATAAAACATTAAGAGGACCAAGAGGAGCAGTAATTTTTATGCGAAAAGAATTAGAAGAAAGAATTAATAAATCTGTTTTTCCTGGACTTCAAGGAGGACCACATATGCATACTATTTCGGGCATTGCTTATGCTTTTGGTAGAGCCTTGAAAAAAGATTTTTATAATTATCAAAAACAAATTATTAAAAATTCAAAAAAATTAGCTGAAGAATTAATAAAAAGAGGCTTTGAGCTTTATACTGGAGGAACCGACAATCATTTAATGATGATAGATTTAAAACCTTTAAATTTAGACGGAAAAACAGCTGAGTCTTTGCTTGAAAGAGCTAATATCATTGCCAATAGAAATTCTCTTCCTCCTGACACTTCTCCTTTTAATCCTTCAGGAATAAGACTTGGCACTCCAGCGATTACTTCTCGAGGAATGAAAGAAAAAGAAATGATAAAAATTGCTGAATTTTTTGAAAGAATCTTAATCAAAAAAGAAAACCCAGAAAAAATTAAAAAAGAAGTAATAAATTTAACAAAAAAATTTCCCTTGCCTTATAGAAAGTGGCTGAAAGTGGCAAAGAGATTTTTTTAAATTACATTAACAATTTTTTTCCAGATTTTTTTGCCGCTAAAGGTTGTTTTTCGTAAGGTTTTAAATTTAACTTTGCCTTCTTTTAAAGCATATAAAGTGTCATCTTTACCAATGCCAACATTTTTACCAGGTAAAAATTTTGTCCCTCTTTGACGAACGATCACATATCCAGGCTTAACAAATTCTCCATCAAAGACTTTAACTCCTAAATATTTTGGCTGGGAATCTGCTCCTCTTCTGGCTGTACCTGATGACTTTTTCTGAGCCATTCTCTAAATTCCTCGCCAATTAATGGTTTGCGACCAATAATAATATTTTCTTTAATGCCTCTTAAAACATCTTCTCGACATTCTAAAGCAGCTCTGACTAAAGCTCTAGCAGTTTCTTGAAAAGAAGCTGAAGACAAAAAGCTATAGGCAGTCGAAGCAACATTTTTAATTCCCATCAAAAGCAAAACTCCCTTAGCTAATTTTTTACCTTCAGCTTTTAATCTTCTATTTTCTTCTAAAAACATATCTTTTTCTACAATCTCACCAATAACAAAATCACTATCTCCAGAATCAACAATTTTAACCCGAGAAAACATTTTACGAATAACAATTTCAATATATTTATTATGAATACCTGCTCCTTGAGGATTATAAATTTTTTTAACTTCTTCTAAGATATATTTAAAAGTAGGCATTTTTCCACGAGTAGCATAAATTTTCTTTGGGTCAGCTAAGCCTTCATTTAAAACATCGCCTCGATTAACTCTGTCTCCTTTTTTCACTAAAAGTTTAAACTTTTTAGGAATTTTTATTTCAATCAATTCTTTCTTTTGTGTTTTTTTATTTTTAGTTGCAATTTGTACAAGATAATATTTAGGAGTTTCAAGAATATTTTTAACTCTTCCGGAAAAAGGACTGACAATGCTTTCTGCTTTTGGAGTTCTGGCTTCAAAAACTTCTTCAACCCTAGGAAGACCTAAAGTAATGTCAGCAACAGTAATCACTCCTCCATAATGAAAAGTTCTCATCGTCAGTTGTGTTCCTGGTTCACCAATTGACTGAGCAGCGATGATTCCTACAGCTTCACCAAGTTTAATCAATTGATTATTGCCTAAATCTAAACCAAAACATTTTTGACAAATTCCATATAAAGTTTTGCAAGTAAATGGTGAACGTACTTTTAAGGCTTCAATACCTGCTTTTTCAATTTTTTGAGCTATTTCTCTGGTAATAACTTCTCCTTTATTTACTAAAATATTTCCTTCTTTGTCTTTAATTGTTTCTAAGCTAAATCTTGAATAAATTTGATCAGCAAAACTATCGCCAATTTTTTCACAATCTTCTTTTTTAATAATAATTCCTTCCTCATCACCACAATCAACTTCACGAATAACTAAATCATGCAAAGCATCAACTAATCTTCTTGTCAAATAACCTGACCTAGGAGTTTTTAAAGCTTTATCAGCGGCACCTTTTCTGGCTCCATGAGTACTAATAAAATATTCTAAAGGAGTAAAACCTTTTTTATAAGAAGAAGTAATGGGAAGTTCAATAATTTTACCTGCTGGCGTAGAAACCAAACCTTTAATAGCTGTCATTTGTAAAAGCTGAGAATAGTCTCCACGACCACCAGAATCAATCATCAATCTTGGATTGCTTAAAGGTGAAGTTTCTTTTTTCAAAGAATTAATAATTTCTCTTGAAGCTAAACTCCAAATTTCTGTAAGTTGAGCTCTTTTTTCTTCATCACTAATCCAACCAGCTTCATAAGCTTTTTGAACTTCCTTTTGCTTTTCTAAACATTCATCAATAATTTTTTCAAAATTTGAGGAAGCAACTAGATCGTCAATACCTAAAGTAAGTCCACTCTGAGTAGCAAAACGAAAACCAAGTTCTTTAAGATTATCTAAAATAAAAGCAAGTCTTTCGCTTCCATATTGAGCTAAAATTTCATTAATTAATTTAGCAATTGATTTTTTCTCGATGACTTCATTGACAAATCTAAAATCACTTGGTAAAACATTATTAAAAATAATTCTACCTACAGAGGTTTCAATATTCTTTTCATTTTTAATTTCTTTAATAATGATTTTAGCTTGTAAATCTATTTCTCCTAAATTATACAGATATAAAGCAATTTTAGCATCAAAAGTTTTTCCTTCTCCTCTTTTGCCCTCTACAATATTAGTCAAATAATAAAGACCGCTTAACATATCATGACGAGGACGGACTATAGGATCTCCGGTTGCTGGTTTTAGCAAAATCTTAGTGGCATCCATAATTTCTCTAGCCTCTTTTTGTGCTTTACTTGAAAGTGGCAGAAAAACTCCCATTTGATCTCCATCAAAATCAGCATTATAACCCTCACAAACAAGAGGAGGAATTCTTAAGGCTAAACCTTCGACTAAAATAGGTCGGAAAGCTAAAAAGCTAAGTTTATGAAGTGTTGGTGCTCGGTTAAGTAAAACATATTTATTTTGAACAACCCTTTCTAAAGCAGCTAAGGCATCTGGATCTTGAATTTCAATCAAATAATTGGCTTGTTTTGTTGTTTGTACTTTGTTTTCTTTTAAAAGTTCGTGAACAACAAAAGGTTTGAAAAGTTCAAAAGCCATTTTTTTAGGTAAACCACATTCATTAATTCTTAATTCTGGATCAACAACAATAACTGATCTTCCTGAATAATCAACTCTTTTTCCTAAAAGATTTTGTCTAAATCTTCCCTCTTTACCTCTTAAGTTATCCGCTAAAGATTTGATAAC
>Ga0079992_128414_pt1 | contig 11215 bp, 11 predicted proteins | sample FaiFalFF_MnMetaG_3_FD_69197 | JGI IMG/M metagenome (GOLD analysis project Ga0079992, IMG submission 69197) | Freshwater microbial communities from Yellowstone National Park, Wyoming, USA - Fairy Falls B (FF_Mn_B) MetaG (SPADES assembly) (version 2) | ecosystem: Environmental > Aquatic >... | reverse complement strand
CTCCTTCAGAGGGATGAAGACCCCGAGCTCGTCTGCAAGCCTCTTCGTGATGATGCTCGCGCTTGCGCCCGTGTCCAGTAGGGCCTTCAGCCTCACGACCTTGCCTTCGTGGCTCAGCTCCACGTCCGCCGTTGCCTGCTCCAGTTTCATATACCCCGTTTACAGGTAGAGAGCCTATAAAGATATTTGATTTGCTTCTCGTAGGTCTCTGCCAGCTGCAGGATTTTGATCATGTAGGTATCGCCGAATTTGAGGGTTTCCCCTTCGATCCTTCTGTTGGCTTTGGCTAATCGATGGTTCGGTGTGAAGCTTCACCCGAACAAGACGGGTGAGGCAACCGCACTTGGGAAAAGAGAGGAGCGTTTAGCGCCTCGTACTCGAGAAAAGCTGGGACCGCTATGGTTATCCGTCCTGATATATAGTCATCGCGCAGCTTTAGCGCTTGTTCGCTGTATTTTTCTTTAAGATACCATTTTGCTATTATGCTGGCGTCTAGGACTACCTTTTCGAGCGCCACTCCCTGATCGCCTTGGTACTGTCCCATCCCTCGGGAGCGGCTTTTCTGAGTCTTTCGTTGAGCAAAACTGCCTCTGCGATATTCCTGCCGTTTTCCGCCTCAATTTTCTTTCTAATGGATTCTCTTATTACCTCACTCCAGTTCACATGCTTTAACCTTCTCATGTGTTCACGGAGCTCTGCATCCACTTTAACACTCAAAATCTTCGTCCCCATCAGGCCGGATGCAGGTGGAAGGGTAGGGTATATAAACTGCCGCGGTCGGAAGCTACGGTGAACTTTCGCCCAGGCTTGGCAGTACGAGTCCCGTGATCATAACTTCGGGTAGGGCTGGAAACGTTGCGCCAGCGTCGACCAGGGCTTCCAACCCGGCCTTCTCAGCCTCGCCCAATCTGAGTCTTCCCACCAGATATCGAATATAGTCAACAGCGTTGCAGAATGCAGCCTTCACGAAGGTGTGCCCCCACCCTGTCCACCAGGAGAAATGATTGCTTGAGCGTCTACAAAAGTTTAGTTGAGGATGTCAAAACACTTGGTTCACCACATTAGGCTCTGGCGGTCCCAGTCACCATGCCCTCACTTCCCCGGGACTGGGTGGAGAAGCCCGATGATAGGCCATGCGGAGGAAGCCCGCCGAGGTCTTCTTTGAGGCGTAAGGCGAGGGGGCTCCAATGGCTCACCCAACCTAAATGAGCCACCCCATATATCCCCGTATACCACATCTCACACCTCTCGATGGGTGGAACAAAGAATGGTGGGGGTTGTCTGGGCTGGCCTCCATGAATGAGAAGGCCTCATCCAAGCTCGTCTGCATAAGCCTGTTTATTCCCTCGGCATCGAGAGAGTAACTCGTCCCCCACTACATCTCTCTGCCTTAACCCTGTGCGGGCCTTCATCTTGAACAACCTCATGAATTACTTCTTCCCTCTTATAGAAATCATCCATTATAGTTCCTCCTCTCCCCGATATTTAGAGACCTGTAAAATACACCTTCGATCAACGCTTTCAAACAACTTTCACTGACATCCGTGTCGTTATTAAAAAAAGATGTACTCGCCCCTGGCGGCTCTGACCCCCATACTGTTCGCCCGAGCGAAACCCAGGTACCATATAGGGGGGTTTCGTCAATAGGCTAACACCTACGGGCATGAGGTTCAATAGAAGTATCGTCACCATTTTCCCGTAGATAAGTAGGGGGTTGCCAAATGCCGGTGAAACGCTATATATGACTGCGAATATCGAAAGGATTGAGAGAACTGTATACCCGCTACGAGGGGTGCGAAGAGTATGGCCGAGTATTTTGAAGCCCTCGTTATGGCTGAACTCACCGGCTGATAGGATGTTCTGAGCGGTAAGGTAAACGTAGCCGAAGGCGACAGCCTTTCCATCGAGAGCGATATATTTATCGCTCACATAGAATCAATTTCTAACACGAGTAGGCGTAAAAAGTTCAGAGAAAATAAAGATTGTTTGTTCTATGGGATGGTCTTAGGTTTTGTCACTCATGCGTTCCAGTTCTGCCTGAAGCCTTTCTACCCTTTTCTTTATTTTAACAACTCCTCCGTATACTTCTCTGTCTTTGATTTCCTCCGCTCTTTCATCATTGGAGTCTAATATTAGCCTTAGGAATTTGGATTCATATGCTGTTAAGAGTAGCTTGACGTTTGGAATTAGGCAGTGCCCGCCGATAACGCCTGGGAACATTATGGGTCTGTCGAGTCTGACTCTGTGTGTATCCTCAAGGAAATCCACCTCATCGTCGAAGTCAGCCTCAAAAGACTTGGAGATGCGGCGCATTTCTTGGAAGCAGGCTATCATCTAGCTCTATAGGTGGTTTCGAAGATTTTAGCCAGTTCCGTTTCTAGGCTGCTTTTCAAAAGCTTTGTCTTCAATCCTGGTTTTTCAAAGTGTTTCTCCGACTGTATTGAAGACAAAGGTACATACTAGATTGCGTGGGTGTATTTATCTGTGAGAATGTAGAGTCTGGTAAGAATTATGTTAATTTGAGATCATGGGCTAAGATGAGCAAATGATTCGATAGCCTTTACTATCCTTCTTGCTGCCCGGCCATCCCCAAAGGGGTTCAATGTAAACCTCTCCTTTATGGATTCATATTTTTCCACAACATTTCCTATTACTTGAGCGGTCTTGTCTGGGTCTGCGCCTACGATCTGATTTACGCCGGCTTCGACTGTTTCCACCCACTCAGTCGAATCTCTGAGTGTTACGCAGGGTGTTTGTGACCAGAAGGCCTCCTTCTGAAGCCCTCCGGGATCCGTTAGGACGAGCTTTGCGTGTTTGAGCAGCCTGAGCATGTCGATATAGCCTACTGGCCCTATATGTTTGATGTTGCTTTGGTTTAGAGGTATATTGAATTCCCTTAGTCTGTTCGCTGTCTTTGGGTGGATCGGGAAGATGATTTCTGTATTCCTTTCAGGATACTTTTCAGCCTTGTTTGGTCGTCGACGTTTTCGGCTCTGTGGAGTGTTAGTAAGCCGTATTCTTTATCGGAGAGCTCTAGCCTTTCTAGGATGTCAGGTCTATTGGCTTTATCCCTAAATTTTAGGGAGACCTATCAGGTAGCAAATATTTTTCAAGTCTGTGCATTATCTCCCGTGTCTACTATGCCTAGAAGCCCGAGTCCACCTTCAAGTTTACTGCAGGTTAGGGAATGTTAACTCCTCAATAAAGACTTGCAAAAGCTTGTAGTCGTAATGTTGACAGGTATGTTTCCTCAATCACAAGGGTAGCCTTAATAATCTGGTGTCTCGTACCTACGATAACCTATAATTTCATGCTTAGCTTATCTCTAAATTATTTAAAGTCTGCAAGTTCTCTTCTAATAGGTTTTAAAATACCAGAGCTAGTGTAGATATGCCAAGGTGGTATGCTCCTCGAGACAACAGCGTTAGCACCTATTATAACGTGGTCTCCTATAATTAGTTCACCATCCTCTTTTGGGACGATCACGGCCCCATGGCCTATGTGAACATTTTCCCCGATGACAACTCTCGCGACAATTTTCTTTCCTAATCCGACGTCTCTCCACATAGTGTTATGAGTATATATGGCAGCTTGGCTTGCTATAACAGAGTTCCTTTTCACCAATAGTCGCGTATTTAGTCCATCTAGGAGACAGTAGTATCCAATCCATACATCCTCCTCAACAATGACGTCCCCCAATATTAGAGTTCCCTGCCCGATAAATCTGGCTTTTATTTTGTCACTGGGAAAAGCGTTGGACACCTTTCATCACTTTTTGAGATAACTTCTGCAAACTTCGGCTACACTATTGACTATGTACTCCAAGTCTTGATACTTCATGCTCTCGTATAGGGGCAGGGTAAGCGTCGTCTTTCTAAGGAGCTTGGAGTTGGTGAGCTCACCTGATTCTGCGAATCTCCTAAATGCTGGTTCCATGTGTAGGGCATAAGTACCTATTTGCGCTTCTATACCGAATTCCCTCCTTAACCTGTGGATTATAGCATCCTGGTGTTCGCCGAATTCTCTAGCAAAACGTATGACATAAGATTGATATGTGGAGCGGCAGTTTTCCTTCTCTTTTAAGGGTTTTACGTACGGAATAATATCCATTATCAGTTTATGATACATCTCAGCAAGCCTCCTCATTTTCTCTATTCTTCCCTCTAATTTACTAAATTGGACAAGGCCGATAGCTGCTTGTACATCGCTCATCCTGAAGTTGAGCGAAGTAAGCACAAAGACCCCCTCTCTATTTCTGCCATGATCTCTCAAAATTCTGAGTTTTTCATATATCTCATCATCATTCAAGACTATCATACCACCTTCACCCATCGCAACCAGTTTCCTGGGATGAAAACTGAAACATCCACATTCAGCCATATTTCCGGCAAACCTTCCATTATAAGTGCTCCCGAGTGCCGTTGCCGCATCCTCTATTATAGGAATGTCCAAGCCAAAATCCAAGATAACTTCCCTGTATGATTCAACATTCAGCGCGTGGCCAAAAGGGTGCACCAGTATCACTGCCTTTACATCGCGGTGAACAGAAAGGGCTTTCCTCAGCCCATTTAAATCAAGACCGCATTCTTCGTTGACATCCACAAGTATAGGTCTACCCCCCAACTCTACTACAGCATTCGCAGTAGCAGGAAATGTGAAATCCGGCACCACGACTTTATCCCCCTGCTTGATACCCAGCGCCTTTAAGCAGAGATAGAGAGCTGTGGTGCAAGAGGTGACTGCTACGGCATGCTTTGCTCCAACATATTCTGCAATCTTCCTTTCGAATTCTTCTGTATAGGGACCTTGGGTAAGCCATCCGCTCGAAAAAACTTTTCTTAGTTCCTCGAGCTCCTCCTCACCTAGAACAGGTTTTGTAAGCGGATACTTATAGGGTAACGCTATATTGGTCATTGCTTAGCATTCTCCTCCTGCCATATCTTTCGATACCAATTTATGACTATTCTCAATGCGTCTTCTAGGCTTGTTTCAGGCTTGAAGGATAAGAGTTCTCTAGCCTTCGTTATGTCCGCATAGTGTCTTCTCACATCCCCTGGACGGGGGGGCTGGTACACAATTCTTCCATTGTACCCCATTAACCTGCAAATATTGTTTACCAAGTCCTTTATAGTGGTCTCCTTACCACTAGCAATGTTTATAACTTGACCTTTCAGTGAATCATTAAGCGCCATTTTTATAGCCGCTTTACAGGTGTCCTTCACATATATGAAATCTCTTGTCTGAAGCCCGTCGCCAAATATTTCGGGCTCTTTACACATCAAGATCCTCCTGATGGTTCTCGGCACCACAGCCGAGTATGAAAAATCGTTTTGAGCTGGGCCTATATTATTGAACGGTCTGATTATTCTAACATCATTTCCAAAATTATTATAATATGAGAGAAGCAAGAGGTCTTGGGCGGCCTTACTCGCACCATAAGATGTCGATGGTTGAAGAGGATGCTCCTCACGCATAGGCACCTGTACGGCAGAACCATAAACCTCGGATGAGGAGAAATGTACCAACGTTTTAAATAAATCCCTCCTCTGCAATTCTGCTAATGTCACTGCTATCTTCACATTCTTATTGAATACATACGAGGGTCTTCTGAGGGCTAATGGCAGCGGAAGAACTGCTAAGTTAAATACATAGTCTATTTCTTCCTTTTTAAAGAAGTCGAGCATAAATGAATAGCTAGAAACATCCCCTACTATCAATTTAAACCTACCCTGGTGCCTGTTTAAGATGTAAAGCCCCCTCTGTTTCCCACCTATCTTCTCTAGCGAGAAATTATCTATTACAAATATTTTCCTGGCACCAAGCTTAACAAGCTCCTCCACTAAATTGCTGCCTATAAATCCAGCCCCTCCAGTCACTAATACAGAAGAGGACTTTATTTTGTCAATACCAGCTGCCAGATGAATTTGTAGTTGCGACCACTTTCCCCCAAGACTCTTCATGTGAAGAGCAGCCCTACCCCCAGGACCGGATAAGAATAGAACTCAAACCTGAGTTTATAAGACTTAGCATATGCTTCTGGGACACGCTCATCAAGAGTCTTTTTGACAGCCCGGAGCTAATAATGCGCAGGTGACCCTTTTGCAGGCGTTTGATAACTCATAACAGCCTCACCACATATCCACATTTGCTTGCTATTCCCATACTTCTGTGTCAGGATAAATAGGCTTGAACTCACTTGTACAGGCAGGCTCCGAATATTCGGGTTAGTTGCTCTCATATAAGATAGTTGTGGAAGCAGGCATGGAGAACTATTTGTGCAGCAAAAGTAGGGCTTTTAACCCCGCAAAGCCCTTAAGGTCGCCTCTTAAGACCTGAGATAACAGAAACGTAATGCCATATCGGATGTAATTGGCATAGCTCTACGCACTCAAGTGTCTGACCCCCTCCATATTAAAATAGCATGCGAACATGATTCTGATACACTACTCCTTTACGGTACACTGTCAAAATTATGAAGAAGTATGAAATGCTTCTCGTGGGTAGTCCAATTAAAGGCCCCATGTGGGTGGATTACTGCAAGGCCTGCCGCTGTTTCGAGGTAGGCTTAAGCCCTCGGCTGTGAAGGCTTGGGATGGGTTGGCCGTAATGCGTGAGGTGGTTTGATGCTGGTTGGCAAGGCTCTCCTCCCCCTCCTCGCCATTGTCGTTGGGCTCTGGGGGTCAACCTGGGGCTGGGACGCGGATTCAAAGCTCATCCCCCTCGCCCCCTATTACGTACTGACCTCCTACATCCTCCTTCTGGTCCCTCATGGCGTAGCCATTACGCCCTGGCTTCGGGAGCGAGTTGCTAGGTTGGAGGCACGAGTGCGTCGGCCGGGGCTCAGGAGCCTTCTGTGGGGGGTGCACGTCGCACTATCATCCATAGCGCTCATACACCTGTTTGATTCCGCCGCCCTCTGGCTGGGGAGTATGGGTGTTCTCTACGTAGGCTACGGGGCCATTCTTCTGGGTTTGGCGAGGGCCCTCTCCTCGGGGCAAAGGTGAAGGAGGCCTGGGACTGCCTTTCCGGTAACCTCCGGTGGAGCTTATAAAAATAAAAATTGGTTTCGAGTTCTGGACGCGTTCTAGACGCGCTCGAGTGTTCCCTTGAGCTCCAGGAAGAACTGCCCTGCTAGCTTGGTCTGAGGCTTGGTGAACACCAGGTCGACAGTTTTTCCGACATCGAAGGGGGATGGGATGGGTTGGGTGAGCTTGCCTATGAGGATCGCATGCAGCTTGGTGCCCTCAGGCCCGGTTAGGATCAGGTGTATGACGATTCTGCCGCTACGGACCGAAAGGAGAGCCCTGCCCTTCTCCACCGGGTAAGTCTTCTCGCCGATCTTGAGGGTGCCTTGGGTGCCTTCCTGCACCTTTAGCAGGGCGCCTCCCTTAGACGACCTGGTAACTTCGAGCTTCACGGTAACTGTTGCAGCTAGGATTTGTGATGTGTCTGTTTTGTTGATCGCCTTGCCCGCTGCTGTGACTTCGAATATCGAACCCTTCTCTATTGGGACCTGGTGCCCCCGAGCCTTACCCTTGCCGTGGGAGTGGCTGGAATCACTCTGCCTATCGGAGAAGGCTGGTGGGATGAGGGGCAGCGATGCGACCGCGGCCACTAGCACGATGATGGCTCCGAGCGCCAGAACCTTCTTCCCAAGCACCGACTCCGACTTCACGTCGGGAAGGTGGTGGAGGCTTGTACTAAAGGGATAAGGCTGGAACGGGTTTCAATTCGTTCCATGAAGTTCCAATAGGGGAGATACGAGACCTCCATCCTACTCCGGAAGCTTGTCATGATCATCAAGTCGAAGCAGCTACACGTAATCCTTCCTCAGTGTATGGATGAAGACGGTCTCCTAGCCTGTATAGCAAGGAAACTTGTAAAAGTGCCTGTAGCCTTGTTCGTGCAGGGGTGTTCGACGTAGAGAAGAGGTTCGTTGTAGCCACCGCCCGTGTGAACTTCAACAGCTCTGGATCGCAGGGAACGGTCCACCGAGATAGCCCTCCGACCAAGGATCTGGGAGTCTCCTGGATTATCAAATTCTTAGGGCAGGTGGCTGACAGGAACCCAGTCCTCAGGCGAATGCAACAGGCTTATGCGGTGTCGGCGACCTCCTTCCGGTAGCCTTATTTTAGGGAAGCTGATGCTACGGCTAACAGGACCCTCTTCGGGGGGACCCTCACTAGGAGGGTCATCTGACGCTGGCATACCGAGTTTCCTGCTGCTGGGCGGAGGAACAAATCTCTTTCTTCAGCTTCAGCTGTTGCTGGCGGGGTGATATTCATGCTCATCTCCGTCACGCTATTGGCCATAAACGTGGCCGTGAAGGAACGAAGTCGTTAAAGGCAAGCTAGGAACCTATTTATAACAAGGCCTGAAGTGGGCGTATCCTTGAAGCCTGTAGTGAGGGGGCCAAGCGTGGTCTTGGGCCTCTCCTTCTTATGGCTCGCCCTCGGGGTCGCTAGGGCCTGGCACCTCTGGGCCACTGGCATGGTCATATCCGACGAGTATGGGTACATCTGGTCGGCCTGGAGGGGCGAGCTGGAGAACGCGCTGCTGGGCCACAGGCAGGCCTTCGCCTTGGCTAACATAATCCTCTTCAGGGCCCTGGGGCTCACTAACGTGGACAGGGTTGCCGTCGCCCTGCCCTTCTACGTGAGCCTCTGGGCTGGCATCACTTTCTTTAGCGTCTGGCTCACAATCAGGGAGCTGGGTTATGAAGAAAGGACGTCGAGTTTGGTGCTCTTGGCCATGGCCGCGAGCCCAGCCTTCATTTTCCCCTCGCTGGGCCTCTTCACAGAGGGGATGGCCCTGGCATACGCTGCCCTAGGGCTCTACCTCCTCATCAGGACTGTGAAGAGGGAAGGGGTCTGGAGCGCCCCGCTCTCCGCAGCCTTCTTCGGGCTGGCTTCAAGGACCAGGGAGCCCTACTCTCTGCTGTTCTTGGGGAGCTTCCTACTGCCCCTGATATACGGGGTTTTGGGAAGGAGGAGGCTTATCCTGGCGGCAGCCCTCATGTTCATAGTACTGCTGGGTGCATTTGTGACGAGTGACCCTCCACTTAACCAGGCAGTTAACTCGGTGAGAAGGGTGACCGACATGCTTAACCCCGGAACAGTTCAGCCCTTTCCCTCACAGCAACCTGAAACCCCACCTGGCCAAACGGGAGGTTCTAGCAGTGGGAACCCCGGCATGCCAGGGCAGACAGGAGGTACAGGTCCCCCTGGAGGGCAAAGGAGCCAGGGCTCGGAAGGGGCGGTCAAAAGGCCTGAGACGAGCGGCCTATTGACGCTCGTGGGCATCAAAGAGGTACCGCAGGGCCCTGTCGCCCGGGCCCTGACTTTGATGGCCCTTTCGCTGACCGTAGGCTATGGCCCTGTTCTGGTGGTGCTCCTCGCTGGCTTCGGCTATATGTTGCTCAGGCTCTTACTGGCCCGGGAGGTCACCAAGTGGCTCAGCAACCTGCTCCTCTCCCTGCTCTTCTTGGGAACGCTAAGCGGGGTCCTGCTGGTCTTCATGGACTACCCTGAATATTTCGGGGTCAAGCATTACTCCACCTTGCTGAGGTTCACTAACCCCACGCTTCTCATGTTACCCCTTGCCGCCGCGCCCTTCGTGTCCACCTTGGCCAGCTCACAGAGGAGGATGAGAGTAGCTGTGCTCACGATGGCTTCCCTCTACTTGCTGGCTTCGCCCTACATGGTCCAGGCTGCCACCACCAACCTGCAACCGTGGGAGAATCCGCTGAACCCGAGCCCACCACCCGAGAGGGTGGCCTTGCTTTGGATCCGCGGAGACCTACTAGCCCATCCCGAGAGGTCCCCAGCCGCCATACTTGGCATTTCAGAGGGGTTCCTAATATGGTTGCCAGGCCTTTCGGGTAGGCCCGATGTCTCCACTCATCCATATTTGACGCCAACCGAACTCAGGCAGTTAGAGGCCAAGGCCATCTACGTGTTCCTACCTAAGGGCCTTGAGCCCCTACGTGAACGGTATCCGAAGCTCTACGAGGTACTGGTCATAGCTACAGTAAAAGGTTACGTGGACGGTTTCAGGGCTCACAGCGTAACCTTGGACTCAGACAACAATATGCTAGTAGTTCTCACGAGGAACTGACTTTCACCGGCTCTCTTTTCGGCACCCTGTCAGAGCCCTGAAGGTTAGTGCTCGAGAATTGATGGCAGACATTCAGGCTATGGCTTCACCTCCGAGCCCCGGCTTATTTCATATTAGGAACAGGTTGCTGGCCTGCGCGAGTTTGACCTGGCTCATTTCGACGGGCGGGAGCAGCCTAGGAGGGAAGGCTCTGGTCCCCGAAGCCATTTCACAGCTGCCGGACTGTCTTTGGGTGGCAACGGTATCAGGATAAGGCCAGTGTACAGGTGTACTGTAGTCTTAGGCAAGCCCTATCCGGGTATCCTGTGGCGTGCCTCGCGGCCTTCCATTGCCTAGTCAAGCCTAAGGTGCATCACTTGTGGAGTTCTGAGCCCCTAGTGAAGGTGAAGGCGCAAATAACAAGGAGGATCACTAACCTAGCTGGGACGCTTTCCTACTACAGTTTCGGGGTCTTCCGAGATGTGGTAGGCTGAAGGTGGAGCCACTCATGCTCATAGGCTCCGGGTGCTGCTGCCAGCCCGCTGGGGTGAGGTGTCTTCAATAGCCGGTGATGTCAAGGTTCCTCCAAAGCCTTTGAAAGAGGTAGGTCCCTATCATTGGACTGATTACCGCCAGCAGAGAGCCTACAGCTAGGGACGATGGCTCGAGGGGTAACTGTAGCCAGACGTAGTAGTAGATTGGGTTTATGGCTGCCAGCGGCTGTAGGAACGAAGGTAGGAATAATAGAGGATAATAGAAGCAGGCTAGGTATGCTGTGCCCATCATGAAGTAGTTGATGAGGGGGGTCCCAGTTCTCGTTGTGTAGCCAAAGCACGCTCCTTATCAGTGATGCGCCTGATATGGTGATGTAGAGTAAGCCGAGGAGCATAAGCACTGCGAGTAGTGAGAGAAGGGGAGGCGGCCAGAAGATGTAGGCCAGTAGGAGGAACGCGGTTACCACCGCCGAGAATCTCATGGCCTCGGATAGTAGTGCTCCGAAGAGGGGGGCCCAGGGGCTGAGGGGGGATGCGAGCAGCGCATGTACCGTCTGCCAGTACTTTTCCAAGAGGAACTTGTACTGGAACGAGTTTATCGCTTGAGTGTAGAGGGTGGAGGAGAG
>Ga0079992_157695_pt1 | contig 11231 bp, 10 predicted proteins | sample FaiFalFF_MnMetaG_3_FD_69197 | JGI IMG/M metagenome (GOLD analysis project Ga0079992, IMG submission 69197) | Freshwater microbial communities from Yellowstone National Park, Wyoming, USA - Fairy Falls B (FF_Mn_B) MetaG (SPADES assembly) (version 2) | ecosystem: Environmental > Aquatic >... | reverse complement strand
AAGGTGGGATTGAAACCAGGCTCTCGGTCGTGCACGACGCAAGCTGTGGTGCGGCAAAATCGAACCAAGGTGGGATTGAAACAGATCGTCAAGTACTCAAGCGCATTTAGTGCCTACTGGCAAAATCGAACCAAGGTGGGATTGAAACCGTAGTCGGCTCTGTACTGCTCTGCACCACCTGCACGCGGCAAAATCGAACCAAGGTGGGATTGAAACATGATGCACACGCGCACGTTCGTGCGCGCGTGCGGGGCAAAATCGAACCAAGGTGGGATTGAAACGACAACGATGGGCACAGCGAAATCAGCCTTGCCAATCAGGCAAAATCGAACCAAGGTGGGATTGAAACAGTTCGTGCAGCTCACGGGCGGGCTGTGCAAGCGTGGGCAAAATCGAACCAAGGTGGGATTGAAACCAGCATCGTTGTTCTGCGCAGCTACATTCGGCGTGCTGGCAAAATCGAACCAAGGTGGGATTGAAACGGCTGGTTCTTTGAGGAGCTGCTCTCCTTCCCCGAGAGGCAAAATCGAACCAAGGTGGGATTGAAACGAGACACGCCGCAGCTCAAACGTGCCGGAGCACTCCACGGCAAAATCGAACCAAGGTGGGATTGAAACGTGAGCGGCACGTTGTGCGTAATCTGCACAACGTTTTCGTGGCAAAATCGAACCAAGGTGGGATTGAAACTTTCCCGTGTTGGGAGGGTGGGACTTTCCCGAAGGCAGGCAAAATCGAACCAAGGTGGGATTGAAACGCTGGAAAGGCGATTGTGGCGGATTGGCGCTACGCGGGGCAAAATCGAACCAAGGTGGGATTGAAACAGCCCGAGCCGGAGCCCACGGATGCTGCAGCATACTACGCGGCAAAATCGAACCAAGGTGGGATTGAAACCGTCCTCTTGGAGCTCGTCGAACGCTTCTGGGGTGGGCAAAATCGAACCAAGGTGGGATTGAAACTAACCTTTAGGCGGGCAGGGCGGTTAGGCGCCGGTTGGCAAAATCGAACCAAGGTGGGATTGAAACTACTCTTGCCGGAAGACCAGCTCCGGAAGCGCTTTGGGCAAAATCGAACCAAGGTGGGATTGAAACGGCAACATCTACCGCAAGCGCGCGACATCAGCGGGGGGCAAAATCGAACCAAGGTGGGATTGAAACTGATTGCATGTATTACTGCGAATTCAATCATAAAAAAGGGCAAAATCGAACCAAGGTGGGATTGAAACAGTCCCAGCCGCGCCAACTTCCATTGCTGAATCTCCATGGCAAAATCGAACCAAGGTGGGATTGAAACTTGCATTGTGGGACAATACACTACATCGGCACAGTGGCAAAATCGAACCAAGGTGGGATTGAAACCGGGCTCCGGCTCGGGCTCGGGTTCGGGCTCGGGCGGCAAAATCGAACCAAGGTGGGATTGAAACTCACAATTCGTGCCACTTCGGCAATCGCGGCGGCACGGCAAAATCGAACCAAGGTGGGATTGAAACCGGTGCGCTACATCGTGAAGTATGTGACCAAGGCGTCGGCAAAATCGAACCAAGGTGGGATTGAAACGAAGAAGAGACAGTGTTAGTGGGCTATGACGCGGTCGGCAAAATCGAACCAAGGTGGGATTGAAACAATCTAATTCGTGCCACTTCGGCAATTGCGGCGGCGGCAAAATCGAACCAAGGTGGGATTGAAACGCTTGCTCTCAAGCTCTGTACGCGGCACAAGCCGGGGCAAAATCGAACCAAGGTGGGATTGAAACTGATGCTGCCCTGGCGCTCGCCGTACTGGGCACGCGAGGCAAAATCGAACCAAGGTGGGATTGAAACCGACAAGCAAAAGCCCACGCCGCGATGCCAGCAGCTGGCAAAATCGAACCAAGGTGGGATTGAAACCGAAGCGCTTCTCACGCAGAAGAGAAGCGGCTTTGCGCGGCAAAATCGAACCAAGGTGGGATTGAAACGGCAAAAAAGTAGCAGCAAATTAGACGTGGCTTAGGGGCAAAATCGAACCAAGGTGGGATTGAAACAACTGGGCAAGAGCGTGCGCTTCTCCATCGGCTTTTACGGCAAAATCGAACCAAGGTGGGATTGAAACCTTTTGGGGCAGGTGCTGCTTGTGGTACTGCAGGGGGCAAAATCGAACCAAGGTGGGATTGAAACGCGGGCACGACGCTGGAGACGACCGTCCGCAAGCCCGGCAAAATCGAACCAAGGTGGGATTGAAACACGTCATCGAGCGCGCGCTGAAGTTTGTCGAATCTTGGCAAAATCGAACCAAGGTGGGATTGAAACGGCTGGCGGCTTGCTGCCAGCTCTGGCGCGGGTTCTCGGCAAAATCGAACCAAGGTGGGATTGAAACGTACGCCATCGGCGTTCAGAGAGCGGGCGACGAGAAAGGCAAAATCGAACCAAGGTGGGATTGAAACGCGCTCAGCCGGGCAGTGGGCGCTGGTGCGCATCTCTGGGCAAAATCGAACCAAGGTGGGATTGAAACCACGAAGGCATCGGCGGCGCTGCAGCGCAAACAGAAGGGCAAAATCGAACCAAGGTGGGATTGAAACGAAGCGGACCTTCCGAAGCCATGCCTCATACTCGGCAGGCAAAATCGAACCAAGGTGGGATTGAAACCGAACGCAGCGTCTCTAAGTCAATCAAGCGCGCCTCGGCAAAATCGAACCAAGGTGGGATTGAAACTGAGACGCTCGGCGTACGAGATGAGCCGCAGCGCGTAGGCAAAATCGAACCAAGGTGGGATTGAAACACTTAGACAAGCTCTACATGCATATTCTCCGAGAGCGGCAAAATCGAACCAAGGTGGGATTGAAACGCGGTGTACGCGTTCACAGACGGTTGGGCATTGCTTGGCAAAATCGAACCAAGGTGGGATTGAAACTGGCAACGGCAGCAGTAAAGCCGGCAAAAGCCGGCGGGGCAAAATCGAACCAAGGTGGGATTGAAACTTGCCTGTCTGCGCTGCCGCTGCAGGAGCAGCCGGCGGGCAAAATCGAACCAAGGTGGGATTGAAACGCGCCTCGTCCAGCCGTGCCCCCTCTGCTGTCTCCGGCAAAATCGAACCAAGGTGGGATTGAAACCCTGCTCCTGCGCCAGCCGCGTGCTGAGCACGTCTAGGGGCAAAATCGAACCAAGGTGGGATTGAAACGCTGCACCCGGGGCAGCACGCAGTCGTGTTCTCGCCCGGGCAAAATCGAACCAAGGTGGGATTGAAACGTCTATGTAAGAGTGGTGGAAAATGAAAGCAAAAGGGGCAAAATCGAACCAAGGTGGGATTGAAACTAGTCCCAGTGCAGTACATGCACATCGGGCTTCTGGGCAAAATCGAACCAAGGTGGGATTGAAACCTTGATTTTCCACGATTTGCTGACGCGCCTGGGGCTGGCAAAATCGAACCAAGGTGGGATTGAAACTGTCGCGCCTGGCAAACTTCTTCAGCGTGCAGTCTGGGCAAAATCGAACCAAGGTGGGATTGAAACGCCTCCTTCATGAGTGGCACAAAATATGCCCAAAGTGGCAAAATCGAACCAAGGTGGGATTGAAACGCGGGATGTTCAACTAAGTTGCAGGTGCTGTAATGGGGCAAAATCGAACCAAGGTGGGATTGAAACGCGTGCGGGCGCTGCGGCTCCTGCGCGCACGGGCACCGGCAAAATCGAACCAAGGTGGGATTGAAACGGAAGCGCTTTGCGTGCTGCCTCGATGTCGTCGGCGGGCGGCAAAATCGAACCAAGGTGGGATTGAAACCGCGGAGTTGGCGCCGCCAGTCAACTTTGGGACGGGGCAAAATCGAACCAAGGTGGGATTGAAACACCGGCGCCCAACGCCCTGCCCAACGGCGCGCCCTAACGGCAAAATCGAACCAAGGTGGGATTGAAACCGCTGTGCGCGCGTACTCTTCGCGCAGCCGCTTCAGCGGCAAAATCGAACCAAGGTGGGATTGAAACCACGCTTGCCGACGCGTGCGCAAGCCCGTCTGGAGTGGGCAAAATCGAACCAAGGTGGGATTGAAACTTAGCTCCAGCTCCGGAAGTTCACCACCACGAACGCGGCAAAATCGAACCAAGGTGGGATTGAAACGGAGTACAGCCTGGTGCGCGCTCGCATGGCAGCACGGCAAAATCGAACCAAGGTGGGATTGAAACCGACTTGAATCAGAGCGCAATCGTGCGCGCGTTGCGGCAAAATCGAACCAAGGTGGGATTGAAACAAGAGCACCAGCGCGCATTGGCAGAGGCGCGGCGCATGGCAAAATCGAACCAAGGTGGGATTGAAACCGAAGGGGGGTGGACGGGCGAAGGACCCACGTCGGGGCAAAATCGAACCAAGGTGGGATTGAAACGCAGCTTCCCGAGGCGCTCGTTCCGTCGCCCGATGTCGGCAAAATCGAACCAAGGTGGGATTGAAACACTCTGCGGTTCCAGGCGTCCACAAGCGGTGAACGGGGCAAAATCGAACCAAGGTGGGATTGAAACAGCCGCAGCCCGAGCCGGCTCCAGCGCCCGAGCCCGGCAAAATCGAACCAAGGTGGGATTGAAACGGACGGTAGGGCACAAGCGACCGCACCAGGCGCCCCGTGGCAAAATCGAACCAAGGTGGGATTGAAACTGCAGCTCTACACGCCACCGCCATCGGCGCCGCCCGGGCAAAATCGAACCAAGGTGGGATTGAAACATTTCTGCATCACAAAATCCCCGCAGGAAATGCCCACGAGGCAAAATCGAACCAAGGTGGGATTGAAACCGATGCAGATCCGAACGTTCGTGCGCGCGTGCGGGGCAAAATCGAACCAAGGTGGGATTGAAACCGCATCAATGCGCCCCGAGAGTTCGCCCGATGCGAGGCAAAATCGAACCAAGGTGGGATTGAAACTGGCACGGCGTAGAGCCCCAGCACACCCACCTGGCGCGGCAAAATCGAACCAAGGTGGGATTGAAACGTGCGGTATTCACCATCATCGAGCAACTGCAGCACAGGGCAAAATCGAACCAAGGTGGGATTGAAACCGTCGTCGTTGTCCTTGTCGGCAAGCAGGGCGCGAGGGCAAAATCGAACCAAGGTGGGATTGAAACGTGCGCAGCCTGCTGGGCAGCTGGAGAACATCGGGCGGCAAAATCGAACCAAGGTGGGATTGAAACGAGCAAGAGCGATGTAGCTTTCAAGCACCGCGTCGGCGGCAAAATCGAACCAAGGTGGGATTGAAACTGCACACCAGGTCCTTCGCGCGCCGCTCCAGCAGTGCGGCAAAATCGAACCAAGGTGGGATTGAAACCACGCTTGCCGACGCGTGCGCAAGCCCTTCTCGCGTGGCAAAATCGAACCAAGGTGGGATTGAAACACGATCTGGGGCTTGCGGACGGTCGTCTCCAGCGTGGGCAAAATCGAACCAAGGTGGGATTGAAACCACCTGCCCGCGCAGCTGCCGAAGCCGACCACCTTGGGCAAAATCGAACCAAGGTGGGATTGAAACTGCTGCTTGCCCAGCACGTGGGCGAAGTTGCCCGAGAGGCAAAATCGAACCAAGGTGGGATTGAAACTGGCTGCGGTGGGCGGCGTCGGCGTGGTGGTTTCTGTGGCAAAATCGAACCAAGGTGGGATTGAAACATGCGCACGTCGTTCCCCACGTGCGTCAGGAGCTCAGGCAAAATCGAACCAAGGTGGGATTGAAACCGCGCAAGCTGTATGTGGACACGGGGCGCCTGGTGCGGCAAAATCGAACCAAGGTGGGATTGAAACCCATACACGTTTAGCCTCGCGCGGCGGCTGCGGGTGGGCAAAATCGAACCAAGGTGGGATTGAAACGAGTGCAAGCGGCGGCACGGTTTCGCGCACCAGGCGCCGGGCAAAATCGAACCAAGGTGGGATTGAAACCTGGCTTACCAGCTACTGTGCAGGTGGGACGGACGGGGGCAAAATCGAACCAAGGTGGGATTGAAACGCGTCGGGTTCGGCGTCGTCTGCCGCCACGTGGTGCGGCAAAATCGAACCAAGGTGGGATTGAAACCTTTGGGCGCATCGTCTACAACCGACCCTACGCGCACGGCAAAATCGAACCAAGGTGGGATTGAAACGAAGCCGTCAACCTTTTGCGCTATAAGCCTGCCGCGGGCAAAATCGAACCAAGGTGGGATTGAAACTGCGCGCCATGTGCGCGGTTTCGCGTGCAGCAGGAAGGCAAAATCGAACCAAGGTGGGATTGAAACCGTCAGCGCCACGCGCGTGTTCGTGGGCATCTTGGAGGCAAAATCGAACCAAGGTGGGATTGAAACGGGCGAGCCAAGTGGGGCACCGACGCGGCGGTTCCAGGGCAAAATCGAACCAAGGTGGGATTGAAACCTTGGGGCTTAGCTTTGCGTCGGGATACTCTGTGACTGGCAAAATCGAACCAAGGTGGGATTGAAACCGCGGGCAAGTACGAGTATCAGTTTTTCCCGCTTTGTGGCAAAATCGAACCAAGGTGGGATTGAAACCCGCGCGCCCCGAGCGGATCCGACGACTGCGCTTTGGGCAAAATCGAACCAAGGTGGGATTGAAACATGCGCTCGTGGACGTGGACCTCTACCGCACGGGCGGCAAAATCGAACCAAGGTGGGATTGAAACCCGTCTTGCCCCAGCGCCTGCCGGCTGCAACGACACGGGGCAAAATCGAACCAAGGTGGGATTGAAACCTTGGCTCGCCCTGGTGTGCTTCGTTCGTTGCCTTCGGGCAAAATCGAACCAAGGTGGGATTGAAACGCGATGTGCGACTGGCGCGCCTCGGTGGTCATCTCCTGGCAAAATCGAACCAAGGTGGGATTGAAACACGCACGATGACGATTTGGAGCGAGGCGCTGGGCAAGGGCAAAATCGAACCAAGGTGGGATTGAAACCACTTGCAGCAAGCAATGCCCAACCGTCCGTAAACGCGGCAAAATCGAACCAAGGTGGGATTGAAACGACGTCACCTACTCTGACATTGCACGCGAGTTGGGGGCAAAATCGAACCAAGGTGGGATTGAAACGAAGAAGAGACAGTGTTAGTGGGCTATGACGCGGTCGGCAAAATCGAACCAAGGTGGGATTGAAACGCTGCAGGAATGCCGCAGCCTGCGCGACTTCTGGCGGGGCAAAATCGAACCAAGGTGGGATTGAAACCGAGCGCGCGCAGCATGGGGCGGAGTGGCGCTTCATTGGCAAAATCGAACCAAGGTGGGATTGAAACGTACGGCGAGCGCCAGGGCAGCATTACTGCGTCACTGGCAAAATCGAACCAAGGTGGGATTGAAACGGGCTGTGTCCTGCGGCACCTGCTTCCTTCTCCCGCCGGCAAAATCGAACCAAGGTGGGATTGAAACTTCGCAGTCTATGCCACGCGCGGCAGGCGTCGGCAGGGGGCAAAATCGAACCAAGGTGGGATTGAAACGAATACGGCATCGACCTTGACGTCGTGCCGTATGCGGGCAAAATCGAACCAAGGTGGGATTGAAACCCAGATGAGGTCGCGCTAGAAGGGGTATCGGTAGCGGGGCAAAATCGAACCAAGGTGGGATTGAAACTTGCCTGTCTGCGCTGTCGCTGCTGGAGAAGCTGAGGCAAAATCGAACCAAGGTGGGATTGAAACTGCGTTGTGTGACAAACAAAAAGGGCGCGGGCTTGTGCGGCAAAATCGAACCAAGGTGGGATTGAAACAACAGCGATGTGGTCAATCTCGTCATGCCCGAACCTGGCAAAATCGAACCAAGGTGGGATTGAAACACTTTTCCAATTGCGCGCAGCGCGATATTCTCTTCAGGCAAAATCGAACCAAGGTGGGATTGAAACCATAATGGTGCCATCGCTTGTGGAACCGTCACCCCTGGCAAAATCGAACCAAGGTGGGATTGAAACTTGCGCGTAGCTTTGCTGCGGGCGACCTTTCTGGGGGCAAAATCGAACCAAGGTGGGATTGAAACCCCGTACGTGCAACCGGTGTAGCGCGACTCGGGCGGGGCAAAATCGAACCAAGGTGGGATTGAAACAAGCTCTGCAAGGATGAAGAGCGCTTCCTCAATAGCTGGGCAAAATCGAACCAAGGTGGGATTGAAACAGGCTCATACGCAAAGTCCACGCGCCCGTGCCCCGGGCAAAATCGAACCAAGGTGGGATTGAAACCGATAACACTGATGACATCGCGCAGCACTCGCATGACGGCAAAATCGAACCAAGGTGGGATTGAAACCCGCTTGCGCTCTGGGGTACGGCGGTGGGGAATCAGATGGCAAAATCGAACCAAGGTGGGATTGAAACCTGTCTCCGCCCACGCGCGAAAGGTCTCTGCCCAAGGCAAAATCGAACCAAGGTGGGATTGAAACCGGAGACATGCACGCAGGCGAGCGGCTCGGTGCTGGGCAAAATCGAACCAAGGTGGGATTGAAACCGGCGGTGCGCTGGATTGCAAGCTGCTGGAGAGATTGGCAAAATCGAACCAAGGTGGGATTGAAACAGTCATCCGCGTTCGCGAGTGCCGCTCGTCTGGTCGGGCAAAATCGAACCAAGGTGGGATTGAAACACGTCGGTCCCTCACCGGTCCACCCACCCTCGCGGGGCAAAATCGAACCAAGGTGGGATTGAAACACACGTTTAGCCTTGCGCGCTGGCTGCGGGTGCGGGGCAAAATCGAACCAAGGTGGGATTGAAACAGCATACGTGCAGCATCCTCGGTTCGAAGCCAGCGCCGCGGCAAAATCGAACCAAGGTGGGATTGAAACGGATCCGCACCTCGTGCCAGCCCGTGTCGGGCAGCGCCGGGCAAAATCGAACCAAGGTGGGATTGAAACTCGAGTCGGCTGCGGATCCGCCCCTCGCGCGCAAAGGGCAAAATCGAACCAAGGTGGGATTGAAACCGACTTGCTGCCTGTTGTGGGCGACATCGCAAACACGGCAAAATCGAACCAAGGTGGGATTGAAACACTCGGAAGCGGGCATCCCAGCGGGGCGTGCCTCATGGCAAAATCGAACCAAGGTGGGATTGAAACCGGGTGAGACGCTGTGGCTGCAGTTGCTGCCCACGCGGCAAAATCGAACCAAGGTGGGATTGAAACGCTGCAGCTGGCAGAGAACGAGCTGGTGATTGCGATTTGGCAAAATCGAACCAAGGTGGGATTGAAACGCCCGCAAGCAGGTGCCGGCGGCAAGCCGGCGGGGGGCAAAATCGAACCAAGGTGGGATTGAAACCGAGTCAAGATGGTGCGTTGACGTGTGTGCCAGCGGGCAAAATCGAACCAAGGTGGGATTGAAACCTGATTATGTGAGACATACCCCGCCGGCTTACTGCCGGGGCAAAATCGAACCAAGGTGGGATTGAAACCGCGCGAAAGGTCTCCGCCCAGCGCCGCTTCATAGCGGCAAAATCGAACCAAGGTGGGATTGAAACAGTGCAGCCCGCCGTCCTGCTCCCACACACTTGCCGAGGCAAAATCGAACCAAGGTGGGATTGAAACTGCACTTCACGAAGCGCGCGATGCAGTCTACCGCGCGGCAAAATCGAACCAAGGTGGGATTGAAACCTCGGGGCGAATCGATGCGTGGAGCCCCGCGCGGCGTGGCAAAATCGAACCAAGGTGGGATTGAAACCATTGAGGCGTTCCAGCGCTTGGTCTATCTCGAAGGGCAAAATCGAACCAAGGTGGGATTGAAACCAAGAGCCGGCAAGAGCCGGCGGGATGTTCCACGACGCGGCAAAATCGAACCAAGGTGGGATTGAAACACGTATTGGGCAAGCAGCGCTCCGAGCTGTGACACGGGCAAAATCGAACCAAGGTGGGATTGAAACCCAATCGTGCGTCAGAAGCTCTGCAAACAGCCCCGCGGCAAAATCGAACCAAGGTGGGATTGAAACCCGCTCCCGCAGCCGGCGCCGCTCTTCAGGGGTCAGCGTGGCAAAATCGAACCAAGGTGGGATTGAAACAAGGCGATGGCAAGCTTCAGAGCCGGCGGCACCTTGGGCAAAATCGAACCAAGGTGGGATTGAAACCCACTAATTCGCCGCAGACGCTGCAAACACAGTAATGCGGCAAAATCGAACCAAGGTGGGATTGAAACACAAGATGATGACGCGCGCCAGCATGATGGCGTGCAGGCAAAATCGAACCAAGGTGGGATTGAAACCTGCAGAAGCCGACCGCCTTGCCCGCACGCTGCGCAGGCGGCAAAATCGAACCAAGGTGGGATTGAAACTGTGCAGCTGGCGCTGCGCGGGCGGGAGTACTACTACGGCAAAATCGAACCAAGGTGGGATTGAAACAAACGCGCGCTGGATCTGCCTTGATGCCATCGTTGCGGCAAAATCGAACCAAGGTGGGATTGAAACTTCACGCGTGCGCAGCGCCACACCGTCACCGTCCCATGGCAAAATCGAACCAAGGTGGGATTGAAACGTGGCTTGACTGGGGCGACTACCCTGGGCGGCTCTGCCCGGCAAAATCGAACCAAGGTGGGATTGAAACCGATTACCTCTTTGCTCTTGAGAGCCGCATCTGCGGGCAAAATCGAACCAAGGTGGGATTGAAACGAAGCGGTGGAGATGCTCCGGCAGCGCTTGCAAGTGAGGCAAAATCGAACCAAGGTGGGATTGAAACCAGGGGTCAGCGTGATGAACCACTTGTGCGCGTAGGGCAAAATCGAACCAAGGTGGGATTGAAACTTCGTGCTGGTACATGACGCGCGGTGAGGTCACGTACGGCAAAATCGAACCAAGGTGGGATTGAAACCACTTCGTACCAGTCACGACCACGGTCCACTATCCCGGCAAAATCGAACCAAGGTGGGATTGAAACGCGTCATCGTGTTCGGTCTCGGGAAAGGAGAGGAGCTCGGCAAAATCGAACCAAGGTGGGATTGAAACGTGTCCAGGCGGGGCGCGAGGTGCAGCGGGCGCTGGGGCAAAATCGAACCAAGGTGGGATTGAAACCGAATTCAACCTTCATCTGCACCGCTTGTTCATCCGGCAAAATCGAACCAAGGTGGGATTGAAACCTCGGCGACGGTCAAGCAGATTGAGGGACCGGCGGGGGCAAAATCGAACCAAGGGGGGATTGAAACAAGTAAACATAGTTGTTGTTCGCCACATTGCTTCGCGTGGCAAAATCGAACCAAGGTGGGATTGAAACCAAACCAGCCGTGGGTGAGACTCTGGTTCGTGGTGAGGCAAAATCGAACCAAGGTGGGATTGAAACGCCGCCAAGCTGGGCTAGCTGGGCAACGGCGCGTCGG
>Ga0079992_120109_pt1 | contig 11233 bp, 10 predicted proteins | sample FaiFalFF_MnMetaG_3_FD_69197 | JGI IMG/M metagenome (GOLD analysis project Ga0079992, IMG submission 69197) | Freshwater microbial communities from Yellowstone National Park, Wyoming, USA - Fairy Falls B (FF_Mn_B) MetaG (SPADES assembly) (version 2) | ecosystem: Environmental > Aquatic >... | reverse complement strand
GTTTGGGGCGTCAAGCCAAGAGTGGCTGCAATCTCCTTTGCAGTTTTCCGCTCAAGTTCGTGCAGCAGGACGACATAGACGGCTTCCATCAAACTGGGCAGCCAAGTCAGCCGTCGCATTTCAATCAACTTGCGCGGACCACCCAGCAACTTGATGACCTTGGCGAAAACCCGCATCGCCAGAAAGTCCAGGCTGTATCGGCGAGGTTTGACGACGACAGCCATCGTCGTTCACCTCCTTTAGTGGATTGCGTCAAGTTTGGCGTCATTCTTCCGCTTCCACGCTCAAAGGCGGACCGATACGCACCAAACCCGTCTCGGTGATTTCCATCAAGTGAGTTTTGGTGTCGTGACCGCAGAGCCGACAGCCATCAATGCGGAAGAGGCGGACGACTTCGCCGACAGGCGCCTTGTAAAGTTTCGCCTCAAAACGGTTGGTGATGAGGGCTTTGGACAGGACGACGGAGCAGTCCACGATGTGGCTGACGGCGTAGCCGCCTGCCGCTTCGGGGGAAAGTTGCTCGTGGGCGCTGCGCTTTTGCGAGACAAATAGCGCCGTCTGCCGCCACTTCTTGGCGAAGTTGAAAAGGGTTCGCACGACATCCCGCGCCATCACTTCCCGCGCCTCATAAAGCCCTGTGACAGAGTCTACGACCAGCGACTTGGTGTTGTAAGTCTTGATGGCATGGGCGAGGGTGTTGAGCAAAGTCGGCAGGCTGTGGTGCAAGATGCCGTAACTGGCGGCGTCCACCAAGACGATTTTGTCCTGAATGGCTTCGTAATCCACGCCCATCGCTTGTGCCCGAGCCCGCAACCCCGCCGCCACGAAAGGCGCAGGGCTCTCAATGGTGACGAACAAGACGGGGTAACTAAGGCTGGCTTGCTTGATGGCGAATTGCTCCACCATCAAACTTTTGCCCGTGTCGGGGACGCCCGTGATGTTGACGACAGCGTAGGATGGGAAACCGCCCAACGGCTTTTTGACGGGCTTACCGTCACGGATTTCCGTCACACAAAAACAGGTCATCCAACCCGTCCACACCCGACGGGATGCCGAACAAGCGGGGCGCTCGCTTCCCAACTTCCCGCAGCAACTCTACGCTTTCAGCGACGACTTTTGTTTCCTCTCGCTCTTCCACTTCGGCGGGAGAGACCCCTGTGCCCTCTGATGCTTCGGTCGCTTCAGCGGCGAAAACTTCCTCCTCGTCCTTCGGCTTGATGGGACGGCGTGGCATGCAATTCACCTCCCGTCTTGCCTCGCCGCAAGGGGAAGGCAACCTGAAGCCATTGATATTTTTGCGCCCTTGACAAAAGGTGTAAACCTGTCGTGCCCTAAAAGGTCACTGCCGATGCAGGAACGCCCACAAGCGTTCGGCGACGGGGCGGGTCATGTGGGGGACTTTCAACAGTTCGTCCACGCTCGCTCGCATCAGCGCTTCCAGCGAGCCGAAATGTTGCAGCAGGGCTTTTTTGCGGGCAACGCCGATGCCCGGCACTTCGTCCAGCAAACTCCGAAGGGTTCGCTTCGTCCGCCGCTGGCGATGGAAGCGAATGGCACAGCGATGGGTCTCGTCTCGCAAGCGCTGCAACAAATGGAGGGCAGGGCTGTGGAAGGGCAAAGCGATGGGGGCTTCGGAGTGGGGCACATAGAGCAACTCGTGCTCTTTCGCTAACGCTGCGACGGGGATTTGCAAGCCAAATTCCTTGAGCACCTGCATCGCCACCGACAGTTGCCCCTTGCCGCCGTCCACGACGAGCAAGTCGGGCAACTCGGCAAACTTTGGGTCGCCATCAAAGTAGTGGCGGAAGCGACGGGTCAGGATTTCCCGCATGGCGGCGTAATCGTCGGGGCGGGGTTTGCCCGTTGCCTCATCCATGACCCAAGCGCCTTTGATGCGGAAGCGGCGATATTCGCTTTTGGCGGGTTTGCCGTCCACAAAGACGACCATCGCGCCGACCGTCTCCACGCCCATCGTCGTGGAGATGTCGTAGCACTCTATCCGTCGGGGCAAGGTGGGCAAATTCAGGTGGGTTTGCAACGAGCGAAGGGCAAACTCGCGGCTCAGGCGTTCCTGCTCTTCCCGCTGCAATTCCTCCCGCAGGGCTTGTCGGGCGTTGCGTTCGGCGAGGTCCAGCAAGTCTCGCAAAACGCCGCTTTTCGCCGTCCGCACGGTCACGGGTTCGCCTCGCTTTTCGCTGAGCCATTCGGCGATGACGGCGGCATCGTCCAGTTCTACGGGCAGCAAGACGATTTTCGGGACGGGCACGCCCGCCGAGTAGCGCTGCTTGATGAAGGCGCTCAAAATCTCCGCCGCACTTTGCCCTTCGCCGATGCGGACGATGAAATGCTGGTCGCCGACGAGCATCCCACTGCGAACGAGGAGCATTTGGACGCAACCGAGTCCCATCTCGCTGGCGAAGGCGTAGGCGTCAATGTCGTCGCGGACAGGCAAATGGACGGCTTGGCGCTCGGTGATGGCTTGGATGGCGCGGATTTGGTCGCGCAGTTTCGCCGCCTTCTCAAACTCTTCCCGTTCCGCCGCTTCCCACATGGCTTGCTCCAACTGCCGAAGGACTTCGCCCGTCCGCCCTTCCAAAAACTCGCAAAGGCGTTGAGCGGTGCGGCGATATTCGTCGGGGCTGATGGCGTTGACGCACGGACCAGAGCAACGATGCAGGTGAAACTCCAAGCAAGCGCGGGGAAGCAATTTGCTCGTGTCGCGCCAAGGGCAACCGCTTTTGCGCCGCTCGTTGACAACGGTTAAGGTTCGGATGCCGAACAGGCGTTTGAGCAATTCCACCGTTTCCCGCAGCGCTCGCCCATCGGGATAGGGACCGAAGTAGCGGGCGCCGTCGTCTTTGGGTTGGCGGGTGATGATGAGGGCGGGGAAGGGCTCGTTGAGGGTGACTTTGAGGAAGGGGTAAGTTTTGTCGTCCTTGAAGCGGATGTTAAAAGGCGGGCGATGGAGTTTGATGAGGTTGCACTCCAAAATCAGGGCTTCCTTTTCGGTGCGGGTCGTCAAAACTTCCAAGTCGGCGATTTTGCCGACCATTTCCCGAAGCCAAGGGCGGGACAGGTCTTCGCCCTGAAAGTAGGAACGCACCCGCGCCCGCAAGTTAACAGTTTTGCCGACATACAAAACGCGCCCGTGTCGGTCTTTGAACAGGTAAACGCCGGGCGCTTCGGGCAACGCTGCCAATTTCTCCGCCAGCCGTTGGGGCATTTTCAAGGCAAGCATAGCCCTTCACGGCTCAAGGCGTTGGGACGGATTTTGCGGGCTCTTGAGCCGATGGACTTTGGGGCGAATGGCTTGGGCAATGGCGTGAAAAGTTAGCCAAAAGTAACCCGCAAATTCAGGTGGATAAAGGACGCTCAACGATGCCATCGTCCCCCGCGGCAGAAACGGGGAACGCAAAGGGACTTCAGCGACCGAAAGGCGGGGCGCCGGCGGCGAGGCATCGTAAAGACCCTGCAGCACCAACCGCAAGTAGCCCCGATAAAAGTGCTTGTCGGGGCGAGGCAATTGGAAGTGCAAGCGCGCCAAGTCTCGGTCGCCCCCATAGCGGGCGATTTCCGCTTCTATGACTTCGGGCGGAAAATGCGGGTTGCGGGAAAGGTAGGGCAGCAAAAAGCCAATTTCCAAGACGAGGGGTTGGCGCCATCGTTCCCGCCACGCTTGCACGGCACGGGCAGCGTTGTTGATGACCCACCGTAAGATGTCGGTGATTTGCTCGGCGGCAAATTTAGGGGCGCCTGCCCATATTGCCGAGGGGAAAGGTTTGGGGGTCGGCAGGAACGACCAGTCGTCGGCGGGATTGCCGATGTTGTCCAGCAGGGCAAAAAGGTCACCCCAAGCGGAACTGCGTTGCTGGCGGGCTAAATCCCAAAGTTCGTAAAAGCCATCCAAGTCAAAGCCGAGCCAATCCACCAGATAGCCGCTGTTCAAAAATGCCTCCACGAAAGTCGGGATGGCGTAAGGGTCGGGCAATTCCAGTGGGAACTGGGTCGGCAAGGTGGTGGCGAGGCGGGGCGGCGCTTCCAAAACGCCCGATGCCAACAGGATGGATTGGGCGAAGGGATTGCCAATATCACGACCCGCTTGCCGCACCGCTTCAGCGGCTTGGGCGAGGCGTTGTTGGGCTTCTGCCGAAGAGACGAGGGCGATGGGCATTTGCCGTTCCCGCCAAAGGATTTGGGCAACGCTGGGCAGGACGAGTTCCAAAGACTCCATCGCTGTTCCCAAAAACCAAACTTCACCCTGAATTTTCTGGAAGCCCCATGACCGCAACCGTTCGTGAGCAGCGACAAAGCGTTGGACGAGTTTCCGCTTCAGCGTCGGCAATCGCATCCCTTTCGGGTAACCCGAAAACTTTTCGGCGATGTCCACGACGATCGCCAGTTCGTTCCCTTTCGTCCCGATGAGGTCAATGGGGGGTTCGCGGGTGCCCCACCATTCGGCGTCATACAAAACACGGTCGCACCCGACGACCAGTTGCAAGTAGGTCGCGATGGCGTGCTGCTTGACGACAAAATAGTCCACGATGCCGTCACGCTCCTTGAGAGCGTTTGGTGCGCTGGCAAAGTATAGCACGATGACCCATCGGCACGAACCGAAGGGCGATGAGGGCAAATGCGATGGCGATTGATTCGCTCCGAACCCGCCTCTGGCGCATGGAACATGGCGGTGGACGAAGCGATGCTGCTCGCCCACGCAGCGGGGTTGACACCGCCAACCCTTCGCCTCTATGCGTGGTCGCCGCCCGCCCTTTCGCTGGGATTGCTGCAACCCCTCAACGCGGAGTGGGCAAAGGGATGCGCCCGTTTGGGTTTTGACCTCGTTCGGCGCCCTTCGGGGGGCGGTGCCGTTTTGCATCAACACGAAGTCACTTACGCCATCGTCACCGATGGGCGAAGTTGCCCGCAAGGCTCTTCCGTTTTGGCGACTTACCGATGGCTGGAGGGCGGATTGCGGGCGGCGTTGCACCTTTTGGGGATTGAACCCGATGCCCCTTTCCAGCCCGACCATCCCGTCCCTTCGGCGTCCTTTTGCTACGCCCGCTTGACAGGAGCGGATTTGTCGGTGCGGGGGCGAAAACTGTGCGGCTCCGCCCAAGCGCGCCGAAGAAATTTCCTGCTCCAGCACGGTTCGCTCCCTTTGCGTTGGGATGTCACCGCCTTGCGCCATCTGTTCGGTGACGAGGCAACGCCCCTCACCTGCTTGGAGTGGCTGACGGGAAAATCCCTGACGCCTGAGACGGTCATGGACGCCCTTAGGCGAGGGTTTGAATGGGCGTTGGGCGTGACTTTTGTGGAAAGCGATTTGACGCCGACGGAGAAAGCCATTGCCGATTTGCTTTGCGATGCCAAATACGGTTCGGCGGCGTGGACGAGGGAGCGGCAAGTTGCTCCCGAACTGCGGTTGCAAGTGGAGCGGTTGCTGCAGTCAGCGTGACGGCGTTTTGTCAAGGCAGCGTTTCCAAAATGATGCGGTCGTTGGTGTAAACGCAAAGGGACGCCGCAATTTTCAGGGCTTCTTCGGCGATGGTAGCGGCATCAAGGTCGGTGAAGCGCAGCAACGCTTTGGCAGCAGCGGCGGCATACGGTCCGCCCGAACCGATTGCTAACACTGCCCCGTTCTCTTCCTCGTCGGGTTCAATGACTTCCCCCGCGCCCGTGATCAGCAACAAGTTGTCGGTGTCGGCGACAATCATCAGCGCTTCCAAGCGCCGCAAGATGCGGTCAGTGCGCCAATCGCGCGCCAACTCAACGGCGGCGCGTCGCAAGTCGCCCCGAAACTCTTCCAGTTTCTCCTCAAAGCGCTGGAAAAGTGCCAAAGCGTCGGCGACCGAACCCGCAAAGCCCGCCAGCACGCGGTCTTTGTAAAGGCGACGAATTTTGCGGGCGGACTGCTTGACGACCGTTTCGCCCAATGTGACTTGCCCATCCCCCGCCATCGCCACCTTCCCATCCCGCCGAACGGCAACAATCGTCGTGCTGTGCGTTTTGTCTTTCAGGCTCACTGGCATCGGCACGGGACGATGAGCCCCCTTCTTGGGAGACTAAAGGCGATGTGCCCCCATCAACTCCCTTCGGATTTTGGCGAACTTCTCTAAGGCGAAATCCAAGTCCTCTTTCGTGTGGACGGCGGAAAGCATGACCCGCAACCTCGCCGCCCCGCGTGGGACGGTCGGGTAGCCGATGGCTTGAACGAAGATGCCTTCCTCAAAGAGGCGACGGGAAAACGCCTGCGCCAGTGCGGCGTCACCCAGCATGACGGGCGTGATGGGTGTCTGCGTCTTGCCGATGTCAAAGCCCAACGCTTTTAAGCCCTCCTGAAAGTAGCGGGCGTTCTCCCACAACTTTTGGACACGCTCCTCGCTTTGCTGGAGGATGTCTACGGCAGCGATGCAGGCGGCGACATCGGCAGGCGCCATTCCCGTGCTGAACAAAAACGGGCGTCCCCGTTGACGCAGATACTCACACAACTCCGCTCCGCCCGCCACATAACCGCCGACGACGCCGAAGGCTTTGGAGAGGGTGCCGACTTCAATGTCCACTTCGCCGTGCAACCCGAAATGGTCGGTGATGCCCCGCCCACTGCGCCCTAAGACGCCTTCGCCGTGCGCATCGTCCACCATGACGATGGCGTCGTATTCCTTCGCCAACTTCACGATGTCGGGCAAGGGAGCGATGTCGCCATCCATGCTGAAGACGCCATCGGTGACGATGAGGGCATGGCGGAAGCGATGGCGGTGCTCTCGCAATTTCGCCCGCAAGTCTTCCACATCGCAGTGGGCATAGCGGATAATTTCTGCCCGCGAAAGACGGCAACCGTCAATGATGGAGGCATGGTTGAGTTCGTCGGAGAAGATGCCATCTTCCCGCCCCACCAGTGCGGGGATGGTCGCCAAGTTGGCGCAAAAGCCACTTTGGAAGACGACGACCTCTTCCGCCCCTTTAAATTGCGCCAACTTGCGCTCCAACTCCACATGCAACCGCAGCGTCCCCGCAATCGTTCGGACGGCGCCTGGACCGACGCCGAACTCGTCAATGGCGCGCTTGGCGGCTTCCTTGAGGACAGGGTCGTTGCAAAAGCCGAGGTAGTTGTTGGAACAGAGGTTGAGGACTTTCCGTCCATCCACGACAATCCACGCCCCTTGCGGGCTCTCCAAAGTGCGGATGGTCACCAGCAAACTTTCCTGCCTAAGGGCTTCCAACTCCTGCCGCACGAAAGCGAGGACTTCGCGCACCATCGCCATCACCGCCTTGCAAGTTCAAGGTGAACCCACCAAACGCCTTCCCGCACCCGCATCATTGTAGCGCCTTCCCTTCGCCATCAGCGAAACCCGATGTCAGAGTAACGCCTGCGCTCGCTCCCCACATCCCCAGACACCGACAAATTTTTCGGTGCGTCAAGCCGTCAGAACTGCCGTTCCCTTCACACTTCCCCGCCCCGTTGGGGCGTCGGCAGTTTGCGGCGATGGTGGTAGGCGAGGCGATTGATGGCTTCCAGATACGCCTTCGTCGCTGCCTCAATGGTGTCGGGCGAAATGCCGTGCCCGACGAAGATGTTGCCCTGCTCGTCCTCAATGCGCACGACGACATCGGCGACCGCATCCGTGCCAGGACCGACCGAACGGACTTGAAAGTCTACGAGACGATGCCTTTCCTTGACCAACTTGGCGATGGTGCGGTAGACGGCATCAATGGGACCGACACCCGTTTCCGACGCCAGCAACTCGTTGCCGTCCATGCGAATCCGCACCGTCGCCGCCGGCACCGTCCCTTTGCCTGAAACGACATGCATGTAGTCCAGATGGTAGACGACTTCCTCTTTGGGGACGGCGTGAACGGTGTCGGCGACAAGACTTTCTATGTCGGCGTCGGTGATGTGCTTTTTGCGGTCGGCGAATTCCTTGAAGCGCTTGAACACCTCGTCCAGTTGCTCCTTCGTCAACTGGTAGCCCAACTCCCGCAACTTGGCTTCCAAAGCATGACGCCCGCTGTGTTTGCCCAGCACGATGCCGCTTCCCGAAAGACCGACGACTTTCGGGTCAATGATCTCGTAAGTCAGCGGGTTGCTCAGAACGCCGTGTTGGTGGATGCCCGATTCGTGGCGGAAGGCGTTGGCGCCGACGATGGCTTTGTTGGGTTGGACGGGCATGCCCGTCAGTTCGCTGACCAATCGGCTGGTGCGGATGATTTGGTCGTGACGGATGTTGGTTTGGCAATCCAGCACTTGCCCGCGACAGTAAATCGCCATGACAATCTCTTCAAGGCTGGCGTTGCCCGCCCGCTCGCCGATGCCGTTGATGGTGCACTCCACCTGATTGGCGCCCGCCATGATGCCCGCCAGCGAGTTGGCGACCGCCAGACCCAAATCGTTGTGGCAGTGGACACTGACGAATTGCACCTTCTTGATGTTGGGCACCCGCTCCATCACCGTCCGAACCAACTGACCGAACTCGTGGGGCAGGGCGTAGCCAACGGTGTCGGGGATGTTGATGGTCGTCGCTCCCGCATCAATGGCGGCTTCAAAGACTTGGCAGAGAAATTCAGGGTCGCTGCGGGTGGCATCTTCGGCGCTGAACTCCACATCGTCCGTGTATTGGCGCGCCCACTTCACCGCCTTGACGGCAGCGTCCAAAACTTGCTCTCTGGTCATCCGCAGTTTGTATTGCAGGTGGATGTCGCTGGTGGCGATGAAGGTGTGAATTCGGCGCTTCTTGGCAGGCTTGATAGATTCGCCAGCGATGTCAATGTCCTGCTTGACCGCTCGTGACAAAGCGGCAATGACGGGACCGTTCGCTGTGCCGACTTGCTCGGCGATGAGTTGGACGGCAGCGGCTTCGCCCGGCGAAGCGATGGGGAAGCCCGCTTCAATGACATCCACGCCCAAGCGGGCGAGTTGCTTGGCAATCTCCAATTTCTCGTGCTGCATCAAACTGACGCCCGGCGATTGCTCGCCGTCGCGCAGGGTCGTGTCAAAGATGGCGATGTGGCGTGCCATCGTCCTCAACCTCCTTCGGGAAAGTTTTTGCGAAGCGAAAGCGATTGGGTTGGCAAGGGTGCTCTATGTGGGGCAAAGCAGCGATGGGGTCACTCGGTCGGGCACGGGGTTCAGCGCCCGACCGATAGGAGAAGGCATAGCAAGGCGAAAAGGGGCAGGGCAGCGGCTTGCGCCGCCGTCAAAGGCTCGCTATGGACGATTTGCCGCCAACCGTTCCGATGCATCATCCCTTTTCGCCTCTCCGTCTCAAAGCAGGTCGGAATTTTTGCGCCTCCATTGCTGCCGTCAAGTTTGGTCGGCAGCAAATTATGGCGCACCCTTCCCCGCTTGTCTATAGCCGAAAAATCGTGTGGCTCTTGCGGGCTAACGGTGGAGGCTAATTCAACGAGCCAACAAATCTGTGAACTCTTCAACCGTCAGTCCTGCCTCTCGGATGATTTGGCGCAAAGTGCCTGTCTTAAGGGTTCTGTGGTCAGGCACAGAGATAACCGTCTCTCCTTTCGCAAGGATGAAATGCCCTTTTTTGGACTTGCGGACGAAAACAAATCCGAACCGCTCCAGAGCCTGCACAACCTCCCGCCCTGACACATCTCGGGGCAACTTTGCCATCAGATTTTGACCTCCACGACCTCACGCTGCCTCCTTTGACGGCTCCGATTCATCATCCGCTCTGTCTTGACTTCCAGCCATGCTTCCAATGCATCCAAGAAGTTTTCCAACGCCTCCCGCTTCGTTTCACCCTCTGAGACGCAACCAGGGAAAGCAGGACAATAGACGGTGTAGCCGCCATCAGGCTGCAACTCCAAGATCACCTTAACTTTCATGCCTTTCACCTCCAAAGCAATGATGACGCAGCACTAACTGGCTGTCGCAGCCTCATGCTGCCGCCACTTCTGCCCGCTGAGTGACGGTGAAGGTGAATTCGCCTTTTCGCTCGTCGTAGTCTATTCGCACATGGTCGCCCTCTTTGACTTGACCTGCGATAACCATCTTCGCCAACGGGTTGGCGATGTGCCGCTCCATAGTTCGGCGCAGCGGTCGGGCACCGAAGGTTGGGTCGTAACCCAACTCCGCCAATTTTGCCCTTGCCGTTTCGCTCAACTCCAGCGTGATGCGCTTATCGGCGAGCCGCTGCTTCAGTCGCTCAAATTGCAAGTCCACAATCTGCTGGATGTGCTCCTTCGTCAGTCGGTTGAAGACAATGATCTCGTCAATGCGGTTCAAAAATTCGGGGCGGAAGGCGCGCCTCAGTGCGTCCCAAACCTTCTCGCGGATGCGTTCGGGCGTATCATACTCGGTGATGAACTCCGTGCCGATGTTGCTGGTCATGATGATGAGGGTGTTGCGGAAGTCAACAGTGCGCCCTTTGCCATCTGTCAAGCGCCCGTCATCCAGCACTTGCAGCAGGACATTGAAGACTTCAGGATGCGCCTTCTCAATCTCGTCAAACAGGACGACGCTGTAAGGGCGGCGGCGAACCGCTTCGGTCAATTGCCCGCCTTCTTCGTAGCCGACATAGCCGGGCGGCGCACCGATCAAGCGGGCGACGCTGTGGCGCTCCTGATACTCGCTCATGTCAATGCGAATCATCGCCCGCTCATCGTCAAACAGGAACTCAGCCAACGCTTTCGCCAATTCGGTCTTACCCACGCCCGTTGGACCGACGAAGATGAAACTGGCGATAGGGCGATTGGGGTCTTGCAAACCGGCACGGGCTCTTCGGACAGCGTTGGCGACGATTTCGATGGCGTGGTCCTGCCCGACAACCCGGCGCTTGAGCCGCTCTTCCATGTGCAGCAACTTCTCCGCCTCGCTCTCCATCAAGCGATGGACAGGGATGCCCGTCCATTTGCTGACGACTTCAGCGATGTCTTCCTCGTCAACTTCTTCCTTCAGCAAGCGACCGTTCTTTTGGACTTCGGCAAGTCGCTGCTCTTCTTGCTGAAGTTGCTTTTGCAGTTCAGGCAAGCGACCGTAACGCAATTCGGCGGCTCGGTTCAGGTCATACTCGCGCTCTGCCTTTTCAATCTCAAAGCGGGTTTGCTCAATTTGCTCTTTGAGTTGTCGGATGCGTTGGATGATTTCCCGCTCCAACTGCCATTGTGCCTTCAAGGCTTCAAGTTTCTCCCGCAACTCAGCCATCTCTCGCTCCAACTTTTCCAGTCGCTCGCGGGCAACGGGGTCATCGCTGTCCTTGCTCAAAGCGACACGCTCAATCTCCAA
>Ga0079992_128673_pt1 | contig 11247 bp, 13 predicted proteins | sample FaiFalFF_MnMetaG_3_FD_69197 | JGI IMG/M metagenome (GOLD analysis project Ga0079992, IMG submission 69197) | Freshwater microbial communities from Yellowstone National Park, Wyoming, USA - Fairy Falls B (FF_Mn_B) MetaG (SPADES assembly) (version 2) | ecosystem: Environmental > Aquatic >... | reverse complement strand
CATAAGGCTCAACTTTACCAACCCCTCCCTCGCCTCATTCAAAGCTTCATACGCCTTCTCCCCATTTCCCCTTGCAAGTTCCTCCTGAGCCCTATTCAAATTTTGATAGATCTCCCTTGCGGTCTTTGATAGATTGGGAGATACAAAAACATTCTTGTTTGAAAGCTCCCTTAACTTTTCCTCAAATTCTTTCACAGCCATCTTTGAGCTTTCTATGTTCCTCTCGTTCGGGTTTTCCGCGAGCCTTTGGTTTATAAAGGCGGAAGCATCCGAAATCTCGTTCAAGCTTGATACAACCTCCCTTGTCCTATTTTCCATCAGGGAATTGTAAAGTTCCTCCGCGGTTTTTGACGCATCAGAAAGCTTCAAGGATGTCTTACCCTGATCCTTCCCAAAATTCCCCCCTTTCCTCATCTTATCAAGGGCGGAGTTTGAGCTTTGTAAAGCGGAGATAAGTTTCTCTTTTAACTCATCAAGCTTCTTTTCGTCTATCCCCTCAAATTCCCTATACCTTTCAAACCCCTTCGCAATACTATCAATTTGTGAGGAAATCTCCCTTTGGGAGGCGCTATCGGGTTTCCCCGTTATCTCCCTTTGGAAGTTTGAAAGCTCCATAAGTTTTTGGGAAAGTTCCCTAATCTCCCTCTCCTGCCTGTACCTCTCAAGTAGCCTTGAGAACCTTTTCAATTCCTCTTTAAGATCCTTCTGGGATAACCTCAGCTCCCTAAGCGCCTTCGCGACCTTCTCCGGATCCGCCTTCTCCAAAGCCCTATTCAGCTCCTCAAGCTTCCTTCTAAGATCTTCATCCATAATCTCCCTCAAGTTTTTCCTAATCTCGTTTATTAAATTGGAGATCTCCGGATCGTTAAATTCTTTTGCGAACCTCTCAAGTGCCTCCTGGATCTCCCTATAAGTCTCCCTCGTTGATGTTATTGCGGATTTTATCTCCTGAAGAGTACCACCGGAGAGTTTGCTGTCCGTCTTTATCCTCTCCTCAATTTCCCTAAGCCTCCTCTCTAAATCCCCCAACCTATCCGCGGAAAGGAGCTTTTCCTTTAGTTCCTCCAAGGGATCCTTGGGGATGAGAATAAGGGTATCCGAGAAAGATATCTTTCCCCCCACATCCTTTGCGTACGCAACCATCTTTAAAGTATCACCAACCGAAAACTCCAAGCTGAAGAAAGCGTTCGGTACTCTTCCATTCACGTTAAAGCTTTCCCTTTTGCGGTTTATGTATATTCCCACATCCGAAAGCCCTATATCGTCGTAAGCGGAAACGGATACGGGAACTTTCTCGCCTTCCGCCCTGTAAATTCCCGAAGGGTTTATGGAAATTTTCGGTGGTAGATCCTTAATAACTTTAACGGAAAAAGCCTTAAAGGTGAAATCCTTACCCTTCTTAAAAACCCTCACATAAACCGTCGTATCTTCCAGTATTAATTTAGGAAGGTTTATAAATTTTGCGCTATCCCCGTTGTGCAAGATCTCAAGATCCTTAAACCTTGAACCCTCATATGCGAAATTATCCTTACCCAATTCCCTTTCCGGAAGTCCCGTATATTCCGGAGGAACAATAAAACCCTTAACACCGTAAAGGACGGGCTTAGAGATTACCCTAAACCTTTCCTCCCCCCTATACCCCTCCGCGGTGATCCTATAACTCCCCTCGCTTAAACCGTAAATCAAAAACTCTCCATCCCCCTCAAAAACGAGATTCCCAACCCTTATTTTCCCCACCTTCGGCTCAGTTTTAACTTTTAAGGTTTCCCCATCAAAAATCTCCCGCCTATCCAAAGAGAAATTTATTTTTGGCTTCTCTTTGGAAAACTTTGAAAGCGCAAGGAATGGAAAAACAGAAAACGGCAGGAGAATTAGATAAATGTTAAACGTCGGCCTGAACCTTATTTTTTCCCTTTCAATTTCCCATTTCAGCCTCCTCACGGAAGGGTGGTTCAAATCCCCGAGCTCCAAAAGGGATACTAGCCTCTCCTTAAGGTTTGGGTTCAACCTCTCAAGGTGCCAAGCGAAACGTTTTTTATTTATGGGCAAGGAAAGTAAGAGAAGGATTAGGGCGAATATGGTAAAAATCATCGGAAGATAGTATTTCCCCCAAAGGAGGAACATTCCGAGGAAGTAAAAGGTCAAAAACCAAGCTAAGGTAAAGAGAATATTCAAAAAGTACAACCTTTCAAACCTCTTCATATCCCAACATCATCAAAAGGGAGGACTTTAAACCCTCCTTTATGTAATCGGTTTCCTTAAAACCAAAATAAGCCGCCTTTAAACCGGAAAATAGGGAACCCAACATGAAGGTGGCTAAGATCTCGTGGTCATAGGGGTTCTTGAAAAATCCCTTCTCCTGCCCCTCCCTTATTATTTTCCCCACAAGGGATATATATTTCCTGTGGATCTCCAATATCTCCTCCCTCCTTTCCCTTGAGAACTTCGCTATATACTTTGAGAACATAGCCTGATACATAAAATCCACCTCAACTTTCCTCTCCCTTATCCTATCAAGGTTCCAATCTATCCAAGCTTTTATTTTTTCCGCAGGGTTTAAATCTAGGGATATAACCCTTTCCAGATGGGATATTGCGCCGTCCATGATATACTTTTGAATGCTGAAGATCAGGTCTTCCTTTGATGAGAAGTGAAAGTAAAAATAGCTCTTCGTTTTTCCAAGATGCTGGGCGAGGTCGGATATGCTCGTTCTATCTATGCCGTTTTTCGCAAAAACCTCCATCGCCTTTAATATTATCTCCTCCCTTTTGTCGGATTTTACCATTTTTGTATTATAAAGTTGAGCCTATTACAAAGGCGAAAACCTCACCCTCAACCCCGAACGCAACGAGCAGGCCGTACCCACCCATCTCCCTTAAACCGTGTATTAGCCTCACCAGACCCATCATAGGGCTTGCGGAAAGGGTATAACCGTAAGCCAAAAGTCCCCCGTATATATTCACCTTATCTTTACCGAATTTCTTTTCCACCCAGAGCCCTATTGCGGATGAATGATCCTCAACCTCCACCAAACTTATATTTGGATTTCCCGCCTTCTTTAAGGCATCATCAACGACCCTATCCGCGATCTCGAAAACATCTTCTGGCCTTCCCGCGGAAAAGGAGTAAGATAGGATCTCCGCAATGCCACCATCCGTTGAAAGTACAAGAGCCGCGGCTCCGTCCGCCTTTTGGGCAAGGGTGAATTTTGTGAGCTTTCCGTTGGGGAAAATTGTTTCCGCCTTTTGGGCTCTATTTGGCGATAGGGCAGGGTCTATTGTCCTATCTTCGCTCACAACCTCCTCGGTTTCCCCCCCGGGTATCTTCTTTTTAAACCTTATTATCACCGTCTGTTCCTTAAGCTTCCCCTGCCTTTGGGCGGTAAATGCCTTCCTATTAGACCTTATCGCGTAATCGTCAAGCTCTTCCCTACTAAAGTCCCTTGCCAGATATTCGTTCCACTCCGCATAGTTTGCCAAAAACTCCTCAACCGGATCGTGGGAAACCGTATGCCCACCCCTCACCCCGAACCTTACGGTTTTTAAGAGATATGGGGATGTTGATGGAACATCCACCGCACCAACAAGAACCGGTTTGCCTTCAAACTTAACCTTCCTTATACCATCCAAAAGGGCCCAGATTCCACCCTCGTTTTTCCCCTGAAAGGTCATGGCGGGAATTTCTATAGGAAACCCCGCCAAGAGCCAAGAAACCCTCGCTATGTTTGGAGCTTCGGATGTTTGTATTCCCCAACCCGCCAAAGCCTCAAAGAAATTTGATGGATCTATCCCACTTTTTTCAACCGTAGTTTTATATACCTCCGCCAGTAAATGGGCGGGTGGTACATCCCTAAAAGGTCCCCCATATGTCCCAGATGGACTTCTCAATGCAGAAAGGATCTTCACCATATAGGAAATTCTAAATCCGAATTAGATGTTCCAAACCACCTTAAAAAGCCTCTCAAACCTTACCCTTTTTTTCTTCCAATCAAACGAGAAGTATATTATCAGGGGTTTCCCCCTTAAGTAATTGTAAGGGAGAGGTCCCCAGAACCTTGAATCCCAAGATTCGTCCCTGTTGTCCCCCATAACGAAAGCGGTTCCTTTAGGAACCACAACGGGTCCGAAATTATCCCTAACCCTTATATCACTCGCAAAAAAGCCCTTTTCCCAATATTCCTGAAATTCCTCCCTTGAGTAGCCCGACAATCCATCGTATATCTTCGGGTCCGAGAATACTACGTAATCCTCCTTTAATGGTTTCCCGTTCAAGTAAACCTTTTTATTCCTTATTTCAACCGTATCTCCCTCAAGGGCTATAACCCTCTTTACGTAATCCTTGTTTTCGTTAAAAAATTTGAAAACCACCACCTCTCCCCTTTTGGGCTTTACGTTCTCCGGGATCTTTATGTCCGTAAATGGAACGACAAATCCGAAAGGGGGTTTGAAAACGAAGAGAAAATCGCCAACAAGGAGGGTGTTTTCCATGGAAGGTGTCGGTATAACGTAAGCTTGAAGGAGGGTAGCCCTAACAATAAGTACAAGGAGAATTATTACAACCCACTCCTTAACCTGATCGTAGAGGCTTTTCCTATGAGATGCCAAATTGCCTAAGTTTGTTTGCTAGGCTTTCCGCCGAGATCTTATCGTTTGTCTTGTATTCCAAGGTTATCGCCTTTAAAACCTTCCTCTTTTCCCCCGCCTTCATGTTGGTTATCGTGGGTCCTACAACCTCCCTCCAGGCTTTAACGAGATCAAGTAGCCTCCAGGATTTTACGTGGGTGGGATACTTTAAGAGGTACTTTTTCGCGATCTCTTCCGCCTCATCCATCTTCGCGTTCATCAAGAGATCCGCTATTTTCCCAAAAGCCTTGTCAAGCCTTGCGTTTATCTTTGTCCTCTGCTGTTTTTTAATTTGGTATTGCTTCCACCTGCTCATATCTCACCACCTGAAATGGGCAAAAACCCTGTTTGCCTCGGCCATCTTATGGACGTTTTCCTTTGTCTTAACCGCGTTCCCCGTTCCCTTATACGCGTCTATTATTTCCGCCGCAAGCTTCTCGTACATCCTCCTTCCCGGCCTCTTCCTCGCCGCATCGACGATCCACTTTATGGCTAGGGATATCTGCCTCTTGGGCCTCACCTCAACGGGAACCTGATAGTTCGCTCCCCCTATCCTCCTTGACCTAACCTCCATACTCGGCTTTACGTTCTCTATAGCCTTTTGGAAGACGTGTAGGGGGTTTTCGTTAGTCTTTTCCTTTACGATCTCCATAGCCCTATAAAAGATCTTCTGGGCTAGGGATTTTTTTCCATCCCACATTAGATTGTTTATAAATTTTGCAACAAGCTCGCTGTTATATACGGGATCGGGTTGAATTTTTCTCTCGGGAGCTCTTCTCCTCCTCATTTCTTGCCTTCCTCCTTGGGCCTCTTCGCCCCGTACTTTGACCTTGAGTTCCTCCTGTTCGCCACCCCCGCCGCGTCATAAACACCCCTAACTATGTGATACTTAACACCCGGAAGATCCTTTACCCTTCCTCCCCTCACCAAAACCACGGAGTGCTCCTGAAGGTTGTGCCCTATTCCGGGTATGTAAGCTATTACCTCTTTGCCGTTTGAAAGCCTCACCTTTGCCACCTTCCTAAGCGCGGAGTTGGGTTTCTTCGGAGTTGTCGTATAAACCCTTATACAAACTCCCCTCTTTTGAGGACATCCATCCAAAGCTGGGGACTTTGACTTACGTTTCTTCGGCTTCCTCCCGTACCTTACAAGTTGGTTTATCGTCGGCATAAGCGGGTATTATAAGGTTGATAACCTTCCCAATAGAACTTTACCTATGCTTGAATTTATGGGCAATCCTACCTTTACAACAGCTTCCACCACCTTAACCTCATCCACCTTAATCTCCGCTCCTATCTCCCTCAGTGCAAAAACCACATCCTCCGTTGCTATGTTTCCGCTTGCACCGGGGGCATAAGGGCATCCCCCCAAACCACCCGCGGAGGAATCGAATTTGTAAACCCCAAAATCCTTATATGCGGTTATTACGTTTGCTATTCCCATCCCGTAAGTGGCATGGAAGTGTAAAACCACCTTATCCAAAGGTACTTCCCTTAAGATCAACTCAAGAAGTTGCGCCACATCTTTGGGGGATGCCCTCCCTATGGTGTCACCAAAAGAAATTTCATCCACCCCCAAATCCAAGAGCCTTAAAGCCAAGCTTAAAACCCTCTCCCTCGGGATTTTTCCCTCGTATGGGCACCAAAAGGAGGTTGAGATGTACCCCCTAACCAAAAGTCCCATCTCTTTAGCGTTTCTTACAACGGGTTTTAATATCTCAAACGACCCCTCTATATCCGTGTTTATGTTTTTCCTGTTGAACGTATCCGAAGCCGCGGTTAGAACGGATATCTTATCGATCTTAACCTTTATTGCCCTCTCAAATCCCCTCTCGTTCGGCACTATGGCGGAGTATATTACCCCCTCCTTCCTCTTTATCTTTTGGAAAACCTCTTCCGCATCCGCAAGCTGGGGGACCCATTTGGGATGTACGAAGGAGGTGACCTCTATCTCATCCACACCAGTTTCCGAAAGCAAATTTACGAATTCTACCTTCTTATCCGTTTCTATGATTTCCTTTATGTTTTGAAGTCCATCCCTCGGCGCAACCTCCGTAATGTAAATTTTCATAATTGAATTCTAAAGTCTGCAAATAAAAAGGGGTGGAGAATTCTCCACCCCCCAGAAACTGCTGCGCGTTACTTTATGGGTATGGGGCTTTGGGGTGAATAACCACCCTCAACAAAGTAAGTGGATCTGAAGACATCAAAGAAGACGGGTGAATAGTTTATGATTATCAAAAGGACCGCTATCCCTATCCAAACCTTCCAATTGTCCCAAACAGGCGAGAGGTTATGCTCCTCGTGGTAAGCTTCGGCGTAATCAAGTTCAACCACCTCCGCATTCTCCTCCTTCTTTCCGAACAGGGTTCCAAGGAAGTTTATCAGGAAAATCACAAAGGAGATGAACATAATGATCCCGCCCACCGCCGCTATAACCATAAGGATCCTCTCCTCTTCGGTTATGTAAGGCGAAAAGCCGAGGTTTGTCCTCCTCGGGATCCCGGCCCCACCCAGTTGCATCATACCCCAAGAGAATATGAGGACGCCTATTAGCCACATGTATGCGCTGAGGACGCCCAAAGTATTGCTAAAAACCTTCTTGCCAAAGAGCTTATTCAGGAGATATAGTGATAGACCCAGGAAGGTAAGGAAGACCGCGGAACCCACAGTAAGATGAAAGTGCCCAGGTACCCAAGATGTGTTACGGACAACTTGGTTAATATTATTCCACCGAAGATAAAGGCGATCATACCCGCTATGGCGTAAGCGAAGAAGTAGTTCCCCCAAGGGAGCTTGAGCCACCAACCGAAGAGCCCGTTTCCACCCCTCTGCCTACCCGCGTACTCCAGGGACGCGGCAACGGTAAAGGCGGTGATCAGGGAAGGTACGGCGACCATAAAGGTGAAGAATGCATGAACTGCCTTGTATATGTTGGTTATTCCGGGATCCGCGTATTGGTGGTGAAGACCCACGGGAACGGAAAAGATTATAAACATGATAAAGGCTAACCTTGCAGCCAAAGAAGAGTATAGCTTACCACCCGCCACCTTGGGGATAATGTAGTACCAGGCTATATATGCTGGGAGGAGCCAGAAATAAACCAACGGGTGCCCGAACCACCAGAACAAGCTTTAATCCCTTAAGAAAGCCCAAAGACCAAGGTATTAGGAAGAACAAGGCAAGTATCGCTATGCCTATAGTGGCAAGGAACCATACCGTATACGTGGCAATCACGCCTACCATGGGTCCTGGGGTCCTTACGCCCGGGTTCTTCTTCCTCCACCTCAGAAATGTCAGAACGGTATTTAAAATCGCTATCCATGAACAACCACGAGCAAAGTCGCGCCTATGTAAAATGTGGGATGAGCCTTCAAGGGTGGATAGAAGGTGTAAAGGACGCTCGCTTGATTTGTTAGAAGCGCATAAGCCGCGAGGAGGGTACCTATGAGCATAACCGCAAAGGATAGATAAACGAGATTTTTGTTAAGATTCTCCTTAAGGGAGGTTTCGGTTATTATATACAGGAATCCGACGATGAAGAAGGTGGTGAAGACCACCGCGTTCAAAACCCCGTGCAAAGTTAAACCCTGATAGTAAAGGTCGTTGGAAATGACGAATATTTTCGCCCTTGAGAGGACCTGAAGGAGCCCAAAGATCATACCTACGGAGATGGAAGCGATCGCCACCACTATATGCGCCAAGACTATATTGCGCAAATATCCCTCAATTTTCATATCTCACCCCCTATTTTACTATTATCTCCCCGTACATGGCGGAGTGTCCTACACCGCAATACTCGTTGCAAATGATCTTATAAGTTCCGGGTTTGTTGAAAACCACCTCCATCTTGTTGACCGCGCCGGGTATGGACATCAGATTCACCGCCTTCCCCTCTATATGAAATCCGTGTTGAACGTCAATGGAAGTAGTGTATATCGTTACCTTTGAACCTGCGGGGATCTCTATCCTGTTGGGTTCGAACGCCCACATCCTCGCAAGGAGATGGACCTCGTACTCCTTTTCTCCCTTCTGGATCACCTTACCCTCCTTGAAGGGCGGGAAGTCGGTGAAGCATGTGGGCACATCTATACCCTTTAGGACAGCAAGCCCAACCAACGCCACAAAGAACACCACCATCAACCCGAAACCCATCTTTAAAGCTAGGGACTCGAACCTATCCATAATCAACCTCCCCTATAAATCACCAATAGCGCGTATATGGAAAGCCACATTACCGCGTAGAGCGCCAGCATCCCAATAAAGAAAGCCAGCGCCCCTTTCGGAACGAACTTTTCATTTTGCCCTTTCATAGCACCAGATATTATAAGGTTGTAAGATTATCAGAAAATGAGAATTTCGGGAAACCTTTTTCCAAAGGTTTTCTTATCCGCCTTAAAATATTGAGGTGTATAAAGTTCAAATTCCGCAAGAACTTTATGGGGTTATAGTTGAAGCCCTTAAAAAGGAAAACCTCTATTCAGGGCTCTTAAGGGAGGATACGAGGAAAGTAAGGAAGAACATATTCGAGGAGGCGTATAAGCATTATGTGGGTAAGGATGACATTCATGCTCTAAGGCTCTTCAGGAGGGCAGTAAAGGAGATCGTCAGGGGGGAAAGGGATATAATAAACGAGATAGCTAGGAATTTAAAGAACGTCGCAAAAGTTGGGGATGAATATTTGGGGCTATTTTTGGAGGATGTTGGGATAAAGAACTTGGATGATTTGGACGAGATCTTGGATATCAGGAAAATTGATTACAAGGATTTTGATGTCCTTTTTATGGCTGCCGGGCACTTTTTGGAGGCGGCGAGGACATCCCTACTTTTGAGAATGCACACCCAATTCCACCTTTACTATTATAGATTCCTCCTATGCTTCAACCTTCTAAAGGGGATAAGTACACTTAAACGGATAAGCGGATCCGATGATCTGATTAAATTGCACGCGGAGGGTATGGAGCTCATAGAAAATCTCCTAAGGGAGCATTATAGGCTTATGGACTTAGAGGAAATTAGGCTTTCTTCCGAGGAGATGTTTTACATCCTTGAAAACCTGAAGGAGGTTTTGCTTTCAAAGTATGAGGATGGGGATTTTTTGGGTGTTGTAAAAGATTACTATAAGTTGATGGATGTCTTGGACGCCTTTGAAAGGAGCCTTTTAAACCGCAAAGTCCAACCTTAAAATATCCGAAAAGGAGGTAGAATATGAGTAGAGAAGAGATACTTGCGAAGATACGCGATATAGTTGTGGAAGAGCTCGGAGTAAATGCGGAGAAAGTCACGGAGGAGGCGAGGTTCATAGAGGACCTTGGGGCGGATTCCATAGGGGTTATGGAGCTCGTAATGAAGATGGAGGAAGCATTTGATGTTCAGATCCCGGATCAGGATATTGAGAAGATAAGGACGGTAAAAGACGCGATAGATTACATACTTTCAAAGAAAGGACAGTGAGAAGGGTGGTGATAACGGGCCTGGGGGCGATAACTCCCCTGGGCCAAACCGTTAAGGAAACTTGGGAGAATTTGGTAAAGGGTAAGAGTGGGGTGGGGTATATTGACAGGTTTGACACTTCCAACCTTCCCGTCAAGATCGCCGCACAAATTAGGAATTTTGACCCTCTAAAGAGGCTTTCACAAAAGGAAGCAGGGGTTCCAATAAAGAAGCTCGACCTATTCAGTATATACGCCCTTTGGGCGGCCGAAGAAGCAATAGAGGATAGCGCACTTTTAAAGGGACCCTTTGATCCAGATAGGGTTGGGGTAATAATAGCATCCGGAATAGGGGGAGTTGAAACCCTTGAAAGGGAGATAATAGTGGGATACACAAAGGGGTACGACAGGATCTCCCCTTACCTCATTCCCATGATGATCCCGGATATGGCATCTGGACTTATAGCGATAAAGTATAGGTTCAAGGGTCCGAACTATTGCACGGTCTCCGCCTGCGCATCTTCAGCCCATGCCATAGGGGATGCCTTCAGGTTGATAAGGTACGGTGATGCGGATGTTATGATAGTTGGAGGCTCCGAAGCCCCAATAATACCCACCGCGGTTGCGGGTTTCTCCTCTATGAAGGCTCTTTCAACGAGAAACGAAGAACCCGAAAAAGCATCAAGGCCCTTTGATAGGGACAGGGATGGGTTCGTGATGGGTGAAGGGGCGGCGGTTCTGGTCCTTGAAGAGTACGAACACGCCATGAGGAGGGGGGCAAAGATGTACGCGGAGCTCGTAGGTTATGGAACTACCGCGGATGCCTACCACATAACCGCACCCTGCGTTGACGGTGAAGGGGCTGTAAAGTGTATGTTGAGGGCCCTTGAAGATGCCAAGCTTTCTCCCGACGAGGTGGATTACATAAACGCCCACGGTACATCAACCAAGTTGAACGATGCGGTTGAAACGTTGGCAATAAAGAAGGTATTCGGTGAAAGGGCTTATAAGATCCCCATAAGCTCAACCAAGTCTATGATAGGGCATCTTCTTGGCGCAGCCGGTGCAATAGAGGCCGTAGCCACGATAATGACCATATTAGTAATATCTTGGATAAGTGTTTACGGGATCGAAGATCCTACGCATTCTGCAAACACATTTATTATAGGAATAGGATGGGCGGACAATAGATCC
>Ga0079992_143249_pt1 | contig 11265 bp, 11 predicted proteins | sample FaiFalFF_MnMetaG_3_FD_69197 | JGI IMG/M metagenome (GOLD analysis project Ga0079992, IMG submission 69197) | Freshwater microbial communities from Yellowstone National Park, Wyoming, USA - Fairy Falls B (FF_Mn_B) MetaG (SPADES assembly) (version 2) | ecosystem: Environmental > Aquatic >... | reverse complement strand
AGGGCGGCCTGAAGCCCCTCCCGGTAGGTGAGGGGTAGGGGCGCCACGCCCTTCAGGTGCACCGCGAGGCGCAGCAGACCTTCCTCCACGCTTATAGGCTACAACACGGGTCAGCATCGCGATCTGTGGGCTAACTGGAGTGACTACACCTTGACTCCAACCCCCGGTTCTGACAAAAACCCGGGGGGTTGACACATCAACCCGAGATTGGCCATCCTGGCCTTGTAGAGCAGCCTCTCGCGCTTTCGGCTGTGGAGGTTCTTGACAACCAAAATGAGCAGACGGTGAGAGCCTCGCGCTGAGGAGGGCGCTTTGGCTGTTTGGAAGCTACCTATGAGGAATCCAAGCAAGGGGTGCCGAAACTCCTGGACATCCCGCCCCGGGCCAGTTTGGAAGCTACCTATGAGGAATCCAAGCATCGCCTATGTTAGCGAAACATGCTATAGTGAGTGATGTTTGGAAGCTACCTATGAGGAATCCAAGCATGGTGGCGCTCACCACGTCCCCTTTGGCCGAGGCCACGTTTGGAAGCTACCTATGAGGAATCCAAGCTCCTGCACCTTCCCCCAGCCCGAGTCAAACACGCCGGCTAGTTTGGAAGCTACCTATGAGGAATCCAAGCTCGTAGCGGATGTAGCCGGAGGTGGTTCCACGACTCGTTTGGAAGCTACCTATGAGGAATCCAAGCTACTCGGTCCACCAGCGGATCACCCCTTCCCGCAGGGGTTTGGAAGCTACCTATGAGGAATCCAAGCGCCTTCTCCCGGTGCCCGTGGGCCCAGCCCAAGAGGACGTTTGGAAGCTACCTATGAGGAATCCAAGCATGATGAGGCGGGTGCCGGGGCCGATGCCTAGGGCCTGTTTGGAAGCTACCTATGAGGAATCCAAGCAAGCCCTCGCCGATGATGTCCGTGCTCCCTATGACCACGTTTGGAAGCTACCTATGAGGAATCCAAGCTGGTATCCGCCCACATCGGCGTAGGCATCGGGGAATGTCTGGAAGCTACCTATGAGGAATCCAAGCCATCCCCGTTGCGGGGTCTCGCTTCTCGCCCTCTCCGGTTTGGAAGCTACCTATGAGAAATCCAAGCGCCTTGTGGGCGGTGGAGATCACGAGCCGGGCCTCGTGTTTGGAAGCTACCTATGAGGAATCCAAGCTATGGGTGGTCCATGAGGAAGACCGGGTACCCGGCTTGGTTTGGAAGCCATCTATGAGGAATCCAAGCTGCGGCTCTACGTTCAGAGACTCTTGGGCAACTGGAGTTTGGAAGCTACCTATGAGGAATCCAAGCAAGCAAGCGAGAAGATTCCAGCGGCCCCTAAGTGCTGGTGGAGGGTGGTGCGGTCCAGGCCCAGGCGGCGGGCGATGCGGGGTGCGGTCCGGCCCTGGGCGGCCAGGCGGACCGCCCGGGCCCGGCGCCGGACCTTGAAGGGGACCATGGGGCTTCGCTCAACGGCCCCCCAGGCCCAACAATCTGGCCAGGGCCTCCAGGACCCGAGCCTGGTCCTGGGGGGCGAGCTGGCCCAGCCGGCCCCGCACCAGGCGGTGGTCCAAGGTAAAGAGCTTGAAGCGCACCTTGGAGGGGGCGGGCAGTCCCGCCGCCTCCAGGTCGGCGATGGGACAGTCCAGGGGCCAGGGGGGATGGTGGGCGGAGGTGCAAACAGCTGAAAGATAGCTCACAAATCCGCACACTTTCTCTCTTTTGTTCCCGGTTCATCCAAGAGCGCAAAACTTCATGGTGGCGAAAGAGATGAAAGAGGGTAAAATGAACCAGAGAATGCCCAAGGGCAAACCTCCCAAGGTCTTCCAGGGTGTCCACGCCCGCCTGGTCTTCCTCAAGAAGGAAGACGAGCAGGCCGTCCTGGACCTGATGCGCAGGTTCTCCAGCGCTACACGCTACGCCTACCAGCGCCTCCTGGAAGGAAAGAACCGGGAGGAACTCAAGCGGGAGAATGGCCCTCTCTGCCAGCTCTTCGGCCTCAACACCCGATACGCCGATGGGGCCATAGAGAAGGCCCAGGCCATACTGGATTCCGCTAAAGAACTCGGCCAGGATCCCCGAAAGGTGGTCTTCGGCGGGAGGAAGACCTTTGAACAGCTCAAGCGCAAACACCTCTCCGGCAAGGCCCTTTTGGCCCTGAAGCGGGAGTGGAAGGAGAAGAGACAAGGCCTTCTCTACTCCCGTGGCGACTCTACCAAGAAAGGCAACGCCAACTTGCGTCTGGAATCCCAAAAGGGTGCCCTCTGGCTTCGGGTCAACCTGGGGAGCGGCTGTTATGCCCAGGCCCTGGTCCAGACCTCTCATCCCCAGCGGGGGGCCCTGATCGAGAGGGTCTACGCCTCTCTGCCCTACAACGTGTCTCTCCAGCTGGAAGATGGCAAAGTCTACGCCCACTTCACCTGGAGCGAGGAGCTTCCCCCTCCCGTCCACACCAGGGCTAACGGGGTTCTGGGGGTAGACGTCAACGCTGATCCTTACCACCTGGCGCTGGCGGTGGTCTCTCCCGATGGAAACCTCGTCCGCTACTTTACCCTTTCGCTAGAAGAAGTGGATCAGGCCCCCAACAAGGGGGCCAAGGAGCTTGCGCTCTGGAAGATCGCCCACCAGGTGGTGGCCGTCGCCGAGGAACACGGGGTCGCCATCGCCACGGAAAAGCTCAAGCACCTCCGTAAGTCCCGGAGAGGAGACGGCTCCGGTCGACGCTTCCGCCATAAACAACATCGCTTCGCCTACCGCGCCCTCTTGGAGAAGACCCACTCCCTTGCCCAAAAGCGGGGCGTGGAGGTCTTGGAGGTGAACCCCCAGGACACCTCCACCATCGGGATGCTCAAGTACGCTCCGCTACTCCACCTTTCCAAAGACGTGGCCGCCGCTCTCGCGATCGGGAGAAGGGCCCTGGGGTTTGAGGAGAAGCTTCCCAAGGGGTACGAAGCCCTTCTTTCCGACAGATCCTTCCTCGCCCACGCCGAGGGGTTCTACGGAAGCCGCCTCCAAGAACTCCAAAAGCTCAGGGAGGCGGAGAAGAACCCCTACCTCAGGCGGAGGCTTTCCCGGGACATCCGGAAGGCTAAGGCCGCTCTTACCCTTGTCTCAAGCCTTCAGGGCTCGCTGGGGAGCCGGAAGGGGTCTACCAACGGAAGGAACCCCTCCGGCACCAATCCCTGGCGGGTCCTGAGGGTAGGCCTTTTCCTTCCTCTCCTCGGGCACGAGGTACCGAGAGATCTTTCGCCCCTCAAGCCCGTCCTTTTGGGATCGTGGGAGAGGTGGAAGAGAGGCCGAGACCCTCATCCTGGTGGGGGGTCGGCGTGCAGTAATGTGCGCTTTGGCTAACCAGGTGGGGGGATGAGCAAGTTCGCCAGACTCCTCAAAGAGGTAAAGGAGAAGGAGGAGGCCTCCAGGGAGCGGCCTCGGGGGAAGAGCCGGCGGGAGGACTACGTGGCCATGAAGGTCTACATCAGCAAGGAGCTCCACCGGAGGCTGAAGCTGAAGGCTGTGGAGGAGGAGAAGGAGCTTTCGGAGCTGGTGGAAGAGGCCCTGAGGAAGTTGCTGGTGTGACCTCCTCTTCCTCTTGCGGTGAAGGTGATAGACTTTCGGGGAACGAGGTGGCGAGGGTGGTAAACTTAACCTGAATTTGGGGTAGGGACCCCAAAGCGGAGCTTGTGGGCCACGGCCACCAGGGCCTGCTTTTTGCGCTTCCCTCGCGAATATAATAAAGGGTACTCAGAGGAGGTGTGGTTTGGAACAACTCTCCGCCACAGACATAGCAAGCTTCGTGAGGTTGCAGCTCTGTAGAAGATACCTGGCCTTCCGAGCCGGTAAGGGAAAGGAGAAGGTCGAAGAGGTTCAGAGGAGGTTCCGTATCCTGGCTGACCCCGCCTACCAGGAGGTGGGGTTGCGTTCGGAGGAGACTGTCAGGAATCTCCTAAAAAAGCATGGGTTTCAGCGTGCCCGGGGGCTTTTAGACGAGTCCACGTGGCCACGTTGGCTCGAAGAAGTAAAAAAGGCGCATCCCGGTAGAGCGCTCTACGCCCGGGAAGTGGAGATCTCCGGGGAGGTGGGGGCCTTTTCCCTAAAGGGCCGGATAGACTTCGTCCTCTTACTTTGGGAGAATGGGGCACCTAAGGTGCGGGTCTTGGAGCTCAAGGCCAGCCGCCGGAACCGGAGTCACCATTATATTCAACTCGCCCTTTACGCGTCCCTGGTGAAGGCAAATCCCCCCATCTGGCAAGGCCAGCCGGTGGAGGTGGACTACCTAGTGGTTCGCGTAGACCCGGGCACGATGGCCCCCGAGAATCCCCTACGCCCCCCTACACGGGAGGAAAAGAAGCTCCTGGAACAGGCTATACAGGACGCGGAGGAGCTCCTGAAGGAGGGAGGCCTCGTCAAGGAAATCCTAAGGGAGCCGGATCCCTTCCGGATCCCCTACACCCTCAACGCTCGCTGCGATGCCTGCGGCTACAACACGGTCTGCCTGCGGGAGGCCGCTGAGAGGCGCGACCTGGAGCTACTCTCCCTTCCGGGGGATGTCGTCCGGGGACTCAGGGAGGCGGGTTTCCGGGATCTCCAGGACCTTGCCGGGGCCCAACCCGGGGATGCCCGGTGGGACGAGGCCCTGAAGCGCATGGAGAACCCCTTGCCGCCCGCGCACCTGGTCAAACGGGCCCAGGCCCGGCTGGCCTCCCTGGACCCCGGACAGGGATACCCCTCTGTCCAGGCTCTTCCCAACACTGGATTTGGCACCCTGCCGCCCTACGAGATTGAGGGCAAGCCCCTCATCCGGATCTATCTGGTGGTGGAAAAGGACCTGGTGGCGGAGCGCCTGAACGCCCTGGTGGCCCACGTGACCTCCGGGCCGGAGGGCCTTCAACTTCCCGAGGATCCCAAGGTTCCCCTCTCCCTGAAAGACCACCGCTTCGTGGTTCAGGTGCGCCGGGAAGCTTGGTCTGGCAACCCGGCTAGGGACGACGCGGCGGAGGGGAAGCTTATCCAGGACTTCTTCTCCGATTTGGTGACGCAACTGAAGGAGATGTTGAAGGAAGAGGAAGCCCCTCTCCACTTCTACGTCTGGTCCCAGGCCGACATCAAGAACTTGGTAGAGGCCATCCTCCGCGTGGGCCCAAAAGGTGGAAGCCTCCTGGAAGCCCTTTGGCACCTCATGGGATGCCGGGAGGGTCTGGAGCAGCTCATCTTCTCCTCCCTGGCCGACGAGGTGCGCACTCGCTACGCCCTGGGCTACACCTCCCGTAGCCTGCTCACCGTCACCTCCCTACCTTTCTTTGGAAAGCCCTTTCCCTGGGGGCACAACTTGGACGGCGTGAACCTGGACGGCGTGAACTCGGACCGCGTGAACCTCAAGAGCCTCTTCCACCACTGGCTCTTCGACTTCCATCACTTCAAGGACGGGCGGCACATGGAGGTGAGAAGCCGCAACTACGACGCCGTCCCCCCCGTATACTGGCGCTTCTTCTGGGACAGGGAGAAGGAGTTCCCGAAAAACCTGCCTCCGAAGGTGAGGGATGCCGTGCGTGGGGCTGCTCCCTTCATCCCTACCTACCTCCAGGCCCGGAGCCTAGCCCTCAGGTGGTTGGAGGAGAGGGTCAAGTTCAAGAACGAGCATTTGGAAAAGCCCCTCTTGCGCCCCGAGGAACTTCCCAAATTTCACCTGGAAGCCCGGGGCGTACTCCGGGTGGCCAGAGACTTCCTCCGCTTCGAACAACAGGTGCGGTTTTCCCTCTGGCTTGCCGACAAGACCCTCCCCCCGGCCTTGCGGGTGAGAAACGGGACGACCCTGCTGCTGACCAATCTTGAGCCCGTTGAGGAGAAGTGCCCCGACCAAAAAGCCGACACTCCACCTCACCAATATCAGGCCTGGGTTCAGCCTTATCCCCCAGGCTCTACCCTCAAGGATCTGGAGGCCCGCTTTACCCTCGGGCCCGGGGACTTCGTCCGCGTTGCCCCCGCGGACGATTCCGAGAAGCCCCAAACTGGGGATATCCTCTCGCAAGGCTTCACCGCGGTCGTGGAGGAACTGAACTGGACGGAAGGGTGGGTAACGCTGAACCCGGTACTCTCCCGATCTCGAAATCACTACGTTCCCAAAAGCACCCCCCCGGGGTACAGGTGGTCCCTGGCCACGATGGACCCAAGCCCAGCGGACTACGTGGCGAAAAGAGTGGACGAGGTCCTCAGCGGTCTTCTTGAAGGGGCGTTGGCGGGCAAGCTCCTGGACCGGTGGTTTGACCTGGAACGCCCCGAGCTTCCCCCGGTTAAAGAGAGCCCCTCCCTGGTGGAGAGGGTCAAAAAGGTATTGGAGGCTTTAGGACGTATAGATGTCCTTAACGAGGCGCAGCAACGTGCCATCCTGGAGGGCTTTCGCCACCGGATCCAGGTCCTCCAGGGCCCACCGGGAACAGGTAAGACCCAGACCACGGCGGTGGCAGTGCTCCTCTGGGCGCAGTTCCTGCTCCCTGAGGGGGGGATCCTGGGAGTAGCCGCGGCCACCCACACCGCAGTGGATACCCTTCTGGAGCGGGTGCAAGCCTTGGAGGATAAGGTGCGAAAGGCCTTCGAGAGCGTGGGGGAGGAGTGGCGCCCTCTGGTTTGCCAGCGCCTGGAACCGAAGCGCAAGGAAGAGGACGAACCGTGTCAGGAGCCTGAGGAGGAGCTTAAGGAAAAGGAGGAAGAGTGCAAGGAGGCGCCCCCAAGGCTCCGGCTCCTCTTCGGCACCACCAACGGGTTGCTCAAGGAGAACAGTAGTTTGAAGCTCCTGGTGGTGGACGAGGCCAGCATGATGCCTTTCCCGCACTTCCTGGCCCTGGCCTCCCTCTTGTTTAGGGAGTCGGAGGAGGGACGGATTCTCCTCACCGGAGACCACCGGCAGCTCACCCCGGTGATCCAGCACCGGTGGGAGGAGGAGGACCGCCCAGGGGTGCAGCGTTACCTTCCCTACCTCAGCGCCTTCGAGGCCATGCTGCGGCTACGGGAGGCCATGAAGGCTCCTCAAGGGGTGGTGGCCTACAGCGTCTTGGACTACACCCACCGCCTCCCCCAGGAGGTGCGCCTCCTCATCCAGCCCCTGTACCACCGGGACGGGGTGGAGCTCCGGGGCCGGGAGGCTCAAAAAGGAATGTCCCTGCCGGAGAACATCTGGGAGGCGGTATGGAAGGGGGGAGAGGGGGTCTACCTCTTCGTGCACGAGGAAAGAGAGAGCCGGAAGCGCAACCCTTTGGAGGCGGAGGTGATCCTCCGGATCCTGCAGGCGGCACCGCAAGTGGACCCACAAGTGGACCCACAAGAGCTGGCCGTGGTCACGCCCTTCCGAGCCCAGCGGACCCTCCTTCGGGAGCGCTTGGGGGAGAGGGTTGGGTTGGTGGACACCGTGGAGCGTCTCCAGGGAGGCGAGCGAAAGGTCATCTTCTACTCGGCCTCCGCTAGCGACCCCGATGCCATCACAGGCCTCCAGGAATTTCTCCTGGACGTGAACCGGACCAACGTGGCCTTTTCCCGGGCCAAGGAAAAGTTGGTGGTAGTGGTCGCGGAAACCCTTCTCTACTACATCCCTCCTGAGCAAGAGGCCTACGAGGACGCTGTGCTTTGGAAGGAGCTGCGCCGCCTCTGCGACCTGGAGGTGGGCGAGGACCAAGTAGGAGACTACCGGGTTCGGCTCCTGGTCCCCGGGAGGAATAAGTGTCAATGTATAGACTTTGTAACACCCCCTGCCCCATCTGTTCCCTGAGCTTCTCCATGCCCCAACTCCTCCACGCTCCGAATAGAGGGAAATCCGCTTCTCTTGTGGGAACCTCACGCCCTCTCCTCCCCGTGCACACGGAGAGGCCCCACCTCTGGCAACACCGCCTCCAAGGGGAGGGCGCGAAAGTCCTCCTCTGAGGGAAAGGAGAGAGGTATGCCGAGGAAAAGGCTCGCCAGCTACCGGCCCACCGTCCACAACCTGGGCTCTCCCCAGGGGGGGCTCCTGGACTTCGGCCGGGAGGAGATCTACGCCCGCATGAACCCGAGCCTGGGGCGCAAGGCGGCCGCCCTCCCCGTCTACCTGGTCAACCCCGCCCAGATGGACCGCCTCTACCCCCCGGAGCGCCGCCGCACCTTCTGCGACCCGGAGCGGGTGAGGGAGGCCCTAAGGGAAAAAGACAGAGACCTTCTCTGGGAGGCCCTCCGGGACGGCTCCGATTGCGATCTGTTCCGCCGCACCGTGGCCGCCGGCCTCTACATGCGCAGCCTGGACGGGGTTTCCAAGGGAAGTGTCCTCGGGCTGGGGGACCCGGGCCACCAGGACCCCGGAGCTTCCCCGGCCTTCCAGGCCGACCCCGGACCCGCCATCTTCCTCTGCCCGGAGCGCATCGTGGACTGGGGGGCCCGGGAAGGGGTTCCCACGGCCCTGGTCCAGGACAAGGTCTACTACCACGAGCTGGCCCACGCCCTCATGGACACCGCGGACACCGCCCCGGACCCCTACCAGGAACCCTGGGGGCTGGTGGTGGAGGAGAGCCTGGCCAACTGGGTGGCCGCGAGCCGCTTCCAGGGCTCCGAGGCCCTGGCCGTCCACCGCCTCATCAAGGGCCAGCCCCCGGAATACCTGGGGTACGAGGCGATCTCCCGGCTCGTCTTTTTCTCTCCCCGCTGGTTACGGTACCCCATTTTTTGGGAGGACATCCCGTGGCTTATACAGAGGGGCTACTGGCCGCCCTTTCTCCCTCTTCCTCTCCCGGAGAAGGAGGGCCTGGCCCGACTGAACCTGGAGGTGTGGCGCGAGGCCAAGCGCCGATGGAACCAGCAGGATCCCGGGGTGAAAAACCTCTGGGAAGAGTTTGCCCTCCGGCTCCTGGAGGAAGGGGTCCTCTGAACAGGCGAGGCCTAGGGGCAAGGGGCGCCAGCGTCTCTGGGGCGGGAGGGGTCCGGTCAGGGCCCACCGCCCCAGAGACACTGGCGCCCAAAGGGGAATACCCTGGCCCCCGCTCAGCCCCCCTTCGCCCGGACGAAGCCGCGCATCGGCCGGGCCTGGCCCAAGGGATGGGTGGCCAGTTGGGGCATGTTAACCCCTTGCCCCCTCATCGCTCCACCCCGGCCATCCTGAGGGAGGCCCTGCTCTGAATGTGGATCCTGCCCTGCCCCGGAGGTTCATTTGGGACTGGGGCCCCAAAGAGGCTCAGCATCTAGGGGGAGGAGGCCTCCCGGACACCCCCTCCGCTGGAGGCGCAACCCCATTTTCGCGAAAACCGCCTTTCCCAGGCCTCACTAAACTTAGGAATGGGGGGATCAAGCTTCGCACCCCCAAATTCCATCTAGGAGGGCGAGATGGCAACCACGCGGGAAAAGGTGCTCCGGGCCCTGAAGGAAGAAGGTTACCGCCATGATACCGTTCGCGAAGCAGTGCCAAAGTTAGTCCGGAAACTGGATCTGAAGGTAGAGGGGGATCTCGAGGCTTTCGCCAAGGAGGTCGCGGAGGAAGCCGCCAAGGAGACGAGGAGCGTCCTTAATGAACTTTGGGGAACCTTCGGGATTTCCGCCCTACCCCCTGAGGTGGAGGAGGCTATAGGTAACGGGGACTTGGTGGAGGTTTGGTACCCCAATTACTGGAAGGGGCTACCGGAGAGGGTAGCGGTGGAAACCAAAGAGAGCTTCTACCGCGACGGTGCCCTGCTCCTCCTACCCCCCAACCACCCGGGTTCTGGGGGATTCGCCTTTGAGGTCAAGGTTTGGGCGGGGCTAGTGGAGGCGCAGGTCCAAAAAGAAACGGCGGAGTCACACACCTCTGGACTCGTTGTCAGAGGGGAGGGGGCCTACTTCAAGACCAAAGATCCCGAGGAGGTAGAGAGGGTCCTGGAGGGAGTGAGGTACCTTAGGCCTTTCCTTTTGGCTAGAGGCTTGGGGGGCCTGGAAGGGGCCCTAGAGGAACTCGCGGGCCTCGAGGAGGGCGAGGTTCGGGCGAAAGGGGAGTACGTTGTGGCCAGAAAGGGGGGGCTTTGGGTCCTCGGGCGGGGACCGTTCCTAGGAGATCCCCTTTTGGATGGGGCACTCCTCCTGGGGGAGAGGGTTAGGCTCCGGTTCCCCAATGACGTGGAGCTTTCCTTCAGGGGAAGATTCAGGGGGGCGGTGATAGCCCTCGAAGAGGTGGAGATCCGGTGGAGGGAAGATGTGGTCAATTTTGGCACCTATAGGGGCTTCTATGCGTTTATCAGCGAAAGGGAACCCATCGGGCCCATCGGACGGGCCATTAGGCGGGGGTTAGAGTATGAACCGTGGACTTTTGCCCGGTACATTCGGTACATGGAGAGGGGCAGGGAAGACATGGAGAGGGGCAGGGAAGCCTCGTCAAAGATGAAAGCCCTCTTCGGGGTGCTAAGGGAGGACGAGGACCCCCTCAGGAATTTGCGGAGCGGGGAGATTAGCCGCCGCGCCATAATGAAGGCGCTTGCGGGTTTCTAGGGAAGGTCGTGTCAAGATGTATGTGTAAGCGTTTGTGTACGGGGGGCGTACCGCTCCTGAAGCACCTTCTCCAACACCTCCCTCGCCTCCGAGAAGCCCTTGAGCCTTCGCTCCACAGTTTTAAGTCACAACACCTCAAACTCCTCGGGGGTGAGCCCGGCCTGCCGGAGGACGCTCCGGAGAGTCCCCACGGCTATTTCCCGGTGCGCGGGGACGATGACCACGCGAAGGCCATCCGGCTCCTCTCGGACGAACTTCACGTGGAAGGCTCAAAGAAGAGCTCCAGGGCTTCCTTGAGGTTGGCCAGGGCCTCTTCCTCGGTCTCACCCTGGGAGGCCACGTCCACCTCGAGGCCCTGGGCCACCCACAGATCCCCCTCGCGCCACGGGTGAGCGGTGAAGCGGCGGGTCACGGCCCCAGCCTACACGGAGGCTCGCCTCGGTTGCGCGGGCGGTGTTGCCGTCGTCTTGGCTACACGCCCTCCGCCAGGGCCTTCCCCATGTAGCTAAGACACCACCCTCCCTCACTTTCCCCCCTCCCCCACCCCAGCCCTCAACCCCTAGCGGCGCAGAGACCGGGGGCGAGGGCAGTGGGGAAGGGGAAAAACCTTATGGGGGAGGCGAGCGGGGGAAATCTTAGCCACAAGGTGGTGGACAGGGGCGGGGGATGGGGCTAAGATGAGGGGCGATGGGCGAAGTTAGGGAAGACCCCGGGCTGGGCCTGGACCCCTGGGACGACCCCGCAAGGCGCAAGGCCCTGGTCCAGGAGGCCCTGGAGCGGGGGGACCGCGGGGTCTTGGTGGCGGGCATGGAGGCCTTCG
>Ga0079992_134206_pt1 | contig 11269 bp, 12 predicted proteins | sample FaiFalFF_MnMetaG_3_FD_69197 | JGI IMG/M metagenome (GOLD analysis project Ga0079992, IMG submission 69197) | Freshwater microbial communities from Yellowstone National Park, Wyoming, USA - Fairy Falls B (FF_Mn_B) MetaG (SPADES assembly) (version 2) | ecosystem: Environmental > Aquatic >... | reverse complement strand
GCAAAAACCACTAATGATTTATTTAATCAGTTAAAAGCTGAAAAAGAAAAATGAAAACCAAATTAAAAAGAATTTGGACATATAAAGATTTTTTAGATGGGAGGTTAAAAGAATGGGAAGAGATTGTTGATGGAAAAAGGATAAGGAAAATGCCTGCTTATAAAAGACATGCAAGATTATTAAATGATATTGGATTTAAATTAAACTTGGAATTAGGAAATAAGTTTAAAATTCTTTTGGGTGAAGTTTCAATTAAAATAGATGAATTTAACATAAGAGCAGCAGATATTGTTTTAATGGAAAAAGAAAAATATATTGATGATTTTGAAGCTATTAAAGAGCCTCCTAATTTAGTTATTGAAATAGAAGATGGTAAGAAACCAATTCGTTATATAAACAAGAAAATTGATGATTACTTAAAATTTGGCATTAGAAGGCAAATATGGATATTTCTTGATAAGGAAGAAATTTGGGATATTGATAACTTAGGAAATAAGAAAATTTTAAGTTTTGATGATGAAATTGATATTTTTGGAGTTAAGCTTAAAATAAGGAACTTGGTATGAAAACCAAATTAAGAAAAATTTGGACATATAAAGATTTTTTAGATGGGAAGTTAAGAGAATGGGAAGAAATTGTTGATGGAAAAAGGATAAAGAAAATGCCTGCTTATAAAAGACATGGTAGTTTAAATGCTGAAATTGTAAGCAGTTTGTCAGATATAAGAGCAAATTACAAAATTCTTTCTGGTGAAGTTGCTATTAAAATAGATGAAATGACAATAAGAGCAACAGATATTGCTATTGTTAGAAAAGATGTTTATAAAAACACTTTTGGAGCTTTGGATTGTGAAATTGAGTTAGTTATTGAAATAGAGGAGGGTAGAATAAGGAAAAGGTATATAAACAGGAAAATTGAAGATTATTTAAAGTTTGGCATTAAAAGGCAAATATGGATATTTCTTGATAAGGAAGAAATTTGGGATATTGATAACTTAGGAAATAAAAAAATTTTAAGTTTTGATGATGAGTTAGATATTTTTGGAGTTAAGCTTAAAATAAGGGATTTGGTATGAAAACCAAATTAAAAAAAATTTGGACATATAAAGATTTCTTAGATGGGAAGTTAAAAGAATGGGAAGAGATTGTTGATGGTAAAAAGATAAAGAAAATGTCTGCTTATGAGAGGCATGGGGCTTTAATAGGTGAAATTGTTTTTTGTCTTCAACCTCTTAGTAAAAAGTATAAAATTCTTATTGGAGAAGTTGGAATAAAGATAAATGAGCTAACGATAAGAGCTGCTGATATTGTTGTTGTTAAAAGAGAACTTTATAGGGGAAGTAGAGAGGCAATTGATTATGAAGTTGAGCTGATTATTGAGATTGAAGAATATAGGAAAAGTTATGTTAGAAAAAAAATTGAGGATTATTTAAAATTTGGCATTAAAAGGCAGATATGGATATTTCTTGATAAGGAAGAAATTTGGGATATTGATAATTTAGGAAATAAGAAAATTTTAAGCTTTGATGATGAAATTGATATTTTTGGAGTTAAGCTTAAAATAAGGGATTTGGTATGAAAAATAGGTTTTTTTTAATAGCTGGACCTTGTGTTATTGAAAATGAAGAGTTAGTTTTTGAAACTGCTAAAAAATTAAAAGAAATTACAGATAAATTAAATTTAGATTTTGTTTTTAAAACATCTTATGATAAAGCTAATAGAACTTCAATTAAAAGTTTTAGGGGACCTGGTCTTGAAAAAGGTTTAGCAATAATAAAAGAAATAAAAAAAGCATTAAATATAAAAGTTCTTACGGATGTTCATGATGTTCATGATGTTGAAAAGGTGGCTGAGGTTGTAGATGTTATTCAAATTCCTGCCTTTCTTTCAAGACAAACTGATTTAATTTTGGAAGTTTCAAGAACAGGAAAAATTGTAAATGTTAAAAAAGCTCAGTTTATGGCACCTTGGGACATTAAGTTTGTAATTGAAAAAATTGAAAGTGTTGGAAATAGGAATATATGGATTACTGAAAGGGGTTATATTTTTGGTTATAATAATCTCGTAGTAGATTTTAGAAGTATTGTTATAATGAAAAAATTCGGTTATCCTGTAATATATGATGCTACTCATTCACTTCAAAAACCTTCTGCTGGAAATGGATTTAGTGGAGGAGAAAGAGAATTTATACCTTACTTAGCAAGAGCTGCTGTTGCTGTTGGAATAGATGGATTATTTATGGAGGTTCATCCAAATCCAGAAAAAGCATTAAGTGATGCACAAACCCAATATCCACTCTCTCAATTGGAAAATTTATTAAAGCAGCTTATTGAAATAGATAAATTAGTGAGGATGTCCGTGTTCTAACTCCTCTTTTGTAGCATCTCTAATTGATTTTATTTTTACATTAAATACTAATGTTTTTCCTGCAAGTGGATGATTAAAATCAACAATTACTTCATTATTAAGTTTATCTATTTTTATGACCTTAAATTGAATAATTTCACCTTGTTCTGATTGAGCATAATAGCTTTCACCTTCCTTAATTTCAAAACCTTCAAATACATCCATAGGAATAGTTTGAATTGCTTCAAAGTCATAATTTCCATAAGCTTTTTCAGGAGGAATAACAATTTCTTTTTCATCACCTACTCCAAGACCTTCAAGACCTTCTTCAAGACCTATTATTATATTCTTATGTCCATGAAGATACTTGAAACTTTCAGATGCTTCTATGAAATTCCCTTCACTATCATATAAACTGTACTCTATTTCAACAATTTTATCTTTCGTTATCTTATCCATTTTGAAATTTTAAAGCACAGGAATTTTGCCCTTTAAAGCCAATACTTTAAAATTTCTATAATGCCAAATATTCCAAAAGGAACAAGAGATTTTTTACCATCAGAGCAAATAAAAAGAGAAATTATAATTGATAAAATAAAAAATGTTTTTAGAAGATGGGGATTTGACCCAATTGAAACGCCGACATTTGAATACTATAAAACATTATCCGGTAAATATGGAGAAGAAGGTGAAAAACTTATTTATAAATTTTTAGATTTAGGTGGAAGAGAACTTGGGCTAAAATATGACTTAACAGTTCCTCTTGCCCGTTTTTTTAAAGATCATCAAAATGAAATTGTAAAACCATTTAAAAGATACCAAATTCAACCTGTATTTAGAGCTGAAAAACCCCAAAAAGGAAGATATAGAGAATTTTATCAATGTGATATTGATATTGTAGGCTCAAAAAATTTATTAGCTGACATTACTATTATTCTAACAATAAATTCTGCTCTTAAAGAAATTGGCATTAAGGATTTTATCATAAAGATAAACCACAGAAAAATTTTTAAATCAATTTCAAGGAAATTTAATATTGAAGGTAGGGAAATTGAATTAGCAAGGATTATTGATAAATTGGAAAAAATAGGAATAGAAGGTGTCAAAAATCAACTAATTGAAAAAAATTTTAATAAAGAAATCATAGATGGCATTATGAGTATTATTTCAAATAAATTTCAACTTGAAGAATTAGCAAAAATTTTCAAAGATGATGAATTTGAAATTGCTTATAATGAATTAAATGAAATTTTTAAGTACCTTAAAAAATTCAATGTTAATTTTGAATTTGATGTTTCATTAGCAAGGGGGCTTGATTATTATACAGGAATGATATTTGAAACAAAAATTTTAAATTATGAAATTGGCTCAATAGCAAGTGGTGGAAGATATGATAATTTAATTGAAATTTTTACAGGCTATAATGTTCCAGCAGTTGGAGGAAGTATTGGAATAGATAGACTTCTAACTGCGTTAAATGATATGAAATTAATAAATGAAAGGAAGACTTGGACTGATATTTTGATAACTTTCGCCAATTATGATAGTGAAGTTATTAGTTATGGATTTAAAGTTTTTGAAAAATTACAAGAATTAAATTATAATGTTGATATTTATTGTGGAAATAAAGATTTGAGAGGGCAGTTAGGTTATGCTAATGAAAAAGGTATTAAAATTGCTATTATTATTGGTGAGGAAGAGGTTAAAAATAACAAGGTTATTGTTAAGTTTTTAGAAAGAAATTATCAGATGGAGGTTAAGTTAGATGAACTTGAAAAATGTCTTAATTCTAAATAATAATTTTAATGAAATTTTTCTTGAAGCAGGTGGAATTCTTTATTTATTTGAGCAAGGATTTATTCCTGATGCCATTATATCAACATCATTTTCTAGTATAACTTCTGCCTTTCTTGGAAAAGAGCCAACAATAAGAGGCATTAGGGATATTTTAGATTTTTATAGAAATCTAAAAAAAGATTATGTTTTACATAAATCATTTTTAGGAAAAATTTTCCTTAAAAAAGACTATTCATCTGATAAACTTGAAAAATTTTTGAGGAAAAATTTGCCTGAAAGTTTCGGATTATTAAAAATTCCGGTTTATATTGTAGCATATAATGTTAAAACAACTGAGTTTAAAGTTTTTGGTCAAGACCCAAAAGATAACATTATTATGGCAATAAAAAATTCAATTTCAATTCCCCCAATATATAAAAATGAAAATTATATAAGTGCTAATATATCCCCTTCAAAACTTATTGAAATTGCTCTTGAAATAGGAGCAAATAGAATTTATTACTTTATTGGTGATTATAATAAATTATCAGAAATAATTTTAAAGGATTATAAAATTTTATTAAAGCAGAACTACAAGGATTTTATAGAAGATATTAGTGAATTGGCTTCTCGTATATTGATATTTGAGCTTAAAAGCTCTAACAAATTGCTTGACTTTTCAAAATCAAAAATGTTAATAGAAGAAGGTTATAAACAAACAAGAAAACAATATATAAGTTATAGATTATTTAGATTTGGAAGAGTGAAGGAAACCCTTGAATTATTAAAAAGACCTGATTTGGATGATGATGAGAAAATTATAAAAGCACATGCTATTTATCTTGAAGGAGATATTCCACAAGCTTATAATCAATTTTCCCAGTTATATGAGAAATATCCTGAAAATGAGCTTGTAATTATTGGATATGCTAATAGTTTAATTGATATTGGAGATTTAAAAACAGCTGGAGAATTACTTGAAAGTTATAAAAATAGAACAAAAAATCCTTATTTATTTGATAGCCTTTCAAGATATTATTTTTATAAAGGAGAAATAGATAAAAGTTTGGAAAGTCTAAAAATTGCTATTAATTATTCAAAAAATGACCCAATTGCTTATAACTTAGCACTTATTCATTATGCTATTATTATGGCAAGTATTGGCAGATTTAAAGAAGCTTACGAATCATTTAATAATGTTATTGTGAATTTAAAAAACTTTGATAATGCTTATTATTTATCGTTCGCTTATACAAATGTTATGAATTTTTATATAAAGCAAAGAGATAAGAAGAAATTAGAAATTTTGAAAACGGAAATTGAAGAAAGTTTAAACCTTTCAGGAAGTTCAAGAACAAAATTTTTATTTTATTTAAATTATGCCTTTACAATATCAGAAACTGACAAAGAAAAGGCAATTAGTTATATTAAAAGCTCAATTGATATTGCTGTTGAAAAAGGCTCACCTCAAATGCTTTCCTTAGGACTAAATGGCTTAGGTGATATTTATGCTAACTTAAATGAATTTGAAAAATCTGAAATTTACTTAAATGAAGCATTAAAAATAACCAAGGAAAATGAATTAATATATAATATGATTTTAACCTTAACTTCACTTATTCAACTTAAAATAGTTCTTAATAAAATTGATGAAGCGATTAAGTTGTTTGAGATTCTTCCAAGTGATGAGCAAATACCACCACCAGATTTAATAATTCTAAACTCATTAAAAACTTTAATTTATTATAAAATTGGTGATAATGAAAAGTTTAAAACACATTTAAAAATAACAAAAAATTTAATTAACGAGTTTAAGATATTTGATATTGGTAAAATATTTCCTGCTCTTCAAAATGAGATTTCAAAACTCATTTCTTCTGAAATGACAATTGATGAAATAATTGAAATAGGAAGTGATTTTCTTTTATCAGAAAAGATAAAAAATGAGCCAAAAGTTATTAAGGAGTTTCTTGAAAAGCTTAATGTTGAAGATTCACTAAATTACATAGAAATTATAAAAAATATCGCAAAAGAAGAGCAAAAATTTAAAATCCAAATTGATAGATTTAGTGAGCATTGGAGAAAATTTTGTGAGCAATATATTACTACATTTGGGGATATTGTCTATTTCTTCAATAATGATATTAAACCAATTACAATTTTTGGTGATGATATTAACTTATTGATTTTACTTTACTTAATATCAAACAGGAATAGGGTAATTACTTATGGGAATTTATCAATAGCTTTTGGTATTCATTCCGAAAATATAAAACCAAGATTAAAACAGATTTTAGAAGTTATTGAGCCTTGGACAATTACACAAACACCAAAGTACTTAATAATTGAAAATGATAGAATTTTATTTAAGACTGATGAAAACTTCAAGGTTGATTTATACTTATTTGAGGATTATTTAAAAAATAGGGATTTAGAATCTGCTATAAATATATATCATGGGGATTTTATGCCATATATTACTCATCCATATTTTTCAGAATTAAGAAATAAATTAAAAAATATGTACTTAGATGCTGTTTATAATTTAGCAAAGAAGTTCATTTCTGAAAATCAATATGATAGAGCAGTAGTTATTCTTGAAAGTCTCTTAAATAGAGATATTTTGAATGTTGAGCATTTAAAATTACTTATTTGGACATTATATAAGTTAGGAAAAAGAGCTTATGCTTATGAATGGTATTTAAGGTATTTAAGTAAAATTGAAGAGCCAAAGTTTAAATTTGAAGAGGCAATTTTATGAGAAATTTTCTTCAAGAGTTTTTGAAATTATTTCAATTTTCAGGATATATCTTAATTATTGTGTTCTTTTTAGCAATTATTTGGGCAAATTTAAGTGATAGTTATTTCTTTATATTTCATAACAAGTTTATACACTTTTTTATAAATGAAATGTTAATGACATTATTTTTCCTTCTTGTAGGGCTTGAAATTAAAAGGGAATTTTTAATTGGGCATTTAAATAGTTTCAAAAAGGCTTTACTACCAATAATTTTAGCCACCTTTGGAGCTATTACACCTGCTATTATTTTTGTTTTAGTTAATTATAATAATTTTGAAGCATTAAGGGGTTGGGGTATTCCTATGGCAACTGATATTGCTTTTGCATTTTTAATAATTAGTCTTTCAAATGTTCAATATAGCTTAAAAATCCTTCTTCTTTCAATTGCTGTAATTGATGATATTATAGCAGTTATTGTAATTGGAATTTTTTATACAAGTGGTTTTAATGTTTTTTATTTGTTTTTAATTTTGTTGCTTGCTATTATTTTAGCTATTTTAAGCAAATTATTTTATAAAAATTGGATTTTAGTATTTGGCTTAATTATTGCTTGGTTTTTATTCTATAAGGCAGGTATTCATCCGTCAATTAGTGGTGTTTTTATAAGTTTATTTGTAAAATTAGAAGATTTAGAAATTTGGGAACATAAACTTGATAGTGTTGTAGATTTAATTGTTTTGCCAGTGTTTATATTGGGAAATAGTGGAATAAAATTATTTGATTTTGAAGTTTCAAATATTTTTAGTAATTTAAGTTTGGGAATAATTTTGGGTTTATTTTTTGGCAAACAAATTGGAATTACAATTTCTGCTTTTATATTTAAAAAATTAAAAATTGTTGAATTTCCAGAAGATATTAAAATTTATGATATTTGGGCTATGTCTATCGTTTGTGCTATTGGATTTACTATGTCAATTTTTATATCTGAATTAGCTTTTTACAATAATAAAGAATTGCTTGAAATTTCAAAATTAAGTGTATTTATTGTTTCATTTTTAAGTGCTATTTTTGGTTTAATTGTTCTAAAACTTCGTCAATTTTTTTAGCAAGCTCATAATCCTTTTCAGTTATATTATTTTCAGAATGCGTCCAAGTTTCAATAATTACTACATTATAATAAATATAAATGTTTGGATGATGATTTAATTCTTCGGAAATTTTAGCAACTTCGTTTACAAAGCTTATAGCAGAAAGGAAATTTTTAAACTTATATTCTTTTTTTAGTTTTGGAGGTTCTAACTTCCAATTGCTCATAATGAAAATTTTAAAGGATAAGAGTTATGAAACTTTTAAGGAAATTATTTATTTTACGGGGGAATTTAAGAGGGGCAAGGTTTTAAGGCGAAGCCTTAATTTAAGGGTGGGTGGTAAAAATGTAGAAATAAACGCAGAGCCTTATTTGCTTTGTCCAATAAATAATGTTAAGTGATTGATTATCAATAACTTATAAAAATTTCGGGAGATTATTGATTTTATCGGGGGTTCATTTAAGGGGGCGAAAGCCCCCTGCCGAAAAATGGGTATTTATAAGGCGAAGCCTTAGTTTAAGGGTGGGTGGGCAAAATAAAGAAAAATAAATAGTTTTAGAATTATTAGACAACGCAAAGCCTTATTTTATCTATCCTTTAAAATTTTAAAATGCTTTTTACAACTATTCTTTTAACACTATTTATTATTGGAATTTTAATTTTCGTCCATGAATTAGGACACTTCTTATTTGCTAAATTGTTTAAGGTAAAAGTAGAAACATTTTCTATTGGATTTGGACCCGTTATTAAATCATTTAAAAAGGGAGAAACAACATATGCTATTTCATTACTTCCTATTGGAGGATATGTTAAAATGGCAGGTGATGAGCCAAGCTCTTATTCTGGTTATCCTTATGAGTTCCTATCAAAACCAAACTATCAAAAAATTTTAATTGTTTTAGCAGGTCCTTTATTTAACATTATTTTTGGATTTTTAGCTTTTTATATTTATTTTCAAGTTTTTGGAATTATGAACATAAAAAATCCACAAATATATAAAAGTGAAATTCCTGAAATTCAAAAAGGAGATATTATATTAGAAGTTAATGACAAGCCATTTAATGGTTGGTTTTTCTTACAAAAAGAAAATGAAAGAAAAGATATTAAGTTAAGAATTTTAAGAAATAATGATACAATAAATCTAACATTAAAAAGAAATGATGCTTTAAAAATAACACCAAAAATTGAGCCTATTGTTGATAATGTTATAAAGGATTATCCAGCTTATCAAGCAGGTTTAAGGAAAGGTGATAAAATTATAGAAATAGATGGTCAGAAAGTTGAGGATTGGTCTGAAATTAGTAATTTATTATCAAAAAAAGCTAATAAAGAAATTAAATTAAAATATGAAAGAAATGGAAAAGTTTATGAAGTTCAAATAAAAACAAAAAGTGATTTTCCTGATGAAAAAGGTAATAAGCAGGGTAGAATAGGTGTTTCAAAGAAATTTGAAAAATTTATTCCAGATCCATTTTTAGCACTTAATTTAGCATTTGAAAAAACAATAGAATCGTCTTTATTTATATTTAAAGCAGTAATTGGACTCTTTACAGGTGATACACCTTTAAATACTATTGGTGGTCCAATTATGATTGGAAAAACTGTTTCAGAATCCGTAAAAATTGGATTGGATTTTCTAATACTTTTAACAGGTTTAATATCAATAAATTTGGCAGTTGTTAATTTACTTCCTATTCCAGCACTTGATGGTAGTCATATTTTGATTTTCTTAATAGAGTCAATTATAAGAAGAAAAATAAATCCAAAATTTTATTTTGCTATTCAAATGACAGGTTTTGTTTTGCTTATGATTTTAATGGTAATTATTATAATTTTTGATATATATAGAATTATTATGCCATGAAAGTTTCTGAAATTTCTAAAATTTTAAATAAGAATTTTCAAGGGGAGGATTTTGAAGTAAAGTACATTAGAGAAATTGAAAATGCTGATGAGAATGCTATTGTTTTTTTAATGGATAAAAAATATGATATTGAAAAATATGTAGGGCTTGTTATTAGCAATTTTAAACCTGAATATGTGAAATTTAGGGCAATAATAATTGTAGAAGATGTAAAGCTTGCTATGATAGAAATTTTGAAATTGTTTGATTGGCACAAAACTTCAAAAGAGAAATTCATTTCAGAAAAATCTACAATAAAAGAAAATGTTTTAATTGGTGATAGAACAACAATTATGGATTTCGTTTATATTTCAAAAAATGTAAAAATTGGAAATAATTGTTTAATTTATCCATTTGTATTTATTGGTGAGAATGTAGAGATTGGAGATAATTGTATATTTTATCCATTTGTGTTTATTGGTGATTTTTGTAAAATTGGAAATAATGTAATTCTTCATAGTGGTGTAAAAATTGGAGCTGATGGTTTTGGATATTATAAAGATAAGAAAATTCCACAAATTGGAAATGTTATAATTGAGGATGATGTTGAGATTGGAGCTAATAGCTGTATTGATAGGGCAACAATTTCAAGCACAATTATTAAAAAAGGAACAAAAATTGATAATTTGGTTCAGATTGCTCATAATGTAATAGTAGAGGAAAATTGCTTTATAGCAGCATTAAGTGGTATAGCGGGAAGTTCAAGAATAGGGAAAAATTCCATATTAGCAGGTCAGGTAGGCGTTGCTGACCATAGTGAAATTGGAGAAAATACTATACTTTTAGCAAAAACAGGAGTTAGTGGAAAATTAGAAGGAAATAAAATTTATGGCAGTGCCTTAATTCCTATGGAAAGAAGTTTATATTTAAGAATTATAAACATTATTAAAAAACTTCCTGAAATTTATGAGGTTTTTAAGAAGATGAAAGGTTAAATGTAGCCATATTTTTCAAATTTTCGCTTTAAATTTTCAAGTTCTTTTTTAAATTCCTCAAAATCATCATTTTTAAACTCTTTTAGCCCTAAATTATTTGAATCTAAACCTTTTATGATTTTATCTACTACATTTTTAATTTCTTCATCTGTTGTCCTTATTCTTGGAATAATTTTAGCTATTAAAGCATCACTAATTTTGCCTCCATTTTCTACATATTCCTTTATATGCTTTATATCACGATAACCAAGACCAAGTCCAATTGTCTTTAAATTTTCATCAATAACTTTTAATATCTGTGCAATTTCTTTTTCTTTATTATTATTACATTTGCTTATATAATTCTCAAAATTTGCTCTCATTTCAATATAAAATGCCCTACTTTTTAGTCTTGGGCTTAATTCCTTTGTGGTTTCATCAAAATTTATCGTTCCTATAATGAACAAGTTTTTAGGATAGGGGATTATCTTATCATGAATATA
>Ga0079992_134184_pt1 | contig 11280 bp, 9 predicted proteins | sample FaiFalFF_MnMetaG_3_FD_69197 | JGI IMG/M metagenome (GOLD analysis project Ga0079992, IMG submission 69197) | Freshwater microbial communities from Yellowstone National Park, Wyoming, USA - Fairy Falls B (FF_Mn_B) MetaG (SPADES assembly) (version 2) | ecosystem: Environmental > Aquatic > Freshwater... | reverse complement strand
ACGGTTTTCTCATTCCCAGGAATAGGTTCGCTTACAGTCCAAGCTGTACTTTCACGAGATTTACCTTTACTTTATGCCTGCGTATTTTCAATTTCTTCAATATGGGTTTTAGTAAATTTTCTTTCAGATAAATTAGCCCAAATTTTTGACCCAAGACTTAGGAGCTAAAAGGACAAGCAACAGCTATTATAGAACTTCCCCAAACCCAACCAGGAATGAAAGAGAATTCAAACAAAAAATATAGTCCTAAAATTCTATTGAAGAAAATGTCAAATAAATTTTTTGGAGCAGTCATATTTTCACTTCTTTTTTTCTTGAAAATAAAAATAGGAACATAGAGAAGGTGGAAAAAATATCTTGAATAGACTAACTTATACCCCGCAGATTCGAGATGATGTTTTAGAGTTTTTAAATCATACCTTAATTTATGTCCTTGAATTTCATCAAATTTACTCCAAAGTTCCCTCCTTGCTGGAACTGTAATATAAAGGTACACAAGATTTGGAAAATTTTCCTTTATTTTTTTCAGAAATTCAATTTGATCTTCAACATGTTCTATTACATCAAATAATGCAACAGCTTTGTAATCTTCCTTATTTTGTAAAGAAAAAGCATCTTGAGAATATTTAATATTAGCAGAACAACCAGGTATAGGGTTTGTCTTTCCTATCTCAACACCATCAATTTTTAATCCTGCTTTATGAAGGAAGCATGTTACAACTCCTCTACCAGCTCCAATATCTAATATTGGTTCAGCTCTATATTTTTCTATTACTCTTAAAATTATGCGATTTCTTGCCCAACTCCAAAAACTATTCTCAACTCCATCTGGATATATCTTTTCAAAAAGTTCAGACGAAAACTCGCTACTTTCAAATGCTCTATTCATTTTTACCTTATCCATTTTTCAAACCACTGCGATAATGAAAATAAAGCAAAAATCTTTCTTGAATTATTTTTTCTTGAATTTATATGATCGTAGAACTCTTTGGAAACAAAATGAGAAAAAGAAGGAGATAATACTCCAAATCTTCTGAGGTATCTTTCAAGCTCAAAAACCTTTTCCGCAAAAATTCCTTCTTTCTTCTTTATCCAGAAACTTATCGGGACAGCAAACCCTTGCTTTCCTCTTTTCAATATTCTCTTTGGTAACTTTTCTTTCATTATATCTCTGAGTATAAATTTTAATCCGTCAAGAGTATAAATTAGCGGTCTTATCTTATCTTTGAAATTCAAAGAAAAACACAAATTAGCAATTTCTCTTGTAAGGAATGGAGTTCTCACTTCAAGAGAGCAAAAAGAAGAAGCTCTATCAGTCTTAAACAAAATATCATCTTGAAGATAAAGTTTCATATCAAGATACATAGGCAATGAAAAAAAATCAATATCTTTTTCTACGGCTTCTTTGTAGTATCTTAAAGCATCTTCAAAGATAAAATCTTGATTTATATCTAAATTCAAAATATTGGTTATTTCTGATGGAGAAAAGTATCTCATCCAAAAGTAATGTCTTTGCGGAAGATCAAGATCAAACCCAGAAAAAAATCTTTTAAGTTTGAAATCTAAACTGAAATACTCAAAAGAAGATGGCAAAGATTCAATTAGATTTACCACAAAGTCTTTGAATTTCCACCTCAAAATTTTTCTCAAAAGTTCTGCAAGAATATGAGAGATATAAGTTGGATACCCCCCAAAAAGTTCATCTCCACCATCTCCGGATAGCGCAACCTTTACCTTTTGTCTTGTAAGCTTACTCAAAAGATATGTGGGTAATATTGAAGAATCTGCAAATGGTTCATCAAGTTTTGAAAAAATTTCTGGAATGACTTCAAGCATATCATCTTCACGCATTCTGTACTCTGTGTGATCTGTTCCAAAAAAAGATGAAATCTCTCTTGCAAAGCTTGATTCATCGTAAGAGCTTTCATAAAAAGATATGGAAAAAGTTTTGGGCTTTGTAAATTCCGAAGCTATTGCTACAACAGAAGATGAATCAATTCCACCAGAAAGAAATATACCCAACGGGACATCTGCTATAAGTCTTCTTTTCACAGAAATATAAAGGTTTTCTTTGATTTGATGCTTTATATCTTGAATTCCAAGAGAATCTCTTGTTTTTATTTTTTTTACTTGAAAATACTCCTTTATTTTGATATCCCAGTTTTTTAAGTCAAAAATAAGGTAGTGTCCAGCTGGTATTTTTTTTATTTTAGAAAAAGCAGAGTGTGGAGACGGAATGAAACCATAAAAGAGGTATTTTGCGATAGCGTAAAAATCTGGCTCAGGTGAAAAATCAGCCAACGAGATTATAACCTTTGGCTCTGATGCAAAAATAAATTGATTTTGAGATAATGAGTAGTAAAGAGGTTTTTCTCCAAAGGGGTCTCTTGCCAAAAACAGAATATTTTCTTTTGAGTCATAAAGAGCAATGGCAAACATTCCATCAAAATACTCAAGCATACTTTCTTGATATTCTTCCCACATATGCGGTATAATTTCTGTATCTGAATTTGTACGAAAAAAGTGCTTACCTTCCAACTTCCTTCTTAATTCAAGAAAGTTATAAATTTCCCCATTAAATACAACAACAATATTACCATCTTCTGATTTCATAGGTTGTTTTCCACCTTGAATATCTATTATGCTGAGCCTATTTATACCCAGAAGAACTTTCCTTTGAGTTTCCTGATCAATCCCGGCAAAAAATCCGGTGTCATCCGGACCGCGGTATGAAATAAGGTTAAGAGCTTTTAGGAAAATCTCATCAGAAACTGATGAAGAAACAATCCCAGCTATGCCACACACAAATTAACTTTTAACAACAAAAATTTAATTTTCCAAATTCTGCTTTATTCTTTTTCTTTTAAAACTCTGAATATATAGAACTCTCCAATCCTTGCTTCTTCTTCGAGATACCACTCCCCTTGATATGGTTTCTTCCTTACAACGTAATCAACTTTGTATTTTTTCAGTAAGTCCTCAAAATATCTCTCATCTTGATAGTATCTTAAAGCTACTTTCACAAAATCATCTATTGTTTCAAGCACACCTTTATCTCTTGGAAATCTGAAAGTCTGAGGTTCTCCGAGAAGGCTCAGAGCGTATGGTGTACAGAAGTCAACAAAGCCAGGAAGAACTACATAGCATTTATGGGGTCTAATGATACCATAATAAATATATTTTTTTAGTTCGTCTTCGGAAAATCCAAGTAATTTTGTCTTGAGAATAAATCTATTGAAAACATCCTCATGCTTCAAATCAGAAAAGTAATTTACAATATCATATAAGATAAATCTATTTGTTGCAACAGATAATACCAGCTCTGAATGACCGGCTATTGCAGCATAATGAGAATAGATCAAATCATCCTCACAAGTTATTACAGAATTACCAGGAGTATTCTTCTTTGTCCAATTTACTACCTCCCTAAAATTCTTTACTTTATCATAGCTTGCAGAAAAGTAAGAGTTGGAATAATAAAAAACAATCAAACTGCTGCTCAGAAACGCAAAAAACATTAAAACTAAAACTATATCAATAAAAAATTCTAATTCCTTTATCCTAAATCTCTTCACAAACTCTTCTATCCTCTCAACCAGCAATCCTATCCCAACCTTCGCCATAATCTTGAACGGAACTATTACATGACCACTAATCTGCATATATACCCCCAAAACATATTCAACAAAAAACAATAAATACCCCCCAAAAAAACACGAAAAAATAAATATATTCCTCGCAGTAAATTTCCACCTCAAAACAAAAGATAAAAAAGCAAGTAAGAAAAGAAATAAATACTCCGGCTTGAATGCATCTCTGAGCACCTCTATATTCCTTTCAACTTTCAAAATCAATGTCCTCTCCACCGTCTCACCTATCATCTCCCTCTGATAAAAATTAAAAAGAATCCCAGGAACACCTATTGTAACACCCAAAAATAAAATCCACATAATCTCCCTTCTTAACTTGCTCCATTTGTTTCCTAAAAAACGCAAAATCAATACAAAAAACATAAATATCGAAAAAGTGTATATCGCCCAATATATGTGAGAATAAAAAGACAGCCCCCAAAATATTCCACTTAATAGCTTCTCCTTCCTCCATTTCTCGGGATCATTTTCCCACCTTTCCACCCCATCTAAAAACCTCAAAAAATAACACAAAAAAAGAAGAAAAAATATCATAAAAAACACCGGATTGAAAATCCTCATAGGTCCCCCATGTATCGCATTCTGTACTATCCCCATACCCTCCATCCCCAAAATAAACTTCAAAAAAGAAAAAATAGGAGAATAAATAAAAAAGAAAATTATCAGCGCAACTTTCCTTGAAAAAATAAACTCTAACACTTTCAAAAGCAAATACATATCAAAAAAAATAAAGACTGGTCTCAAAAGACCAAAGTAATATAAAGGAATTACGAACTTCAAAGGGTAAACCAAACACAAAAGTGGTACTATTATACCCCATCTCTGCTCATAAAATGCAAACTCTCCCCCACAAAATGAAACCAGCTTTAACCATCTGAATTCATCTGAGTGAAAATATATTGGTTCATGATATTTCACGAAAAAGTAAAAGGTTATGAGGTTGGTAAGTAAAGCAGAAAATAAGGCTACAAAAAAATCAAAGTATCTAAGAAAAACCTTTTCCAGAAATTTGATCTCAATTTTCATATTTCTCTTCAATAAAATGTTTCAAAGATTATAAATAAAAATCTTTTTTCATAAAATCTTCAAAATTTCAACTCTACCTCATTAGCCTCAATTCTTTTTCTGAACTTCTACCCTGAATATATAGAACTCTCCAATCTTTGCTTTTTCTTTGAGATACCACTCCCCTTGATATGGTTTCTTCCTTACAACGTAATCAACTTTATATTTCCTCAACAAATCTTCAAAATATCTCTCATCTTGATAGTATCTTAAAGCTACCTTTACAAAATCATCTACTGCTCCATAGATATTCTTATATTTTGAAAATTTGAAATCTTTGGGTTCTCCGAAATAAGCTTTTGAAACAAAAGTACTATATGGAGAGCTACCCCAGAAAACATGGTCTCTTTTTGAAATATTATAAATGTAATCTTTAAATTCATCTTCGGAGAGACCAAGCAACTTTGATCTTATTATGAACCTCTCAAAAATTTCATTATCAGTCAAATCTGAAAAATAGTTTATGTTATTATGAAGAATAAATCTTTTACTCAAAATATACAGCATCAGTTCAGAAGATGTGGGGAAAATATCAAATAGAACAAAAAATCCATAAAAATCATCCACAGTTACAACTGATTTTTCTGGTGTATGATATTTTATCCGCAAAGCAACTTCTTTGAATTGTTTTATCTTTATTGCGTTCTCCTCAAACTTTTTAACCTTAAAAAAGAAAAGCGCCCAGTTTAATACGAAAAAAATGAACATAAAAATACATAAGATATTTATAGCAAAACTAAAAAGATAAGAGACCAACTTTTTTGATCTCAATTCTTCAAATTTCTGTAATGCCAAACCTATGGCTATTTTTGTGAATAGTTTGAAAGGTACAGTGAAATGCATGGCTCCCTGCATGAAAATTTTCAGAATATACTCTGAAAAGAAGAGAAGAAATCCAGAAAAAAAACCAGAAAATATAAATAAATACTTCCTTGAAAAATTTGAATAAAAAGCAAAAGAGAAAATAGATAAGATGAAAAGGAAAGTGTATTCTTTTGGTATCTCTTTTAGCAGAAAATCTACAAGCGAAATATCCTGATGAATTTTTATAAAGAAGGCAGACCTCAAAATAGATTCTCCGACTAAGCTTTTCTGATATAAATTGAAAATCAGAGCCGGTAACCCCAAAACGACTCCTAAAACGAGAACTTTGAAGACATCTTTAAGCGCACTTTTCCTAAACAAAAGAAGTACAAAGAAAAGAAAAATAGTAGATGAAATGAGATATATCCACCAGAAAGTTAAAGAATAAAAAGATAACCCCAAAAAAATTCCGGCAAATATAATATCCTTCCTCCCTATCTTCTCCTGCTTTTCCTCCAAATCAAGAAACCTCACAAAATAAATGAGAAACAAAAGAAAAAATATAAGAAAAAAAGAAGGATTAAAAACTCTTAATGTATTTCCATACACATTGGAAATAAAGGTTTCATCTCCTACTTTTCCGGAAAGAAGTCTTAAAAGAGAGAATATGTTTGAGAAATGAAAGAAGAAAATTATAAGAGATATTCGCTTTGAAAAAAATAAGTTCAAAAGTTTCAAAAGCAAATACATATCTAAAAAAACAAGAAAAATGCGAATAGTAGAGAAATAGTAGGGTTCAATAATATACTTCAGGGGATAAATCAAACACAGTAGGGGAATAACAAGTCCCCAATTTTGATCATCAAACGGGAAATTACCCCCACAGGAGAGAGTATATGATATCCAATAAACTTCATCATAATGAAAATAAATAGGCTCTTTATGAACTATCAGAAAATATAATATGGAAGAATTCACAAATATGGCAGAGAATAAAGATAATAGAAAGGAATCAAAATTTAAAAATATCTTATACCGAAACATAAAAGTAATTGTATTTCTATTAATATGATATGTGTAATCTTCCTTTATATGCAATTCCACATATTCCTAAACCAAAAAATTTAAACTTGGAGTTGAAAGTTTTTAACAGGAATAACTCAATAAGCAAAAATATTTTCAGGTCCATCTGTATCTATTAAATCTTATTTTAAACAAGCTAACCAACATTTCAAATCCATGCGACCACAATTTAACTTTTGTTCCCGGAGAATTCTTCCACACAACTGGAATCTCCTTGATTTTATAACCTAACTTTTTCGCAATAAATAGTATTTCTACATCAAATGCAAAGTTGTTTAGGGTAGATAAAGAAAAAACTTTCTTTGCGACTTCATTTTTGAACATCTTTGCTCCACACTGTGTGTCATTAAAATCACTAATTACTAATATCTTTACTATTTTGTTAAAGAGTTTCCCCATCATCTCCCTATAAAATGGCTGATGAACCAGGATTTTTGCTCCTTTTACTGCACGCGAACCTATTACTATATCATATCCTCTCTCTATAAATTCTTTAAATTTCATAATTTCTTGTATTGGGGTTGAAAGATCCGCATCAGTAAAATATATGAGTTTCCCTGTTGCATTAAGAACCCCTTTCCTTACCGCAGCACCCTTACCGAGATTTTCCGGATTTTTTAACAATTTAAAATTTAAATCAGGATAAAGAGAAAAAAAATTCTGAGTAACTTCATAAGTTTTATCTTTACTTCCATCGTCAACCACTATCAACTCATAATTAATTTTTGTTTCAGTCATAAAACTTGTAATTTCTTTGAGCGTTTTTACAATTCTTTCCTCTTCATTATAAGCGGGTATAATTATTGAAAGATCTTTTATTTTCATCTGATTGAAAAAAAATTTTAATTCATGCAGGGGTTTATTATAGCATTTTCACAAACTTAAAAAAATTGCTGGCAAAATTAAAGTACCGAAATAAATAATTTCAATTGATAGATTAACTACAAGTTTTATCTAATTTCAAGTAATCTAAAATCTCTTGAATAAAATACGGCTTTCTTCTCTGATCTGATGAAAAATAAACTCTTATTAATATTTCAGCTATAATTCCGGTCATAATAAAATGCAGTCCTGATATCACAAAGAATATAGATATTATGAAAAGAGGGTTCCTATGAACCCATACGCCTAAAAAATATTTTTGATACAGCACAAAAAGAGAAATTATCACCCCAACCGAAATAATAGAAATTCCTATATATCCAAAGAACCTCATAGGTCTTGTCTGGAAGGACAAAAAGAACTTTAAAAATACCATGTCTATAATTGTCTTGAAAACCCGAGAGATAAGTCCATATTTTGATTTACCTTTCAATCTTGGTCTATGATTTACTACTAACTCCCCTACCCTCGCACCATAAAAAGATGCAACAGCTGGAATAAACCTATGCATATCACCAAAAAGTTCAAGATTCTCAACAATCTCTTTCCTATATGCTTTAAGAGTACACCCATAGTCATGAAGTTTCACACCCGAAATAATGGATATTATTTTATTAGCAATATTTGAGAAAAAAACCCTTACAAATTTATCTTTTCTTTCTTTTCTCCAACCAGAAACTATATCAAGATTTTCATTAATGAGCTTCTCTATAAGACGGGGTATATCTTTCGGATCATTTTGCCTATCTGAATCCATAGTTATTATTATATTTCCTTTTGCAAAGTCAAATCCAGCCCTTATTGCTATTGTTTGCCCAAAATTCTTTTTGAACCTTATAACTTTAACTCTGCTGTCTGAAAGGGCTACTTTTTTTAGAACCTCATAGCTACCATCATTGGAGCCATCATCAACATATATTATTTCAAAATCAAAATTTTCCATTTTATCTATAACATCCGATATTTCTTTGTGGAGCTCTTCAATATTATCTTTCTCATTATATACAGGAATTACAATTGAAATTAGAATTTTTTCTCTTTTTTCCTCCCTATCTTCTTCCCATTCTATCTCTTTGTATTTTGTAGGAATTCTTTTCACCACCTTAATCAACCTCAATTGTTTGTAGGTAATCATAAAATTTAGTAAAATCTGAAAAATTTTCCTCATATATAAAATTTCTTTCAGCTTTTCACTATGGCTCGTGAAGTTGATGGTAAGAAGATAGCGGAAGAAATCTTCAGTAGCGTAAGGGATGAGGTATCAAGGATCAAAAGTATGGGATACAAAATAAAACTATCAATAGTTGCAATAGGCAAAGATAATGAGATGGAGCTTTTCATAAGAAACAAAAAAAAATATGCCCAATTTTGCGGAATAGAGATTGAGGAAATTTATCTACCACAAGACATAACAGAACAAGACCTTATCTTGAAAATTAACGAGCTGAATAAATCTGACTGCACAGGATTTATAATTCAACTCCCATTACCACCTCACATAAGGAAGGAAATAATTGACCTGATATCTCCCTTAAAAGATGTTGACTGTCTCACCTCTGAAAATTTAGGAAAAGTTATGAAAGATCATACCACAGCAAGATTTATTCCCTGCGCATGCAAATCTATGATTGATATCCTTGAGATATACGATGTAGATGTTTCTGGAAAGAGAGCGGTTGTTGTTGGTTCATCTGACCTCGTTGGAAAACCCTGTGCGGCAGTGCTTCTGAATATGGGCGCAACAGTATCAGTTTGTCATAAAGCAACAGATATAAAAAATTTAGAGGAATTAGTAAGATCGGCAGATATAGTTGTATCCGCAGTTGGCGTCCCCGGAATAATAAAAGGGAACTGGATAAAACGGGAAGCAGTAGTTATAGATATAGGAACAAGAGTTGTAAATGGAAAAGTTCTTGGAGATGTAGAGTATGATTTAGCCAAAGAAAGAGCATCAATCATTACACCAGTTCCCGGTGGAGTTGGAATAATAACTGTTGCCGAACTTATGAGAAATACTTTGAAAGCTTTCTTTATGTCAAAATCTGTTTAAATTTATTTATGATATCCTTTTTATTTTCAATTTTTTTTATTCTAATTCGGCTATTGGTTCCCCCTCTACAACTGATCCCCCTTCTTGCACATAAAGCTTTTTTATTCGCCCAGAGTAAGGAGATTCAACTGGAATTTCCATCTTCATGGATTCAAGAATCACAATAGTATCACCAGCTGAAACTTCTGAGCCCTCACTTACAAGTACCTTCCATACATTCGCTGTTATCGGAGCAGGAATAATTTTGTCGCTCATTTTTTATCTACCTCCATCTCAGAATTCATCAAATAACAAATTGTATAAAATTAATTTTCGCTTAAATTTGAACAAAAATTCAAAAATTTTTCTTGCGAATGATAAATCCACCACAAGATGCCATAAAATAATTCACCGGCAAAAAGAAAGTAAAAGATAAATCAAAATCAGTTCTTTTACTATAAAAATTATGCATAAAATAAATTGGCAAATATTCGTACGCCTTTCCATGTTTTTTGGTTTTCTTTCATTCATCATAGGTTCCCTTTCAGGTATCGCAAGAGGAGGAGGATTAGAATTGGGATTTATAAATAAGCTCTCCTTTTTTCATCAGTATTTTATGATAGGAGGATTTTTCGGAACACTTATAACGGCAGAGAGAATAGTTAGCCTGAGAAATGAAAAATTGAATTTTCTCATCCTCGTAAATTCTTTGGGAGCTCCATTTATAATCCTCAATCCGAAAATCTCATTGATATTTTTTTATTCAGGTGGTTTAATACTCTTTGCAGTATATTTATACTTTCTTTTGAGGTTCAAGAAAGAAGAATTTTTAATTTTGGGTTTATCGGCTATTTTTTATATACTTGGTTTTGAGCTGTATGAAAAAAATAAATTGCTCGCTATTGATTTTTGGAGTTTGTTTTTCATCTTCACCATTTTAGGAGAAAGATATGAATTAATAAAAAACTTCAAAAAAATAAGTAAAATATCAAAATATCTGATTTTTTCTTCAATACTTTTACTACCTTTTCTCCAAAAATTTTACTCATTAAAAGGTATAATATTAGTTGGACTTTCAATAGTTTTCATAATAACCGATATAGCCCTAATAAATCTGAGAAAGACTGAACCTTTCAGATTCACAGCATATTGTATATTGACAGGTTACATCTGGCTCATAACTTATGGTTTATCTTTCACAATACCAAACATAAATTACGATTTGAGGATTCATTCTTTGCTTTTGGGTTTCGTATTCAGCATGGTCTTTGCTCATGCAAGAATGATACTCCCATCTATCTTAAAGACAACTACAAAATTCCTCAAAATCCCTAATTACATCGCATTTATTTTATTTGAAGCAAGCCTTATCGCAAGATTTATTTCTTATGGTAAAGCAGCATTCACTACATTTTTAGTTGCAAATTTCCTTTCAATCTTGCTGTTTTTTCTCGTAAATTTCTTATCTTTAGAGAGAAATTAGAACTGACAGAAAAAAGCAAAAATCAAATAAAAAAGTAATAAATTAAAAGAATATGGAAGATGAAATTAAAAAAAATAATGGGACTGACAACAAAGAGAAAGAAAACTATGAAAAAGTAAACGGTAAAACACAGGACCAAAGTCAAATTCAGGAATACAAACCCTTGCTTGAAAAAGAAAGAGTAGAATATGCAAGAGAGATCTTTAAGTCAAAAGGATATGCAGAAAAATGGAAAAAACTCTCTCCTCTTTTTGTAAAGGCGAAACAAGAAAAAGATTTAAACA
>Ga0079992_139617_pt1 | contig 11285 bp, 9 predicted proteins | sample FaiFalFF_MnMetaG_3_FD_69197 | JGI IMG/M metagenome (GOLD analysis project Ga0079992, IMG submission 69197) | Freshwater microbial communities from Yellowstone National Park, Wyoming, USA - Fairy Falls B (FF_Mn_B) MetaG (SPADES assembly) (version 2) | ecosystem: Environmental > Aquatic > Freshwater... | reverse complement strand
ATAAAACAGCACCATAATTATATTAAACAAAATTCCTTTTTGGAAAAGAGAATAAGATCTTTCTCTAAAGTATATTAGAGTCCATATGATTAAAGGCAAGAATATAAAAATAAAACTAAAAATAATATCTCCAACCGAAACTGGATAAATGGATAATCCTATAAAATAATCCCAATATGCTAGAGCTACAATTATAATATACGGTATAATTTGATATTTAAAGAAATGAATTAAAATAAAGAACAAAAAAGTTAAGAAGGGAATGAACAAAAAGAGATAGCTATAATGTATGTTGCCGAAAATAAAAAGAGAAAAATATTCTGAAGCTAAAGGAGATTTAGGCTTATTCATGACAATAAATAGCATAGCAATAAGTAAAATAATTAAAAAGAAATAAGAATTTATTAAAATAAAATTATATCTATTGAAATTATTTTTAAACATAACGATAGAAAATAATATAAAAGTTGAAATAATAATGATCACAAACATAATTGAGTTAAGATATAATGAAAAAAATTGTTCTGGAAAGTTTAATTTATAAATATTTTCTATATTTAAAATGAAGTATGTAGAAACTAAAGAAATAAAAATTATTAATGATGTTGTAAAGTATAATTTTATTTTATTGTTTTTAATGGTAATATAAGATAAATTTAATAAAGAAAAGAGGGGCCAAATTAAATAAGCATACAATATCTCATCGAATTGCCACAACAACTCATAATATCCATTGCACCAGTGATTACGATCATGAAACCAAACATATGATGAAAATAATAGATAGGGAAGCAATGCAAAGTAAAAGTAAATTATGAAGCAGTTAACATCCTTGTCCTTAAGAAGATTTATATTGCTCATAATTTTTATTAGATTTTAAAAATTAAATTTTTATAGGTATAGCTGTATCCTTGGTCACCATTAATCATGCAATTCTAAAGAAAGCTAGAAAATCTGAATTCATTTTAAGGCTCTAATAGCCAACTTTCCTCTTATATAGATTACAAGATTAACAAAAAGTAAAAACAGTATTATTTTGTCGATTAAAGATACAAGCTCTAATACTGGATTAAGATTATATGGCGAAGGTCCTCTCAGAGGAAATATTACAACTCCTACAAGAAAGAGATATGCAAAGAAGCCCCAATACAGCAATATCATGATTATATTAAATAGAACTACCGTACTTATAAGGGAACGGGCTCTTTTCATGAATATGTATAATAGGATCCATACAGTATAAAAGACGGAGTTGTATAATAAATTCCATTCGAACAAATAACCGAATGATTCTATATAATATTCTCTATAATAATAATAGTATGGCGACAATGTATAAGAAGATAATATCAATAATATATCCCAAGAAGCTATTATTGTAATTACAAGATATGGTATATTTTTTTGCTTATTAAAGAGATAAATTAAAAATAGAAATAAGAAATTTAAAAATGGAATGAATAAAAAGAGAAAGCTATAAGACAAGTATTCCATAATTAACAGAGAGAAATAATTTAAAGTAGAAGATAAAAAATCTTTCGGTTTATTAACAACAATAAATATTATAGCAATAAATAAAATAATTAAAAAGAAATAAGAGTTTAATAAAATAAAGTTATGTTTATTAAGATCATTTTTTAATAAAGTTCTGGTAAAATAAATAAAGATTAGAAAAATAGCAGTTACGAATACAACTGAATTAACATATAATGAAAAAAATTGGTCAGGAAAGTTTATTTTATAAATATTTCCTATGCTAAAAATGAAGTAAATAGAAATTAAAGTAATAAAAACCATTATTGAAATTGTAAAGTATGATTTTATTTTATTCTTAAAAGAAATATTGGATAAATTTAAAAGAGAGAAAAGAGACCAGACTAAGTAAATGTATAGTAATTCATCGAAGAACCATAATACTTCATAATCAAAATATACATGCTTATCAAAAAGTACATGAGTTGTCAAGAACGAGAAGAAGAATAATGCAAAATAAAAGTATATAATGAAACAGTTAACATCCTTGTCCTTAAGAAGATTTATGTTGCTCATACTTTTTAATATAGTAAAAAATTTAAATTTCTATGGATGAGACCATACTCTTGATTCCCACTCTATCACATAATACATTTTATTTTCTCCATAAGGATTATCCATCCGTACAAACATGAAAACTTTAGCATTTGAATCTAAAGAAAATTAAGATATTTTATCTGAATTAATTTTAAGGTTTTAAGAGTTAACCTCGCCCTAAGATAAATCGCTAGATTAACAAATATTAGGAACAAAATAATTCTGTTAATTAACCCTATAAGCTCATATACTGGAGCAAGTATATACGAAGGAACGGGTATTACCGGAAAGTCTATTATTACAATAGTAAAAGGCGCTAGAAATAAACCATGATACAATAATATAATAATTATATTAAGTAGAACTACCGTACTTATAGGAGAATGAGATCTTTTCATGTAAATGTATAACAGAATCAATGTAATTAAAATAATTAAAAAAAGATAGTTATATAATAAATTCAATTCGAGTGAATAAACGAATGATTGTAATGAGTAATATGGCGAGGGTGTATAATAAAATAATAAAAATAATTTATCCCAAGAAGCTATTATTGTAATTATAAGATATGGTATAATTTTGTGCTTTTTAAAGAAATAAATTAAAAGTAAAAATAAGAAGTTTACAAATGGAATGAATAAAAAGAAAAAACTAAAAGATATATTGTCAATAATTAAAAGAGAGAAATAATTTGGATATAAAAGAAATTTCGGTTTATTTACAACAATAAACAACATAGAAATAAATAAAATAATTAAAAAGAAATAAGAATTTATTAAAATAAAATTATGTTTATTAAAATTATTTCTAAATAAAATTCTAGTAAATAATATAAAAGTTAAAAGAGAAGCAATTACAAATATGATTGAGTTAAGATATAATGATGAAAATTGATCTGGAAAGTTTAATTTATAAATATTTTCTAGACTTAAAATAAAATAAATTGAAACTAAAGTAAGAAAAACTGTTAATGAAATTGAAAAATATAATTTTATTTTATTATTTTTAAAAGAAATATAAGATAGATTTAATAAAGAATAGAAAGGCCATATTAAATAACTATATAGTAATTCATCAAAAAGCCATAATAGTTGATCTTCATAATGAACACTCCACCTATTAAAAAGCCAATATGGCATCCATAACCACATGAAGAAAAATAATACAAAATAAAAGTATATAACGAAATAATTAACATCCCTATCTTCTAAAGGATTTATATTGCTCATACTTTATATTAAAATAAAAAAATAAATTTCTGTGTATAAGACCATATCCTTGATTCCCATTCTATCGCATAATACATTTTGTTTTCTCCATAAGGTAAATCCATACAAACATGAAAGCTTTGGCGTTTGAAACTAAAGAAAACTTAGAAATTTTATTTGAATTCATTTTAAGGTTTTAAGAGCTGACTTTCCTTTGAGATAAATCGCCAGATTAACAAGTATTAAAAATAGTATAATTATGATAATTGAGCTTGCAAGATCATATACTGGATCGAGCTTATACAGAGGAACGGGTATTGCCGGGTCTATAATCACAGGATCGAATTCATGGGAAGAAAGACCTAAATATATCAACAGTGCAATTAAATTAAACAAGAATATTGTTTGTATGGGTGAGTTATTCTTTTCCTTGTAAGAGTTTACTTCCTTTATTTTGGGCATGAGAATTCCTTTATATATTGTAGCAAATAAAACAAAGAACAAAATAGAGAGCAGAAAAGCTTCCAAAGCTGATAATAGACCTGTAATAAGTCCTAACAACATATCCCAAAAAACTATTGCTGTAATAATGATAAATATAATCTTGTGCTTTTTAAAGAAATAAATTAAAATTAAAAATAAGAAATTTAAAAATGGAATGAACAAAAAGAGTGAGCTGCCATGTAAGCTCATAATGATGGATGGAAGATATGGATAATCTGAGACAAAAGGAGATTTTGGTTTATTTATTATAATAAATAGCATAGCAATAAATAAAATAATTAAAAAGAAATATGAATTTATTAAAATAAAATTATGTTTATTAAAAATATTTTTAAATAAAATTATAGCAAATAATATAAAAGTTGAAATAATAGCAGTTACAAATATTATTGAGTTAAGATATAATGAAAAAAATTGTTCTGGAAAGTTTATCTTATAAATATTTTCTATATTTAAAATGAAGTATGTAGAAACTAAATAAAGAAAAATTATTAATGACACTGAAAAATATAATTTTACTTTATTATTTTTAAAAGTAATGTAAAATAGATTTAATAAAGAAAAGAAGGGCCAAACTATATAAGCATATAGAACTTCATCAAATTGCCATAGAATATTATATTTTTTAACAATGTTGACAATTCCAACCCAACTAAACCACAAAGATAACAAATAGAGAAATAGTGCAAAATAAAAGTAGATTATAAAGCAGTTAACATCCTTGTCCTTAAGAAGATTTATATTGTTCATAAATTAAAAATATTAAAATAAAAAATTTAAATTTTTATGGATGAGACCATACTCTTGATTCCCACTCTATCGCATAATGCTTTTATTTTCTCCATAAGGTAAATCCATACAAACATGAAAACTTTGGCGTTTGAAACTAAAGAAAATTAAGATATTTTATCTGAATTAATTTTAAGGTTTTAAGGTTGACTTTCCTTTGAGATAAATCGCCAGATTAACAAATATTAAGAACAATATAATTATGATAATTGAGCTTGCAAGATTATACACCAGATCAAGATGAAGAGGTATAGGGATTGGCCTATCTCTAATCACAATAACTCCGATACCGAACTCTTCGTAAAAAACACCTAAATATATCAACATCATTATCATATTAAGCAATACTACCATCTGTATAGATGAATGAGCCCTCAACATGCGATAGTATAAAGGAATTCCTATGCCGAAAATCAAAGATATAAATATTCTACTAGACTGTAAATCAAGGTACAAAATCAAGCGCAAATAAGTTTCTAGGGCTAATGATGGTTCTGTAAATAATGCCAATAGCATATCCCAAAAAGCTATTACTATAATTATGATAATTGGTACAATTTTGTGCTTTTTAAAGAAATAAATTAAAAATAAAAATAAGAAGTTTACAAATGGAATAAATAAAAAGAGTAAGCTGATATGCAAGGTCATAATTATGGAAGGAAAATATGGATAATCTGAAACTAAAGATGGCCCCGGTTTATTAACAACAATAAATAACATAGCAATAAATAAAACAATTAAAAAGAAATATGAATTTATTAAAATGAAATTATATTTATTAAAATCATTTTTAAATAAAATTCTAGTAAAGAATATAAAAGTTAAAAGAATAATAAATATGAATATAACTGAATTAATATATAATGATAAAAATTGATTTGGGAAATTCAATTTATAAATATTTCCTATACTTAAAATGAAATAAATTGAAATTAAAGAAAGAAAAATTATTAATAAATTTGGAAAATATAATTTTACTTTATTACTTTTCACAGTAATGTAAGATAAGTTTAATAAAGAAAAGAAGGACCAAATTAAATAAGCATATAACACCTCATCGAATTGCCATGATATATCATATCTTTTAGGAGTATCAGCATACCCAAAACTCCATATAGACCATAAAAATAACAAAAAGGAAAACAACGCAAAATAAAAGTATATAATGAAACAGTTAACATCCTTGTCTTGTAAAAGATTTCTATTATTCATAATTATTATATTAAAATAACAAAAAATAAATTTCTATGGATGAGACCATACCCTTGATTCCCACTCTATTAAATAATACATTTTATTTTCTCCATAAGGATTATCCATCCATACAAATATGAATTCGTGACCTGGATTATAAGCTTTTGTAGGATCATAGTTCAAGTCAAAAACAGCTACCCCAACTCCTTGAGTATACCAGCCATAACCTCTGATAAAAGGATAATATGGTCCTAGTTTTCTATCCCATGAAGAATATTGTCCATTAGTATTGAAATTCCAAAGTATTATATATTCAATTCTGTTTGGTCCTCTTTGAGGCCAAGCTCCATCCCACATATAAGCTATTATTATTTCAGGAATGTTATTTCTATCCAAATCTGGATTAGCTATAATTGCTGCTCCCAATCCTGCTATTTGATCTTGAGTAGTAACATATACCTCAGAAGATATTGAGCTAAAACTTAAATCAGTATTTATATCCCAACCAACCTTGTATTTAATAAAGGGCATATTATGGGGACCTGTACCCCATGTTATGAAAACCACATCTAACTTATTGTTTCTATTGAAGTCATATATTGCAATACCAAGATAGAAATTAGGCCAACCATAAAAATCAATACTTCTAATGTTGCTCCAACCGGAAGAAGGCCATCCATAACTATCCAAATTCCAGCCTACTCTATAATAGATCTTATCAGGATAGAACCAGCCTCCTCTTTCAAGCCATGCAACAAATAAATCAGGTCTTGGATTACTATCTAGATTTGTTAAAGCTATTGCTAAACCTGGAGTATCATCTCCAATAGAATTAGGTACTAGATATAACGGACTCCAGCTCGAAGCATAACCGTCTTTATCCAAATTCCAGCCTATTTTGTAATAGATCCAGTTTGGTCCTGATGGATTGTCTATCCAAGCAACAATAAGATCTGGTCTGGAATTATAGTCAATGTAGCCAATGGTAGCATCAGCTTCAGCAGTTTCCCAACCGAACCAGCCGCTTACAACATCATATCTTGCAGGATACATCCATCTTGCTCCAGCAATATCACCCCAATACAAAGTTTGCTTAACGCCAGTATAATCCTGATACATAACTTGTCGCACATCTTCAGCGAGATTGCTTGTTAAATCATCTAAAGAAATAACATGACCTAATTCATGTAAGGCGATCGTTTCAACGTCAACAGTGTTACCTCCACCACCAATAGACCAGGTTTTCGCGTCATTAAACACGATATCTGCCTCTGATATTTCTGGCTGGAAAAGGTTATAAAATTTAGTTCCTGCATAATCATCGGTCAGTAAGCCACACATAGGTGGAACTACCCAGCTAACATGTGAATGGCCATCTGCACTACATGGATCATTATTATCGTTTGGAGGTCTTCGTTCTTCTTCGATTGTAAACCAAAATCCACGTAAGCTATTCCAAGTGTTAACGGCCCTTCTAAAAGCGTCATACTCCGCATCTCCAGGAATATCATTTGTTCCTCCTATAAAATGAAATGTATATCTTGCATTTGAAAAATAGTACGGATCTCCAAAACCGAACCATGTTCTCATAATTCCATACCCGTATGGCTGATCTGCTGGCTTATTCGTAGTCATACTCATTACATTATATCCATAATCTCCCTGATTTGGTAAATTGGTATTATTACTAGTTATGATATCAAGGATTAAATTTGCATAAAATTCTGGATATTTAAGCAGTACAAAGTAAAAATTGTATGTACCATTTATCCAGCGAGAATCTATCGGATAACTTATTATATCAAATAATATTCCATAACTATTTGGAGGATAAACTGTTGAATTACCCTCAAAAAATATTGAAATTAATAACGTTGTAGCCAATGCTGAATTATTAACATTTACAGCCCCTAACTCAAAATCTCTATCATAAAATTCTAAAGGAGTATCATATGGATTGTTTATAATTATTTCCAAGCAAATATCTTCTCCCTCATAATATACTGTTCTACCATCACATGTTCTTAAAATAAAAACTGAAGGATTTGCGGCTTTTACAAAGTTTTCATTTAAACCTATTACAAAACTACTTGTTAGCAACATTACCATAACCAGCAAAGAGTATAGCCTCTTCATAAATAAATAAATAAATAAATAAATAGCTATATAAGTTTTTCTTATAAAATATTTTAAAGTGATTCGCTTACAAATTCTTTAAATTCATATTAAAATATCTAGGTACCATCATTACTTCATAATACTCTTAAAAATAATAATCATAGAGCTTCAACTATTCTTCCATAAAAACTTAACATCACATAATTTTTGAAAATTTATTTATTAAAAGAATCATTAAAAATTAACTTCTAGAAATAACTTAATAAGAAAATGAATAAAACGTTATGTTAAGTATCTTTATAAAGTTTATAGCTTAATAAAATAGTGTGTACCCATTGGAGCTAATACTACCTAATAGAATCGAGAAAAAGTTAAGAGAAGAATGTGAAAAGACTGGAATGAGCATCGAAGAACTAGTATTAGAAGCCTTGTATAAAGGACTGAATGAGAAATTGGATCCATCTGATAAAGTTGAAGTATACATGAAGCTTTCAGAAAAATACTTGAAGGATGCTGATGAGCTTTTAGCTAAAAAAGATTATATTCAGGCATCTGAAAAACTGTGGGGTGCAGCAGCGTTAATGGTTAAATCAGTGGCAGCTAGCAGAGGAATTACAATTTTATCTCATGGAGATCTTTTCAGCTTTGTCAGAAAGTTAGGCGAAGAAGAAAATAAACCAGAACTTAGAAGACTTTTCTCTGTTGCTAGTACATTACACCAAAACTTTTACGAAAATTGGTTGAATGAAGAAGTAGTTAAGGAATATGCAGAAGATGTAAAACAATTTATAGCCGAATTAAAGAAGTTGATTAAATAGCTTTTGAATTAGCTGAGAGTTTTTAAAAAAGAAGATCTATGCTTTTAATCAGCTTTTCCAATTCGATAATCACTTTTATTCTATCTTCCTCATTGTATTTTATTGTACCGAATATGCCTCTCCAGCTATTTAGGAATGTTTTCCTTTTAATTTCAGGAATTATTCTTTCCTTAAGTTTCATTGAAAATATTTCTGGATAAGATAATATTTGTTTAGTCCTTTCACATAGATTACCTGGAATTCCATTTTCACAAACTAATGCTGCAATATCTCTTATATCAGAAGCTCTAGCGGAAACAACTTTCATTATGAAATAATCAATATAGCTGGGAATAGGTAATTTAATGAGTATGCCAGCTATTGGAATTGAAACAAACACTCTATTTTTGATCATAGTTTCATCGATCTTTATTATCTCCTTTGCCTCCCTTCCTCTAATTTCTCCCTCCATAAAGTCAATTGAAACTTTTACTCTAGCCTTATTATATTTAACAAATTTAATACATCGCAAAAATCCGTAATTGTTACGCTTCTGTTCTTCTTCAACTAAGTATTCTTTAGAAAGAAATTCCTTTATCTTGTCTATGTTCCAGCCATTCTTTTTCATTAATGCAAAGTCACAATCCCTTGTAAACCTTGAAAATGGTATGAAGGCTCTTAGAGCATAACCACCAATCAATATTAGCTCAGGATTTGTGAAGTCGTTAGTTTTCTTTGAAAGAAAAAGTAGACTGTTTAAAATTTCTTCCTCCCTTCTCTTCATAAGCTCTATAGCTTTAGGCAAATTCAACAACCTTCTCTATTGCTTCGTTTATCAATTCTCTGACATCAGCTTGTTTTATCTCAACAGCTTTAAACTTGAAGACCTCTTTTCTAAAATATTTGTTGAACAATTTGCAACCATACTTTATTAAAGTCCAAACCCTTGTGTTTGTTCCAGATATCCTTTTCCATCTTCCTAAATTTTTCAACTTAGCAAAATCTATATCATCCCTTCTGAAGTATAAGGTAGCGAAGGCATCTATGAATGACCATTCAGCTATACAATTTACTATGCAGGATTCTAAAGTCTCGACAAATAAGCCATCAATTTCCCTATACTCATAAGGTATTTTTCTATGAAACTCAACTTCAAAATTCCAACCCATGCTTTTTGCAAAAGCTTCTAAAGCTCTTTTGTAAGATCGGTTATTAACAGCTAAGCGGAAAACGTCTCGATGAATAAAATCATAATTCCATATGCTTGCAGCGGTTTGCTTAATTATCACCTTAAAGCCTTTATCTTTAGCTAGGAAATCCCAAGCATCATTATAACTTGTTGGAATCCAGTACCATCCCCAAGTTATATGCTTAATATCCTCGTTCTTAATTAACCTATGCAAATATTCCTTAGCTCTTGGATGGATTTTTCGTATAGAGCTTAAACTAAACAAACTTCCAGACCAATCTTTAATCAATCTAGCTTTAAACTCATCTAAATACATAAAGTCACCTTTAATATAAATTTGGCACATATTTATTTAAAGTTATGCCTTACCTACCAAGTAAAAACCTTTAACATTAGGTAATGAAAAGAGGGGGTCGAGGTCGATTTATAAACAAAAGCTGGGTCGTTGTGCTTAAAATAGTTGAAGAAAATAAGCTTGTAAAAAGAGTAAGAATTCGGAAAGATAAATTTTTGATATTTTATTAATCTTTAACCCATAATTTTGCAACAAAGAGAAGAACTGCTTTCATATTAAAAATCTTTTTTTACCACGAACATTATAATATAATTAAAATATATTTATAGCGAGATTAAGAACTGCTACTGCTTAAAGTTATTGAGAAGGATAAAGATAAGAACCTGAACTTGTGCTGTATGTTAATAACAGCTTTATAAATTTGATTTTATAAAAACAAAGAGAATAAACAAATAAAATTTATAGCAAAAGTTAAAGAATAATCATTCTTTTAAAATAGCTCTTCCACCTAATGCATAAGGTGGTAAGTTAGGTTTAAAGGTTGCAATGTAGCCTCTTTTACCATGTTTCCTAACAATCTTTCCATGATAAACATTTCCATGCTTGTCTTTATATTCAAGTTTTTTTCCCAATAAGTCTCCTGGATTACTGCTTGTTTCTTTTGGCTGAACTATTACCTGCGAAGGATAAACTCGCTTTCCTCCCAGTCTGTAATTTACAATAATAAACTCCATATATTATTTTTAATATAGGGAAAGAATTTAAAAAATTAAATGGAAAGAAGTCGCATGTTTACCTTAAAATTCTAGCCAATAATTTCCTTGACCTTACAAGAATCTATTATCTTTTGTTTATGTGGAAATCAGGCTCCTTTTTTAGCATTTATTAATTAAGATGACCAAAATACTTTTAAATAATGAAAGTGTTGCATCTTGTCCCTAAGTTTTTACCTTCAGTAGGTGGTGTAGAAAACTTTGTTTATGAGCTTGTAAATATTCAAAGAAGAAAGATCGAAGTTGAAGTTTTTGCAAGTAACCTTTTAGATTTTGAAACTTTTCAGCGTGTTGAGATCAAGAAGGATTTTCCCTATATTAAAAGATTTAATGCAATTAACCTGCTAC
>Ga0079992_137167_pt1 | contig 11288 bp, 9 predicted proteins | sample FaiFalFF_MnMetaG_3_FD_69197 | JGI IMG/M metagenome (GOLD analysis project Ga0079992, IMG submission 69197) | Freshwater microbial communities from Yellowstone National Park, Wyoming, USA - Fairy Falls B (FF_Mn_B) MetaG (SPADES assembly) (version 2) | ecosystem: Environmental > Aquatic > Freshwater... | reverse complement strand
CCCGAACCTTTGCCGGTCCTCATCGGTGCATCCCGGTAGGATACGGGGATCCAGGATATCGGAAAGCTTCAATGCATAGTAGCTCCTAGAACTGGGGGCACGTGCGGCCTTTATGAGCTTCCACCTCCTCAGCCGTTTCTCATGTTCACACTTACAGTCCTCCGCGTAATACGAGCATTGGCCGTTCCTTATGACCTCAATCCGCCTCCATGACTGGACGACGGGCAAGTGGCAGACCAGATGCTCCACGGGATCGTCCCCGGGCTTGAGGGAGATATGTAAAAAGTCGGCCTCCCGAGCCGCCCGGATCATCGGTGGAAACTGCTCTATAATACGCTCCACCTGCTTTGCTACCGGGTCTGGCTCTTGGCTCTTTTCGAGTTGTATGAAAAGCCAGCCCTGGAGCGAACCCATGTCCTTGATGGGAAATGCGACAAACCTGACGCTATCTACCTTTACCTCGAGGTAGGCCCATAAAAATTTCTTTTCTTTCCATATACTTCGAAGCAGTCCATCCAAGGCGTCTGTAGGTAGGAAGGGGAAGGCGACAAAGGCGCGAACACAGGCGTGGAACAATTCGGGCTGGCGGAGTTCGTGGCCCGAAGCCGCCCGGCCGAGAATACTAAGTTCTTCATCAAGTTCCCACAGTTTGTCGTAGCCGAGGGATTGAAGCCGATCGATAAAGTGGTTGATCCCGAGACAGTATCCTGACGTTTCCGATTCCGGAGGCTCCCCTCCTGCGAAATGGAACAGCATCTGGTAATAAAAGAACGCGGGATAATGGTTCCCACTCCGGGTCTGACTCCGGCACTGGCTTTGTGTCCTCCGTCTCCAATACATTATTACATCAACTGGCCACTCCCCCTGATCGACTATATATTTACCTGTTTTATCTTTGCATCTACACCGTGTAATTTGAGGAACATCATTTTTTATGATAAAGTAATCATGCCCACACCGATCACGGTAATCTATCAACGCTAGATGGGCCTTCACTGCCTTAGGGTCCTTGCCGAGGGCCTCGGCCACGAGGTACCGGGTACCCCGGGGAAGGCGGTAGACGGAAAGCTGACTACTCTCTATAAGGTCTCCGATTTTAAGCATAATGTCCCCTTATCCCCTCCAAAATATTGTAGCTATCTTCGTAAAGCCGTCCAAGAACCGACCCCATTGAGGGCCAAGACCAGCCCGAAGAGGACGGCGGCCGGGGGTACCGAGGTCCACCACGCCGAACCCAAGAGGCTCAATCCGTCAAAGACCATCTTTCCCAGACTGGGTTCGGGCGGCTGAACGCCCAGCCCCAGGAAGGCCAGGCCCGCTTCCAGACCGACCAATTCGGCCAGCAGGCCCAGGGAAGCGACCAGGGCCGGCCGGAAGGCCATCGGCAGGACCGTTCCGAAGACGATCCGGGCCGTCGGGACGCCCAGGACCCGTTCGGCCTCCACGAAGGCCGCCGTCCGGAGCCGGACCACTTCCCCGCGAACGATCCGCGCCGGGATGACCCACAACACGGCGCTGAGGGCCAGGTAAGCCCCCGTCGCCCCGGGCTCGACGACGGCCATGACCCCCATAAGGAGAAGCAGACCTGGCAGAGCCATAAGCACGGAAGTCCACCAGGACACGAGCCGGTCCGGCCATCTTCCATGATGGAAACCCGCCCAAGCCCCGACGGCGACGCCCGACACTAAGGACAGCACCAGAGCCGCCAGCGAGATGCGTAGGGTCCGGTGGAGGCCGTGAAGGGTCCGGCTGAAGACGTCTCGGCCGAGGTCGTCCGTGCCGAGGGGGTGATCCGCCGAAGGGGGCCGAAGGGGGGCCGCCTCCATGCGGACGGGCGAATAAGGTGCCATCTTCAGGGCCAGGAAGCTCAGGACGACGAGGCCCGCCATGAAGACGGCGACGGGCTGCCAGCGGCTCCTCTCGGGGTAGCCGCGGACCAAGATCGGCGGCCCCGGATTGAGGAGGCGGTAGGCGATGTCCGCCACCAGATGGACGAGGATCACGAGGGTGCCGTTCCACAGGACGATGCCCTGAAGGACTGCCAAGTCCCTCCGGAAGATGGCCCTCACGGCCAGCCAGCCCATGCCCGGCAGGGCAAATATGTTTTCCACAAGGAAGGCACCCGTCAGAAGGACAGCCGCCTGATTCGAGAGGGCAGCCGTCCAGGCCGTGAGGGCATTGCGCAGTATGTATAGTCGGACGCGGCTTTCCGGGAGTCCGAAGGCCCGGGCGGTAAGGATGTAGGGTTGGGCTTCGACTTCCTCCACGCTTTCCCGAAGCACGCGGGCCAGGACGGCGGCGGGTCCTAAGGCGATGGCGACGGCCGGCAGGAACAGCCGTCGCCATCCGAGGGGACCCGAAAGGGGGAAGAGGGGCCAGGCGTATCCGAAGAGGAGGGCCAGGAGAAGGCCCGAGAAGAGGACCGGCATGGAGGCCATCACCAGACGGACGCCCTCCATCAGGCCTGCCAGCCGCCCCCGCAGGTGGAGCGCTCCTCCCCCAAGGAGACTCAAACCCGTCGCGAGCCCGAGGCCCAGAAGGCTCAAGGGCCCCGTGACCCGGAAATGTTCCCGCAAGAGGAGGGCAACCGGTTCACCGCTTTCCAGCGAATGTCCCAGGCGGAGACGCAAAGCACTCCAGAGGAAATCTCCATACTGGACCCACAAGGGACGGTCCAGGCCCAGCGCATGCCGCAGGCGGGCTACCGAGGCTTCATCGGCATGAAGCCCCAGCTGCAGGCGGGCCGGGTCTCCGGGCAAGACCCGAAAGAGGAGGAAGGTCAGGGTCAGCAGGGCCCAAAAGGCGGAGGCGTGGTAGGCCAGCCGAAGGACCATCGCCGGGCACCTACTGCTCGATGCGAACGTCCTTCAAGATGAACCGATTCCACGAAGTGACCTGCAGACCCCGCACCCGGGCCGTCGTCAGCACCAGGCTCCGGGTGCGGTAAAGGAAGACGGCGGGTAGGTCCTGAACGATGCGCGCCTCCAGGGCTCGGATGCGGTTCAGCCGCTCCTCGGGAGACCGGACGAGGGGGAGGTCGGTGGCGGCCCGGTCGACCTCAGGGTTCGAGTAGCCCCAGAGGTTAGGTGCCGGTGTCTTGGAGCTCATAAAGGCCTCCAAGAGATACTCCGGTGCCGCATACACGTATTCGAACCACAGGCTGAACATGGGGACGTTGCCTCGGATGACCTCGGAGATAGCCGTGTTGAAGTCGACCTTCCGAAGTCGGACGGACAGCCCCACGGCCTCTAACTGGGCCTGGACCAGCTGGCCGACGCGCTCGCTTTCGGCTCGGTCATGGACGAGGAGAACCAAGTCCCGTCTCCGACTCTCGGGTACCTGCCGGAGCTCCTCCCGCGCCCGGTTCGGGTCGTAGGGGTCCCCGCTCAGGCCCCGATAGCCCTGCATCCCCTCGGGGATGAATCCGATGACCGGCTCGGCCGCCCCATAAAGAGCCTTCTCAATAATCTCCCGCCGGTTCACACCGTAGAATACGGCCCGCCGAAGGTGGATATCCTGCACGGCGGGGTCCCGGAGGTTGAAGCCGATGAAATGAACGTCGTAGATAGGCACCGCCTGCATGCGCAGGCCCTCCACCTTTAACTTACCCGTCTGGGGATCCAACACCTCCGGGATCAACGAAATCGGGAGGCTCATGACCTGAATGCGGCCCTGGCGGAGCTCCAGCAGACGAATCCGGTCGTTGGGAATGACCCGGAAGACCAGACGCTTCAGGGCAGGAGGGGACCCCCAGTACTTCTCGTGGCGGACCAGGACTACTTCACCGGGCTTCCGACTCTCTAATCGGAACGGCCCCGTGCCGATAGCGACGTCCCGTCCCCAGGCCTCCCCGCAGTTTTCAGGACCCTCTCGGGGGAAGACGCCCACGGCCGGGTGGGCGAGTTTGTAAACGAAGCCGGCCTCGGGTTGCTTTAACACGACCTCCAGCTCGTCGGGAGCCTTCACCCGGAAGCCGCTAACATGAGAGGCCTTCCCCGCCAAGAAGTCCTCCACGCCCTCTACACTGTCCTTAAAGGCGAAAGCCCACGTCGACTCCGGACGCAGAAGCCTTTCGAAACTGGCCTTCACGTCGGCCGCTTCGAGAATCCGAGTACCCCCGGGATTCCGAAAGCAGGGAGAGGGATGGAAATACACGCCTTGCCGCAAGCGAAATCGCCAGACGCGGCCATCCTCCGTCTTCCACTCGACGGCCAGAGCCGGCTGAAGTCGGCCCCGGGCATCGATCTCCACCAGTCCCTCAAAGACCTGCCAGGCCACACGGGCCGTGTAGACGTCCCGAATACGGACAGGATCCAGGCTCTGGACCTCATCCTCTAGGCCAATAGTCAGCGAAGGCTCTGAGGGAGCCTCTCGCCGACAGGCCGGAAAGGAAAGGAGAAAAAGCCCGAGGCCGACCCACAGCCACGACCGTCTCATGACCTGCCTCCGAGCTCCGGACGGCTTCTTGCAGGATGGGCAGGCGGGTTTCGTAATACTCCCGGAGGAGCTGGCGGAAGCGCTCGGACTCCAGACCCCGCCGGAAGAGTTCTCGGAAGGGCGTCGTGCGGACGTCACCGATGGCCCGTTCGGCGTATCGGGTCGTATCGACCGAGTCCTCTGCACCCAGGTACAGCCCCTCGGCCGTCAACCGCACCGTCCGCCAGAAACCGACAGGGATCGGAGCGACTTCGACGAGACACTCGGCCGCCCCGAGTCGAAACTTGTGATATAGATGCCCCTCGGTATCCACCCGCAGACGGCGCAAGTTCAAGTAGCCCGCCCTCTGGAGGAAGGCGATAGTTTCGGCGTGAAACACGGCATCGACATCCAGGTGCACGCGAACCCCATCCGGAAGGGGCATATCAGCCAGACGGGGCATAACACCCATGAAGAATTCGGCGACCTCCCAGGGACTGAGGGCCAGGTCCCGGGGCGTCACCGGTGTGGGGATATAAAATTGAAGACCGAACCGCCGGAGGCCTAGACGGGCCAGTTCGGCGATCGTCTCCGGGACTTGGCGGAAATTGAGCCGCTGGACGGTCGTCACGGCATAAAGCCGGTCGGCTCCCAGGGTTTCGACCGCATCGGGGAGCCACCGCACGACTTGCTCAAAGGTACCCCGACCCCGAATGGCGTCATGGACGGCCCCGATGCCGTCGATGCTGACGTCGAGATAGTCGAGGCCGAGCTCCCGCAGATGGGGCAGGGCGGCACCCAACCGGGTACCGTTGGTGACAACGCCGAAGCGGGGAGGGTTTGCCTGAAGGCGTCCCGCCTCGACCAGGGAACGGAGGAGCTCGATGCCGGTTCCATCGACAAATACCTCCTTGCCGACCAGCGAGACGAGACGGACACCCGGCGCGGCGACCACGTCTCGAAAGACCTGCTTCCACTCCTCAGGCCGCAGGACTTCCCCGTAGAGCCTCGGCGTCTGGAGATAGCAGTGCCGGCATGCGAGGTTACACCGCATATTCACGACGATCCCCACGTGACAAGGCGCCGCACGCCGAACCAGCGTCTTGGTCAGGTGCCGGAGCCGGACGTGTCCATCGACAAGCCCCCGGACCAGGACGGGAAGCCAGTTCCAACGCCTACGGAGCCCAAACTGAAGACCGCCACGGGTACCGGCGATGACATACGCCATGCCACCTCTCTCACGAGTGTCCCCAAAAAGCGCTAAATGTTAGTCCCGCCCGGAAGGTGGCTTGGTTGGGCCAACGTTGGGATCGAGATGACACGCCGTGCGGCGGCCGGGGACGACCTCCCGAAGCGGCGGTTCCTCGACCCGACACCGATCGAACCGCCACGGACAGCGACCGTAAAAGATGCAGGCACCCGGACCATCGTCCTCGGGCGGGCGAATTGGCTCGGGCCGAAAGTCGGGATCGGGTTCCGGGACGGCTGAAATCAGTAGGCGGGTGTAAGGATGAAGGGGGGAGCGGAAGAGTTCCGAAGCGGGGGCCTCCTCGACGATGCGGCCCCGAAACATGACGAGGACTCGGTCGGCCGCATGCCTCACCAGGCGTAAGTCATGGGTAATGAGGAGGATCGCCATGCCCAGTTCCCGCCGGAGCTCATCCAGCAAGGCGACCGCCTGGGCTTGAACCGAAAGGTCCATCATGGCCAAAGGCTCATCGGCCACGAGAAGACGGGGCCGCAAGACCAGGGCCCGGGCGATGGCTACCCTCTGGGCCTGCCCTCCACTGAGTTCGGAAGGATAGCGGTCCAGCCATTCGGGCCCCATGCCCACCCGCCCCAAGACCTCCCTCACCTGCTCCCGTCTCTCGCCTGCGGAGCCGAGTCGGTGTACCTTCAGGCCGAGTTCCACGTTCTCCCGGACGGTCCGCCAGGGATGGAGGGAAGCTGCCGGGTCTTGGAAAATCATCTGGATACTGCGCCGTACGGCCTTCTTCTGCCGCCGGTCGGCCCGAAACACCGAGACGCCGTCTAAGAGGACATCCCCCGCCGTCGGCTTCAGAAGGCCGGCTATCATGCGGGCCGTCGTCGTCTTACCGGACCCGCTCTCCCCGACTAACCCTAGAAATTCCCCCTGCCGGACGACGAAGTCGACCCCATCGACGGCCCGCACGACTTCCCGGTGAAAGAGTCGGCGCATGACGAAAAAGTGTTTCCGCAGGCCCCGAACCTCTAAGAGCACGCTCATCTCCGGATGCACCTCACCCAGTGGCCCGGCTTGACCTCCCGTAGCTCGGGCACGGCCTCGCCGCACTCGGGAACGGCTTCGGGACACCGGGGAGCGAACCGGCAACCCCACGGTCGGAACATCGCCCGGGACGCCTCCGCGATGGGTCGCATCCGACGCGCCGCTTCCATCAAGCCCTGGGTATAGGGATGAAGCGGATTTCGGAAGAGATCCCGGACCGATCCCTCCTCTACCACCATCCCACCGTACATTACCGCCACCCGATGGGCGACTCGAGCCACGACCCCCAGGTCATGGGTGATGAACATTATGCCGAGGCCCATCTCCTCGATGGCCCCCTGCAGGATATCCAAGACCTGGGCTTGCACAGTCGCATCCAAGGCCGTCGTCGGCTCGTCGGCAATGAGGAGGCGAGGCCGGAGGCACAGGGCCATCGCAATCAACACCCTCTGGCGCATGCCTCCCGAAAGCCGGTGGGGATACTCCCGGATGTAGGCTTCAGGGATCCCCAAACGGGCCAACCACTCGTGAGCCCGATTCCGGGCCTCCACCCGGTCGATGCCCAGACGAAACCGGATGACATCGGCGACCTGATCACCGACCCGATACGCCGGATTTAAGGCCACCGTCGGGTCCTGAAAAATCATGGCGATATGGCGTCCCCGCACCTCCCGCAGGGCGGCCTCAGGAAGTTCCAGGAGGTCCTGCCCGTTCAGCCTTACGGCACCGCCCACGATGCGGCCCGGATCGGGCACCAGGCGCAGGATCGAGAGGGCCGTGACCGTCTTTCCCGAACCCGACTCTCCCACGACTCCCAAACACTCGCCCGGGGCCACCCGCAGCGAGACCCCGTCGACGGCCCGGACGACCCCATGGGCCGTGAAAAAGTAGGTCCGCAGATCCTCTACCTCCAGGACGACGTGACCGGAAGCCTTATTCACGAGTCCTCCGGAAGCTCCACGTCTTTGACGTCCGGATGAATACAGTAATACCCCCTATCACATACGATCAGCTCCCACCCTTCCATTCTTAACGCCTCACGCACCGCACGGTTGACGTAAGACCTTAGAGGCTCGATCCCTCCCTGGGGAGGTCTCTTAGCCGGCTGAACCCGTCGGTAAGCCCGAGCAAGGACATCGCCGGATGGGGTAGATAATCCTGCCAAGCTTTTTATGCCGGTCCCGATCCCCGGCATGCCCTGCTTCTTCATCCACGCCAAGAGGTACACGAAAGCCCACTGGGCGGGTTGGAGCTTCACTTCAACCTCACCGAATACGACCTTAGGCCCATCTTCTACAAGCCGAATCCGATTTAGGTCCGCTCTCGGCCGAACCATCGTGCATATCTCATCTATATCCAGTCCATAAAGTGATTTGAGGAAGATACGAACCCTACGGTCACCAAAGGTTGCTTTCCGCCCAATATCGATATCTTGAGCAGCCGTTATAAGGGCCACCGGCATATCCTCCGGAATCTGATTCAACAGACGGAGGCCCTGAGGAGCTCCGCCAAACAGGACGTCCAGGACCACGAGGTCGACCCACCAGGTCTTTAGGTGATCCAGAATGCTATCTTGGAACTCCTGGGGACTTCGGCAGAGCATCCAAGACCACCCACGGGCCTCTATAGCAGAGGTGAGCGGCCCTAAAGATTCCGGTTTGTCGTCAACGATGACGACTCGACGTTCTGCCGAATACCACCGCGCATAGAAGGTCAATTCCTTCTCCATCCGGGATTTGGGAATAAACCATGTGGCCCCTGCCCGTCCTGCTTCATACATGACTCGAGGGTCCTCGTAACGCGTGAGAACGAGGATAGGTAGATAGGGGTTTTTGCTGTGAAAAGCCCGGATGACTTCAATTCCATCCCGCGGGTCCCTGCCCAGGTGAAGGTCGACAATGAGCAGTCTGAGGTCATACGCATGGTTCTTAACAAGTTCTTCCAGACCTCGCTCTTTATATTCCGGAAATAGGTTTATAATCTGGATATCCGGGTTCCCCAGCAACTTATATACCTCCTGCCGGTCCCGTTCATCGTCCTCAAGGATACCGAACTTCCCCGAAAGCTCCGGCGTCACTGCTTGAGGCCTCACCCGCTTCGACCTCGAGGGCGGCCGGATAACCCCTCCCAGAGCCCGTCGAAACGCGTCTTCAGGCATCGACCCGCTCCGGACCTTTTTTATCGAATCCTCAATAATACTGATTTTTCTACAAGTCCCCTGATCCAGACACCCATGCAGGTCATGCAGGACACGGATTTGGCCTTCCACCTCCTCTATGCTCAAGTCGTTCAAGCGGTGAGAAATCAAGTGTTCAAGAGTCTCCCACACCCTTTGCGCATAAGTCCTTCCCACCTTCTTCCAGCCATCGGCAACATCCCCCTGGAGGCCGCGGGATCGTAAGCGTTCGATGAAGTCTGTGAATTTGTCTATGCGGCCTCCTGATAGAGACAAACGCAGGAAATTCACGCACCGAAGGACGTCTGGACCAAAGGATTCCCTCAGCTGCTTCTCCCAGAAATCCACCGGTTCCAGGATGAGAAAACCGATAACGGGAGAAGTATTCAAAAACACGCCTATATGGCGTTGGATAAAGTCAATGGCCTGGGCGGGAGGATAACAGCAGAGAAGAATGTGGGCCTGTTGCAGATCCTCGGTCCGCTCCACCCCTAACCTATCCCACTGGACGGAGAGAAGCTGTGCTTTGAAATCCTGGAAAGGCGTATCAATGCACAGCCTGGGGGGCATCGGCTATCTCCTGATTAAGACCTTTTGTCGCTCCCTGGATACCCAGAGGGGCATGGCAGGCTTGCCTTCCTGCTTCTCGTACACATTCCACAACGGGGAGGTCCTGAGAGGCCCTGAGGTTCAAGCCCCGCTCCGGCGGAGGTCTAAGAGAAGATGCCTTCAATCTGGCTGAGATTGATAAACTCATCGCACGAGTGAATAAGGTCCTGCGAGGTGAAACGGTCCGGACCGATGACCTTCACGACCTTGCCCATGCGGGAAAGGGTATCCACCAGGGGTGCAAAGTCCCCGTCCCCCGTCACCAACACCACCTCGTCCAAGTGGGGAGCCATGCTCAAAATCTCCAGGGCCATCTCTATGTCCATGCTGGCCTTGATGTTACCGTCGGGCATCCGCTTGAAGGGCTTGGCCACGACCCGGTAGCCCATGAATGCCAAGGCGCGCAGGAAGTCCATCTGGGCGGAGTTGTCGGGATCGTAACAGGTGAAGGCGACCATCTTCACCTGCGCCCCCTCGCGTCCCAAAAAATCCCGCAAGGCCTTGTAGTTGACCCTTGGAGCTCCAAAGGCCTGTTTGACACACATGTAGATGTTTTGCACATCTATGAACACGCCGACGCGCCGCATGAGCTCACCCTCTTAGGGTGGTAGGAGAAGGTTCCCTGCCGGATGGAGTATAGTATTCCCGTATCCCGCGGGCCAGGTCGAGGCACCGTTGTCGACGCGGGCAGATAAGGAGCTCCCATTCCACCCTAATTCCGCCCGGCGGGACCTGGCGGAGGCTCGAAAGGCATGCGACGACGGGCCTATCGGGTCGAGGGCACCTTCGAGCGAGACCTCGTCGTCCGGGATCGGGTCCGACTGACGGTCCGGAATCCTCAGGGAGCCGTCCGAGTCCGCCGGGGCGAGCCGGGTCGGGTCCACGTCGTGGGTCACGTCACCGTCCGAGCCCCTTCCCGGAAGCGGGCCGAGGCGTGGCTTCAACGGATGATGGCCGAACCCCCGATCACCCGGACCGATGGAGAAGTTCGCATCGAAGGGCCGACCTGGGCCCCCCGGTCCCGGTTCATCCGGTACGCTTCCGGGAGCGTTAACGTCAGCATCGGGGGCTCCGAAGTCGGTGACATCACCGTTGTCGGGGGACGTGCGTACATCCTCGGCCAATGGGGTCTGCGGGTCGACTATACGGTGGACGTGCCGCCGGGAACGAGTGTGGACATCACGACCGGCTCGGGGGACGTCGAGGTCCGAGACGTAGACGGTCCGGTTCGAGTCCAGACGGGTTCGGGGAACATCGAGGTCCGGACCGCGAGCGGTTCTATCCAGATCCGGGCGTCGTGAGCCATCCCGACCCGTCGAACAACGTGGCCGAATACTCAGCCTGCATCCATGCCCTGCGGTGGCTCATCGGGTCGGGCCTGACCCACGAGCCCGTCGAGGTCCGCTCCGACAGCTAGGTCCTGATCTATCAACTGCAGGGCCTCTACGGCGTGAACGCCCCAAGACTCATCCCCCTTCACCGGGAACTGCGGGACCTCGCCGCCTGCTTTCGGCAAATCGCCTTCCGTTGGATCCCGCGGGAGCAAAACGCCGAGGCCGACGCCCTGAGCCGCAAGGCATACGAGGAATGGATCACCCGGAATCCCGACGCCTTCGCGGAGCGCTACGGGCCATATCTGGCGACGGAAAGGCAGAGGGCCCTTATGGCGAGGCTGGGCATCCGGGCCTCGCCCTGGGTATCCGGGCGGGAGGCGTCCCGCCTGATCGGAGAGGCCCTGTCGGGCCGGGCCGACATGCGGGACATGGGTCCGGCGGACCTGAACGAACGGACGGGTTAGCGTTCCCACGGCCACGGGTTCACATGGTTCACGGGTTCACA
>Ga0079992_129443_pt1 | contig 11321 bp, 8 predicted proteins | sample FaiFalFF_MnMetaG_3_FD_69197 | JGI IMG/M metagenome (GOLD analysis project Ga0079992, IMG submission 69197) | Freshwater microbial communities from Yellowstone National Park, Wyoming, USA - Fairy Falls B (FF_Mn_B) MetaG (SPADES assembly) (version 2) | ecosystem: Environmental > Aquatic > Freshwater... | reverse complement strand
TTTTTTCAAGATAGCTTTGAGAAAAACAAAGCCTTACAACATATTCAGCAGCATTTCTGAAATTCTCTTGCAAAACCTTCTCATCCTTTTCTTTTTCAACTAATTCAAGAAGGTTGTTTATCATCACGGAATACCTTTCCTTGTTTGGATCCTCATCAGCCGATGTTCCCATCAAGATGAGCCTATCTGCTATATCTTTGTTTCTGATAAGAAGTCTCATAGAAATCATCCCACCCATTGATATCCCACCGATTGCTGAAAATTTTTTAATTCCAAGCTTTGAGATGAGTTTTTCAATATCAAAAACAAGATCCCATATATTGCATTTCAAATCAGGTTTATCTGAATCCCCGTGACATCTTACATCGGGAGCAAAGACTCGGTAACCTTCGCTTGCGAGGAAATCTATTTGATGATCAAATACTTTATTTGATAGACCAAGACAGTGAATAAGCATTATGTCTCCCTTTTTTCCATCTCCCTCTATCCTTACCGACAAAGAAAAATCTCCTATATTTATTTTCTCCTTTGCCATAGAAAAATTTTATGCATCACAAAATTATTTTTTAGATTTAAATCAAATTTATTGAATCTAAGGAGAGATAAAAACGAGGAAATAAAATTCTGATACTTCACCCTTTGCAAAACCAAAAACTATATCAGATGGCACAATAAAGAGAAATTTAGATTTTATTTTAAACTCTAATCCATAACTTATAAAATCCTGTTTTGAATCTTGGAGAAAACCAAAAGAAAAAAATGGTGAAATATTCACGAACTCTATGTGGTAAATATATTTTGGGCTATGATAAGATGAAAATAGGTTGAAAATAGGTCCGGTCTTTACAACTCCACCGATATTTCCTTCTCTTAATCTTACTCCTCTTATTAGTCCGACATCATATTTTAAGTTTTCGGGAAAGAAAGGGAATGCTCCGAACTTCCACAGCGAAGAAAAGTTATCAGCAGGATCAAAGTAAGAAGGAATGGATTTTGACCCAAAAAACATTCTAAATCTTCTATGGTGAGGAAAGGATATAAATCCATTCAAGTTTATGTATCCTAATAATAATGAAGAAATAGAAGGTGTAAAATAAGATAAAGAAAAAGTTGAATAAGGTGAAATTGGTAATTTATCTTTCTCAAAGAAAGATTGAGCTCCTAAAAAAATTCTTATATCAAATCCCTCTTGCTGAGAAAAAGTTTTATAGGTATTGTTCAAATATATTCCTGACTCAACCTGAAAGAATTTACCGTACCCCACTCTTTTATACTCTTCTCTTACGAAGTTCCAAAATGCCGTATCAAATGGAGGAATTGAATCTGCATAAGGCAAAATCTCTCCAAATTTTCCACCAAAAATCAACCAAAGCTTTGCTACACTCTTTTGGAAAAAATAGAGATCTCCTGAAACTTGCCTTTCTGGAATGAAGAAAAATTTGTTCTCCCCTCCCTCAAAAACCTGCCTTACGAAGATTCCGGAAAAAGGATAAAGTGAAATCCTCAAAAAAATGTATGGATAAAAAGCTCTTAGGAAAGAGAAGAGAGAAAAGCCAAAACCCCTGAGGATACCTTCTGACTTGAGAGCCTCCAAATTTGAGATTTTTGGTAAATTTGAGTTTGAAGTTTCAATAAATTTTATATTTTCTGCTTGCTCGTAAAAGTTGATATTAGAGCCAAAATTCAGACTCAAAAAAATCGGAGACCTATATATATCATCTGCTAAAAGAAAATAAAGTGTAAGATCAAAAAACCCAGCGCTATCAACAAAAATTCTCGGAGATAGCAACCTGAAAATATTCAGATTATCAAAAAATTTTACTTTTGAGCCTTCAAACTCTGTCACAACAAAAGAAATTCTTTCCCGCTGAAAATTAGCACTACCAAGTTCTACTATTTGATGTACCCCAAGATAAGTTTTTCCTTCTTGAACAAAAGTAGAATATATTTTCCCATTATAGATTTTACCCTCCAATATGCCTTCCGGATTTTCTGATACCTTGAAAAAATTCCCGTTATCATAAAGATATAGAAGAAATCTTCCCTCTCTGAAAGATGTGAATAATATTCTATCATCTTGTGTAAAGGAGGGGAATATATCTGGTTGAAGGTCTTGTGTTATAAAGCGCAAACTGTTATCTTCAAAATCAAAAACTGCTATGTCTAAAAAGCCATTTTTTCTAAGATACGAAAAAACTACCTTCTTACCATCAGGAGAAATGTCAGGAGTGAAAAATTCTTCAAGTTCTCCTGATCTGAGAGGGCAAAACAAATTATCAAATTGAAATTTTTGATTTACGAAAGCAAAATTCAAGATGCAGAGTTCATCGTAAAATAAATTTTTTCTTATGAACAAAACAAAGCCTGTTCCGTCTTCCCTTGAAAATATATCTGGGTACCAAGCTCTCTTTTGAGGTAATTTGAAAACCTCATAATAAGGAGTCATTATAAAAACCTCAAATAAATTATCTTTTTCGTTCTTTGAGTCAAAAACTAAAAATCTTCCGTCACCGTTCAAATATCTTCCTCCATTTCTCTGAAAAATATTTCCTGCTTTTGATGAAAAAATCCACTCATCCTCTTTCATAGTAAATAACTCTTCTCCCCACAAATGAATTCCCCATGCCTGAAAATCAAAAATTTTGTCAGGATATAAATTCATTCCTTCATAGTTTTTACTGATGGCTTCTCTGACCACTTCTAATCTGCTTTTTTCCCAACTTTTGAAACTTTTATAATACTTACTTTTTGATTCAAAAAAAATTTTTCCGTTTATGAAAAGTTCAAAGACCTTTCTTTTTCCGTAAAAAAGATCAATATATTTTATGAGTTTAGAATCATCGGAGTATAAAACAGAGAATGGATAGTTAAGAAAAACGCTATCATCAATTTCACCGAATTCCGCAAAAGATAAAATCAAGTTTGGATTGGCAAAAAAATCTGGTTTCACGATATAAAAGTTTTCTGCACCAAATAAGGCTGCAAGCAAAACCTGTCTTACTTTGTGAGATATTGAAATTCCGGAGAGCTTCTCATCAATTCTTGTCCCACCCCAATTTACAAATATAAGTTTAGAGTGTGTAAAGAACCTTTCAAAATAAAAGGAGTCTGAGTCAAAACCCAAGTAAATTGAAAAGTCTCTTGCCTCTGTGCCTACTATGTCTTTTACAAACCTATTTTGCTCATAAATTTCAGAAGCAAATATCTGAGCCAAAGGAGATAATTCTTGTGGGAAATATATTCTTATGTTGTATTTTTCAATCTCTATCCTCAAAGTATCCTGAGCTACATCGGGAACAAAAAAAGATTTAAGAAGCAAAAAAAGTATTAATATGTTATGTTGCAGCAGCATCTGAACTCAATATAAATTACGAAAGTTAAGTTTCGTTTTAAATTTTTTGATAATTCAAATTTAGGTAATTTAGTTTAGGTGACTTAAAGTAGGAAATTATCTAATTAGCTTGAATATTGATTAAGAAAAATTTTGTCTCAACTCTGCTGAGATGAATCTTTCTTTTGTTGAATATCAAGAAATTTGAATAATTCTATTGGAAGGGGTAAGACTAATGTAGCAGTTTTTTCTGTGGCAAGTTCTGAAACAGTTTGTAGGAATCTCAGTTGTATTGTTATTGGATTTTGAGCAAGCATGTCAGCAGCTTCTTTCAGTCTCTGGGCGGCTTGAAACTCTGCCTCGGCTAAGGTTATTTTCGCTCTTCTTTCTCTTTCAGCTTCTGCTTGGCGAGCCATAGCTCTTTGCATCTCTTGTGGCAAATCAATATGTTTAACTTCAACTGCTGAAATCTTTATACCCCACGACTCTGTCATTCTATCTAATATACTTTGTATTTTCAGGTTTATTTTTTCTCTATGAGCGAGTATATCATCAAGTTCAGCTTCACCGCATACTGACCTTAAAGTTGTTTGTGCAAGCTGGCTTGTAGCATAAATGAAATTTTCCACAGCTACTATTGCTTTTGCTGGATCAACCACTCTAAAATATACAACAGCATTTATTTTCACAGATACATTATCTTTTGTTATAACATCCTGCGCTGGTATATCCATAGTTATTATTCTGAGTGAAACTTTTACCATTCTATCTATTATAGGAATTATGAGTACAAGTCCTGGACCTTTTACCCCTGCAAGTCTTCCAAGTCTGAATATTACACCTCTCTCGTACTCTTGCAGTATTTTTATTGCTGAGGATAGGACAAAAATCCCGATAATTATGATCGGGAGCCAAAGAGATAGATTTTGCACTTATAAGATTTTGTAGGCCGTGCGGGATTCGAACCCGCGACCCCTGGCTTAAAAGGCCAGTGCTCTTCCGCCTGAGCTAACGGCCTAAACTCAATTTATCTTATTCCGCAAAAACTGCGAAACTAAAAAAACAGAAAAAATCGGGATAAAATAATTTAAGTAAAAATGAAAAAACATATTCTTATATTATTGCAAATTTTAGTTTCCTTTCTATTAATTCAAAGCTGCAAAAATAAAACTATAGAGTTCGCAGAAAAATTTGAAGATGTTTCATCAGAGTTTAACTCTTTTTTTGAGAAAACAGATTTTACAAATATTAACTTTAACCAAACCCTTACAATATGCTCCCTTCCACTATCACAAAAAGATGTTTCATACTTTCTTGACCCAATATCTCAACCTGAAAAATTACCCATGGCAATTATTGTATCGGAAGAGCTAAAGACTCCTATATTTGTTTCGCTTTTATTTGCAAATATGTTAGACACATCCTGTGAAAAAACAAAATGCTCATTCGGAACAAATCAGATAAGCTACAATACAGAAAAAGAAGAAAAAAACATTCAAGAAGGATATAAAAAAGAAATAGTAAAGATAAACACAGATAGGGGTAATATAACAATAACAAAATATATAAATCCCCTTACAACAGAGATAGTTGCAAATATTTCAGTAGAGCTTGAAAATAAAGTAGAGAACATAAAGTTTGCTTCAAAAATAACACAAATTGGAGAAACAGTAGAAACACACGAAGTTGAAAACATAGTTTTTCAAAACGGAACAAAATGCAGGTCCAAAACAAAAATATACGGTGGGCAGAGAGAAATAAGCATAAGTTTAGTTTCACCCGAAGGAAAACAGAACTTTTACGGCTACATCAAAAAAGTAAAAGGTTGCCAGCAAAAACCAGTTATGAATTTGAGTTCAAGATTTGGATTGATTGATATAGGTTCAGAGTGCGACTTTATATTCCCAACCTCAAATATAGAGTTCTTTTCTTTGCTTATAAAAAACAGAGCAGAAAACTTCTATGATTTTTACATATCTTTACTTGAGAAGTTATCACAGAAATTTGAAATCCTAACCGAAGAATTGAACCTTATAAAATTTGCAAAATTGGTAAATGACCTATCACAATCCTTTTCTATAATAAAAATGATGTATGACCAGAATTTTCAGGAAAGTATATCATTAAAGATACAAGAGGCAGAAAAGCTTTTAGGGGGAATAAAAATTGCGATACCAAACAGGTTAAAACTTAAATTTTCAGAAGATTTTTCAATTGAGATTACCAAACCAGTAAATGAACCATCGCTTTTATTTCTGGAATTATATATTCAAATCTTGAAGGTTATTTTTCTTTACATAAGGTCTCTGGATTTGAATCTACCTGAAAACCTCAAAAATCAAATAATTAACGAGATTCAGCAGAAAATATCTCTCAAAATGAGTGATAAGATGGAAATACTAGCAAAATCATTAGAAGGGAGCAAAAGTTTCTTGATGACATCAGATGATTATAGAAGAGAAATCGCTTTCTTAGGAATCAAAAGACTTGTGGAAATCTTTCTGGAATTTCTGTCAAAAATTCAAAATTACAGCTTTGGAGTATTCGCAAAAGATGCATCCGGTATATACATTCAAACTCAAAAAGGAAAATTTTATTTCTCGCCTATTCCAAAATATCCAGATGTTATAACTCAGATACTTCAAGGGGGTGTAAATTATAACGAAAACTGGCAAATTCAGCTTTTTATGCGGTTTCTGGAGGATTTTATTCGGAAATTTTATATATCAGGTGAAGGAGAAAGCGAAACACTTGAATTTATAATTTACATCCTAAATAAAATAAATACGAATTATCGTTTAATTGCATATGTGGATTTTCCAAAAATTTTCTTTTCAAATTTGAGAGAGATTTTTCCTGCATGGACAAAAGATGGAAAATTAGCAATTGAATGGGATTGCGCATTTCCTGAAAGGATAACATGTAATGCAGAAGTTTTTGACAGGGAACATTTTTCGTCTCCACTAATCTTTTCGGAACCTATAACAGAAAATATAACGGTTTGGGATTACAAGTTTCCACAAGATTCAATAAGAACCCGGTTCCCATACATAATATACAAAGAACCTTCTTTTTTTGGAGCAATAAGAATAAATCTAATAGAACTTGGAAATAATAACCTTATATCAAAAGTATGCGGAGTTTATATAGACCCCATTTTACGATCAAACTACCTACCACAGGGTAAAGAAGGAATTTGCATTTTAAATCTGTGGATTGCTTATTTGACAAGAGAAAATTAAGATGTATTTTTTTAACAGTCCATTGTTAAAAATTTGTTATTTCATTAAAATAAAATTATTTATAGAAAGATTTTAGTATGCATAGGTGTTTGAAGATTGCTATCAAACCTTCCCGTGAGATAAGATGGCTTTGCTTCAACGCTGGAAAACTTTTCAACTGCGCCAACTACCTCATCAAAACCGGTTCTGCCAAACCTAATATCTACGACCTTTACAACAAACTTTCATCTAACTTCTTCAAACTCAATCTACATTCTCAAACTACAATCAAAGTATTCTCTCATGTCGTCAGAGGTTGGTTAAACTTTTTTGATTACATCAAAAACCCTCATAAATATCCTCATCCTGTTAAACCTCCTAAATTCAAAAGCAAAAAGAATTGTTTCCATATTGTCTCATTCCCAAGAAAAGATGTAAAAATTGATGGTTCAACCATTACTCTTTGCTATCCTAAAAATCACAGAACAGGAAAAGGTAGAAGAAAGAAAAGCGATTTGAATTTCATAAGTATAAACACAAATCTTGATCTATCTCAATTAGATATATCAGAGGTCAATATAGTTCCAAAATATGGAAAGTTCTTTGAATTACAAATCATTTACAAGAAAAAGAAGAAAGAAGAAAAGAAAAAAGAGGAAGGAAAAGAAAAGAAGGGAATAAATATAAATGCTCCTATAACAAATCGTAGTAATGACGCTGGCAATATCAGCGATAAAAGAGATTTGGTATGCAGGAAAAAAATAAGGAAGATGGCGTTGGATCCGGGAGTTTCAAATTTCTTTTCTGTTGTTATTGAGGGAGTGAAAAAAGGTTTTCTGATAGATGGAAAGATATGGAAATCATTAACAACTTTCAGGTTGAAAACAATTTCAGAGCTAAAAAGCAGACTTGACAGCATTTTAAACAAAGCAAAAAAGATTGCACAAGAAAGCCTGATTTTATTTCCTGCTCCATATTTTCTTGTCCATAGACTTGAAGAGAAGATATGTAGGTTATGGTATAAGATAGCAAAGGTGAATGAGGATTTTGCGCACAAGGTAGCAAAGTATATTTTGGCATTAGCTTTAAAGTATAATGTAAAAGAAATTGTAATAGGAGACGGATTCAGGAACAAGAATAAGCCATCGGGGATGAAAGATATAGCAAATCAGCTTTGGCATCTTGCCCCACATGGCAAAGTAGTAGAATATCTCAAATATTTGTGTTCCGAACACAAGATAAAGGTAAAAGTAAAAGATGAGAGATATAGTTCTGGTGTGGACAGCACAGGAAGTGCTGTTCCAAAAACAGAGACAAGGAAGGGTATGAGAAAAAAGATAAAAGAATACACACCAGAACGGAGGATAAGCAGAGGTTTATATAAGTCGTCTTGTGGCATAGTGAATGCAGATATAAACGCAGCAAGGAACATAGGAGGTATAAGAGGGGAAGAGGGTTTGAGAGAAGTAGAGAGGATATATCTTTATCAGAAGAGGAAAAGCAATAAGAGAATAGTAGAAAGAGAAGGAAAAGAAAAAGAAAGAAAAAGTAAAAGAAAAGGTAGCCCGGTAGAACGGGTAGAAGCTGTGGCAGTGGCTAAGGGGAGTAAGGTTCGCCTGGGTTTTGAACCAGAGCGAATAAACCTCTCCTGAACCCATTGTTTTTTTAACAATGGGCTGTTAAATGGTAAAAATTAGAAAAATAAGTTTAGATAGGCAAAGCAAAAGATTGATAAAACTGAATCTGGCTATATTAGCAATATCTTTACTTATATTTGCATCGGTTAGAATAACGGCAAAAAAGAAATTTGAGCCACAAATAAATTCTTTAAAAAAATCAATAGAGGAGGAATCAAAAAAAGTTGAGGGAGACATGAAAACACTAAAAGAGAATTTGCACAAACTCAGACAAAATTACTCATCATGGGAAATAAGCAAAAATAAAACAGCCGATATTTACTCCCTGCTTTTGCGAACATCAAAAGTTTCATCAAAAAACATAAGCTTAGAAGAACTTGAAATTGTACCGGAAGATACAAAGGTAAATTTCCTTATGAAAGGTCAAGCAAAAGAGATTCAAAATGTGAATAATTTCTCAAAAAGACTCTCAAAAAAAAGAGGTGAATTCTTGGTGAGAACAGAAATAGTAAATATGAAAAATTCAGAAGATGAAAAAATCTCCTTTATATTAAAAGGTCAAGCTTGGTCAACAAAAAATGAAAAACAAGAAAACAAAAAGAAAATAACGAATAGGGGAGAAAGAATAGAGGAAGAAATAAAAGAGAAGGAAACTATGGAAAATAAAGAAGGCTCATGCCTTTAAGTGATCGGAAATAAGCAAGGCAAACCATCTACCTCTCTCATTCAGTAATAGACTTAAAAAGTCCAAATACCCTTGCAAATACTCCTTACTCACTCCTCTGTGCTTCCTTAAATATGTCCTCAAAAACCCGTTCCTGTTCTCACATCCATTCACATGTGCCTCTCCCCTTGACCATTCACCTCTACTATGATTCACCACCCTGTGTTCCTTTATCTCCTCTATCTTCTCCGCTATCCCTTCATAAATCGTGTATTCGTCTGTATTTAAAATAACCTCTCCTCCCAAAAGCTCCCTCAACTTTGCTTTCACTCCCTTCAGATCTTTCATCACGCAGAATCTAACTTTTGGCTTGACCCCCTTTTTACAATAGTCAAAACAGGAGGTTTATCCTTCTCCCACGTTCCTCTCCCTCTCTTTCTCAATCCTCTCCTTCTGCCTATCCCGTTTTCCTTCTTCTTACCTTTCTCTCCCGCATGAACATACACCTCATCTACCTCTATCACTCCCTCCAAAGTAATCTTCTTGCTATGCTCAGAAGCTAATCTATGAACCTTATGAATAAAACTCAGGACTGAATCGTAGTCTCTGCCTAGTTCCTCTGATATTTGAAGAGCGGACTTTGTTTCCATCTCCTTTATAATGTAGAACATCTCCTCAATAAAGAAGCGACGGTTTTCAAAGATAGTTCCAGTAAGGTCGTTAAAATATTTTCCACATTCAAGGCACTTATATTTTCTTGCACCTTTTGTGGTATATCCGTTATGATGGATATTTTGAGAGAGACAATATAAGCACCTAACCCCGCCCTTTTCATCCCAGCGCTTTTTTCTGAGGAATTTAAAGCAGTCCTCTCTATTAGGGAGAAAGACTTCTTTAACCGCATCTTTATCCATGTTTATTTCGCCTCCTTTAAAATTTTTGCAATTTATAAATTTAATTTTAAAGAATAAAATTTCTTAATATTGAAAAATTCCGATAACTTAAAGGGTAGAGCCTATAAAAAATAAGATTTCGGTTTCAAATTCAGAAATTAGAGAAGGAAAAAATCAAAATGAGAAATGAAAATTAATCTTTTTTGCCTTTATATATCACTTGTTTTTATACATTACACAGAAAATTGTTGTCGCCAAAAAAATCACTCCGCCTACTAATAAATTTTTCCCAAGATATGTCTTGAAAAAATTAAGAATATCGCTCAGAGAGATTTTTCTTAAAACGAAATCTTTGAATTTTCCATCAAAAAAAATCCTTTCATAAGTGAATGCAACAACTACCAAAAAAATTATTCCAACCAGTAATAATACACTAATTTTTTTCTTCGGACTATCTAATTTTTTCCCTAAAAGATATCCTAAAACGAAAGTGCCAGCATAAAAAGCTGAAATAAAAGGTAAAATATATCTACCACCTATTTCTTCCGCATTTAAAAAGAACATGAAAGCCCAGTCAGGATTTATATAAAAAGCCCAAGATGATACTACTATAAAAACAAAAGGAGGAAGTATCCTCCTCCACGATTTTTTTTCAGACAGAAAAATTCCTAAACCAAAAAGAATTATTGGGTCATATATTACTGTGATTTTTCACCTCCTTTCTTTCAGAGAAACTTTAGTATCGTTGGCTTTTATTCACTCTTTTCCAAAATTTTCTCCATTTTCAAAATTCAGCTTTTTTCAATTTGATAAATCTTATCTGCAATTCATAATAATGTTATAAATGAGATGGAACAGAAAACTTCTCCTCTCAATTTTTATCTTCGCCTCAATCTTATGCAACCGCCAGCAAGAAAAAGAAGAAAATAAAAAAATCAAAATATGGGGAACAGCTATTTCCGGATTTCAAGCTGATATGGGACCAGGGGTTCCACCGGATACCAAATCAGATTGGTGGGTGTGGATGCACGATGAAGAAAATCAAATTTCAAAAAGAGTTGGAGAAGACAAACCAGAAGATGGGCCAGCTTTCTGGAAAAATTACAGGGAAGACCTTGAAATTGCAAAGCAAATCGGGACAAACTTTTTCAGATATAGTATAGAGTGGTCTCGTGTTTTCCCGGAATCTACAACAGATATTCCGGCTGATGTTGAATTCACAGAAGATGGATTTCCAAAAAAAATAAAAATTTCTCCTTCATCTGTTTCTGAACTTGAAAAAAGAGCAAACCAAGAGAACATCAAAAAATACAGAGAAATTCTTGAATATGCAAAAAAAATCGGACTCAAAATTTTCCTGACTTTAAATCACTTTACTTTACCTATATGGATACACGATCCCATTTCGTGCAGAGATTGGTTCAAATCAGGAAAATCCGGACCTATATGTTTCGGGAAGCCCGCAGGTTGGCTATCAAAAGAAACAATAATAGAGTTTGCAAAATATTCAGCTTTTTTAGCCTATAAATTCGGCGATATTGTTGATCTCTGGGGACCTATGAATGAGCCAATAGT
>Ga0079992_131067_pt1 | contig 11337 bp, 13 predicted proteins | sample FaiFalFF_MnMetaG_3_FD_69197 | JGI IMG/M metagenome (GOLD analysis project Ga0079992, IMG submission 69197) | Freshwater microbial communities from Yellowstone National Park, Wyoming, USA - Fairy Falls B (FF_Mn_B) MetaG (SPADES assembly) (version 2) | ecosystem: Environmental > Aquatic >... | reverse complement strand
CTGAGAGTGAGCATAGGGACTTAATGGGTATTGGATTGACGTGTGCTAGGCTATTCAATGAGCTTAACTATGAGAAGAGGCAGGCATTCTTCAATGGAGAGCTAACACCTGAGAAATACTATGAGATTAACAAGAGATACTACTACAGGTATAATGATTCTAGGCTTTAATGCTCAAGCAGTTATACAGAAAAATGATGAGGCTTGGAGCACTTTCTTCAAGCAACTGGATCTGAAGAAACAAGGTAGATTACCACCACATATCAGGAAGGTCTCTCCACCAGGATATTGGAAGGATAGGGAGACTGGTGAGAAAGAGATACATATACTCGAACTCGATAGAAGTGATAAATACTACTTGGAGCCTGTTGATGAGAATGGGGGTTATCTTGTATTGGTGGATTTTGGTTTGAAGATTAGATATGCTGGTAGGATCAGGTGGGAGGGTAAGCAGGGTAGGCTTAAGATCATATACGTTAATGGTAGGTGGTTCACATTAGTACCAATAGAGGTTGGTGTGAAGCCACCTAAATCCAATAAGAGAGGCTATGTAAAGCCTAACTACAAGGATAAAAAGGGTAGGATCGTTAATCCTAGATCTATTAAGCAGAGGGATCCCATAGGGGATAGGGAGGCTTTCATGGATATGGGGCTTAACAACTTGTTTGCTGTTACAATTTCGGACAGATCAGCAATGCTTATCAAAGGCGGAACGATCAAATCCGAATACTATTGGTGGAAGAGGGAGATAGCTGCTTATCAATCTGTAAGAGACATGCTGAGGAGGCTTGGCATATCAACATGGATATACTATCACAAGAAATACCTAGATGCTATGTATAAAAGAGATGAGAGGCTCAGACATCTCTATATAACAGCAATTAGATTCCTGGCTGATGATCTGTATAGAAGAGGTGTTAGAAAGCTATACATAGGATATCCAATAATGCTCTCACAGAACAATGGAAACGAGTATAACACTAACATATGGTGGTTCAGAAAGATAGTTCTTTGGATTGGGATATATTCATGGAATATGGCATAGAGGTTGAGATAGTTCCTGAGGACTACACAAGCAAGGAGTGCTCAATATGTGGAAACAAACATAAGAATGGGAGGATATATAGAGGACTATATATATGCAGTAAGACTGGGAAGAAGATCAATTCAGATATTAATGCAGCACTAAACATAGCGAGAAGACTAGGATACAGGGTAAGAGTATCGAGGAAGATTGAGAGCTACCATGTAACACATAACGGTGTAAAGCCAATAAACCCCCACCAGAGGGCTAACACCCGAGACCCCAGCAATAGAAACCCCGCCCATTAGAGCGGGGAGGGGTCATATCTTGTTCTTACTAGAATCCATGAAATTTTCATATCCATAGTCTTTTCACAATAGGTACTTTATCAAATTCACCGTCCTCACTAACTATTATATTTATACCGTTGTTAATCATTGCTCCTAGGTGAAGAGAGTCTGATGGTTTGAGGTTATAGTCTAACAAGAATTTTATTGCTTGTCTATATTCTTCCTCACCTAGATTTATTATATTTATGTATGGAAGAGTATTTGATTCTATAAATTCTATTGTTATTCTTTGTGGGATACCATTCTTTTTAGAGATATAGATTAGTTCGTCGAGTACAAGCACATCTGTATAGGATTTATATCTAGTCAAAATATCTATGTAGAAGTTCTCGTACAGGATTCTGGTTTTAGGATCTGTCACCGTGTTGAGGTATATGAGGAGCGGAGCATCTATGAAGACCTTCACTCCTCAAACTCCTCCTCAAGATAGATCTTTGCTAACTCACCAGGTCTAGGCTCTTTCCTTGTTGAGATATCTTTAAGTTTCTCAACATGTCTCCTTAGGGAGTCTCTAAGTTCTTCTACATTTATACCCTTCTTAGCAGGCTTGATCACGATACCATCTCTAATCTCAACAATAACCTCATCACCCTCATCAACTGGAAGCTTTGTCTTTCATGGTGGGGAGAGGTCGGTTGTTAAGCAAAAGATTTATAGGCTTTTTGGTGTATTTTTGTTGGTGTTGGGTGTGGGCGAGCTTAGCAGGTGATGAGCCCACGCCTCCCCAGGCTGACGGCGAGGTCTGAAAAAGTGATGTCGCACTCGTGAGGGGCTCCCAAGAGATGAGGGAAAGCCCTAGAGGGTGCAGGAAGCCGTCAGCCTCATCAATACCAAAAATCTCACGAACAGCTTTTGGCAAAATTATGTAGCCTTTTCTCTCCACTCTTAATTTAAGGGTCAAGCTTAACCCACCTATAGTAAAACTTAGCTAAGCCCATATTAAGCATTTTCTCTTAAAAGGCACTATTACAACTGAAAGCCCCGCTCTTTAGGGTAGGGATGGTTTTACTAGCTTTCCCCGAATAGATGGGAGGAACCTATGATCCGCCTGAAAGGGATGACGATCAAGATGAAGGCCTGAAGGCGGGAGAGGAGGTCAGCTAGGATCTACAGAGTCGAGTCCCTGCCAACTAGACTTATGACTCTTTCGATAACCTCTATAGCTTTTTAGCCACCTCAACACCTGCCCATAGAGACTAAGAAATGCCACGCCAAGCCAGCTGCAGAGGTAACTTCTGAAGGGGATGATGTGATCCAGGGTTTCAACATGCCTATTAATAGGGATCTAATATATGGTAGGATCTCAGCTGTCCCGAAAATTGGTAATTGCATCTATTAGTTTGTGAACACTCATCTACGATAGATAAGAGCTAGTAATATGATTTATACTTCCTAGCTCGACAGCGTAAACTTAAGCCTGCAAGCCTACCATATACAGAAAGGTTTAAATTAATCGTAGACATTAGTACTTAAGGGTTGAGTATGCGTTGAGCGAGGTTTTAAGCATACGGATCCCGAGGGCTTTGAAGAAGGAGATTGAGGAGTTGAAGAAGGTTGTAGACTGGAGAAAGGAGATTATAAGTTTTCTTGAGCAGAGGGTAAAATACTATCGGAAGCTGGTGGTGCTCAAGCAGGTTAGCGAGATTTTAGAGCGCCATCCAACACTCCCTAAGGGAGCCGCAGTTCATGTGGTGAGGGAGGATCGTGATAGTCATTGATGCTTCGAGTTTAGCTAAGTACGTGCTCAGGGAGGAGGGGTGGGTTAATATCGAGAACCACCTATTAAGCGATGATGTGTTCACGCTAGACCTCGCTTTAAAGGAGGTCTTGAATGCTGTGTGGAAGCACACGATTATCCATCACACCTTCACTAAAGAAGTAGCACTCGAAAAGTATATGATCCTAGTGAGGCTTGTGGAGGAGGGGGTAGTTGTAGTTGAGAGCGAGAAGGCTTATCTTGAAGATGCGTTCAGCACAGCCTTGCAGACGGGGATAACAATTTATGACTCGCTATACATAGCTCAAGCGATGAAGCGAAAAGCCAGGCTCCTAACGAGCGACGATCGCCAGGTGAGAGTCGCGCAAAGACTTGGGCTAGAGGTGATCAGCGACTGACCCTCTCCCCACCTTAAAAGATGAGCACCAGAGAAACATATAGATACCAGGTAATGGGTATTAACATCAAATGTGAAGCATCTTAAGGAGGGCTGAAAGCTATAGCTTATTGAGCCGGAGAGAATCAATAGGCTCGGTAAATCTAGTTAAATTTATATAATTTATTTTATAGCATTAATAGTTGTGAGGGTTAAGTTGAAAGGGGAGTTGGGGTTCCTCCTCTTAATGGATCTTGATGGGACTATGTGGGATCATAAGAATGTATCGGAATTGATCCCCCCTTTTAAAAGGGTTTCGGAGACAAGGGTAATCGATTCTAGAGGTGTGCCTGTGAATCTACATATCGACTCTCTAAAGATAGTCCTCTGGGCCAGGGAGAGAGGGGCCGTCATCTCTAGCCTCAGCTGGAACGAGCCAGAGAAGGCTCTAGGGGTTCTCGATGCCTTCGGCATAAGAGATCTATTTCACTACCATATGATCGAGAACCATCCTAACAAGGATCAGATGATCCTTAAGCTCATAAGCATACTCAGAGAAAAAGACCTTAACATACCCCTCTGCAGGATCATATATATAGATGATAGAACAATACATCTAGATTCAATCTATAGAAACATAGGGAGAATCGTCTTTCTACAGGCCTGGAAAGATTTTAGAAACTACGAAGAGGCTATTAGAAAGATAGAGACTAGTATCATGGGCTGTCACATGCAATAGCTTGGAATGTGAAATAAACCTTGATATCCAAAGACGCTAAAAATTAAACAACCTCTCCAAGGATCCTCAATAGCTAAAAATAGCTAAGCCCTTTACCGAGAAGGATCATGTTGAAGACCTCGAATATTTAACAAGGATATATTGGGCAGAGATAGTTGATTCTAGTGAACTCATAAGCAGGCTAGCAAAGAAATAGATCGGTAAAGGAAAAATCTGACTCATAATTTTAGACTAAGGTCCATAAGCTAAGCGAGATACTTGTCATTAGCTTATATTAGAAATGCTTGTTATATAGGCGTCAACAGGTCTATAGGTACTATGATTCTGTAGCCTTTAAAGAAGGCATCAGCGGCTGTATGTCTTACACAGATATTTGTGTGGAGACCTGTTAGGATTACTGTATATACTCCAAGAGCTCTGAGAAGCATGTCTAAACCAGTTTCGTGGAATGCGCTATAGGCTCTCTTCTCCAGCACATAATCGCCTTCCTTAGGCATGAGTTCATCAACTAGCTCAGATCCCTCAGTTCCTTTCATTGAGTGTTCACCCCATATCTTTATCTTATCTCTGGATCGCTGGGTAGATGCACGTCTCCCACATAGATCACGGGTATGCCGCTCTCTCTAGCTCTTTCAATTAGCTCTGTTAGCTTTGGAACAAGTTTTCTTGCCCTTTCGTTCCCTAGCTTCCCATATACAAAGTCTCTATTCATACTATCTATAACTATGAGGGCAGGCTTCAAATTATTACCGAACATATGTTCGCTAAGGTGTATATAAACCTTAAACAAGGTAGATGATCATATATACATCTGACCCCCAGCCCTGAAGGGCGGGGCTTTCAGTTGTAAATAAATCTAACCACTGTAGATACTTAGATCCATAGTATAGCGGGATTATTCTTCCACGAGGATTATGCCTTAACTTTTATATACCTTGGTATCTACACAATAGCCTATACAGGGTTATGGAGTGTGATAATAGCCTACGAATCCCTCTGCCCGGCTTGCAGAGGTGATATAGACTCATATAGGCTCTCACTGGGCCTCCCATGTAGGGGGTGTCTTGCGAGAGTTCCCGAGGGGTTGGAATCTATAGAAGATCCCTTCAGAAGGGCTGCCATCCTCGTGGAGCTTTTGAGGAGAGGCTCTGGAGATTATAGCTATATAGCATCTCAGGAGGAGGAGTTCAGCGATTTCCACGAGTTCTTCAGAGGCTTGGTTGGGTACCCCATGTGGTCTATTCAGAGGGCCTGGGCTAGAAGGCTACTCTCTAGATCTAGCTTGGTGCTCACAGCACCCACTGGAAGTGGTAAGTCAACGCTTGTCCAAGTGTATTCCCTCTACATGGCTTCAAAGGGATATAGGGTTTATGTGGTTGTCCCTACTAGGGAGCTTCTGAGGCAGAGTCTCGAGAGGGTCTCTGGCATGGTGTCAAAGGCCGGGCTGAATATAGAGGTTATAGCGTATGATGCATCTTCAGGCGCTAAGGCTAGGGAGGATGCGATCAAAGCCATAGCCTCTAACTCCTACGACATTCTCCTAACAACCTCGGCCCTGATTTCTAGGAGAAGGGATATCTTTGCCGGGCTCAGGTTTGATGTGATAGTAGCTGATGATCTCGATTCCCTCGTTAAAAGCTCTAAAAACCTCGAGAAGATCCTCGAGATGCTAGGTGTAGATCGGGGGGAGGTGGAGCTCGCAGCAAGGATCGCAGCCAAGAAATACGAGCTTGCAGGTGCCAGGGCTATGGGGAGTGCTGAAAGGGTGGGCTTGCTCAGGGAGGAGCTGGAGGTTCTAAGAGCCGAGCTTGCGACATCGCTTTCGAGGAAGAAGATTGGGCAGCTTGTAGTGTCAACAGCTACTGGTAAGAGCTGGGGATTGAAGTCAAAGATCCTCAGGGAGATCCTCGGCTTCGAGGTGGGAGGTATATTGGAATATATAAGGAATATAGTTGACGCCTACACCCTAAATATAGCAGATCTAGCTGGGATTCTGAGGAAGATAGGCGGGGGCACGATAGTATTTATATCGAGGGGCTATAATGGAGATATCAACGATCTTGTGGAGAGGTTTAAAGAAGAGGGGCTGAGGATAGGTGTATATAGATCTGGTGGGAGGGATATTAAAAGGTTCCTCTCAGGAGAGCTCGACTATATAGTCGGAAAGGCCAGCTTCTACGGAGCCCTTGTGAGGGGATTAGACGAACCCCTTAGAATTAGAAACGCCGTCTTCATAGGGGTTCCAAAGCATATAATTCCTCTCAGAAGTTATCTAGCAGATCTAAGGAACCTAGCCCTCCTCTATAGACAAACAGGCTCCGAGGATATATATAGGGAGATATATTGTGTTCTCAGAAGGCTCACACCCTCTGCGCTAGCTGTTATCAGGAAAATCCTAAGTGGGAGAGGGGAACCCTCTCAGGGATTCTCAGAGATTGTTGAAAAGGCAAAGGCCTGGATCGAGGATGCCGTTGATCACGCTAAAGGGATCTGTAGAGACGGTATTTTGATCGGTGGATCTCTAGTTATATGTAGAGGAGAGGGCATGCCCGAGGCTGTGATACCAGATCCAATGACATATATACAGGCTAGTGGGAGAACCTCGAGGATCTATGGAGGAGGTATGACGCTAGGGCTATCCATAGTAGTTGCTGAGGGTGAAGAGCTCCTATCACTTCTCTCCGAGAGGCTTAGAAGATATATACCCAATATCTCGTTTAAAAAGCTAGAGGATCTAGACCTTGAGGAGGTTAAGAGGGAGCAGGATAGATCTAGAAGGGCTTCCGCATCATCTATGCAGCCTATAAATGTGAGGAACGTGCTCATGATTGTCGAGTCCCCAACGAAGGCGAGAACCATTGCGGGGCTTTTTGGCTCAAGATCTAGGAGGCTTGTCGGACCCTATAGTCTATATGAGTTCTCCCTCAAAAACGGAGAGGATCTATATATTGTTAGTGTCATAGCCGCCATGGGGCATGTATTCGATCTATCAACCTCGGGAGGACTCTACGGCGTTCTATATGAAGGCGGATCCCTAGTCCCTAGATACGGCTTTATAAGGAGGTGCCAGCAGTATGGCCACCAATATACAGATCCCTTTGATAGATGCCCTAGATGTGGTGGCTCTAGGATTAGAAGCTCAGAGGATCTCATAATGATTCTCAGGAGGATCGCGCCTGAATATGATGAAATATTGGTAGCAACGGACCCAGATCAGGAGGGGGAGAAGATAGCATGGGATCTATATCTAGCCCTCAAACCATATTCGAGGAAGATCCTAAGGGTTGAGTTCCACGAGATAACTAGGAGAGCTGTGGCTGAGGCTATATCCTCGCCTAGATCTATATCTAGGAGCCTGGTCGAAGCACAGATTGTGAGAAGACTTGACGATAGATTCACAGGCTTCTCGATCAGCCAGGAGCTTCAGGAGAGGTTCTCCATGAGATGGCTTGGGGCTGGGAGGGTTGAAACGCCCGCGCTCAGCTGGGTTGTGGAGAGGTATACCCAGTATAGATCCTCTATGGGGTATAGGTTAGTTATAAGGGTTGTGGGTAGAAAGATAAATCTTTTCTTCAGAAGCAGGGGTGAGGCTGAAGCTATTTCTAAGAGGATCAGCGAGCACGGGATTCTCATCAAGAGCATAGCCAGGGAGAAGAGAATAATCAAGCCACCCCCACCATATGTTACCGACACGCTGCTGTATGAGGCATCTTCAAAGCTGGGGATCTCCGCCTCTACGGCTATGAGGGTTGCACAAGATCTCTTTGAAACGGGTTTGATAACATATCATAGAACCGATTCCGCTAGAGTGTCTCAGAGAGGTGTTGAGGTTGCTAGAGAATATCTCTCGAGCAAGGGGCTCTCGGAATATCTATACCCCAGGAGCTGGGGTGAGGGGGGCGCGCACGAGGCTATAAGGCCCACACAGCCACTAGATCTCGAGGGGCTTGAGAAGGCCTATCTTGAGGGCAGGGTTTTCTGGGGCACCCTCTCTAAGATCCATATGAGGGTATATGATCTGATCTTCAGGAGGTTTATTGCAAGCCAGATGAGGGAAGAGGAGGTTGAGGTTTGCACAGCAACACTAGATCTCGGGGGCTTTGAGACCTATATAGAGGGGGTATGCTCCAAAGGATTCTCCTTGAACAAAATCTACCAGGTGCTACCCGAGTTTCCAGGCGAGATCCTTGTTAGAGGTGTTGAAGGCACGGTATATCCAGAGGATATAGAGATTGTGAGAGGATCTACTGTGAGACTGCTAACAAGCGGAGAGCTCGTGAGGATAATGAAGGAGAGGGGTGTTGGCAGGCCAAGCACATATGCAAAGGCTATAGAGAGTAACAAGAGACATGGATATATAGTAGAGAGTAAGAGGGGCTATCTAGTTCCAACAAAACTCGGCATATCGATCCTAGACTATCTGAGGCAGAGATACCCAAGCATAACCAGCGAGGCACATACAAGAGAGCTGATGAAGATCATAGAAGCCGTTGAGAGAGGTGAGAAGAGAGGCACGGAAGCCCTTGGAGAACTCATAGAGAGACTTGTCAGAGAGAACCAGACATTCAGCAGGCTATATAGCAGCATAATCTCACAAAACATAAAGCACGTGCTAGAAGGCCTCACAGAGAAATAAATGTTGCAGAAGCTTTAGCCCCATCGCTATCAATTACTATAAAAAGCTATTCTGCCTTCTAAATCCTAGAGATCTCTTCTCTAGCAAGCCAGATGCTCCATTATTATTGTAGATAGAATCGATATTAACTGCTTCATAAAAGAAATAAAAGAAATATATGTTGACAACAGGACAAGCCTCGTCTTTTAAGGCGGGGTAGGATTTTTAAGCCCTGGAATGTAGGTGTTTTTGGTGATGAGGTGTATGGTTTTGAGGGTTTGGGGGTTGATGCCTCGGATGGGCACCCCGTTAGCGTGCCCCGATATCCCTAGGGGGGTGACCCCGAAGCATACCCCCAACCCGATGATCTTGGGGATAGAAACATTAATCCCCCACCAGAGGGCTAACACCCCAGACCCCAGCATAGAAAAGATGATCTTCTATAGAATTGAAAGATAATGTTTTGAGAAGGTTCTAGCCTAGCTCTGGGGATATGATCTCTTCCCCTGTTCTGATCCTTATAGACCTGCTTACGGGCATTACGTAGATTCTTCCATCCCCAACCATCCCGGTTCTAGCGTTATCCATTACTATTTTGACTACCTTCTCAACGTGGTCCTCACCCTCTACAACAACCTCGATAACTGCCCTCGGTATCAGGGCGTCTATAGGTTCTCCCCTCACAACTACAACACCTCCTTCACCGCCCATACCCTCTGCTCTATATATTGTGGCGCCTCTGAAGCCCTCTTCTGTGAGGGCCTTGAGGATCTTTGGAACCTTTTCTATCCTCACTATAGCCTTTACAAGGTATAGCTTTCTCCTCACTCAACCCTCACCCCATGGTCTACTATGTCTAGCCCTACAACCTCCTCCTCTAGCTTTGCTCTGAAGCCTGTTTTAATGAGCATGTAGAATGCTAGATACGTTGTTATGAATACGAATAGAAGCGCTATTGCCATCCCAGCCAGCTGCGTTGCTAGCCATCCCAGCGGCCCTCCATATATGATTCCAGCTAGCCCCCCGATTTGTGGGGATGATAGGATGGGTACTAGAGCGCTTCCAGCAACTCCGTTGAAGCCGTGGACTGGCAGGGACCCCACTGGGTCATCGATTACATAGTATCTTTCAACATATCTTATGCCATAGTACGTTACGATCCCTGCTAGGATGCCAGCTATATATGAAGCCCATAGATCTACAAAGCCTGCTAGTGGCGTTATCATTACAAGACCTCCTATGATGCCGCTTATAGCCATGATCGGATCCCAATACCCCTTATGAGCCCTAGCTATGATCAGTGATATAAACCCGGCTAGAGAACCAGCTATAGCTGTATTTGCTAGAGCATATTGTGTCTGGCTTGAGACAACCACAGTAGATCCTCCGTTGAAGCCGAACCAGCCGAAGAATAGAAGTGATGTGCCTATTATACCTAGGGGTATGTTGAGACTCCTCATCTCAACCCTCTCCTTATACATGATCTCCTCCATACCAGATGTTAGCGAGCCGCCGTTGAGCATAGCCCTCCTCATAGTAGGGCCTGCGGCAAGCATCGCAGCTAAAGAAGCTATTCCAGAGTAGGCATGTACAACCGTTCCACCGGCAAAGTCCCTCACGCCATAGCCCGGCTCGATCCCCAATACATCCCCTAGCCTAGATAGGAAGCCCTCTCCCCAGATCCACGAAGACACTAGAGGCCACTGCAGTGCTGAGAAAAATATTGAGAATACAACCCACCCGCCAAACCTTACCCTCTCAGGGATTCCAGCGTATATGAGGGCTAGTGTCACTGCCCCGAAGACCCCTATGAAGAAACCATAGATATAGATGGGAACACCGGCATCGCCTGTAGTTGGGTAAAAGCCGTCGACTAGGATCCCACCATAGTATATAGGGTATACGGCGAACCATATAGGAAGGAAGATCATAACAGCTAAGAGCCCCTTCATAAGCCCGTTAACAACGTTCTTCCTCCTTATAAGTCCTGCTTCTAGCATGCCTATAGCGGGGATCATGAGAAAAACAAGTATAGCCCCAATAGAAACCCAGATCGTTGATTGTAGATCCAGGTTCAAGATCTTTGCAACACCTCTACCAATACACACAAGTATATGTGCTTATATTCATATCAAAAGATCATGTGTAAAGCATACAAACAATTCAATTACAATAGAAATGCTTTACATATAGATCCTAAATTTTTCCTGAGAAGATCTATTTATTCTACTTGGAGCATGTAAATCTTCCCAAAATACTATTCCTTAATTAATTGAAGGATTTGCATAAAAGATATCTATAGATCTACAGGCATACATAGATAGTTTTAGACGATCTAGAACTGTTTAACTCTTCAAGGTCACTGTGAAATTCCCAACCATCCCAAGAGCCCTATGAGGTATGCAATACAATACATAGCTCCCAGCCTTACTAGCTGTTATCTCTATGCTCTTTGTCTCTCCTGGTGCGAGTCTCACATTTATGCCTAGCTCGTCTATTGTGAAGGTATGTGTTGAA
>Ga0079992_134756_pt1 | contig 11352 bp, 10 predicted proteins | sample FaiFalFF_MnMetaG_3_FD_69197 | JGI IMG/M metagenome (GOLD analysis project Ga0079992, IMG submission 69197) | Freshwater microbial communities from Yellowstone National Park, Wyoming, USA - Fairy Falls B (FF_Mn_B) MetaG (SPADES assembly) (version 2) | ecosystem: Environmental > Aquatic >... | reverse complement strand
AATCGCGAGACGATGGACAAAAACATCCATCACCTCTTGATAAGCGGTGGGATGCTGCATATAAGTATCTGTCCACCTGTCGCTGTTATGCTGAAAAAGATAACAATCACAAGCTGCGAGGTGATGTGTTATGCTCGTGTCGGCTGGGGGCGTGGTTGTGCTGGAGTTAGGACAGGCACGTGGCTGGCTTGTATCAGATTTCCTTGTATTAGGGCGGTGTTGGGGGGGAATACGGATACAGCCCGACGTAACACTTGCGGAGACTAGGCTTCTTGCGAGGGTTATGACGTTGAAATCCGCACTAGCCGGTATCCCAATAGGCGGCGCTAAGATAGGCATCGCGGCCAATCCGTCGACCATGAACAGGAGACAGCTCATTGAGGCGTTGGCGGAACAGCTACGCCTCCACGGCTATGCAGGTAAATACATACCCGGCTCAGATATCGGTTTCAGCGAGACCGACCTATATATACTGAGGAGGGTGCTGGGCTACAGCACGCGCCATACCTTACATCTCGGTGAAAACAAACTGTCAAATACGGGCATAGCAGTGGCCGAGAGTCTAACAGCATCCATCAAATCTGTGGAGGCGCTGTGTATGATTGATGGATTAGATACTGTTGCGCTCCAAGGCTTCGGGAACATGGGTTCCGCCGCAGCATACATGCTTCAGAAGCAGAACTACAGGATTATTGCGGTATCGAACAGGTACTACACGTTGGTTGAAAAACCATGTATAGACGTGGAATATCTCTTGAATCTATTGGAATATGGTGACCATTGTCTAAAAATCTATGCCTCTACCATGCCACGCTCTACGTTGCTTCCCCCCGACGAGATTTTCAGAGTTGAGGCTGATGTTCATATTCCCGGCGCAAGACCCCTAGCTATACAGGGTATCCCGCGTTGCAGAGTCGTAGCCCCGCTAGCAAACTATCCTGTATCCATTTTACACACACGCCGGCTTGAGAAAGAAAGCATAGTCGTTATCCCCGACATAATATCGACGGCAGGTGGTGCGATTGGTAGCGCGCTCTCTTTAGTAGGCAGGGACTTTGAGGAGAGCAGGCGAGTCATAACAAGGATGACCTACCTAAACATGGTAGAGGTCGTGTCGAAAGCTCGTGAAACTGGAGCATCCTTGATGGAGCAGGCCTACGCCGAGGCAGTGAAGCGCCTAAACACGCTACGCCGTCTGGGCCCTCTAGGTCTTGCATCATACTTGAGGAAATGGATTGTAGCTGGAGACAGAGGAATTTTAACTGGTCTCTCAAGGGTTTTGACATATAACCCCTAGCTGGTGAGGGGATCCTTCCGCCAAGCTTTTAAAGAGAGGATGCGTTGCAGCCCTAGAGCATGAATAGACAGACATTATTCATAATTGGCCTCACGCTTGTGGGTTTTGTGCTTCGCCTGTACAAAGCAGACATACCTGACAAACCGATAGGTGACGAGGTTTATTATGTTCCTGAGGCGCGAAACGCTCTAGGGATTAACGAAGAGGGGGTTCCCCGACTCTCCCGTGTAGGCCATCCACCGCTAGCTATAATTCTCATATCTTTGGGCATCCGGTTTCTGGGTGATAACCCCCTCGGATGGCGTGTCAGCTCCGTGATAGCCGGTAGCCTAGCCATTCCCGTGTTCTACTTGCTTGCCCGCCGCCTATTTTGGGGGAGAAAAGAATACGCTTATGCAGCGCCGCTGGCCTCATTTCTCTTCGCTTTCGAGACTTTAGGCTTCTACTTTTCGAGGGTAGCGAGGATAGACATTTTCATGTTTGTTTTCCTACTAGTGGGGGCTTATTTCCTTCTCGACGGGAAGCGTGAGCGCAGACTGTTGTCTACGCCGTTCTTTGCGCTAGCTTTTCTCTCGAAAGAAGCCGCCTTGATAATCATCCTCCCACTGCTCGTTTACGCGGCTTTGCGTGAAAGCAAGAAAGATAGAACGAAGAGGGATAAACAGCAGGTAGCCAGGTTTGACTGGCGTCTTTTCCTGCAGTTATCCCTAATCACGGCAGCCGTCGTGGCTGCGGTATGGTATTTCATTGAGTGGGTCTTGCTGACACCTACAAGAGCTAACCTAGTCGAGAGGGTTTTTGCGATGCTGTCAAGGTTGTCTATTTCAAATCCCTCAGCGACCGGGAGGAGCGAGATATGGCAATGGTTCTTCAACTATCCAGTCACTAAAGCCGTCGCCATATATCCGGGGGCTCAGATAGAGTTCTCCCGGGTAGTTATGGGACCGCTTGTGACGCCTGGTCTCAGATACGCATACATTATTCAGGTCAGCTGGACTGTGTTGTTCTTCACGCTACCTGTGATGGGCTATATGCTATTGCTTGCCAAATCAGATGAACTGGCTCAGTTCACCGTATTCTACTGGCTGGGCGGCATTATTGGCTGGGTTGTCGTTAACGTCGTATTCAGAGGCCTTATCTACCTCTACTACATCCTAACCATACTGCCGCCGGTAATACTTGCCATCTCATACTACATAGGCAGAAAACTTTACCTAGAGCAAAAAACAAAACAGATCAGATGGACTGCTTTGACCTTATTGTATTGTATTCTGCACCTAGTGAACTTTTTCCTTCTCTATCCCGTCCCCATACCTTGACCCCTTTCACTAACAGCATCTCGGCAAAAAACCTCGCAAGCCTATACCGACACTCAATGTATGTGAAGGCTCTGAGAAGCCATCGTAGAAAACCGTTCTTACGCATTGTTCCAACATCCCTATACTCAAACCACAGATCCAGCCAACGTATGTGTTTGGGGAATAAATGATAGCCCGTAACCTCCACGATAATAAGCCCCATTCTCTCGGCTAAATTCTTGACCTGCCTGCCTGTGAAGTGCTTTTCCTGGTTTGTTATTTTCTTCATTAACCCGATTGAATGGAGTATTACAGCGGACAAAGCCCTCATAGACCAATTGGCTAGGTTGGGGACGCCAACCAGTACAACTCCCCTTTCTTTCACAACGCGGACCTGCTCGTAGAAAGCTCTGTCGTAGTCGGGGACATGCTCTATGCTACCGAGGCTGAAGGACATCTCCACCGCCTCATTCCTAATCGGCATTTTTCTAAAATCCGCGACAATGAGGTGGGTCATGTTATAGACCCCCCGCATAACAGCCTTCTCTGCAGCTTTAGAAGCGATGCGACCCGATATGTCGATAAGCACAAGCTCCGTCCGGCCATCCATCAGATAAAAACCGTACTGAGTGTGGGTGGCCTCGTTATAGGCGTCCAGCTTCAACAGCCACCTTGAGTTTGCCGGCTTAGCGCTGAGCAGGTGGGCGAGAACAATATGGCGATAAAAGACATCTGTTATGGTCTGGTGTTTCATCTTTAAGTGAAAGGAATTTTCGGCGACCCAGTCCCAGTAGCTGGGCAACGCCTCTTCGCTGACCTCTCTCAACCCGGCCGACGCCAATAGAACGTCATGAGGTTTATTAACCCTTCTCGGGCTGACTTGATGCACCAAAAAATGTCTCAATTACCCAAGTTGCAGCTCGAGCGGCGCTCTTCCCTCTTTACGACCTAAAAATTTCTAGAGACTATTTGGGCACTTGCGACTCGACCAACCTGAATTTTGCGCCCTTTACCTCGATTGAGTCTGTGAACAGCACCTTGATCTGAAGACCTCGTGTCAGAGGTGTCAGGGTCGACTCTATGGCTAGGGCAACTTTCTCAAGGTCCGCCTTGTCGGCTGCTATGGTCTGCACCTCGATGGCGTAGTCGCGGCGCTGCACGATCTTAAACTGTTTTATGCCCACTATGTTCTGCAGAACTGTCGCGAGCACGTAGGGTGAAATGAAGCTACCGTCCTTAGCCACGATGAAGTCAACAAGCCTGCCCTCAACGCTTTCAAGCAGGGGGAGGCCGCGGCCACAGGGGCATTCGTCGTTTCTCTGCCGCACCACGTCGCCGGTTAAGTACCGTATTACTGGCGTGGCGTGCCTGTAGAGACATGTGCCCAAAGCCTCGCCCTCTACTGTCGAGCGCCCAACCCGCCTCGGGTTCTTCAGCTCCAAAACGACAGAGTCCGCATTGATGTGGTATGCCGTGTGAGTGGGGCACTCCCATGCTATGTTCCCCAGCTCGACTGTGCTGTATTGGTCATATACTTCGCAATGGAATGTATCCTGAATCCTTTTTCGCATAGCAGGTGTGAGATTTTCACCAGTAGTGATGACTGTTTTGAGGGAGAGAGATAGACCGTTTTCCTCCATTATCTTGATTATAGCCAGCAGGGTGGACGGTTGCGCTAGTAACACATTTATCCGCGATTCCATTATTTCCTTCAGGAGCTGGGTATTTGTCCCGGGCCGCATGTCCAGGAGCCTTACCTCTTTTCTGAACAGTCTAGCCAAGGGGCTCCCGCCTATGAAGAAGCTGATGCTTGAGGGGGATATCGTTTGTAACATCCTTAAGATTCTATCACCCGGTCTTATCCCCCACGCCCACAACCTTCTAAGATAAAGCGCCTGCCAATACGCCGCTGAGCTTTTTGTCTCCAAGATCTCCACAGGGATCCCTGTGGAGCCCGCTGTGGTCCTCTTGAGGGCTTTGCCGAGATTGACCTAGGCTGCTGCCCTCCTTTGTAGGGGTGTCTCTGACAGAATTCTACGCGTTAGGATGGGAAGGCGCTGAAGGAGGACTCGAGCACTACGGCTACCTAAATCGACCGAGCGGTATAACTCCCTGTAAAACTCAACCTCCCTAACGGCCTTGTCTAATAGTCTCCTAAGCTTTCTTTCCTGAATCTTGAGAAGCCTTTCTGCTCCATACCACTGTGACCTCTGCAGAAGGGCCCAGTAAGCAAGCGTGCGCAATCCAAGCGTCATCAGAGACCCATTCGATATATTTTGATGTTTTATGCAGGGAGTTAGTCTCAGCGGCTTTATGCATGTTTAGGGTACATACGAGATATAGGTGTCTTTCCGCGCGATGTAACGCGGTTAGGGAAGCTTTTTAGCCACTGAGTTTAAGGATGTATCAGCATGCTGCGGGTCCTTGTAAGGGATGACTACGCAGAGCTATTCGGGGCTAGGGAGGTTAATGGTAGGCGCGTTGTTGTTGAGGAGCTTATCGAGAGGATCGCGAGGATCGTCGGCCCGGAGATCGACAAGGCGCTGGAGGCGAGGAGGAGGTGGCTGGAGGATAGGAGGCCACTGGTCGAGAAGGGGTGCTTCCCGGGCTGGGACAGGGTTTTCCACGACGCGGATGGCAACGCGAGAACCTTCGGGGAGATAGTTCAGGGCATGATAGACAACTTCCTAGGGAGGGAGAGTCCCCTGCGTTGGAGGCTTAACGAGCACATCCCGGTCCCCGCGGAGGCCCATCCATTAAGAAACGCCGGCCTAGAGATAACTGGGCCTTGGTATCCCCTGAGCAGGGCGATCAACCAGATCAACGCCGACGTCGTGACGGCCTTCGAGGATGAGGAGGACGCCTCTCCGCCCTGGTTCGTCCCATTCGGCTCGGGCCGCAGATATGCCGCCGTGTGGGACGCGAGGATAAACGTGAAGAGGGTGCTGGCGGGGGAGGTCCCTGAGGAGTATCGCGAGGGGGGCAAGACCTACAGGATATCCAAGCCGAGGGAAGAGTGGCCGGCCGTCTTCCACAGGCTCCCCGGAATCCACCTGCTAGATTTTGATGTCCTGCTCGACGGTAGGCCCGTCCCGGCTATCGTGACCTCAGCCGTGATCTACGTGCTGAACAACTTCGAGCCCCTGCGCAGGGCCGGGAGGGGCGTCTACTTCTATGTCCCCAAGATCCAGACCCCTGAGGAGGCGCTCGTCGTGGAGAGTATCCTCCGGATGATTGAGGACGCGGTGGGTATTCCAGTCGGCACGATAAAAATAGCGATGCTCTACGAGGAGGGGGTCGCAGGGCTCTATCTGCCGGTGATACTCTGGGTCTGGCGTGAGCGGCTGATCAAGTCGAGCAACGGAAGGTGGGATTACTTGGGAAGCCTGATCGAGATGTGGAAGGATGAGGCCGTCTTCCCCGACCCCCAGACCATAACGATGAGCTCGCCGAACATGGTGGTGTATCAGCGCTACAATGCCCTCGTGATGCTCATGGCTGGGATCAGGGACGGAGAGGCGGAGGCTGCGCCGGTCGGCGGCATGGCGGCCGTGATGCTTTACCCAGCCACAGATCCCTATGGCCGACACAGGTATAACCTCAGAGCCCTAAGGGACATAAAGCTAGACAAGCTCAGGGAGAGGCTGCTCGGTCTGATATTCGTTACGGAGGATAAGGAGCTTGCGGAGCGGGGAGTAAAGCTAAAGGACATTCTGGAGGGGAGGGTGAAGGGGCGGCTTTATGACGTGTTCAGGCAGAGCTGGGTGGCCACGAAGGACGAGGCCTACATAGCCGCTGGAACAGAGCCCCTCAGAGCCGAGCTTCCAAGTCTCCAAAAACTCGTCAGCGCCGAGGTGAGGTACGTCGAGGTTGATGGGCGGCGCCACCCAACCGTCGACAGTGGGTTGACGGAGGAGGAGAGGGCTAGGTTTGTGAGGCTCGGAATAATAGATGCGGATGGCGATATAAGGCCCTGGGTGATCCTGACGAGGGATATAGAGACGCCCGAGAAGCTTTTCTCAAGCAGGATATGGGGCGACAAGGACCTTTGGCACAGCCTATACGACGTGCCGAGGGGGGACATCACTCCAGAGCACATACAACACGCCTTCTACATGGCAGCAAACTACGGCTTCCAAGTACTCAACGGGAACTTAGCGGCCGCGATAGACGACTACGAGCTGGGGCAGCGCTTCATGAACGACCTCGCGACATACAGGATCTTCGTCTCGTGGCTTTGGACGCTAATCCGTCATCGGGCAGCAGTCTCGAGAGAGGGGTATCTGAGGGGCCCGAGCCGAACCGAGCTTGGAGTCATACCGGCAGTCGAGAGAGTCAAGATCGAGAAAGGCGAGAGGTTTACGGAAGAGGCCTTCAGAAGGCTATGGGAGCTGCATGGCGAGTGGGTCAAAGAGTTTTACAGGGACTACGATAGAATAGTATCCTCTCGTATCGTCTTAAATACTGTCGGGATGAGCCAAGACACAGCGTCACTGATGGAGCGTGTCTCTCATCTCCTTTCGAGGGCGTACTCCGCCGGCCCCTTCAGGGAACTCAAACTTGAAGCGGCAGCTGAGCTAGTCTCGGAGGTCCTCAAAGCCCCGCGAGAGCAGGTCAGCGAGTTGATCCTAGCCGGCGCGCCCAGGTTCGACAGGTCCAAGGCCCCCATAATAATGGAGATACTACTCAGACAGCTCACAAGCCCACGCTACATACAGCACAGTGCGAGGCTGCTTTTCGTTTTAGCAGGGCTCAACGATGAGGAGAGGGCAATTGCGTTGGAGGCAGTCTTCAGCCCCTCGCGGGCCTCAGTGTTGGAGAAAGTGAGAGAGCACAGACTCCCAGAGGAGGCCCTCAAGATACATGACTATGTATATGACTATAGGGAGGCGGCTCTGTGAGGCTCTTTAAGACCTGGCCCTCCGGCGGTTCCCGCCGCTCGTGAAGAAATCGGCCACAGGGACCCAGATAACCATCTTTGAGGGCCCTCTATTAGCCCAAGCATAGTATGGGATGGCTAAGGCCCTTATTCTTCTCCGCGCATGTGGATACTTCTCAAGATCTATGTAGAGCCGTGGGCCAAGTACCCCAGTATCCAGCGCGTGGGCCCCTATTTCCAGCGCGACGACCCCTCCGAGGAGATCTCTCTTCCGCCTCTCCACCATGACGGCGCGCCTCGCCAGTACGATTTCTCTAGGATCGACGGGGTTATCGATGCTTTCTAGACAGTATATCAGCGGCCCCCTATGTATCGCGGCCTTCGAGAAGTTATCCCTTACATAGGGGTGGGACGCGACGAGGCGCGGCTTGACGGGGAGGGCTATCTTGACCACGCTGGGGCTGTGCCATCTTCTCCTGACCTCCAAATAGTATGGCCCGCGGGGAGCGAGCATCCTACCATCAACCTTGACCCTACTACCCACCGACCAACCCGGTATTCTCAGGAATAGGGAGAACGTCGAGGGCTGCTCCGGCTCCACGAGGACCTTCACAGAGCCGTTCCACGGATAATCCGTCTCCTGAGTAATCTTCACTTCAGCGTCGTCAAGAACTAGCGACGCCCTGCTTGAGCAGTACAGGTGAATCCAGACCCCTCCGTCTGACACGCCGTAGAGATAGCCGGGGAGCGATGCCAGTAGCCTGGCCACATTTGGAGGGCAACACGCGCACCTAAACCAGGGCTCGCGCGAGTAGCCTCCGCTCGACTCTAGTGGATTCATATAGAAATAGGAGGAGCCGTCAAGAGATGTTCCTGGGAGGATGGCGTTGTATAGGGCGAGCTCCATGATGTCGGCGAATCTTGCCTCGCCCGTCGCGAGGAGCATCCTCCAGTTCCACATGAAGTTCGCGACGCCTGCGCATGTCTCGGCATAGGCCCTCTCGTTTGGGAGCTCGTAGTCTATGCCAAACGACTCGGAGATGTATCTCGATCCGGCTGCACCCGTCACATACATCTTACGCTCCACAAAGTTCCGCCAAACCCTCTCCATCGCCGCCATCAAGGCTTCCTCACCCGTCTCGATGTAGAGGTCTGTGACCCCACAGTTCAGATATAATGCCCTGACGGCGTGTCCTGTTATTTCCGAGAGTTCCCTGACTGGCGCATGGTCCACGAAGTATTCAGGCCCACCTAGTAGTTGGTAGAGAGTGCTGTTTAGCCTGTCCTCTGGGTCTGGCCTTAACCGGCCTCTACCTCTCGCGTCTACGAAGAAGGCGGCCTCCCTTAGATACCTCTCCACGCCAGTCTCGCGGTAAAGCTCGATGAGGGCCATCTCTATCTCGGGATGGCCGCAGACTCCAGCCATACCTTCTGGGCCAAACGTTCTCGTTATGAGGTCAGCTAGTTTAATAGAGGCTGAGAAGAGGCGATCCTCTCCGACCGAGCGATGTAGCGCTATGGCCGCCTGTATGAGGTGGCCTGCGCAGTAAAGCTCATGGTCGAAGGTGAGGTTCCTCCATCTCCTAGACGACTGTCCGTGATGCGCCGTGAATAGATATCCATCCGGCTCCTGTGCCGAAACAATCTCGTCGATCACGCTCTCAACGATTCCTCTTACCTCGGCATCGTTTGCCCTCGCAAGAAAATAGCCGCATGCCTCGAGCCACTTGTAGACATCCGAGTCGTCAAAAGGGGCGAGGGAGCGGCTTGGAGGCTCTCGAGCCCTCCCGGAGACCCATCTAAACCTATTGATTCTGTCGCTCTCCTCTAGCATCCGGTGTTGGTGAAAAAGCGCGTACCTAAGCGTCTCTCCGAGCCACCGCCCCCAAAACCCGCCCGTTACGAGGACACTCTCGATTGGAACAGGAGTCACTATAGCGAAGGGGCTCCTTGAGACCTCGACGACACGAGTCACCATGCGCGCCGGCGAGTATTGAGAAGTTCGCGGTAGATAATGCTTTATACAGCTAAAGGCTCTCTCTCCGGAGAGGGGCTCTTGATTAACCATTTCACGTTAATTGTGGAGGGTGATTATGTAGCACTTAAAGGCTCGTGTGCTCCGACAAGGATTTGGCAGCGATCTTGGGAGATGGGTGGAATGGAGAGATTTTGGTCGCGTGTTAAGCTGGCCTTGGGTATCCGTGTAGTGTTGTTTGTCCTTTTCCCCTGAATATTACTTCGTTGCCCATAGGTCTAGCTGTGTTGGTATGTTTCGGTGTTCTAGTCCCAGTATGTGTCTTAGTTTAGATTTCTCCTTCTTGACGAGGCTTATCTCCCTCTCTAATCCCTTAGTTCTGCTTGAGCATAGTTAGTCTGGGGTTGGTGATGGCCTGGTTATTGGGGCCACTACTCCTTGAGCTCGTCTCCAAACTATTTAAGCTTCTTCTGAGCATGGTGTATTATGGAGTTTCGTGAGCTTAGTGATTTTGAGTGGGGTGTCGTTAGGCCTTTTCTTCCTCCTAGGTCTAGGGTTGGTTGGCCTAGGGCTGATGATAGAATAGTCTTGAATGGTATACTGTATGTTTGAATGGATATGCCTCTAGAGTTTGGCTCGTATAGGACTGCTTGGAGGAGGCTTAGGAGGTGGCAGGATGAAGGGGTATGGGATAGGATATTCAGGGCGTTATCATCGATTAGGGAGCATGGGATTGTCTCTGTAGATGGCTCGACTGTCGAGGCTAAGAGGGGGAGAGGTAGTGGGGTACGACGGCTTCAAGCATAGATATGGGACTAAGATACATGTATGCGTAAATAGGGACTCCATGCCCCTAAGCATAATCATAGGGCCTGGGAACGAGCATGACTCTAGGAGGCTTCAGGAGCTCGTCGATGGCTTGTCTGGGAGGCCTAGGGAGCTCTACGCCGATGCAGCATACGACACGGAGAACATAAGGAGGGGCTTAGAGTCCATGGGTATAGAGCCTAACATACCTGTGAATCCTAGGAATGGTAGGAAGCCTAGACCATACAATGTTGAGCTATACAGGAGGATGAGGCCCGCTGTAGAGAGGTTCTTCGGATGGATAAAATCATTCAGAAGAACAATCATAAGGTATGAGAGGCCAGAATCAACATACAAAGCCCTAGCAACAATAGCACCAATAACCATACACCTAAGATACGGAATTTAGAGATGAGTTCATATAAAAAAGATTACTTGTTGAAGGAAGTCAGCAGGATAGTGGTTGACGAGTTTGGTGCGATAGATAATAGCATGATAATGTATGATTCACTGCTTCTCAAACACATTATAATTTCAGATATGAAAGGATTTGACGGAAGGTATAGGGAAGCCCTCAGCATATGTAGCCGCTACTTCAGCCAACACTACCTCATACATTATGGGCTTTACGTAGAGGTCCGATACCTGCGGGGCCTCTGCGGGGCCCATTGGACTGGGTGTTGATTTGCGGGGGCTTGAGGGGCTGGACGAAGCAGTTCTCAATCTATCCCTTTGAGGAGGCTGTCGAGGTTAAATGGGTTGAGGCTAGGATTGGACACGGCGTTATGGCGGCCGACAAGTATCTGGGCAGGCCTGTCGAGACGGGGGCATCGGCGCACTCAAACCACACATACACTTCGGCCTTACAGCAGCAACGTAAACAACATTGCATACGCACTCATGATAATGGACTTCCTCCACCAAACCTACCTCCCCACACTCACAGAACTCGTCGAGAAACTCGTAGAAATGGCCCGCCAGCACGCCCGAACACCACGTCTCGCAAGGATACATGTGCAGCCAACCGTCCCCACAACCCTCGGAAGCCTCCTCGCAAAATACACCTACAGTCTGGTGAGGCCCGCGGAGGAGCTAT
>Ga0079992_131074_pt1 | contig 11367 bp, 5 predicted proteins | sample FaiFalFF_MnMetaG_3_FD_69197 | JGI IMG/M metagenome (GOLD analysis project Ga0079992, IMG submission 69197) | Freshwater microbial communities from Yellowstone National Park, Wyoming, USA - Fairy Falls B (FF_Mn_B) MetaG (SPADES assembly) (version 2) | ecosystem: Environmental > Aquatic > Freshwater... | reverse complement strand
CATAAATATCCCCCAACCACGGATCCTGCTGCAAGAACCGACCCACCGTCGGGTCATACCAGCGCACACCCACCTTCTGCAACTCGCCCGTCAGCGCCTCGTTGCGATAGCCCCACGCGCCGTTCCAATCATAGGTCTGGCGGCTGCCATTCACCATGTCGCCGAACGCATCGGTCAACGCGGCAGAAGTGAAGGTTCCAGCAGCGTCCGAAGTCGCCACCAAGTCGCCACGCAGACTCCAGTGCTTGAACTCCGCACCCGCGTTGCTCACCCGCTGGTACATCGCGCCACCGTAGCCGTAGTATACCCACTCCCCACCATTCGCTCGCTCCGCCAACAAAGTTCGGGCACGAAAGCAATTACAGCAGCGATTACCAGATTCTTAATCAATAAAGGTATATACTAATGTGAATGAATTTATTTTCCATTTTTTACCTACATAATGCATATCAATTTTTAAAATAGTTTCAGATCTCTCAAACTTGACCCGATATTCTACATGGGTGGGATACCGACTAATCTCAATACCATCCCCAATATAAACCCCTATCACAAAAGGCTCCCTTGATATACGCATCCGTTCCCATGATTGCAAGGCTCCCGCCATGGCGATATAGCGGTTCCATCGCTGTAATAGTTCCGAAGTTTGACGAGGATTGGCAAGCAAGCGCTCCACCGTCTTTCGATCGCCTTGCTGTAATGCTTTAAGCAGTTCGTCAGCAGAGTTAGCAGCTGAGGCAGGATTTGGTGCTGTTATCAAGTTTGCTATCCCGATACACGAGGTTAGCAGTAAGCAGAACAGGAAAAAAAGCAATATCCATAAAATGCTTTGCCTTATAAAATTGGATAATCTGTTTTTCACCATAAAAATCGCCTCCTTAGCCTTGCCCCATATAAGCTAATTCCATCTTGGAGCTACATAGGGTGTACCGCCATAATACCCCGTTCCCTGCCAATAGTCCCACGCACCTGAGCCTGACCCTACCACAGGGGTACCGGGTGAAGGAAAGCCAGGTTGCGGGTTAAAGGGAAGAGTTCCTGCTTGCCCTTTGGTATACACGCTCTTAGCCTGCCCATTTCTGGTTCGAGGGCATACTGCCATACACCCCTACATTTGTTCGTGGCGCAACATTTCCATGCGCTCACGCGCTTTGCGCTCGATGGCGCGCCAGATACCGCGTAGCCCCATCGCGCGCTTCATCATGTCCAGCGTCTCTTCCGCGAGGGTGCGCACCTTGAGCGTGCCCGTATAGATGACCTCTTCGACCAGTCCGCGCTCTTTGGCGAACTGGGCGCGCCGTTCGCGGATGGGGTCCAAAAAAGCGTTCAGGGCACGCGCCAGCTTCTCTTTGACCTCCACATCGCCCACGCGCCCCGTGCGATACCGCTCCTTGAGGTCCTCCACCTCCTCGCGATTGGGATTGAAGATGTCGTGATAGATAAACACCGGGTTGCCCTCCACCGTGCCGGGGATATGGGCGTGGATGCGCTTCGGGTCAGTATACATCTGGCGCACCTTCTTCTCCACCGTTTTGGGGTCATCGGACAGAAAGATGGCGTTCCCCAGGCTTTTGCTCATCTTCGCCTTGCCGTCGATACCCACCAGCGTGGGCACATCGCTGAGCATCACTTCGGGAATAGGGAACACCTCGCCATAGAGCGAATTGAATCGGCGGGCGATTTCGCGGGTAATCTCCACATGGGCTTCGTTGTCCTTGCCGACGGGCACCAGATGGGCGCGTGGCATCAGAATATCGGCGGCTTGCAGCACTGGATAGCCCACCAGCCCAAACGGCAGGGCATCCTCGTCGATGTGGGCTGCCCGCGCCATCTCCTTCAGGCTGGGCAGCCGGGTCAGGCGCGGCAGCGTCACCAGCATCTCAAAAAAGAGGTTCATCTCGTAGACCGCGTGAACTGCCGATTGGAGATAAATCGTGGCTTTCGACGGGTCGATTCCCACCGCCAGATAGTCCAGCACCATCTCGCGGATGTTCTCGCGCATCTCCTCGATGTCCTCGCGTGTGGGGCGCGTGGTCAGCATGTGCAGATCGGCAATCAGGAAGTAGCACTCATATTCCTCCTGCAGTTTGACCCGATTCTGCAGCGAGCCGACATAGTGCCCCAGATGGAGTTTGCCCGTTGGTCGATCGCCTGTCAGCACCCGCTTCCGCTCGCTCATCTCGGCAAACATTATACCGCACAGCCCGCCCACACCCCCCAAACGCCGATGGAAACGCAACCGTTGGCAGCGGTGGGGTATCCTTCTCACTATGGTGAGCGGGAATCGTCGCAGAGGGCATGCGGTGGTGCTGGGCGCGGGCACGATGGGCAGTGGCATCGCCGCGCTGTTAGCCAGTGTTGGCTGGCGCGTGAGCCTGCTCGATGTGGGCGATGTGGCGTTCCAAGCGCTGGAGAAACTGCAGCAGAGTGGTGCCTTCTACCAAGCCGAAGATGCCACCCTCATCACGCCGGGCAATGTGGACAGCCATCTGGATGCGGTCGAGAACGCCGATTGGGTGTTGGAAGCCATTATCGAGCGCATCGAGCCGAAGCGGGAGCTATGGGCGCGGGTGGCGAAGCGGGTGAACCCCGCCGCGGTGCTTAGCACGAACACCTCGGGGCTGGGCATCGCCGAAATAGCGGACGCGCTGCCCCCTAACCTGCGGAGCCGCTTTCTGGGCACGCACTTTTTCAACCCGCCACGGCTGATGCGCCTGCTCGAACTCATCCCCACCGCCGAGACCGATCCCGACCTGGTGACGCATTTCACCGCCTTTGCCGAACGGCTACTGGGCAAGCGGGTGGTGCTGGCGAAAGACCGCCCCGGTTTTATCACCACGCGCATCGGCATCTACGCGCTGATGCGGGCGCTGGCAAGTGCCCTCCATTACGGCATCACGCCCGAAGAGGCGGACTGGCTGCTTGGACCCTTTATTGGTCGCCCACGCAGTGGCGTCTTTCGCCTCGCCGACTTGGTGGGGTTGGATGTGGCGCACAACATCATTCGCAACCAGAAGGAGCGGTTGCCAGAGGATTTCTATATTCAGTCGCTGGCGATGCCGCCTTTGTGGGACGCGCTGATTGAGCAGGGTCGGCTGGGCGAGAAGACGGGCGCGGGCTTCTATAAGCGTGAGGGGCGTGAGATTCTGACCCTTGACTTCGAGACATTCCGCTATCGTCCGCGTCGCGAGCCGCAGCTGCCCCTCGATCCCGCCCTCGCTGCTGCGCCGCTTGCGGAGCGGATGCGCGCCCTGCTCCAACTGCCCGACCCGTATGGCGCCTTCTGTCGGGAGGCGTTCCTGCTGCCGCTGGCGTATGGGGCGGCCGTGATGCCCGAAGTGGCATACGACATCCCCTCGCTGGATATGGCGATGCGCTTGGGCTACAACTGGGAGCTGGGTGTCTTCGAAAGCTGGGATGCACTCGATGAGGCGGGGCGCGAAGCACTTGCCCAGCTGAATTTGCCGGAGATGCCCCAAACGCTCCGCGCCCTCCAAAACGCCGGGCTGACCCGCTTCTACGCCACGATGGGCACCACACGCGTCTATTTCGAACCGCGCGACGAGGAGGGAGACTATGTGCCCCTCACGACGCCCCACTTCTTCATCCAGCTGGATGACCTCGTGCGCGCGGGCAAGCTCCTCGAGGAGCATCGGGAGGCACGGCTGATCGACCTCGGCGATGATGTGGTCTGCCTCGAGTTCCGCACCAAAGCGAATGTGCTGACACCCGACTTGATGCGCTTTATGCACCATGTGCTGGAGCGTGCCGAGCGCGAGTTTGCCGGCGTGGTGATTGGCAATCAGGGGCGGATGTTCTCAGCGGGGTTCAATCTCCATCTCTTTTTGGACTACATCGCGGCGGAGGATTGGCAGGGTCTGGACGAGGGGTTGCGCTTGCTGCAAGGGTTGAGCCAGCGCATTCGGAGTTGCATCGTGCCGGTGGTGGCTGCCGTTCACGGTTACGCACTCGGCGGTGGGCTGGAGGTGGTGCTGCCATGCGCCCATGTGCATGCCCATGTGGATGCGAGCCTCGGATTGCCCGAAGCCCTCGTGGGTCTCATCCCTGCGGGTGGCGGCACGACGCTGATGACGCGCCGCGCGTTGGAGAATCTCCCGCCCGATGATGACCCGCTTCCCCATCTGCGGGCGGTGTTCCAAACGCTTGCCTTCGGCAAGCGATCCAACAACGCCTTCGAAGCCTATAGGCTCGGCTTCTTACGCCCGCACGATACGCTCTGCTGGAACATCGACCGCCTGCTTTACGAAGCGAAGCAGCATGTGCTGGCGCTCTCGCGTGCGGGCTATCGTCCCCCGCGCCCAACCCCCATTCTGGCGGTGGGTGAAAACGGCTTCGCCCGACTGATGATGGAAGTTCACTGGGCACACAAGGCGGAACAGATTTCCGACCACGACCGCCTGATTGCCGAGAAAATCGCCTATGTGATGACAGGGGGTGCTATCCGCTCGGCGACACCGCTGCCAGAGGAGCATTTCCACGCGCTGGAACGCGAGGTGTTTATCGAGCTTTGCCAGACCGCCAAGACGCACGAGCGCATCCGCCACATGCTGGAGACAGGCAAACCGCTCCGCAATTAGCCACCAAAAAAGGAACTTTGGCGATGGTGCCGAATCGAGAGGGGGATGAAGGCACGCGCCCTTTTGTGTGGTGGGTTCCTATGGCTTTTGTGCGCCTTCGGAATCGGGCAGCAGGTTGACACGGCGGCGTTGCAGGCGCGCTATCGGCAGTTGGCGAGCGAGATTGCCGAAGCGCGCCTAACCGAGACGGTGCGCTGGATGGCGGCACAAGGCTCACGCGTGGCAGGCTATCCGGGCGCGGAGCGCGCCGCCGACTACATCGAGCAGCAGTTCCGAGCGTTGGGCTTGCAGGAGGTGCGCCGCGAGCCGTTCGAAGTGAGCGTCCCCATCGATGAGGGCGCCTTTCTGCAGCCGCTCATGCAGCAGGGAGGGCAGCCGACCCGACCCATTCGGCTTTACCCGCTTTGGCCCAATTTGGTGCGCACCTCGCAGCTACCGCCGAACGGGATTACGGGACCGCTCCTCTATGTGGGCGATGCTCGATTGGAGCGGTTTCGCGGCAAAGAGGTCGAGGGGAGCATCGTCCTAACGGATTTCAATTGCGGCTCCAACTGGCTGAATGCACCCCGACTGGGCGCCAAAGCGGTGATTTTCATCGAGCCAGAAAGCACCCAGCGTGGCGAGGCGGAGGCGAAGTTCATCGGCATCCCCATCGATATCCCGCGCTTCTATCTGACACGCCGTGATGCGGCGCAGTTGCTCACCCTCGCCGCCACTCGACCCGACCTGCGCGTTCGGCTCACCTGCCGACAGGTGTGGCAGAAGCGTAAGGCTTATAACATCATCGGTACCCTTCGCGGCAGCGACCCCAAACTGCGCCATCAGTGGATTGTCATCACGGCATATTATGACTCGATCTCCATCGTGCCGTCGCTGGCGCCGGGGGCGGAAAGCGCCACGGGCATCGCGGCGATGCTGGAGTTAGCACGGCTTTTCAAAAAGTATCCGCCCAGGCGCAGCGTGATGTTTGTGGCGAACGGGGCGCATTTTCAGGCGCTGGAGGGTGTTCGGCAGTTCATCGAGCGGCGGCTGCCCGAATGGAGCCGTCCGAATGTGTTGGAGCGGGCGCTGGGCGATCGACGCAAGCCGCCCGATATCTACCTGTTTGTGGGACTGGACCTCGCCAGCCGCTCCAGGGGGGTGGGAGTGTTCTACAAGGGCTGGTTCTACGACATGCGCGAGGACATCCAGCGCTACTTCTCGGAATTGGGGCGTGTGCTGCGCGAGCATGCCGACCGTATCGCGCCGGTGTTGGGCACAGCCTCGAGCAAGCTGTTCGCCGACGGCATCAACATGGTGCAGGGACGCTACTGGCGCACCTATATTCCGGGCAAGCCCGCTTTCGATGCCGAGGCTGCCACCCTTGCCGGCGCGTGGGGCATCACCTTCGCCACTATTGAAGATGCCCGCCCGCTGGTGGATACCCCGCTCGATACCTTCGAGAACTGCAATATCGCCAATATTGCGTTGCAGACCCGCACCCTTGCCTGCCTGTTCCACCACATCCTGAACGACACGAACGAGCGCGGCACCCCAGGACCCCGCTTCCCCATCGATGAACCGTCGCAGTGGGCGCGATTACGCTTGCAGGGCGGCTTCGGACGCTTGCACGGCAATGTCTACCTGTTTAACCCGAACAAAAGCTTCCTGCCCAACACGCCGATTAATGGCTCCATCGCTGTCGTGCGCCACTGGATGAAATCGCTCATGGGCGTGCGCGGCAACATGATTCAGATTGTGGACGACAGCAGCCCTATCCCACATGAGCAGGCGCGATTCAACTTCGTGGGCATCCCGCCCATTACCGCCTACGGCTGGAACCGCCTGTTCGATATCGCCGCCTATCACCTCGATCCCGAAACGGGCGCCATCGACTATGCGCCCGATATGGGTATTCAGGGGGCGCACTATTACCCGCTGACTATCTCGATGACGGTAGGCGACAAAGAGACCCCTATCGTGGTGTTCCGCTGCGTGGCGACCTCCCTTTATGATTTGGTGGACCCCCAGACGCTGGCGCCGCTGACCAGCATTGACATCTACGATGGCGACACGAACGGTGAGCCACGCATGTACGGCTACATCATGACCCCAAAGGATGTGCCGCTATCGAGCTATGTGGAGGATGTGGCGGTCATCTTTTCGCAGCCCGGCTCTCGCCTGAAGATTAAGATGGGGATGGGACCGGGCGCCGATCGGATGCTCCTGATTAACGCCACTCCTGACAACCCGGAAGGCAAAGGCTACCTGGTAGGGGGCGACCCGCGCGAGGCACAGGGCTTCACCGTGCCCACTTTCGACCCGCGCACGCTGACGGAGCGCGACCTGATTGCCCGCGGCGGCGCCATCGCCTTCACCGCGCTGCGCGTGGCAGAAGATATGTACACCCTGAACGACCACCGTATCCGGATGCTGGCGAAGCACCGCATCGTCAATCTGGGCATTAATGAGCTGCATGCCGCAGCGAAGGAGGCGTTGGATAAGGCGCATCAGGCGCTGCGTCAGCGCGACTATGCCGCCCTCGATGTGTACGCGCGTGCCGCATGGGGCTATGCGGCGCGTGCCTACCCGGATGTGCGGGCGACCGCCAACGATGTGGTCAACGGCGTTATCTTCTATCTGGCGTTGCTGATACCCTTCGCCTACTTTATGGAGCGACTGCTTTTTGCTGCCCCTAACCTCAAGAGCCAGCTCACCTACGCTTCCCTTATTTTCGTGGCGGTGTTTCTTGCCTTTCGCTATATCCATCCCGCTTTTGAGATAACGGGCAACCCGGTGATTGTCTTTATCGCCTTCACGATGGGCGCGCTCTCGCTGATTGTGGCTGTGTTCATTTCGGGCAAGTTCGAGGAGCAGTTGCGGGCGATTCAGAAGCAGGTGATGGGCACACATCGGGCGGACATCGGGCGCATGAGCGTGGCGATGGCGGCGTTCAATCTGGGGGTGTCGAACATGCGGCGCCGTGCGCTGCGCACCTTCATGACCAGCCTGTCGCTGGTGCTGATTACCTTTGTCGTCCTCTCGTTCACCTCCATCGTGAATGTGCTGCGTTTCAATGAGGTGCCGGCACCGGGCAAGCCGCGCTATAGCGGGATTATGATGCGCACGCCCGACTGGCAGCCGTTGCGCGAATCGGCTTACAGGCTGATGCGCGACGAGTTCGGTGCGACCCGTGCCGTCGCCCCGCGTGCGTGGTTCTTCGGCACGCAGATTGGCGAGCAGGCGTTCATTACGCTCATCCGTGCCGACCGCCGTTTCAGCGCGCGTGCCGTTGTGGGCATGACGGCAGATGAGGCGCGGGTCACCCGTATCCAAGAGGCACTGGTGGCTGGACGCTGGTTCGCCGAAGACGATCGGGAAGCGCTTGTGCTACCCGCCAATATCGCCGACACACTCGGCATCAAACCTGCGGATGTGGGGCGTGCCCGCGTGCAGTTCGCCGGCGTGGACTACACGGTCATCGGCATCTTAGACCCGAACACGCTCAAGCGCATATCGGACCTGGACACCGAGCCGCTGACGCCTGTGGACTTTATCCTGATGCAGCGACTGCAAAGTCAGGGGCGGCAGGGCGGTGAAGGCGGATTCCGCGAGTATGTCCACATCGAACCGGATGTGGTGGTCTTCATGCCCTATGACACCGTGATTAATCTGGGCGGGAATATCTACTCGCTGGCGATTGAGTTTGCCACACGCGAGGAGGTCTACCGCATCCTGAAACAGGAGCTGATGCCGCGCTTGGGGCTGAACCTGTATGCGGGGCTGGGTGACCGAATCGTGCGCTACAGCACCATTCAGGCGACCACCGGGCAAGGCTTGGAGTATATCATCCTGCCCATCGTGATTGCCGCGCTGATTGTGTTCAACACGATGTTGGGTTCGGTCTACGAGCGGGTGCGCGAGATAGGCATCTTCAGTGCGGTGGGTTTGGCGCCCAACCATGTGGCGATGCTCTTTTTCGCGGAGTCGCTGGTGTACGCGGTGCTGGGTTCGGTGGCGGGCTATTTCGTGGCGCAGCTGGTCGCCAAAATCATCGTGCTGACGGGCTGGTTTCCCCAGCTCTATCTGAACTTCTCGTCGCTCTCGGCAGTTTTCGCGACGGTTGTGGTGGTGGGTGTGGTGCTGCTTTCGACGATTTACCCCGCTCGCAAGGCGTCGGAGGTGGCGACCCCGGCGGAGGAGCGCACCTGGCGTTTACCCGAACCGGAGGGCGACCTGTGGCGCATCCCCCTGCCTTTTTCCGTGACGAGCGTCCAGGCGCATGGGCTGTCGGGCTTCCTTGCCGAGTGGTTTCACGCCTACGAGGAATACTCGGTGGGCGAGTTCATCACTCAATCGGTGCGCACCGACACCTTCCAGACCGCCCACGGTGAGGGCTACCGCGTGGAATGCGACGCATGGATTGCCCCCTTCGATCTCGGCGTGAGCCAGCATGTGCGCATCGAGATTGTGCCGACCGAGTACGAGGGCGTGTACGACATTCGCCTCACCCTCACACGCCTCAGCGGGGACATCGCCAACTGGAAACGGGTCAATCGCCGCTTCCTGAACATCCTGCGCAAGCAGTTCCTCATCTGGCGCACCCTGCCACAAGAACAGCGCGAACGCTATATGAAACTGGAGGTGGTGGGAGCGTGAACCCATATGGAACAGACGGGTATAATTCTATCACCTATAAGCAATCAGTGGACGGCTGGCTGAAGCAGCCAGATAGTACTTCGAACCAATGTGGTGATGACGATGGTTAATGGGCAAGATTTCACTTTTGAATATTTTGAGCAGATCCTCAACAGCTTCTTGTTTGTTGAGGAGCGTAAAGCCCTTATTGAGCGCTTGATAAGGTATCCCGAGCGCTTCACAGGGCTTTTCCGCCCTTCTACACCATCAGAGAAGATATTGCAAAACATTATTCAATCAAGAGAGATAAAATTTGGTGATGCATTTGAAAAAATCATTGATCAAATTTTGAATAAAAGTGGATATAAACCACTTCAAAAGAGGTTGGAAAACGATCTGGAATGTGATCATTTGTTTAAATCGCCCGATGGTCGGTGCATGTTACTTATCGAGCAGAAAATGCGTGACGATCATGATTCTACCAAACGTAAGGGGCAGTTCAACAACTTCGAAGAGAAAATCAGATATGTATTGAGTGAATTAAAAGATGGCGAACATTTGTATGCGATAATGTATTTTGTTGATCCAAATCAGAAAAAGAATAAGAAATATTATCGTCGTCGGAGTGACCAATTCATGACACAAATTAAACAAGGAAAAAATATCAACATATTAATTCTATATGGTGAAGAACTATTTAATTTCATCCATGAAAATATATCATCAATTTGCATAAATTGGGATACTCTTATATCTTGGCTCCAGCAGTGGAAAAGGCAACTATCTAGTAGGCAAGTAACTCAGATAAACTGGGAGACGGAGGATATTATCTCCGAGATGAAAGAGCTTGCACAGAAAAGCCCAGAACTTTTTTCCGAGCTCGCTTCGCAAAAAATTCTCTGGAAAGAGGGTGTAATACAAGCACTTTTTCCTACAGGTAGCGGATTGGAGGCTGTTTGTGAGGAGCTTGAGCGTAATTCAAGAAATTCTCGGAGTCGCAAAGCAGCGGAACAGTTGCGCGAATCTATAAGGGAATACTACGGTAATTCGGAGGAATCATGATGATAAAAGCTTTACCTCTGGATCAGGTTCTTCATGGCGATTGTGTGGAGCTAATGGAGCGAATGCCGCCGGCTTCAATCGATATGATTTTTGCGGATCCGCCTTATAATTTACAGCTGCGTCAGGAACTTTATCGTCCCAACATGACCCGTGTAGATGGTGTAGATGATGAATGGGATCGGTTTGCCAGCTTCGAAGAGTACGATCGGTTCACCGTGCAGTGGCTCACCGCCGCAAGGCGTGTGCTGAAAGAGACGGGCACCATCTGGGTCATCGGCACCTATCATAATATCTTCCGCATCGGCAAAATCATGCAGGATTTGGGATTTTGGATTTTGAATGATATTGTGTGGATAAAAGCCAATCCAACACCCCAGTTCAAAGGTGTTCGTTTCACGAATGCGCATGAGACGCTGATATGGGCGCAAAAGACACAGGGCAAACCTTACACCTTCAATTACCATGATATGAAGGCGTTGAACGAAGAGTTGCAGATGCGCAGTGATTGGTATATTCCTGTCTGCACTGGCAAGGAGCGCATTCGGATTGACGGCAAAAAGGCGCACCCCACTCAAAAGCCCGAAGCCTTACTCTATCGGGTCATTCTGGCAAGCACGAAGCCGGGCGATGTGGTGTTGGATCCCTTTTTCGGCACAGGCACAACGGGTGCGGTTGCCAAAAAGCTGGGGCGCCGATGGATTGGCATCGAGAAAGACGAGCGCTATGTGCAAATCGCCCGCCAACGAATCGAGCAGGTGCAACCCTACCTAGCAAGCCACCTTTCAGATGGGGTTGGGTTGAGCGGTCGCTCGCGCACACATCGTCTGCGTGTGCCGTTTGGGTTGCTCGTGGAGAGCGGGTATCTTCCGCCGGGCAATCGGGTCTATTTCAACAAGGATTTAGAGCGTTGGGCAGTTGTGCTGGCGAATGGGCACATCCGCTACAAAGATGGGCAGGAAGGCTCCATCCATCAAGTGGCACGGCAAATCGCCCACGCACCTGCCAATGGCTGGGATTGTTGGTGGTATTTTGATGCTGAGGCGGGATGTTTGCAGCCGTTGAATGTGCTTCGGGAGCGGTTTCGAAGTGG
>Ga0079992_132601_pt1 | contig 11372 bp, 10 predicted proteins | sample FaiFalFF_MnMetaG_3_FD_69197 | JGI IMG/M metagenome (GOLD analysis project Ga0079992, IMG submission 69197) | Freshwater microbial communities from Yellowstone National Park, Wyoming, USA - Fairy Falls B (FF_Mn_B) MetaG (SPADES assembly) (version 2) | ecosystem: Environmental > Aquatic >... | reverse complement strand
TAAGGCCGTCTCCATGCTGTAGCCTTTGACGTAGACGACCTACCTCTTCAAGCTTCGTGGCCTAACCCTATTTACAGCTTCAAAACCGATAGTATATCATGAGTAGGTTTGTTATCCCCTGTACCTGATTTCTAGTGCTTAGCTTGTGGTGGGATACTACAGTTCTCTCCTTTAGGTATCTGAAGAATCTTTCAACCCTCTTCCTCATACCGAACCTCTCACGTCTGTATTCAAGCCTAAGCCTCTCCAATGCCCATGGATACCGTGGACCTCTATCAACTATGTACACATCCTCAAGGCCTTCTTGAGTGATGAGAGTGCGTTTAGGCAGTTCCTCCCATAAGACGCCTCCAAAGCCAATAATTCCTTTGAATCCACGTCTACATAGGATTTCTTAACACGTAGCTTAGTCTCATCCATACTATACACCTCCTATACCTAGACTCCTTAGTAACCCTGATCTCAGATACCTTCTTGGCGAGATAATGAACAACAGACTTGCTTATCGACTCCAAAGCCATACTATAATCGAATAGGTTAAGGAATCAATGCCGCCATTATTGCTGCTTCTGTCCATAGTTTATTCTCTGCTTGATCGTATACTACAGACCATTTTCCCTCGATTACTTCTGTAGTCATTTCGTTTCCTCTATAAGCTGGGAGGCAGTGCATGAATATTGCGTCCTTTTTCGCAAGATTCATAACTTCGACTGTTACAGTAAATGGCTTGAAATCTTCCTTCCTTTTTTCTTTCTCCATCTCAGGCTTTCCCATACTCCACCACGTATTTGCGTAAACAACATCTGCTCCTTTCACAGCTTCTCTAATATCATGGATAATCTCTAGTCTTGTTCCATTTCTTGAAGATTTATCTTGACCGAACTTCCATATATCTGGTAGCGGCTCATATCCTTCCGGTGCAGCTATTACCAAATCAATTCCAAATAATGGCGCTACAGTAATAAGTGAATGGCATACATTCCATATATCTCCTGTGTAAACCATTTTCAAACCAGCCAGTCTACCTTTCTTCTCTCTGATGGTTAATAGATCAGCCATAGCTTGGCAGGGATGTTCCTCATCTGTTAAAGCATTTATCACAGGATTCTTCATATATCTAGCGTATTCTTCTACTTCAGCCTGCTCAAAAGTCCTTATAACTAATCCATCATAATACCTATCGAGCACTTTTGCTGTATCTATTATAGGTTCTCCTCTGGCCAGCTGTAGTTCATCAGGCCTCATATAGACAGAAAATGCCCCAAGCCTACTAGCAGCAACTTGGAAGGAGTTCCTAGTCCTAGTAGAAGGCTTCTTAAAAAGCAAGGCAATGTTCCTACCCTCCAGAATTTCTTTAAGGCTCGTCCTCATACCTCCATAGAACATGGACTTTATCTGAGAAGATAAGTCAAGTAGAAACTCAATCTCCTCCCTACTGAAATCCCTTGTAGTAATAAAATCTCTACCTTTAAGAAGAAATACAGTCATAAACACTCACTCGAACATCTCTTTATTAACGTAATATATAACGGTTTTCTTTTTATGTCTTAATCCCGCAAACCGAGTAATACGCCCTTCGATGTTTACTATATGATTAGTTTTCTGGTGATTGCTATTGCTACTGAGTTATGCAAGAAAAGTATATGGTCGAAACTATTTACTCACATACAATTCTATAGTACTTGGATGGCACCTATGTACTGTTACTTGATAAAGCCAATGCCGAGGCCGGTGGGGATAAGTTCATCATACCTCCGCGGATATGATGGGTTCTCCCTCCTGATTGTCGAGTACATACTAGCCACTACCTTGCTAACATCATTACATTTTATGCAGTGACGACATCGTTGCCATTCTGTTATGCGAACTTGCCGGTCCTCTACAGGAGGTCTAGGCATATCTTGCACCCCTCCTGTCGTCCGATACCAGCTATGCCATGAACTCAAGTATCTCGTCGCTTACAACACCCTTATAGAAGGCTTCCCCAGCCCTATAACGAAGTATCTAGAAAAGCTGTCCGTAATTATATCCCTCTGGATGTATGCTGTTGTTTCCGAGACCACTAAATGTGATCGCGTCAATGGAGCTAGGATTAGGGATAGGGTATACGATGAAGCCCTATACGCATATAGGCGCGTCGGTGAAGGAGTATTCGGAGCACTAACAGTAGAGTTCGGAGACAGGCTGAAAACGAGGAGAGAGGAATCAACGAAGACAAGAACACACCTAAGAATCATAATATACTGCCTAAAAATCCTAGTAAGGTGGACCTATGAATAGTTGGACACGCCCCTCCTTTAGAAACGTTAATAAATTGGTCCGTGTATGATTTTCTGATAAAAATGGAGTCTGCCCCTAAAAGAAAAGCTGTCATTTTTGGTGCACCAATCGCATGGGTGGCTGCTTTTGGAGCGCTTATAGGTATATTTTCGCTGGTTCCTATGATCTTCTATATATTTGGTGGAGGATTCATATCTGCTGGAATGATAATCTTTGCTCCATTAGCTGGAGTAATACTGGGTCCATGGGCAGGAATGATAGCTGGCTTAATCGGCGGGGTAATCGGAATGTTTATCTCGCCTGCGAGTTATCCGCTGGGAATTATTGATGCATTTCTTTCTGGAGCTTTTATCTCTCTTTTTTGGGGTCTTGTTAATAGAAAATACATGAAATTCTTCATCCCGTGGTGGCTTCTTTGGATAGTAATATGCATTATATGGCCCTACCATTTTCCCGGTCCAGCTGGAGGATATAGCCCAGCTCCAGAACCATATTATACCCTAAGTTGGTCATGGACATATGTAGGTTTTGTACTCTATATAACTACATTAGGATTTATACCAAAGTGGATATCTGAAGGTGCGAAAAGCAGTAGGAAGACCATCGGTCTATTAATGTATAACTTCATAGCTAACACTAGCTGGATGCTTCCGTGGAAGATAATATACTTCGGATTGCTTAAGTACCCTGCTGAAATTGTTGCAGCTGATAATATTATCTCATGGTGGGCCTACACCTTACCCATGGTTATAGCCACTACCATAATAGCCTTTGCTACATTAGAGGCTATGAGAAAAAGTGGAATGTACAGACCACCTGGAGGGATATTGTAGAAATGAGTGGAAAAAAGGTGAATATTTGGTTCTGGATCTTCTGGATTGGGTTTATAGTGATTGCTTACGGTTTTATCACATTTGTAACTGCGATTTGGTCAGCTGAAGCTGCTAAAACAGCTGGTCAACTAGGTATTTATGGCTCTCTAATAATAGGTGTGATAGGAATAATAATGGTGGTACTAGGAAATCTAAAGAAGTAAAAAGTCGCAAGGAAATGACTGAAGTACTCAAATTCCATAATTTTTATTTCTGGTATCCTGATGGCACCCAAGCATTAGAAAACATAAGCTTAACAGTAGGAAAAGGAGAATTTATTGTTGTTATGGGGAAGAACGGTGCCGGAAAGACCACGTTATGTCTGAGCACCGTCGGTATAATTCCCAATATACTTCAGGGCAAAATGAAAGGAACGGTAAGCTTGATGGGTATGATTCCTTCTCAACATTATGTTTATGAAATAACTAGAAAAGCAGGCATAGTTTTCCAGGACCCTGAATCTCAAATTTTTACACATTCTGTTTTCTCTGAAGTTACGTTCGCAGCAGAAAACTTGGGTCTACCTAGAGAGGAGATTATAGAGAGGGCAAAATGGGCACTTGAAGTTGTGGGTCTAGAAGGATTTGAAGAAAGAATGCCTAGATATTTATCTGGTGGACAAAAGCAAAAAGTCGTAATTGCAGCTGCTCTAGTAACTAAACCAGAAATATTAATTCTTGATGAACCTACTTCACAACTTGATCCTGTTGGAACACGAGAAGTATTTCATACTCTAAAGAAACTGAACGAAGAAGAAGGGATAACTATATTTATGACAGAGCATAAGTCTGACGAAGTAGCTGATATAGGAGTAGACAGAGTAGTACTACTTGACCATGGTAGAATAATCAAAGAGGGTTCTCCAGAAGAAGTATTATCAGATATCGAAACTATAATGAGACTTGAAATAAAACCTCCTCAAATTTCAGAATTCTTTTGGAAGATAAAGAAGAATGGAGTACCACTAACAGAAGTCCCAGTCTCGATTGTTAAAGGCATCAATGTTTTGAAGAATTTACTAGACAATAGTATTTTACAACCTAAACTTAAACACAGTAAATCCTTTAAAGTAAACAGGCCGGAGCAGAATGAGGTAATTTTAGAGGTAAAGAATGTTAGCTTCGAATATCCTACTAATCCTCCTATTAAAGCCCTTAAAAGAATTAACTTTAGAGTGAGAAGAAGAGAATTTGTGGGCATAATTGGTAACAATGGATCCGGCAAAACCACGCTCATGAAATGTATAGCAGGCCTATTAAAACCAACGGAAGGAGAAATATTATTTAAAGGAGAAAACGTTACTACATTTAGTGTAAAAGAAAGAGCAAGAAGAATAGGTCTAATTTTACAGAACCCCGACGCACAACTATTTGCTAAATCAGTTATAGAAGAGGTAGAATTCGGACTTAAAAACATAGGTTTAACATCTATAGAGATAAAAGAAAGAGCGGGTCATGTTTTAAAAGTTCTTGGACTGGATAAATATATGAATGCGCATCCATTCCAACTGAGTTTCGGGGATAGGAAGAAACTAGCCATAGCCTCAATTATGGCTATGAATCCTGAAATTGTGATTCTCGACGAACCTACAACCGGTCAGGATTATAAGGGAAGAATTGAAATATGTAATTTAGCTAAGCTGTTGAATGAACAAGGCACGACAATCTTGATGGTTACACATGATATGGATTTGGTAGCAAAATATGCTGATAGAGTGATAGTGATGAATGAGGGAAGATTAATTTTTGATGGTTCTACTAGGGAAGCATTTAATAAGGTGGATATACTGAGAGAAGCCGGTCTTTCACCTCCTAAAATCACTTTACTGGCCCAATCTGTTCAAGAAAAAGGTGTCCCTCAAGATATACTGTCTGTAGAGGAAATGGTCGAGACGTTTAATTTCAATATTAAAATTGGAGGCGATTAAAATGCCTATACTTCTCTATGCTCCGGGGAACACGATCCTTCATAAAATGAACCCACTAACAAAGCTTATTATGATTTTCTCGATTTGGTTAACAGCACTCATTAGCTTTGACATTATGACATTCTCAATCATGTTATCAATCTTAGTAGTCTTCTGGATTTTAGGCAAGATATCACTTAAAGAAATTGCTTCATTCGTAAAACTATTGTCTATAGTCTTTTCAGTATTCATAGTTATTAATGGGTTCATGTATTTTAGAGGTAAAACGCCTTTATTCTACATATTAGGTTTCCCATTTACTATAGAAGGGCTATTGTTTGGAATAACTCTATGTTTGAAGGTAGTTTGCATAGTTTCCACAATTCCGTTACTGACCAAGACAACTATGATAACCGATTTAATAAGCGCGCTTGTTAAACTAAGAATTCCATATAGTCTAGTATTCATTTTTATAACAGCAATAAATTTTATAGACGTAATAGAGGAGACATACAACAACATAAAAGAGTCGCAAATATTACGTGGATACTCAATAGATGAAATGAACTTCTTGAAAAAAGCCATAAAAGGTTATGCTCCCTTATTTATACCTCTGGTTCTCATAATACTAAGAAAAGCGTCTATGATGGACATGGCGATGGAGTCAAGGGCATTTAATGCAACGAAAAAAAGAACATATGTAAATGAAATAAAGTTCACAAAAATCGATATTGCTACGATAATTTTATTCGTGATAGTCTCATCAATCCTTATCTTTTATAATGTAATTTATGGAAAAGTTACACTGATTCTTCCGACGTAAGGTTAATTATAACGGTGAATGAGTTGGCATCCTACATGAAAGCTGCTGTTTTTCATCCTTCCACAGGCCTAACTATTAGAAGAGTGAAAGTGCCTCGGATTGGTAAAAAAGAAGTTTTAGTAAAGTTAAAGGCAGCAGGAATATGTGCTTCTGACATACATTATATGGAGGGCTTTTTAATGTATTCTAAGATTCCGATAATTCCAGGTCATGAAGGTAGTGGCGTAATTGAAGAAGTTGGGGAAGGCGTTACTAACGTTGGTCCTGGAGATAGAGTCGTAGTACATTATGTTACTGCATGTGGAGAGTGCATGTATTGCCTCGCAGGAAAGGAGAATTTATGTAAATCTGCGAGACTTGTAGGATTTGACTTAAACGGAACATATGCTGAATACGTTGCTGTTCCTGAATATAATGTAATTAAGCTGCCGGATAACATGTCTTATGAGTATGGAGCAATAAGTGGATGCGCGGTTGTGACGCCATATCATGCAGCAAAAATAGGGGGAATCTCAAAAGGTGAAACTGTCGGTATAATAGGTTTAGGAGGAGTTGGGATCAATGCTATTCAGATTGCAAAAAAATTTGGTGCAGCGAAAATCATTGGAGTAGATATTAGTCATTTTAAACTCTGGGTGGCGAAAGAATATGGAGCAGATCAAGTCATAAACTTCGCTGAAGCTAACATAACAGAACTAATCAGATCTATTACTGAGGATGGTGTAGATATAATGTTTGATTTTGTTGGAAAGGAAGAAACTATTGCAAAAGCAATAGAGACAGTTAAAAGAGGAGGTCGCGTAGTGTTAGTTGGTCTTATAAATAAACCCATCCTATTGCCTGTCCCTGAACTACTATATCATGAAAAACAACTATTATCATCAATAGATCATACAAGGAAAGATTTAGTTGAAGTTTTAGATATGATTAGCAAAGGCGAAATAGATTTGAGCCATTCCATAACACACTTTACTTCCTTAGAAAATTTAAAAGATGCTATTAACATGTTCAAAGCTAGGAAAGAGGATGTCATTAGAATTGTTATTAAGTTTTAAGATACATCTAATAATCCTGTCAACCAAGTAATACTTCTCTTAGCGTTTTTATTAATGTGATTATGTTTCTGATCATCGTTGTTGATGCTGCGTAGTCTATTTACCGTCATGATCCTTCATGTGTTTATGTTTTTTTGTGGAACCTCCTTGCCTTCTGTATCAGGTATCCGAAGAACCTCTCAACACTATTCCTTAAACCGAATCTTTGATGCTGGTACTTTAGTCCAAAGCCTTTCTAGAGCCCACCTATACCAAGGGCCTCTATCAACTATTATCAATGGCTTGTTAACGTATCTACCTAGGACCATTCTAAGGAACTTCATAGCAATTAGTATGTTCCTGTTCCATGAGGCATAAATTGCCAGTATCTCCCCGGAATCCACGTCTACAGCATACTATACATAAGCTCTAAGACCATGCATCTTAACCACAGTCTCATCAACAGCCACATAATACCTAAACCTCCTCTCCACAGAGAATAACCTTGAGAATCTATGTAACCATTTTCTAACACTCACTTGAAACAAGACAGAGTAAGCCTTCTCAACCAAAGGATAGTTGTTAAACCTAAACAGCCCAGATATCCTATCAAGGATGTAATCCAGAACATGCATAAGAGAATATAGGATAGAAACTAGGCCATAACCATAAAGAGAAAAGCTTAAGTAAAAGTTGACAGGATCCATCTAATAGTGGCGTCATAAGCATGTTGCTTAATCAGTCCTTGAAGTATTTTAAAGAATTAGATGATGAAGTAATTAGGAAAGCTGTAAAATTCTGGATGGAGGCACCAATTGAGAAGCATAGTTTCTCAGATACTATTAAAGAATGGGGTATTAGGCATCTCCCCCCTCAACCTATAGAAGAATTTATTAGAATAGAGAACATAGTTAAAGCCCTTGGTAAAGATGGATTAAATACATTTATTGCTGTAGACCAGATTATTAGTCTGTTGCCTAATTCTCTATATCAGCAGGTAATCAAAGCTAGAAATAGCGAGATTTTATCGATTCTTAGAGGCTTCTATAGGAGGATAGAAGACCACATAGAAGGAAAAAGCTTAACAGATTTAAAGCCTGAAGATGCAAAGAAAGAGAAAATACTGCTCATGATCCCATCTCAAAAGCAGTTAAAGACTGTGTATAATAATTGGGACAAGTGGGTGTGGAGGAGGATAGCATATAATGGAGAACCAGCCCCCTCAGTGGATGGTTGGATTAAAGATGTTTTAAGACTTGCAGATGCTCTCGAAAATGCAAGTGTTACTCCGATTATTGTAACCGATAAATCAATAGAAGAGAGGATAAAAGAAGAAGCTCCACATAACGTAGTAGGGCTGGATATACCTGAGGATTTTGCTAAAATAGGTTATGTTAGAGATCAAAGTGTAACATGGTGTAAGCATCCAATAATAGGGAATATGGCTTTAGATATTCGGCAAGGAGAAGAATGGATCATAAACGAAGTATACTATAGTTTGAGGCTTACTCCATTACTCAGGGTAAGATGGGCTATAGATAGAGAATACTTAGTAAAAGCAAAAATGGAGGGTGGCAACTTCTTCTTATTGAAAATTGATGGTTCAACCATCCTCTTAACAGGAGTGGGGGTTAGAGGGTCCAACTATCCTACTTTTAAAGTATTATCTGAGGTTCTCCCAGAAGATGTAAGAATAATCGGGATACCACTATCAGGTTATGTGAAAAACTGGGCTGAGACAGGAGCAGTCCATCTCGATGTAGTATTTACATATTTGGGTGAGCTGAATGGTGTATATTATGCGGTTTTAGATCCATTAAGGCTTGGTTTTTATTCAGGGCTAGAATATATTAGGGAGAAGGAAGCATTCCAAATAATACCTCTCGGGAGATTGTTTAAAGAATTAGGCTTGATAATCGATGAGCCTCCAAGAGAGAGAACTAGCCCTATCACTATGAGCAATGCTTTAAACCTAGGTAAAGGTAAACTCATAGTAGATGCTTATAACAGAGAAGTAAACAAATACCTTGAAAGAGAATTCGGCGTAGATGTTATTGAAATTGAGATACCTCAAATAGAAGCTGGAGGCGGAGGACCAAGATGTGCTAGTAGGGAGTTATGGTTCTAGTGATTGAAACCCTATCTTAACTAACTTTCATGATAGAGGGCGTGTCCAACTATTCATAGGTCCACCTTACTAGGATTTTTAGGCAGTATATTATGATTCTTAGGTGTGTTCTTGTCTTCGTTGATTCCTCTCTCCTCGTTTTCAGCCTGTCTCCGAACTCTACTGTTAGTGCTCCGAATACTCCTTCACCGACGCGCCTATATGCGTATAGGGCTTCATCGTATACCCTATCCCTAATCCTAGCTCCATTGACGCGATCACATTTAGTGGTCTCGGAAACAACAGCATACATCCAGAGGGATATAATTACGGACAGCTTTTCTAGATACTTCGTTATAGGGCTGGGGAAGCCTTCTATAAGGGTGTTGTAAGCGACGAGATACTTGAGTTCATGGCATAGCTGGTATCGGACGACAGGAGGGGTGCAAGATATGCCTAGACCTCCTGTAGAGGACCGGCAAGTTCGCATAACAGAATGGCAACGATGTCGTCACTGCATAAAATGTAATGATGTTAGCAAGGTAGTGGCTAGTATGTACTCGACAATCAGGAGGGAGAACCCATCATATCCGCGGAGGTATGATGAACTTATCCCCACCGGCCTCGGCATTGGCTTTATCAAGTAACAGTACATAGGTGCCATCCAAGTACTATAGAATTGTATGTGAGTAAATAGTTTCGACCATATACTTTTCTTGCATAACTCAGTAGCAATAGCAATCACCAGAAAACTAATCATATAGTAAACATCGAAGGGCGTATTACTCGGTTTGCGGGATTAAGACATAAAAAGAAAACCGTTATATATTACGTTAATAAAGAGATGTTCGAGTGAGTGTTTATGACTGTATTTCTTCTTAAAGGTAGAGATTTTATTACTACAAGGGATTTCAGTAGGGAGGAGATTGAGTTTCTACTTGACTTATCTTCTCAGATAAAGTCCATGTTCTATGGAGGTATGAGGACGAGCCTTAAAGAAATTCTGGAGGGTAGGAACATTGCCTTGCTTTTTAAGAAGCCTTCTACTAGGACTAGGAACTCCTTCCAAGTTGCTGCTAGTAGGCTTGGGGCATTTTCTGTCTATATGAGGCCTGATGAACTACAGCTGGCCAGAGGAGAACCTATAATAGATACAGCAAAAGTGCTCGATAGGTATTATGATGGATTAGTTATAAGGACTTTTGAGCAGGCTGAAGTAGAAGAATACGCTAGATATATGAAGAATCCTGTGATAAATGCTTTAACAGATGAGGAACATCCCTGCCAAGCTATGGCTGATCTATTAACCATCAGAGAGAAGAAAGGTAGACTGGCTGGTTTGAAAATGGTTTACACAGGAGATATATGGAATGTATGCCATTCACTTATTACTGTAGCGCCATTATTTGGAATTGATTTGGTAATAGCTGCACCGGAAGGATATGAGCCGCTACCAGATATATGGAAGTTCGGTCAAGATAAATCTTCAAGAAATGGAACAAGACTAGAGATTATCCATGATATTAGAGAAGCTGTGAAAGGAGCAGATGTTGTTTACGCAAATACGTGGTGGAGTATGGGAAAGCCTGAGATGGAGAAAGAAAAAAGGAAGGAAGATTTCAAGCCATTTACTGTAACAGTCGAAGTTATGAATCTTGCGAAAAAGGACGCAATATTCATGCACTGCCTCCCAGCTTATAGAGGAAACGAAATGACTACAGAAGTAATCGAGGGAAAATGGTCTGTAGTATACGATCAAGCAGAGAATAAACTATGGACAGAAGCAGCAATAATGGCGGCATTGATTCCTTAACCTATTCGATTATAGTATGGCTTTGGAGTCGATAAGCAAGTCTGTTGTTCATTATCTCGCCAAGAAGGTATCTGAGATCAGGGTTACTAAGGAGTCTAGGTATAGGAGGTGTATAGTATGGATGAGACTAAGCTACGTGTTAAGAAATCCTATGTAGACGTGGATTCAAAGGAATTATTGGCTTTGGAGGCGTCTTATGGGAGGAACTGCCTAAACGCACTCTCATCACTCAAGAAGGCCTTGAGGATGTGTACATAGTTGATAGAGGTCCACGGTATCCATGGGCATTGGAGAGGCTTAGGCTTGAATACAGACGTGAGAGGTTCGGTATGAGGAAGAGGGTTGAAAGATTCTTCAGATACCTAAAGGAGAGAACTGTAGTATCCCACCACAAGCTAAGCACTAGAAATCAGGTACAGGGGATAACAAACCTACTCATGATATACTATCGGTTTTGAAGCTGTAAATAGGGTTAGGCCACGAAGCTTGAAGAGGTAGGTCGTCTACGTCAAAGGCTACAGCATGGAGACGGCCTTA
>Ga0079992_126984_pt1 | contig 11376 bp, 10 predicted proteins | sample FaiFalFF_MnMetaG_3_FD_69197 | JGI IMG/M metagenome (GOLD analysis project Ga0079992, IMG submission 69197) | Freshwater microbial communities from Yellowstone National Park, Wyoming, USA - Fairy Falls B (FF_Mn_B) MetaG (SPADES assembly) (version 2) | ecosystem: Environmental > Aquatic >... | reverse complement strand
ACAAAAGGACTTGTTGGTATAAACTATTAAGGTAATTCATTTTTACACCTCCTTAGTGGGATTTGAGGGTATTATAAGCCTCTGCCCGCTAAGGGCTCTTTGTCAAAAGGTTTTTCCAGCTTCTTTGAATTTCTCACCCGAGGTATACTTCAGGATAAAATACATAAGACTCCCATGTTCAAACTAAAACCCGAATCAATAAGGCACGCCATAATCAAAACCTCCACCATAAACCTACTTGCAAGAGGCTTTGGATACCTAAAGCAGTTAGCTATAGCAGTACTCCTTGGGTTTAGCTACCAAACGGACGCCTTCTTTATGGCTTTGTCCCTTCTTGGCATTTTCCTGATCTTTGTAGATGTCTTTGACTCCATCGGAGTTCCTCAGCTTGTTTTTGCAAGAATGAAAAGCGAAGAAGAATTCAAAAAACTTGCAGGACTTCTCCTCACATTTACCACCATATTAGCCTTTTCTTTAACCTTTATAGCCTTAGTGGGCATTCCTCTACTTTCCAAAGTAGCGGTTGGCTTTGATCAGAGGGCAAAAGAAGCCACAGAACTTCACCTTTTATTACTCCTTCCCTATCTTTTTTTTAACTTCTTCTTCCATCATTTTGGTGCGGTCCTAAGAAGCTTAAGGTATTTTACTGCATACTTTATTGGAGAGTTTATATTTTCCTTCTTCTCTTTTATTTTTATTGCGTTTGGGCTTTACCTTTTCCACAACCCTCCGGTTCTTCCAATAAGCCTTAGTCTTTCGCAGTTTGTGGCAACCCTTTACATAATCTTCGTTGGCAAAGACTTCTTACACTTTAGCTTTTTTATAGACAAAAGGGTAAAGGAAATACTAAAGCACTTTGTTTTTCTTTCTGCCCTGTATGGAGTTTTCCACCTTTTCATCTTGGTAGATAGGTCTTTTGCCTCTTTGCTTGGAGAAAAGGGCGTGTCTGCATTAACTTATGGTTCAATGGTGGCTTTTGTTTTAGGAAGTGTTTTAAAAATTGGGCATATGGCTATTACATCCCTTTCTGAAACAAAGGCAAGCATTCAAACTTTGAACAAGTTTTTAAAGTTCTCCTTCCTTGTCTCTCTACCCGTCATGCTTTTTCTGTTCTTCTTTCCAGAGATTCCCGTAAAACTCCTCTTTGGACACGGAAAATTTACACAAACTGATGTAGAACTAACTGCAACAGCTACTAAATACTATGCAATTTCTTTGTTTTTAGCCTTCGCTTGGGCAGTTCTCTATAGAACCTTTCAAATCATAAACTGGCTTTTGCCTGTTTTCTTTATTGCTTTGATTGGCATATTAATTAACGGTTTTTTTAACTACCTGTTCGTAGTGGTTTATAAACTTGGAATAGTTGGGATATGCTTGGGAACTTTTTTTGCCTATACCTTTCTCTGCAGAGTATCTTACGGTATTTTGACACGGAGGCTAAAAGTGAAAAATTAGATTAAAATAAGAAACGATGGATAAAATCAGATGTCCCATATGCTACACAGAGGTTGAAGAACGAAATTTTAAAGAAACTTATGTTTCTCCTTATAACAACCAAGAGTATAAACGCTACGAGTGCCCAAACTGCGATGTTCATTGGTGGGAGCCGTTGAAGATTATTCCAGAGTTTTATGAAAGTGAAGTTTTTGAAGATTATGTTGCGTTTCACGAGGGTGTAGGGACAAGGCTTGGCGAATACCACAAAGCTTTTTTTAAATACTTTCCTTCCAATGTAAGAGGTAAGCTTTTGGATGTGGGCTGTGGAGACGGAAGGTTTTTAAGATACGCTAAAGAACAAGGCTTTGAAATATGGGGAATAGACTTTGACAAAAAATCTGTAGAGAATGTAAAAAGGAACCTTGGTATTGACACTGTTTTTCCTATGAGCTTGGAAGAGTTCTATGAATATGCTAAGGAGAAAAACTTAAAGTTTGATGTAATCACCTTTTTCGAGGTTTTAGAACATCAGGACAAACCAAGGGAATTTCTTGAAATGGTAAAATGGCTTTTGAAAGAAGGAGGATACATAGCGGGAAGTGTGCCAAATAGGGAAAGATTTTTGAGAGAAATATACTGGAAAATTTCACATGCTGACCATCCACCGCATCATTTTTTGAGATTTTCTCGGAGATCTCTTGAAAATACTTTAAAGCTAAGTGGTTTTGAAGATGCACATGTTTATATTATGGATTTTACTTTTGATGAAATATATCCATACGTTGAAATGAAATTGCTTGGCAGGTTTTATAATCTACGAAATTTATTAAAGTCTATGGTGCTTGGAGATAGAAAAAGGGTAGGTGCTTATGTGGATGATATTATAGTAGGTGAAGTTTCTAATTCGGTTAAGATTAGGGCATATGGCTTAAAAATTATTAAGCTAATTAGGAATACTCTTTTGTCTCCAGTTGCGTTTGTTTATATAAATAGCTCACATCAAAGAGGTCCTAATCTGTATTTTCAAGCGCGGAGGTTAAGAATTGAAGGGAAATAAAGTGCGGAAACTCATCAAATTTTTGAAATTTCCATTTAAGTATTACAAGTCCCATCCCCTAGAAAAACAGAGATACAATAAAAGAATCCTACAGATTTTAGGTTCAAGGTTTGGCTTAGAGATATTATTTTTTACAGATGTCCCGAAGAAGAGTTTTTTAGAAGATCCGCTTGTAAAAGCACTTATAAACAACTTTGGTTTAGAGGAATTATCTTCCTCGTTAGATAGAAAGTTTGTTCTTAGTCAGTTATTAAAATATACAGTGGGTGTAGATGGAGATTACATAGAGTTTGGTGTATATAAAGGAGCTTCGGCTTTTATAATGAGTGTATTTGTTGAAATGCACAGATTAAATAAACATATTCATCTGGTAGATAGTTTTGAAGGTCTATCAGAGCCAGATCCTAAGATTGATGGGACATACTGGAAACCTGGAGATTTGAAAGCTTCATTTGTTAGTCCTGCTCTTAGTAAGTATGATTTTGTAAAAGTATACAAAGGCTGGATACCGGACGTATTTAAACATTTACCCTCTGATTTGAAAATAAGCTTTGCCCACATAGACGTTGATTTATATGAGCCAACAAAGGAGTCATTGATTTATACTTTAGACAGGTTGTCGCATGGAGGAATAATACTTTTTGATGATTACTATTTTGAAACATGCCCTGGAGCTAAAAAAGCTGTTGATGAAACTCTTGGAGAAGAGAATGTGATTATACTACCAACAGGCCAGGCGTTTTTTTATAACATAATTAAGAGGTATCAATCTTAAAGTAAAGAGGGAGGTTTTGAGATGAAGACAACCTTTTCTTTTGGAAGGAACTGGAAAAATTATGTAAAAAATGTTGTAGATGAAAGAGTTATACAAGAAGCTAAGGAAAGCTTACTGAAATATCTCCCTGAGGGCGGGTTTAAAGATAAGGTTTTTATTGATGTGGGATGCGGTTCTGGGCTTTTTTCTTTATCAGCTCTTTTGTTGGGCTGTAAGCATGTTATAAGCTTTGATATAGATCCTGCAAGCATAGAGGCAACTTTGTTGTTAAAGGAAAAATTTTCCCATATTTTACCTTCGAACTACTCATGGGACATATTTCAGGGCAATATTCTTGACAGCAATTTAGTTGAGAGCCTTAAAGAAAAAGGTGATATTGTATATTCATGGGGAGTGCTACATCATACGGGAAAGATGTGGGATGCTATCAAAAATACTGCAAGCTTGGTAAAAAATGGTGGGTATTTAATTTTAGCGATTTATAATCATGCTCCATCTTCTGAGTTTTGGCTTAAAGTTAAAAGGTTTTATAATAAACACCCTTTACTTCAACCATTACTTATCGCACTTTATGGTAGCTATGCAACTTTTGGTTTTATGATCCGAAGAAAAACTCTCAAATTGAGAAGGGAAAGAGGAATGCATGTCTTTTATGATGCTATTGATTGGTTAGGAGGATTGCCTTACGAGTTTGTTTGCTTTGATGAGGTAAAAGAATATGTAGAAAATCTGGGTTTCAATCTAATAAATGCTCCAACCAAATTGCCATGTGGGAAGGGAGTTAAAAGTAATATCTTTGATAAAATAAGAAGTAGAAATACAGGATGCAATGAATTTGTTTTTCAAAAAAAATAGTTTGATTAACCATGTGCCGAATAGCAGGCTTTATTGACTTCAACTTCAACAACTCTTACTCCCTTGAAGAAACCATTGCGCTTATGCGTGATACTCTTATTCATGGCGGACCAGATGATGCGGGAATTTTTATAGACAAAGACTTTCCCGTAGCTTTGGGACACAGGAGGCTTTCCATCCTTGACCTTTCACCGCTTGGGCATCAGCCCATGGAGTTTGAAAATTTAGTGATAACCTACAACGGAGAGGTGTATAACTTCAAGGAAATAAAAAGAGAGCTTGAAAAAGAAGGCTATAAATTTATCTCAAACTCAGACACGGAGGTTATCCTTAAGGCTTTCCACTTGTGGGGCTTTTCTGCGGTTCATAAGTTCCGGGGCATGTTTGCCCTTGCCCTGTGGGACAAAAAAGACAAAAAGCTTATCCTTTGCAGGGACAGGATAGGCGTAAAGCCTCTGTATTACTATTACAAAAACGGACTTTTTATGTTTGCGTCGGAGCTAAAAGCTTTTCACAAACACCCAAAGTTTGAAAAAAAGCTAAGTATCACTGGGCTTTTGCTTTACTTGAAATACGGCTACATACCTGCACCCTACTCTATCTTTGAAAATGTCTATAAGCTAAAGCCGGGGGACTTTTTAGTCTTAGACCAAAAGGGAAACATTGAAGAATTCCCTTATTGGAAGGTAGAAGATTATTTCCTAAAGGGGAAGGAAGAAAAGGATAGGTGGCTAAAAAGGTCAGAGGAGGAACTGGCACAGGAGCTTGAGGAGATTTTAACGGAAAGCTTCAAGCTTAGGCTTGTCTCTGATGTGCCGGTAGGAATGTTTTTGAGCGGTGGCATAGACTCTTCCACCGTGTGTGCCCTGCTTTCAAAGGAAGGAATTAAGCTAAAGACCTTTACCATAGGCTTTTACGAAAAGGAATACAACGAGGCGGAGTATGCCAAAAAAGTGGCAGAGTATTTGGGAACAGAACACGCGGAACTCTACTGCACTCCAAAAGAAGCCTTTGAAATAATCCCAAAGCTACTGGAGATTTACGACGAGCCTTTTGGAGACTCTTCTGCCATTCCTACCTACTTGGTCTCAAGGCTTGCCAGATCTCAGGTAAAGGTCTCTCTCTCTGCGGACGGTGGAGATGAGCAGTTCTGCGGATACACAAGGTATTGGTTGATCACAGACAGAATAGCCAAGCTGTCAAAAATTCCCTTTTCCAATCTGCTTGCCAACACCCTTGACCTCATCCATCCGGACCTTGCTTTGAAGCTTTACAACGCATTTAAACCAATTTTGCCAAAATACACCAACTTTAGGGACAAATACATAAAGCTTAGAAATGTTTTGAAAGCTAAGGATGTTATGGAACAGTATGATTTATCCGTTAGCTACTTTTTGGAGGAAGACCTAAAGCCTTTGGGAATAGGGTCGTCGGAAAAGAAAGACTTAAAAGATTGGTTTTTGGTTGATGGTCTTGACCCACTTGCGTCAATTATGCTACTTGACTTGAAAACTTATCTTCCTGATGATATACTTGTTAAGGTGGATAGGGCAACCATGAGCGTAGCCCTTGAGGGAAGGGAGCCTTTTTTAGACCACAGAATAGTGGAATGGACTTCTCAACTCCCGGTGGAGTTCAAGTATAAAAACGGTGTCAGCAAGTATTTGCTAAGAAAGGTTTTGTATAAATACATCCCAAAAGAGCTTGTAGAAAGACCAAAGCAAGGTTTTGGGGTGCCAATCTATGAGTGGTTCAAAAAAGAGTTGAGGGGGCTTTATATGGAGTATTTGGACGGAGAAAGAATAAAAAAGGAGGGATCGTTCAACCACTTGGAAGTCAAAAGACTTGTAGAGGACTTTCTTTCCGATAGAGGAGTAAATCATAACAAGCTTTGGCTATTGTTTGTGTTTGAGCTGTGGAGGGGTAAGTGGTGGTAAAGAAGGAAGAAGCTATAAGAAGTAGGATTTATCCCAAGATATATGACCCTGCATACTTACTCACACATTCTAATATTCAAGTTTTTAAGTATCTTCTTAATGTTTTGCCTAAAGATAAAGCTCTAAATGTTTTAGACCTTGGCTGTGGATATAAACCATTTAAGTACTTATTAGAAGAACATGGAATAGTAGCTAACTACATCGGCGTGGATTTCTCCTCAGAAAACGCAGAACCTGATTTTATAGTAGATTTAAATAAAGAAAATTTACCATTTGAAAACGAGTCTTTTGATCTAATTATAATATCTGAAGTTCTTGAGCATATATATAAGCCTTTCCATGTGTTAGATGAAGCAACAAGAGTTTTAAAAAAAGGAGGACTAATATATATATCAACTCCTTTCATATTTGGCAACCATGGAATACCATATGACTATTTTAGATATACAGATTATTTCTACCAAAGATACTTTGAAGAGAATAATTTAGAAATTCTTCACATTAGAAAAGCTGGTTCCATATTGTCTGCACCTTTTTTTATATTCAATCTCTTTATGGAAGGCCTTTTAAAAGAAAGCAAAATAAAATACGTCTTAACTTTCCCTAGTAATATTTTCGGTTTGATTATTGATCTTATTCTGCAAAAGCTGTCTAATAAATATGTCTTTGTTAAGAAGGGTAAGGAATATTTATATTTAGGAATCGCATTAATTGCCAAAAAATGAATAATCATGTCGTTTTTCTCATAAATTCCCTTGCAGGAGGAGGGGCGGAAAAAGTGGCAATAAGGTTATCTGAGCATTTATCAACATCTGTCTTTATTTTGCTTGAGCGTGATGTTAAATACAAGACAGATAAACCGATCTTTTTTCTTAGCAATCATTCAACCAAAACAAGCCCAATAATAAAAACTTTAAGCATTCCAACATATGTGTATAGGCTTTCAAGGTTCTTAGAAAAAACTTCGCTTGTGGTATCATTTTTGGAAAGAGCTAATTTTGTAAATATAATTTCTAAGCTTTTTAAGAAGCATAAAGCCATAATATCCGTGCGTATGGACCAGCAAAAAGGTCATGTGGGCTTAAGAAAACTGAACAAGCTTTTAGTAAGAATTCTTTATCCAAAGGCAGATCTAATTATAGCAGTTAGCCACGGAGTGAAGGAAAGCTTAATTAATTTTGGCATAGAGGAAGAAAAAATAAAGGTGATCTACAATCCCTATCCGATAGATGAAATAAGAGAGTTGGCAAAGGAGTCGTTGGAAGCCCATGAGCAAATTTTTAAACATCCCGTTTTAATCACCGCAGGAAGGCTAACAAAACAAAAAGGGCAATGGTATTTGCTAAGAGTCTTTAAAGCCTTAAAAGAAAAACACAAAGATTTAAAGCTTGTGATTTTAGGGGAGGGAGAATTGAAGGACTATTTAGTAAAACTTTCTGAAGAGCTTGGACTAAAAACTTATGTTTGGGACAGAGACAAGCTTTCAGGAAGCTTTGATGTTTATTTTTTGGGCTTTCAGAAAAACCCTTTCAAATTCATAGCAAGGTCTAAGCTTTTTGTCTTTCCTTCTTTGTGGGAAGGTTTTCCAAACGCCTTGGTGGAAGCTATGGCTTGCGGGGTGCCTGTGGTATCTTCCGATTGCAGGAGCGGTCCAAGGGAGATATTGGCACCAAACACGGATTTTAGCCATCAAACCCAAAAGCCAGAGTTTTCAGAGTATGGGGTCTTGATGCCTGTTTTTGAGATAAAATATAAGAGTGCTGAGGAACCACTTGGAGAAAAGGAGATGATGTGGGTTGAAACAATAGATAAACTACTTGAAGATGAAAGCTTGAGGAAACATTACTCAGAAAAAGCTAAGCAAAGGGCTGGGGATTTTAGAATTGAGAAAATAGTTCAAGAATGGAAGGAGGTTATTTATGATGTTTAAGAATTTTTTCAAAGCTACATTAAAAGCCATTGGAAGAATTGAACCCGATATTCCTAAAATAAGAGCAATTCATAACCGCTTATTAAAACCAATATTTTTGAGTCTTTGTGGTGATACGGAAGAAATTACAGATGTTCTTGGGTTCAAAATGAAACTTCGTGTAAGGGAATGTGTAGATGGAAATCTCTATTTTGCACCACATTTATATGATAGAAAGGAAATAAATTATGCTATGATAGATTTTCCGTTGGATGGAACTTTTATAGATGTAGGAGCTTATAAGGGTTTTTGGTCGCTTTATTTTGCAAGTAGATATCCTAATTCAACTATATTGGCAATAGAAGCCAATCCTATGGTATTTGAGATCTTGGTAGAAAATATTAATCTAAATAAATTTTCAAATATAGTTCCAATAAACTATGCCGTGGCTGACGAAGAGGGAGAGGTAGAATTTTTTATTCCAAATAACAATAATTTAGGTGGTTCTTGTATTTTAGATAAAGATATTTTAGATAAGGAAAGATTTTTACTTAGAACAAAAGGAACGATTATTCATGTAAAAACAAAAACGCTGCTAAATATACTTTTAGAACATGATATAAAAAATGTTAACTTACTTAAAATGGACATAGAAGGTTATGAAATCAAAGTGCTTAAAAAGTTTTTTGAAACTGCTCCAACAAGATTATTTCCTAAAAAAATGGTAGTTGAATCCATACATAATCCGGAATTAGATGATTTAATTTCAAGTTATGGTTATAAACTTGTTTTTAAAACCCATTATAACTCAGTTTTTGTAAGAGATGAGTAGATTAAATCATAATCCAAAAGTTTCAGTCATCATACCAACTATTGGTAGAGAAAGCCTAATAAAAACATTAGAAAGCGTTCTAAATCAAACATACCAGAATTTAGAAATAATAATAACTGATGATACAGAGGAGGGCAAAGCTAAACCATTGATAGAAAAATACTTAACAGACCCAAGGATTAAATATGTAATTAACACGAAATATAAACACGGACCAGGTGGGAATAAAAATAATGGGTTAGATAACATTACAGGTGAATACTTTACTATCGTAGATGACGATGATATTATAATGCCAAATGCTATTGAGGAACTTTTGAATGTTGCTATTAGAAGAAATTACAGCATAGTCTTTGCCAATTGTATAGATAACATAGAAGGAAAATTTACCGGATTACATTATGGAAAGGATGAAGAAGTTTCTTGGGTAGATTGTTTATGTGGCAGATACGAAGGTGAATATTTCGGTATCATAAAAACTTCAATTTTGGAAAATGATAGGTTTTGCGATGAATGTTGGGGAGGAGAGGGAATATTATGGCTTAGACTTTGGAAAAAGGTGGGTGTTGGCTTTTATTTACACAAAGCATTAAGAGTATATTCAATCGATAATCAAGATAGAGTTACTTTTCAGCTTGTTGAAAAAGCAAAAAGAACGTATTTAAATTATGTCTTATCCTTAAAAGAATTCGAAGAGGATTTTAAAAATTATTGTCCAAAAAGTTTTATAAGATTACCACTGATAGGAATTTACTTCTCAACTTTGGCTGGAGAATATAGACAAGCCTTTAAGCTATGCATAGCTTCAGTGAAAATGTATCCAAAATTATTTTTTGTTCCTATCCTGTGGATGCTTTTTTGTATGCTTTTCCCAGATTCATTCGTTATCCAGTTTTATGAAAAATATTCAAAGAGATTTAAGAAGGTTTTAAGACAATTTCTGCTTGGAGGGCGTTTTAAATGAATAAATTTTTGGAGGACCTGAAAGCTGGCAAAGAAAAAATCTGCGTTGTGGGGCTTGGGTACGTGGGTTTGCCTTTGGCGGTTAGTCTTGCGGAGCACTTTAAAGTGGTGGGCTTTGATAAGAATTCAAAGAGGGTGGAAGCTTTAAGGCAGGGAATAGACTATACGGGCGAGGTGGAAAGCAGGGAAAAGCTTTTAAACCCTAATCTTTCTTTTACTGACGACCCTTCCGCAATAAGAGAGTGTAAGTTCATAATTGTGGCGGTGCCTACGCCCGTGGATAAGCTAAAGAACCCGGACTTGTCCTTCTTAAAGTCTGCCTCGGAGGTGGTGGGTAAAAATCTAACAAAGGGTAGCGTGGTGGTTTATGAATCTACCGTCTATCCGGGGGCAACAGAAGAGGTCTGCGTGCCAATATTGGAAAAGGAAAGCGGTCTTAAGTGGAAGCAAGACTTTTTTGTGGGATACTCTCCAGAAAGGGTAAATCCGGGAGACAGGGAGCATACCATTGAAAGAGTGATGAAAGTGGTTGCGGGAGATACTCTGGAGACTTTAGAACTAATTGCAGAGGTTTACGGAACTGTAGTTAAAGCAGGAGTTTATAAAGCATCCGATATTAAGACAGCAGAAGCAGCAAAGGTGATAGAAAACATTCAAAGGGACATAAACATAGCCCTTATAAACGAGTTAGCCCTTATATTCCATAGACTTGGACTTGACACAAAAGAGGTTTTAAAAGCTGCGGGAACCAAGTGGAACTTCTTGAGGTTTGAGCCGGGGCTTGTGGGAGGGCATTGCATTCCGGTGGACCCATATTACCTTGCCCATAAATCTTTGGAAGTTGGTTATGTGCCTGAACTCATTTTGGCAGGAAGGAGAATAAACGAAGAAATTCCCATTTATGTAGCCCATGAGCTTGTAAAAACGCTTATCAAGGCAGGGAAGCAAGTAAGGGGCGCAAAAGTTTTAGTGCTTGGGATAACCTTTAAGGAGAATGTGCCAGATGTCAGAAACAGCAAAGTTTTTGAAGTTATAAAAGAACTTAGAGAGTTTGGAATTGAACCCGTGGTCTATGATCCAATAGCAAAGGAGGAAGAAGTAAAGGAGGAGTTTGATATAGAGCTTGAAAAGGATTACAAAGAAAAAGCTCCTTACGATGCCATTTTGTATGCGGTAAGGCATGGGGTATTCCTTGAAGCATTTACCTTAGAAGAGTTTAAAAGGTTATCCCTTGAGCCATCGATACTTTTTGACATAAAGGGGATTTTTGATAGGAAGGATGCGGAAGAGCTTGGGTTCATTTATTGGAGGTTGTAGAAAAAAATATAGATTCTAAAGCATGGAAAAGAAAAAACAGAAAAGAATAGTTTTATCTTCAAACACCGCCTTCAGTCTATACAACTTTAGACTTTACTTGATGAGGGCTTTAAAAGAGAAAGGTTATGAAGTTATGGCAGTCTCTCCGGAGGATGGGAAGTATTCGGAGTTGTTGAAAAAGGAATTTAGTTTTTTTTCAGTGAAAAACTTAGACAGAAAAGGGACAAATCCCATTAAAGACCTTAAACTGTTTTTTGAGTATTTTTTGCTTTTTAGAAGGCTAAAACCAGACCT
>Ga0079992_130407_pt1 | contig 11393 bp, 5 predicted proteins | sample FaiFalFF_MnMetaG_3_FD_69197 | JGI IMG/M metagenome (GOLD analysis project Ga0079992, IMG submission 69197) | Freshwater microbial communities from Yellowstone National Park, Wyoming, USA - Fairy Falls B (FF_Mn_B) MetaG (SPADES assembly) (version 2) | ecosystem: Environmental > Aquatic > Freshwater... | reverse complement strand
TGGTCCAGTGAGAATCTGATAGAGAATTTAAAGATTCGAGACCAAATCGAGGTTCCCAGCTGAACCCCAAGCAGTGAGAATCTGATAGAGAATTGAAAGAGGATTTGGTTTCTCTTCGTTGCCAGGTAGAATGTGAGCCCCGTGAGAATCTGATAGAGAATTGAAAGCTTTTAAGCTCGGCTATGTATCTTTCCCAACCGGCTTCAGGTGAGAATCTGATAGAGAATTGAAAGTGCGCATATACACACGGCCCCCCGGAGCCTCTTAAGCTTCAGTGAGAATCTGATAGAGAATTGAAAGCCCGAGACCCCTAGTCGAGCCGTGGAGACCTAGGTTCAAGTGAGAATCTGATAGAGAATTGAAAGAGTTCACAGCGACAGCGACACAGACGGGGTTCTTCCAAGGTGAGAATCTGATAGAGAATTGAAAGATACAACTCCTTTATCATCTCTCGATATCCTCCACCCCCGTGAGAATCTGATAGAGAATTGAAAGTTGCCGTAGCGGCCATAGCGTTGCTCATCTGGACTATTCGTGAGAATCTGATAGAGAATTGAAAGTTGTATGCCACAAGCACCATCGAGCGGTGAATGGGAAGCGTGAGAATCTGATAGAGAATTGAAAGTATGCTCCACCCCCTGCTGTGCTGAGGGCTGCCAGGTTGGGTGAGAATCTGATAGAGAATTGAAAGCTGTGATGATCAAGAACGCGGACTTCGAGGTCCTCCAACGGTGAGAATCTGATAGAGAATTGAAAGATGAGGCTGCGAGGCTCCTCGCCATGCGGACCATCGATAGGGGGTCTGTGGTGAGAATCTGATAGAGAATTGAAAGATGAGGCTGCCTATGCCGATGGTGACGGTGGTGGTGGAGTGAGAATCTGATAGAGAATTGAAAGATTGGGGCCTTATCATCGCATCCAGGTGGCTGAAGTGGGCGTGAGAATCTGATAGAGAATTGAAAGGTTAAAGTAGCTGGAGCCGGCTAGGCCGATGTTGGTGGCGGGGGAGAATCTGATAGAGAATTGAAAGGTGGTTAAAGTGGTTAGAGCCTCAGAAAAATATCCCTGGCGCGTGAGAATCTGATAGAGAATTGAAAGTTTCCTCGCTGGCCGGTATTTTGAGCGCGCTTAGTCTCGTGAGAATCTGATAGAGAATTGAAAGAGGTTCAAGTCCCGGCCAACGCCCCGCCCAACACGACACGTGAGAATCTGATAGAGAATTGAAAGCCCCGGGAGGAATCTCCATTGGCCCGTCCTCAGGACTCTGTGAGAATCTGATAGAGAATTGAAAGATATATGGAGCTGGCAAGCCCCTGGGCGGGACGGAAGATGTGAGAATCTGATAGAGAATTGAAAGATATACTCTATGGCATGCCAAGGGATAACCAACCGCACCTGTGAGAATCTGATAGAGAATTGAAAGACGCCTTCCAAATCTTGCAGAGGATGCAGTACCACGGCGCGTGAGAATCTGATAGAGAATTGAAAGATAAGGTGAAGGCGGATGGTTAACTACCGCGTGGCTTTGGGGTGAGAATCTGATAGAGAATTGAAAGCTGCAGTGGCAAACAGTAGCCCGGACTTGGGCCATTCTGTGAGAATCTGATAGAGAATTGAAAGATGAAGCTTCTAAGCTTCCACACAACACCGGTCGGAACGGTCTCGTGAGAATCTGATAGAGAATTGAAAGATGAAATATGCGCTCATGTAGCTCACTTCGGGATGGTCGTGAGAATCTGATAGAGAATTGAAAGCTCAAAATCCACGCGAGGGAGACATACGAGGATGTTGTGGTGAGAATCTGATAGAGAATTGAAAGTCACTTTTCGTCACCACGAGATAACGCACGCTAGCGGGAAGTGAGAATCTGATAGAGAATTGAAAGTTAAGTCTATGCTTTGCTGAACCAGCTTGATGCCATCCACGGTGAGAATCTGATAGAGAATTGAAAGGCTAGTATGATTATCTCATCCCTGTAAGTGGCATCCGCGGTGAGAATCTGATAGAGAATTGAAAGATCCTCCACCTTCACAATGTAGGGCTTTGCTAGGGCCGCGTGAGAATCTGATAGAGAATTGAAAGGGGTTGCCCACCTCATACATCAGCACGGGCAGGGGGTTGGTGAGAATCTGATAGAGAATTGAAAGACGCGAACAGCGGGCTCAAACCCGGCACTATGAACTGTGAGAATCTGATAGAGAATTGAAAGGCAAGATTTGGAAGGCGTGGAAGGCGATTAAGGCCCGGTGGTGAGAATCTGATAGAGAATTGAAAGACTGGTTTGCTGCCTGGGTGGCTTATCGTGCTGCTGGGGTGAGAATCTGATAGAGAATTGAAAGGGGCTACGTAGAGCACGGACAGGTCTTGCTCGGTGAGGCGGTGAGAATCTGATAGAGAATTGAAAGAAAATCTCACGTTGCCATGTATAGCCTTCGCCCGCACCTGGTGAGAATCTGATAGAGAATTGAAAGTTGGGTATCGTCATCGCGCGGCTCAGTTTACCCCTCAGTGAGAATCTGATAGAGAATTGAAAGCATGCCTTGATGTGATATTCACAAGTCCATCCCATCCCGCAGTGAGAATCTGATAGAGAATTGAAAGATTGGGTGATGACCACCGGCGTAGTTGGTTCAGCTTACAGTGAGAATCTGATAGAGAATTGAAAGGGACATTCGTATCCAGAGGTGTGAGCGGAATGCTCTGGGGTGAGAATCTGATAGAGAATTGAAAGTCTTCTCCCTCACCCTCCTCCAGACCATGCTCATGCTTACGTGAGAATCTGATAGAGAATTGAAAGAGGTGTGGAAGTTTTCGCTGAGGTGTTTGGCGCCTCCGGGTGAGAATCTGATAGAGAATTGAAAGATCTCTGATAGCCCTTCTCGTGGGGCTGGGTCTTGTGGCTGTGAGAATCTGATAGAGAATTGAAAGCCGGAAACCAGAGCGGGCCCGTGGGCATCTCGTTTCCGGCGTGAGAATCTGATAGAGAATTGAAAGGCTCGGATTTTAGCTCCACTTCTCTTTCCTCGCTACACCCGTGAGAATCTGATAGAGAATTGAAAGCGCTCCGTTATCTGGAGGTCTCCGCTTAACCCGAGGCTCCGCGTGAGAATCTGATAGAGAATTGAAAGTGTAGAACTCGTAGCTTTTCTGGCCGGTCAGGTTGAAGTGAGAATCTGATAGAGAATTGAAAGAAGGTTAGGGCTGCCTGTATTTTCCCCCTGAGCGAGGCGGGTGAGAATCTGATAGAGAATTGAAAGATAACACTCTCTAACACACTCCCACACACAAAAATTAACGTGAGAATCTGATAGAGAATTGAAAGGTAGGTTTCAGGGTCCATCTCCAGTGACTCCCTGATCTTCGTGAGAATCTGATAGAGAATTGAAAGGAGGGGTGCCTGTATGGTTCCGGCTCCGGATGTGGGTGGGTGAGAATCTGATAGAGAATTGAAAGTACACACAAAAATTAACACCCCCACCAACCCCTGTTAACGTGAGAATCTGATAGAGAATTGAAAGTGTTCAGGTGCTCCCGCTATCAAGACTCGCCTTTGGAGGTGAGAATCTGATAGAGAATTGAAAGTTGTTATAAAACGAAAGTAAGGCGACGCTGTGAAGAAGGTGAGAATCTGATAGAGAATTGAAAGTCCTCATGAATGGGATGGGGCTTATAGCTTCCTCGATAAACTGTGAGAATCTGATAGAGAATTGAAAGAATGCGGGCATCCTCATCTTCTCGATGAGGGCTTCGGCTATGTGAGAATCTGATAGAGAATTGAAAGACTACCAGCCCCTACGCATCAACACCCCCATCACCGTCCGTGAGAATCTGATAGAGAATTGAAAGTCCAATTTGGATTTGACATAGTGGGATGGTACCACTATGTGTGAGAATCTGATAGAGAATTGAAAGGCGGCGAGGGCCGCGCTGACGGTGCAGCTGATACCGACGGCCGTGAGAATCTGATAGAGAATTGAAAGTTTATGAGGGCTATGACTATGAACATGACCAGGACTAGGCTGTGAGAATCTGATAGAGAATTGAAAGCTCAGACCGCTTCAACTCCTCCAGCTGCTCAAGGATGGCAGTGAGAATCTGATAGAGAATTGAAAGATATATGGCCTTATCGCTAACTCCTAGCGCTAACTCTCAGTGAGAATCTGATAGAGAATTGAAAGATATAGGGCAGGGCGGTGTCTTGCAGTTTCCCTGTTCGGTGAGAATCTGATAGAGAATTGAAAGAGGACCACCCCTTCGCGATAGGCTCGGGCCATGAGAGGGGTGAGAATCTGATAGAGAATTGAAAGCATAAATTCCACAGGATGGTGGAGAGGGCCATCCTGGGCCGTGAGAATCTGATAGAGAATTGAAAGCGGGTCCCATCCCGCCCCACGACGAACGGGTTCCCCCACTTAGAGTGAGAATCTGATAGAGAATTGAAAGACCTCGGCTTCCCATTCAAACACAAAGAGTACAGCAGTGAGAATCTGATAGAGAATTGAAAGAGCTTCTCAACAGCAGCTCCCAGTGCATCATCATCCTGTGAGAATCTGATAGAGAATTGAAAGTCATGATGCTGGCACTGGGTGCGCTGCTGGGCTTCATCGTGAGAATCTGATAGAGAATTGAAAGGTGTAGTAGGCGTAGTTCACCGGCTTCTTACAGATGGTCAGTGAGAATCTGATAGAGAATTGAAAGATGGTTTCGTGGGCCTTCCACAGCTCCGTTATCAGCCTGGCCACCGTGAGAATCTGATAGAGAATTGAAAGTCGGCGGACGCCCACAGCCTGAGGGCTTGACCACAGAGGCCGTGAGAATCTGATAGAGAATTGAAAGACGACGGCCTGGGGCTGGGGGAGCGGTGTAAGCGGTGCCTGTGAGAATCTGATAGAGAATTGAAAGATGGCCTCCGCCACGGCGGCGGGGACCATCCCCTTGAACCGTGAGAATCTGATAGAGAATTGAAAGATGAAATTCACAACATAGCCCCGCAGGACCCGTCCCGGGGTGAGAATCTGATAGAGAATTGAAAGTGGAGAAGAACATGGGCGCCCAGGCGGAAACATACAGGGCGTGAGAATCTGATAGAGAATTGAAAGGGAACGTGGACCAGGACACCACGGCCTTCGAGCGCATCCTGAGTGAGAATCTGATAGAGAATTGAAAGTTCAACCCTAGGCTGAGGGGCCGGTTGGGCGGCCGCTTGTGTGAGAATCTGATAGAGAATTGAAAGTTTGAAGACGGTTCCCAGCTCCTGCTGGGTAATTTTATGTGAGAATCTGATAGAGAATTGAAAGTTTGATTGCCGTGAGTAGGACATCGAAGGTTCGCTTCTGTGAGAATCTGATAGAGAATTGAAAGATCACATAAGGAAGAAATACAGGATGGCCCGTCAATTCGGTGAGAATCTGATAGAGAATTGAAAGGACCACCTGGTCTGTGTTGCCACGGCCGACAGCATAACCGTGAGAATCTGATAGAGAATTGAAAGATCAGCTCGCCGTGAAGGCCTCTCCTTAATTTGAGCCTGTGAGAATCTGATAGAGAATTGAAAGTTATGTTGAACACCCGAACCGTAACACCCGAAGGGCGTGAGAATCTGATAGAGAATTGAAAGCACTCAAGGGCCTGGACGAGCAGCTCAACTCATTCATAGGTGAGAATCTGATAGAGAATTGAAAGACCATGTTCACGATGGCCTGGGCCGTCCCGGAAAACCCCGTGAGAATCTGATAGAGAATTGAAAGCCTTATTGTCTATGTCTATGGCCTCGGATGCCAGGATGCGTGAGAATCTGATAGAGAATTGAAAGAGTGGGACAGGCCAAGGCTTAAGATCGCCTGCAGGCTGAGTGAGAATCTGATAGAGAATTGAAAGACAGCGACGCTGGGCGCCCCAACGCTGCCCCTGATCGTGTGAGAATCTGATAGAGAATTGAAAGCACAACAGCTTTTCACAGGCACCGTGAGCAGGATACCCATCGTGAGAATCTGATAGAGAATTGAAAGCGATCCTCTGGGTCTCGGCGCTGCGCTTCCTCATCAGTGAGAATCTGATAGAGAATTGAAAGTCAATTGAGGTTTATCGCTATCTTGGCTTGCGTGCTGTCTGTGAGAATCTGATAGAGAATTGAAAGTAAATTAACTGCACACTCATCCACCTTTTCCAGTCTATAGGTGAGAATCTGATAGAGAATTGAAAGAGACATCCTCCGGGGGGAAGTAGCGCAGCGAATGCCTGGGTGAGAATCTGATAGAGAATTGAAAGGGTCTATGGATTGCTGTGTAAGCTTGATGCCGTCCCAGTGAGAATCTGATAGAGAATTGAAAGAACTCCACAAAGGTGTACTTGTCGAGCCTGTCGTACTCGGTGAGAATCTGATAGAGAATTGAAAGTCGAAATTTCAGCGTAATGATCTCTGTCTATAACGGAGCCGGTGAGAATCTGATAGAGAATTGAAAGTTGCTGGTGAGCCATTCGATGACCTGGTCTCGGTGGCCGAGTGAGAATCTGATAGAGAATTGAAAGAGGAGGCCCTTAAGCTAATAGGAGACGGGCCTTAACTAAGTGAGAATCTGATAGAGAATTGAAAGATCAGGGGGAGGAGTCTCAGGTCTTCCTGGCCCCATAGGTGAGAATCTGATAGAGAATTGAAAGGTTTTTCTCGACTCCCCTGTCTCTTCGCTTTGTGTTGGTGAGAATCTGATAGAGAATTGAAAGTTAACCATTCCTTGTATTTGGCCAGCACTTCCTCACGGGGTGAGAATCTGATAGAGAATTGAAAGATTCAATAAACATCCTCCCCGTATATGGCTACCTGATGTGAGAATCTGATAGAGAATTGAAAGGGGCCCTAAGGGAGGGGGCCGAGAAGGATGGATGAGAGGTGAGAATCTGATAGAGAATTGAAAGTTACATACAGGATAGACCCCAACCTCCCCGTCGACCTAGGTGAGAATCTGATAGAGAATTGAAAGATGGCCGGTGGAAGTGCTGGAAGTGTGATATAGCTAAAGTGAGAATCTGATAGAGAATTGAAAGAGACTATTCTGCAGGCCGCTGATGGGCTTAACAGACCGGGTGAGAATCTGATAGAGAATTGAAAGTCGCTTTGTGTTGTTCTGTGTGTTTGGCCTGTTCTGGTGAGAATCTGATAGAGAATTGAAAGATGCCGTGGCTGCTGCCCCCCTGTATCACGCCCCCGGTTACGTGAGAATCTGATAGAGAATTGAAAGATTTCATCCACGACGGGCCTCGCCTCCGGCGCATACTGCTGTGAGAATCTGATAGAGAATTGAAAGGAATGAGGGCCGCCCAGGAAGGAATGCCAGAGGGCGCCGTGAGAATCTGATAGAGAATTGAAAGTGATTAACCTGCATGTGGTCCGTAGCTGGGGCTTGTCCCAGTGAGAATCTGATAGAGAATTGAAAGAGCTTCATCCCGGCTCGGCTCGGCTGGCTGGGGGCTCTAGTGAGAATCTGATAGAGAATTGAAAGTGAACAAGGTGGCCCTCATGCCCCCCAGCCTCCTCAGTGAGAATCTGATAGAGAATTGAAAGCTCTCTCCCTTTGAACCGCAGCGGTGGCAGTAGAGGTGAGAATCTGATAGAGAATTGAAAGCGTTTCACGTGACCGCGGGCAGGAGCGCGTAAAACCCGGTGAGAATCTGATAGAGAATTGAAAGTTTCAGTGGGCCGAGAGGGCCCTGACCCGGGAGGAAGCCCTATGTGAGAATCTGATAGAGAATTGAAAGAGCTTCGCTTTTTGCGCATATACACACCGCTCCACGCACTTTCTGTGAGAATCTGATAGAGAATTGAAAGAGTGAATGCCAAGGCACGACCAACAGGGTCTTCCGCCTCGGTGAGAATCTGATAGAGAATTGAAAGCGACCTATACATCCTCGCACACCCAGAAGCGGAGCCCCGTGAGAATCTGATAGAGAATTGAAAGAGAGCTACACGTTTAGTCTGGCCTCGTTCATCCAGACCAGTGAGAATCTGATATAGAATTGAAAGGGCTGCACCCTAAACAGGATGAGCACACCAACCACGAGAAGCACCGAGTGAGAATCTGATAGAGAATTGAAAGATCGCAACCGCTACAGCGCTGGTGCCCACCTGGATACCGGTGAGAATCTGATAGAGAATTGAAAGCTGCAGTACTCGAAGTCCTCCCGGGCTTCAGGCCCCCCCTGTGAGAATCTGATAGAGAATTGAAAGTCATATACAGCAGGCCCAGCCTGCCCCCGTATACCTGGGTGAGAATCTGATAGAGAATTGAAAGGGAACCATGGGACGCGCCGCTGCATCCAGAGGATCGACGGTGAGAATCTGATAGAGAATTGAAAGATGTAAAGCCACAGTAGGGGCACCGGGCCCTCTTCACCACCGTGAGAATCTGATAGAGAATTGAAAGACCGTCTCAACGGGGCCGGTCATCTTGTGAGCACCTCCAGTGAGAATCTGATAGAGAATTGAAAGTAGGACTTCTACAAGCCGGCCCCATGAGGATGGCCCAACTGTGAGAATCTGATAGAGAATTGAAAGGCACCTTTACCTATCCGAGCTAAAAAGGGAGGGGCATGTGAGAATCTGATAGAGAATTGAAAGCTTTCTCTCTCCGAGGCGAAAATGTCGAGTAGGTCCCGGGTGAGAATCTGATAGAGAATTGAAAGCTCAAACTCTATCAGCTCCGGGTTTTCCTTAACAATCTTGTGAGAATCTGATAGAGAATTGAAAGATGCCCCTGGCCGGATTTTGCCCCCCGGGGCTCAGGGGGCTTTGTGAGAATCTGATAGAGAATTGAAAGGATGGCATGCCATGGTCTGGGAGCATTGGGAGCTTCCCAGTGAGAATCTGATAGAGAATTGAAAGCTATCCCCAAACGCGGCCTCCTCCACACGCTCCTCCGTGAGAATCTGATAGAGAATTGAAAGCTAATAGCTCGGGCATATTCCGCTTCTTCGGCTCATCCAGTGAGAATCTGATAGAGAATTGAAAGAGCACCTCCGCCTCCAGGAAGTCCCCGGGCTTCAAATCAGTGAGAATCTGATAGAGAATTGAAAGGTGTAGAGGGGCTCGTGCTCCAGCTCCATCGCAATCTCCCTCCCCGTGAGAATCTGATAGAGAATTGAAAGAGAGAACTGAGTATGAGGGCCGATGCCAGTGTGAAGCGTGAGAATCTGATAGAGAATTGAAAGAGGTGGCTTCCTCTCCCTACTCGGGGACATCATAGATATAGTGAGAATCTGATAGAGAATTGAAAGAGTATCCACTTGACCCACTTGGTGCCGTTGAAAACATAGGTGAGAATCTGATAGAGAATTGAAAGTGTATTAGATAATAGGATAGAGGCTGAGCGTAAGGAGATTAGTGAGAATCTGATAGAGAATTGAAAGATACCACCGGTTTCAGTTTATACCTCCACTTATTACGCTGTGAGAATCTGATAGAGAATTGAAAGATAGGGTAATCATAGCTAAACGGCAAAAACCTACTCAAGTGAGAATCTGATAGAGAATTGAAAGAGGAGAGGCTCAGAAACGTGGGCCACCAGCTATACCGATCGGGTGAGAATCTGATAGAGAATTGAAAGATGAACCAGAGTAGTCTTAGTTGCGCTACCCGTGTGTCTCGTTTGGTGTGTGAGAATCTGATAGAGAATTGAAAGATAACCTTGCCGATAGCCTGCCCCACCCACTGGTTCTCCGTGAGAATCTGATAGAGAATTGAAAGTCAGCTCGAAGCGGGGGATGGTGGTGATGCCTTCCTGTCGTGAGAATCTGATAGAGAATTGAAAGGACGATGAAGTATGCGGACATGTATGAGACATCCGGGTGAGAATCTGATAGAGAATTGAAAGGCAAGCTGGCCGCTGTGCCGCTCACAAGCGTTCAGCGTGTGAGAATCTGATAGAGAATTGAAAGTCAAGAGGTTGGACTTCAGGCCCGCGAGCTTCAGAACCCTGTGAGAATCTGATAGAGAATTGAAAGTATGATGGCTCCTTGGATATAGGTGAATCTGAGCTCGGTGAGAATCTGATAGAGAGTTGAAAGCGTAGAGTGAGCATTCTAAACCGCTCTGGATTAGCCATCCGTGAGAATCTGATAGAGAATTGAAAGGTTAGTTGCTAGGCCAACTGCATAAGTCCTTCCAGACTTCCGTGAGAATCTGATAGAGAATTGAAAGCAGGGATGGCCCCGCTGCTTCACCTGGTGGCTGGAGTTAGGTGAGAATCTGATAGAGAATTGAAAGTTTAGGCGGCAATTCCCTTTTCCTCCGTCTCCTCGATCTGTGAGAATCTGATAGAGAATTGAAAGGGCAACGACTCCCGTACCCAGGGTCTGCGTGAGGATTTGATGTGAGAATCTGATAGAGAATTGAAAGTCCCGTAACAGCCCTCCATTCGGCCTTGATCTCTCTGAGGGTGAGAATCTGATAGAGAATTGAAAGATAAGAGCCAAGCTGGAGGCGTGAGAGACATGCGCGATGTGAGAATCTGATAGAGAATTGAAAGCTCAACTTCTGGAGTGTGTATCCCGCGAACGCCTCCAAAAGTGAGAATCTGATAGAGAATTGAAAGATTATGGTGTCATGGATATAGCAGTTCTCAATCCACACGTTGTGAGAATCTGATAGAGAATTGAAAGTGGCCGATTCAGAGGATGTAACGCCTGAGGCCAGCATATGTTATATGTTTATAGGTGTTTAGGTGTTTCTCGGATGAGAAGCAGTGTGTAGTTTGTCTTCCGTTAGGTGAGCGAATGGGTTAAGACCTCCCTAAATCCTGGTAGGCACTACGTGTAATCCGAGTCATTTGGCGACCTATAAGCAAATTTTTTCTCTCAATCCCTGTGAAAGGTGAAATAGACGGACGTCGTGTGGTCAGGGAAAACTTCCGTACATAGAAACATCGACGGATCAACAGAAACCGCTTCCGTTTTCTCTTATAATCCGCCAAGTTCGTGTGACTGCTCTACTAGACTCATTACTGCCCTCGTAAAGAATAAGACGAGGGGTATCTTGCTGTCTTGCCCCGTTCACCTCCGATCTTGGCCTTCTAGAACTCATAGAAGGTATATAAATCCCGGAGCGGGTTGCGAACTGTTGTAGGTGGGTAGATCTTGAGGCTTATTGGTAGGATAGCTGATGGTTCCACGGAGACTTCTGCGAGGCTGATTCTGCTTAAGGATTTGGAGAGGAGCACGTTCGCTGAGGAGCTGGTGCTGGTCATGAATGGCGGTGATGTGAATCCTACGGGCAGGATTCTGGGTGTGCTTAGGGAGGGTTTGGGGAAGAATGAGTTCCTGAGCTATACGTCGTATAGGCCGGATGTGGCGTACATGAAGTATGGTGGTGAGCCTTCTGGTGCGAGGGAGGTGTATTCGTTCAT
>Ga0079992_125609_pt1 | contig 11425 bp, 12 predicted proteins | sample FaiFalFF_MnMetaG_3_FD_69197 | JGI IMG/M metagenome (GOLD analysis project Ga0079992, IMG submission 69197) | Freshwater microbial communities from Yellowstone National Park, Wyoming, USA - Fairy Falls B (FF_Mn_B) MetaG (SPADES assembly) (version 2) | ecosystem: Environmental > Aquatic >... | reverse complement strand
GAGAAGGCCCTCGCCGCTGAACGGCTGAACGATAAACAGGTGCGAGGCCGCCGGGTTAACCTCAATGGGAACAAGCCGGCTGGCCGCCTCAAGCCGCTCCAGGGCGCTGGCCAGGGCCAGCGGGTCGCCGCTGATGCGGGCCCCGCCGGCGTCAGCTTCGTACTCCCGGGCCCGGGAGATCGCCAGCTGGATGATCAGGGCCGCAATGGGGGCCAGCAGCACGAAGAGCAGGCTGGCCGCCAGCTCCCCCAGGCCGTTCCCTTCCCGCTCGTCGGAGCGGCCAAACCCGCCGAAGAAAAGCGCCCACTGGGCCATCTGGGCCAGGTAACTGATGGCGCCGGCAATGGTCGCCACTACAGCCTGGATGAGGGTGTCCCGGTGCTTGATGTGGGCCAGCTCGTGGGCGATCACCCCGGCCAGCTCGTCCCGGTTAAGCAGGTGGAGCAGGCCGGTAGTTACAGCCACAGCCCCGTAGTTCGGGTCCCGGCCGGTGGCAAAGGCGTTCGGCTGGGGCGCATCCACCAGCCAGAGCCGGGGCTTGGGGATGCCGGCCCGGTAGGCGAGCTGGGCCACCAGCTCATGGAGCCAGGGGGCCTCCTCATACGGCAGTTCCCGGGCCCCGGTCATGGCCTGGACAACCCGGTCGCTGAACCAGTAGGCAAAGAAATTCATCAGGAGGGCCATAACCAGGGCGACAAACATCCCGGTCGGCCCAGCAATAACCCGCCCGGCGAAAACGAGCAGGCCGGCCAGCAGCGCCAGCAGAACCACCGTCTTAAGGCTGTTGGCCGTCATCGCAAAACCCTCCCTTTACACAACACTGCACACTAGTATCTTACCGGGACCGAATAACTCCGTCAAGGGCGGCCGCGTGTTATCCTATGCCCAAACACCCCCCAACCGTATGGTCCCGAAAGCGGTCAGGGCTTTCCAGTTCCCCCCTCACCCCCGGCTGCAAACTCCGAAAACTGGAAGGCCCTGAAAAAGGCGGCGACCACTGGCTACACCTCCTTTACCTGCGAGATATTATACCGGGCTGTAGAATATGACCGGCAAGCTGGCATCGGTCCTGGCTGACAAAACCGCCGGCGCCACCGAGATTGCCCGCCGCGCCCTGGAATACCTGGCATCCGCCGGTCCCGAGGACCTGCCCGGGGCGGCCCGGCTTCTTAAGACGGCCCGCCCGGACTTTGCGGTTCTGGTCAACCTGGGTCGTCGGCTTGAAACCTTGGCCCGGACCGGTCCGCCGACGTCGGAGGCCCTCCGGCTGATGCTCGCCGAACTCGAATCGGCGGCCCGTTCAGCCGCCGAAAACGCGGCCCGCCTTCTACCGCCCGCCGCCGACCTGATTACGGCCAGCTACAGCTCCCAGGTGGTCCAGGCCGTCCAGCTTTACCGAGGCCGGGACGCAGGCCGGGTTTGGGTCTGGACCCCGGGCCCGGCTGACCCCATCAGCCGCCGGGCCGCGGCTGTTCTCCAGGCCGAACTTACCGACTCCCTCGGGGGGCTTATCCAGCCGCTGGGACTTATTGGGGCCGACGCCGTCTTCGCCGACGGCAGCGTCATTAATGGCACGCCCAGCCTCAGCCTGGCCGAAGCCCTGGCGGCCCGCCGGGTGCCCCTTTACGTGGTTGCAACCTCCTGGAAGCTTCTGCCGGAGCCGCCCCGCCCACCCACCGAACCCGGCTTTGACCTGGTACCGGCCCGGCTCATAACCGAAATTATTGTCGAATCCGGACCCTGGAAGCCGGGCTCAGCGTAGCCGCCACTCCTCGACGTTCCACCACAGGCTGATGGGGGAGGGCTTCACCCCCGAAATCTGCGGCCGGAAGGCGTAGACAACTTTCGGGTGGAAGATGGGGATGCTGGGCGAGTCCTGGTAAATGATCTCCTGCGCCCGGAAGTAAATCTCCCGCCGCTTCTCGGGGTTTGCCTCCAGCCGGCCCTGCTCCAGGAGCCGGTCCAGCGTTGGGTTGCTGTAGCGCAGGAAGTTGTGGCCGGCCGCAATGGAGCTGGTGTGGAAGCGCCGGTATAGGAAGTCCGGGTCGACATTCACCGAGCTGCCGATAAAGATGGCGTCGAAGTTGCTCTTGAGCACGTAATCGTTAATAAACGTGTTCAGCTCCAGGAAGACCGGCTCGACATCGACCCCAAGTTCCCGCCACTGCTGCCGGATAAAGAGGACGATTTCCTCCCGGACCTTATCACCCGAGTTCGTCAGAAGCCTGAAGCTGAATTTCTGGCCTTCCTTCTGGAGAATCCCGTCCGGGCCGGGTTGCCAGCCCGCCTCAGTGAGGAGGGCCCGGGCCCGGTTGAGGTCCCGGGGCCACGGCTTGACATTCGGGTTGTAATAATAGGTACTCGGCAGGATTTCGGACGTTGCCGGAACGGCCTGCCCCTCGAGAATGCTGTTGATGATGGCCTGCTTGTCAAGGCCGTAATTCAAGGCCTGACGGACCCGCAGGTCCCGGAAGAGGGGTCTTTCATTGTTAAAGCCTACGTAGGTATTGAAGCCGAGGGTCTCGAAAAAGCTCAGGTTGCGGTCCTGCCGGACCCGGCTGATGTCGTTACTGGGGACGGCGGCCGCATCGACCTCGCCGCTGAGGAGCTGAACGGTCAGGATGTTAGAGTCCTTAAGGAACTTCCAGACAATGGTATTGATGCCCGGCTTCGTTCCCCAGTAATCCGGGTTGGCCTTGAACCGGATGTACTGGCCCGAAGCCCACTCCTCAACCCGGTACGGGCCGGTGCCGACCGGCTTGCGGTTGAAGTCCGTATTGAGCAGGTCCTGGCCCACAAGAAGGTGCTTCGGGGCAATGCCCACCGAAAGCTTCGAAAGGAAGGACGCATCCGGGGCCTGGAGGGTAATCCTGACCGTGTACTTGTCAGGGGTTGTTATCTCCTGGATGCCCATGTAGTCGGTCTTCGCGACGGTCCCCTTTACGTTCGGGTCCCGGATTGTATCCAGGGTGAACTTGACGTCATCGGCTGTAAACTCCTGGCCGTCGTGCCAGCGAACCCCCTGCCGCAGGTAGAACGTGTACTGGCGGCCGTCGGCCGAGATTTCCCAGCGGCTTGCCAGGGCCGGAATTAGGGCCATCTGGTCGTCCACCGCCACCAGCGGGTCAAAGGCCAGCTCGATGGCCGCCTTGGTGTGGACCTCCGGCCCGACAATGGGGTTCAGGCGGCTGGGCTCCGCCGTCGTCCCGTAAACGAGGGTGCCCGTTGGACCGGCCGCCGGCGGGGCCGGGGTTGCCGGCTGGGGCATACAGCCGGCCGCCGCCACGGTCACAAGGATTATCAGCCCCCAGAACTTTGAAAGTTTCATCCGGGCCCTCCTCAGAGCTCGTCGGCCTCCACGGCCGGAACTGACCCCAATCCCGTATCGGTTCGCCCGCACGGCGGGACCGCTTTATTTTACGCCAGCCGGCAAACCCGCACCAGTCCGTTTACCCCGCAGACTCTTCCAGCGGGCTGACCGGGTCACCCACCCGGATCGTTCCCCCGGCAACCACCCGGGCCAGGACGCCCCGCCGGCCCTGGAGCTCGGCCTGAAGGCCGGGCCGGATCTCATCCATCCGAACACACGGGGTGCACGGCCCGGTAAGCTCCAGGACAACCTCAGCCCCGACCCGCAGGCGGGTGCCTGCCGGGAGGCCCTGAAGGTTGAGCCCCCGAACGGTCAGGTTTTCTTTCACCTGGCCCGGCTTAAGTCCGAGGGAATCGAGGATTTCCAGGTCGATGAGGAGAACCTGACGGCGGCCGCCCCGGGCGTGGAAATCCCCCTCGAGGCCGATGCCGGCGACCGCCCGGACCTCGGACCGGCTTGCCATCGGCAGGCGGTGGCCGGGGCAGAGCTGAAGGGCCACGACGGTTCCCGCGCGGCTCATCGTGGCGGCCTGATCACCTCTTCTCCGTGCAGGTAAGGCCGCAGCACCTCGGGAATAATGACACTGCCATCCGGTTGCTGGTAATGTTCCAGGATTGCAATCATCGTCCGGGGCAGGGCAACCCCCGACCCGTTGAGGGCGTGGGGGTATTCCGGCCGGGCCCGCGGCGCCGGCCGATAGCGGATGTTTGCCCGACGGCACTGGAAATCGCCGACGCTGCTGCAGGAGGATACCTCCAGCCACTCCTGAACGCCGGGTGCCCAGACTTCCAGGTCATAACCTTTCGTGGCCGTAAACCCGAGGTCGCCGACGCACCGCAGAACCACCCGGTAGGCCAGGCCGAGCCGCTGGAGGATGTCCTCGGCGTCCCGGACCATCTTTTCGAGCTCCTCGTTTGAGGTCGTCGGCTCGACAAACTTGAACATCTCGACCTTATCGAACTGGTGGACCCGCTTGATGCCCCGGGTGTCCCGGCCGGCCGCGGCCTTCTCCCGCCGGAAGCAGGCCGAGTAGGCCACGTAGCACAGGGGCAGGGTTCCCGGCTCGAGGATTTCGTCCCGGTGCAGGTTGAGCAGGGGCACCTCGGCAGTGGGTATGAGCCAGAGGTCGTCCTCTTCATCGTGGTAAAGGTTGTCGTAGAACTTCGGTAGCTGGCCGCTACCGAGCATTACCTCCCGCCGGACCAGGTACGGCGGGTAAACCTCGGTGTAGCCGTGCTCCCGGGTGTGAACATCCAGCATCCAGGCAATGAGCGCCCGCTGAAGCCGGGCACCGGCACCTTTTAAGACATAAAACCGGCTCCCCGAAAGCTTAGCTCCCCGCTCGAAGTCGATGATGTCTAAAAACTCGCCCAGCTCCCAGTGGGGTTTCGGGGGAAAATCCGGCACCCGGGGCTCGCCCCAGGTTCGAACGACGACGTTCGCCCGTTCGTCCTCGCCATCCGGAACGGACGGGTCCGGCAGATTGGGGATCGTCAGCAGCAGGTCGTTGAGCTGGGCCTCGACCCCGCCGAGCTGGGCTTCAAGCTCCTTAATCCGGTCGCCGAGGGCCCGCATTTCGGCGATGAGCTCCGGGGGCTTTTCAGCCATCTTGCCGAGCTTGCGGCTCACCTCGTTCCGGACGGCCCGGAGCCGGTCGACCTCGGCCGTAAGCTTGCGGCGTTCCTCATCGAGGGCGAGGACCCGGTCAACAACCGAGACGTCCTCGCGCCGGCGGGCCAAGCCGGCTCGAACCAGGTCGGGCTGGTCGCGAATCAGCTGGATGCTCAGCATGGCGTATCAAAACAGTTTACACCAGACTCAATGTAAAATAATAATGGAAGTTCCGATGGATGTGCTAAACTTCTGTCCCCGATACGAGCGGGCCGTCCGGATTCTGGCCAAGCCGTGGACTCCCCTCCTTATCCGCTCGCTCCTGGGCGGTCCCCGCCGGTTTTCCGAGATCCGGGCCTATATCGGCCAGATCAGCGACCGGCTCCTCTCCCAGCGGCTCAAGGAGCTTGAGCGGGAGGGGATCATCGCCCGCCGGGTTATCCCGTCAACCCCGGTCCGCATCGAGTACAGCCTGACCCCGAAGGGCCGGGAGCTTGAACAGGTCGTCCGGGCCCTCCAGGCCTGGGCCGACCGCTGGGTCGAGCTCGAGACGGCGGCATCCGGAACCCCCCGGTAGGTCCTCCGGGAAGGGCCGCCCCCGTTCCGGCCGGGGCCAGCTTGGCCCCAGCCCTGGCAGAATTCCACGAAAACCCTGCTTAAGCGGCCCCCTCCTGCCGAATTATTATTTACTAAGCCGGTACCGGAAACCGGTCGGCGCAGGAGCGGCTGATGCATTTCGACGAGATAGCCAGGGGCCAGCTCCTTATCATTGACAGCCGTGAAACCGACGCCAGGATCCTTTGGGAGATCCTCAGCCAGGCCGGCTACACCAACATCCGCACGGCGGCCGGCCTCCGGGCGGCCATTGACATGGTCCAGAACGGTTTTCAGCCGGACCTGGTCATCCTCGACCTTGAGGCCCTCAACGCCGAGGGCCTGGGGCCGCTTCGGGACCTTCAGCGGAGAATCTCCCAGGACAGCTACGTTCCCCTGCTGGCCGTCGTCACCGGGCCCGACTTCGGCCTGAAGGAGCGGGCTCTGCTTCTCCTGGCCCGGGATTACATTACCAGGCCCTTCGACCGGACGGAGGTCCTCTTCCGGGTAAAGAACCTGCTTGAGACCCGCCTGCTCTATTTGCAGGTTCAGCACCAGAATCAGGTCCTCGAGGAGCGGGTCCGCCAGCGAACCCGGGAACTGGAGGCCGCCCGGCTCGAGATCCTCGAGCGGCTGGCCCTGGCCGCCGAGTACCGGGATGACGCCACCGGCAAGCATACCCGGCGGGTTGCCCGGATTTCGGCCCTGGTAGGCCGGGAGCTCGGTTTGCCGTCAGGGTCCGTTAGGCTTCTTGAACGAGCGGCGCCCCTTCACGACATCGGCAAGATCGCCGTCCCCGACCGCATTCTGCTCAAGCCCGGGCCCCTTACCCCGGAAGAATTCGAGGTTGTTAAGGCCCACACCGTCATCGGCGCCCGAATTCTGAGCGGGAGCCGCTTTGACATCCTGCGCCTGGCCGAGCAGATTGCCCTGTCCCACCACGAACGCTGGGACGGAAACGGCTACCCCCAGGGCCTGAGCCGGGACCAGATCCCGGTGCCGGGCCGAATTGTGGCCGTGGCCGACGTCTTCGATGCCCTGACCCACGCCCGGCCCTAAAAGCCGCCGTGGCCGTGGGACGAGGCCGTTGCCGAAATCGAAAATCAGCGGGGCCGCCAGTTTGACCCGCGGGTTGTCGACGCCTTTTTGAACCTGGCAACCCGGGGCGAACTGCGGTCAGCCCTGGCCGATATCGAGGACGGGGAACCTCAGCTTCCAGCCCAGCCCTTCGGGCTTACGGGCTAGCCGACGCCCATCTCGACCGCTCCTGCTCGAGCCGCCGGGTCGCCCAGAGCTGTTTTTCGGACGTAATCAGGTACTCGATGCGGAAATCCTGGCGGTGCTGGTCAAGCCACCGGGCCAGGGCCCGGTCCTGCAGAACTGCACGCTTATCCGGGTCGATGGAACGGTTGGGGTCCCGCTCCAGGACCCGCACGATGTAGAACTTCTGCTGGGGATTAAGGGCGCTGTTTAAGTCGTTGGGCGGGGCTTCAGTGGTGGCAAAGGGTCGGCTGTACTGGCCCGGCTGGAGCTCGTCGAAAACGGCCCGGTCGAATTCGGCGTCCCGAACGCCCCTGGGAAACCACCCCAGGTCGCCCCCATGCCCGGACGGCAGTTCGCCCAGGAGGGCCTCAAAGCTCTCGCCCGCCTGCAGCCGGTTGTACGCCTGGTCGGCATCATCAGCCTTGTTGTAAACCAGGGCCTGAACGTGGACCTGTTCGGCCGTGGTCGGGACCTGTTCCCGAACGAAGGCATCGAGCTTCTGGCGTAGGAGCTCGCCGGCAACAATATCCCGGTACTCGGCCTCCGAAAGGCCGGTCCGGTTCAGGAAATCCTTCAGCAGGTCGGCCGGGTTTGCCGGCGGCTGGCCGGTCTGCGACTGCGGGGGCGTGAAATTCCGGGCAATCGCCTGGTCGACTTCGTCGGCTGAGACCGAGAGGCCGTATTTTTCGGCCCCCCGCCGGATAACCTGGTCGTCCACCCAGTCAAAGACCACCTGGGTCGGCAGGATGGCCCGCTGCATTGCGACCGGGTCGCCGAAGGGACTTGAGGTTCCGGTGCTGGGCCCGGCCTGCAGCCGGAGCAGGTAGTCCCGGTAGCGCAGAAGCTTTAGGTATCCGTTCATGGTGAGGACCCGGTCCTCCACCCGGGCGATGGGTTCGAAGCCCATGGCCACGTACTCGCGGTAGAAGGCGTAGGCGGGGAGACCAAGGGCTATGAGGAGGACGCCGGCAACCCCGAGAATCACCAGGCGCTGGAGCCGCCGTTCCCGGGCCCAGCGGGCCGCAAGCCGCCGGCTGACAGGCCTGGGCTGGACGGGGGCGGCTTTCTTGGCCACAGCCTTACGGTCGGCGGGTCAGCCCCAGGCCGGCTCAGGCCCGGATGCCGACCCCGCCGGTCTTGCGGATGTGCTCGGGCGTGAAGGGGAGGAGGGCCAGGTGACGGGCACGCTTTATCGCCACCGAAAGCCGGCGCTGGTGCTTGGCACAGACGCCGGTCTTGCGCCTGGGCTCGATCCGGGCCCGGTCCGAAAGGAATCGCCGCAGGCGGGCAACGTCCTTATAGTCAATGTAATCCATATCCTCAGTGCAGAACGGGCACAGCTTCCGCCGCGGAACGTAGCGGCGTCCCTCGGCCCGTCGGGTTGGGCGCGGTGCTTCGGTCAAGGTCTCACCCCGCTTTTAGAATGGCAGGTCTTCGGCTTCGATGGTTTCTTCCTCGACGACGGGTTCGGCCGCCGGCGCCCGGTCGAGAAGGACCACCTGACTGGCAATGACATCAATATACTTGCGGGTCTGGCCGTCGGCGCCCTGGAACGTCCGGGTCTGGAGCCGCCCTTCGACAAGCACCTTACGGCCCTTGCTGAGATACTGGTTGCAGGTTTCGGCCAGCTTCTCCCAAGCCGTAACCCGGAACCAGTCGGTCTCGTCAACCCAGCTATCTTCGCCCTGACGCCGCCGGCGGTTCACGGCCACGTTAAAACTCACTACCGGCCGACCGTCCGGCGTGTAGCGGAGCTCCGGGTCGCCCCCCAGATTCCCAACGAGAATAACTTTGCAGTACGAACCTGCCATCTGAGCCTACTCCTCGGTTGTCAACGTCGCCCCAACCTCGGCCGCCTCAGGCTCTCCGGCGGTAGCCGCCGCCGGCCCGGCCAGAGCCGGCTTCGCCTTTAGGGCGGCCTCGTCCAGCCGGACAACCAGATGCCGGACCACATCCTCATTCAGGAGAAGCCAGCGTTCGAGGTCGGCCACCCGCCGGGCGTTCAGGGCAAACTGCATCAGGACGTAATAGCCTTCCCGGTAGCGATTAATGAAATAAGCAAACTTGCGGCGGCCCCAGGGCTCGACCTTCTTGACCTCGCCGCCGTACTCCCGGATCAGGCCGGCGACCCGCTCAATACGCCCCTGGACCGCCTCGTCCTCCAGGTCGGGGCGAACGATAAAGACCAGCTCGTAGTCGCGCAAATGCTCTGTACCTCCCGGTGACTACCGGGTTCTATTGTATCACGGCAAACTTTTCAGGCGCAAACGATGCGCCGGGGTCTCAGGGCTTTCCAGTTTTCCCCTCACCCCCTGACTTTCCCTCTCCAGCCCGGCGGGAGAGGGGGCCGGGGGGTGAGGGTCAACCAAAACCCCGCCGGCCATAAGAGCCTGTCTCTATCTCAACCCGGAAAGTAGCCTCTGAAATCCCGCGCCCATTCCCCGAGCGGCTTCGGGGGCGATTAAGCCAGGCCTGAACCATGCCGGTAGTGCCTGCCAGTGAAACTTCCGCATCAAGCCAGGAGCCAGCCTACTCCAGCAATTACATCAAGCCGAGCTGGTGCATCATGCCGGCCAGGTCGTAGTAGCGACTTTCTTTGACGATCTGTCCCTGAGTATCCACCTCAATGAACCTGGCTAAGCGAAGGGTGACACGACGGTTGGTTGGCGGAATGCTTCCAGTGGGGGTAACCATTGAGCCCAGCTGCGTTCCCGTAAACTCAACTTCTGAGGCCGCAGTATTTCCGCTAGTCACGGAATTAATAAGCCTCACCCGACCGTCAGGAAACGCGTCGAAGAACGCCTGGATGTCCTCCCGGATGGCTTCTCGCCCCTTCAGGGGCTCGGAGTACTGCGGGTCGTAGGCTACGGCCCCAGTCGCGTACCCGGCCGCAAAAGCCGCCGCGTCGCGCCGGTTAAATGCTTCAATTGTCCTCAGGCTTGCGTCCTCGGCGGACAAAGGATCCTCCTCTTTTTTTAACCCGGAGCAGGCTTATGCCTGCTCCGGAACGTTCCCGTCCAAACCCCTGCATTTACAGCGGCTTCCAGAGCTGGGCGGAGGCGTAGGTGTCGAAGAAGGCGTCGAAGCGGGCCAGCTTGCCCTGGCGGTAGGTGAAGACGTGCACCCAGTCGAATTCCCCCCGGCGGCCGGTCGCCTTTGCCCGCACGGCTTCGTGGCCCAGTACGACGACCTTATCGCCCGAGGCGATAAACTCGTCCGGGCTGAAGACTTCGAACTCGTAGTGCTGGCCGAGCGTGCGGAACCATTCGGCCACGGCGGCCTTGCCCTTGTGCTGGCCCCCCTCGGGCCCCGCCTCGACCGGGGAGTGCACCACCCACTGAATGTCGTCGGTCAGCAGTTCCAGGACGCCCGGGACGTCGCCCCGCAGGAAGGCCGCGTACCCCTGCTTTGCCAGCTCGATATTGGTCTGAGACACAGTTTTCCTCCCTTCTTTAGACTGCGGGCGGGATGTTATGGTTCATCCGGAAGAAGTTATCCGGGTCCCACCGCGCCTTGATTTGGGTCAGCCGCTTCCAGGCCGGTCCGTAGGCGGCCGACGGAACCCGGCCAGCCTCGTCGGCAGTCATAAAGTTGATGTAGATGCCGCCGGTCGCATCCGGCTCCGTCGCCGACCAGAGGTCCCGGGCCCACTGGATGACCTGCTCGTCCTGACCTGGCTCTTCCCACCGGCCGTGGACATTCATGACGTAGGTCGCATCCCGGTGGGGGTAGGCCGTCGAGTCGGCCGGGAGCCGGCTGATTTGGCCGCCCAGCGAAAGCAGGGGCATCTCACAGAGGTCCGATGGGAGCCTTTCGGTAAAACCGATAATGGTATCGATAAACCGGTCGCTCAGGATGGTCAAGTTGTGCGATTTCCAGTAATTGCGGGCGCCGGGTGGGTTCAGGGGGTCGGTGACCTGTTGCCAGGCTGTGTAAGGCATTGGCCCGGTCAGGCTGCCGTACGGCTTTCCGAAAGTCCCCAGGGGCCCGGTAACGGCCTCGGCCCGGGCCGGGTCGCCGCAGTAGCAGAAGGCCATCACCACGATGTTCCGGCCGTGCACCTCGGCCGGCAAAAACGGCAGGGGCGGGGCCTTTCGGGGCAGGGCCGCGGCGGCCAGCTCGTTCGGGGCGCTGGCCATGAACTCCCGGAAGCCCTTAAGCACCGCCTGGCCCTGCTCCAGGGGATAGGCAACCAGCCCGGCGTAGACCTGGGGCCCGACCGGGTGAAGCTGAAACTCAAACCGGCTTACGATGCCAAAATTCCCGCCCCCGCCCCGGATCGCCCAGAATAGGTCAGGATTTTCGTCGGGGCTCGCCTTGACCAGCCGGCCGTCGGCGGTTATTACGCTGGCCGAGAGCAGGTTGTCCACCGTAAGCCCGTATTTTCGGCTCAGCCAGCCGTAGCCGCCGCCCAGGGTCAGGCCGGCGAGGCCGGTGGTTGAATTTATCCCCACCGGGGTTGCCAGGCCGAACACCTGGGCTTCCCGGTCGAAGTCGCCCAGGGTTGCGCCGGCCTCGACGGTTGCCCGCCGGGCTGCCGGGTCGACCTGAACCGACCGCATGGCCGAGAGGTCGACCATCAGGCCG
>Ga0079992_133950_pt1 | contig 11433 bp, 8 predicted proteins | sample FaiFalFF_MnMetaG_3_FD_69197 | JGI IMG/M metagenome (GOLD analysis project Ga0079992, IMG submission 69197) | Freshwater microbial communities from Yellowstone National Park, Wyoming, USA - Fairy Falls B (FF_Mn_B) MetaG (SPADES assembly) (version 2) | ecosystem: Environmental > Aquatic > Freshwater... | reverse complement strand
AGGGTCCTGTCAGGCCGGCTTTTGCCCTTGCACTCTACAGCGGGTTTCTGTCCCGCCTGAGCCGACCTTTGGGCTCCCCCGATATCTTTTCGGGGGAGTGCCGCCCCAGCCGAACTGCCCACCTGCCGTTGTCCCAGGGCACAGGCCCCGGTTAGCGGGACAGCCCCAGGTGGCCGGTGTTACATTGGCGCCTCCCCGGGCCCCCGGAGAGGCCCGGATCGACGGCTCCCGGCTACGCTATGCACCCAGAGCCATCCCGCAGCGACAGGCTGCAGTAAAGCTCCACAGGGTCTTCTCTCCCCGCTGGGGGTTCGTGGACTGTTCGTCCACGTTATGTGGGTTCACGGGGCTCCGGGCCGGGACAGTGGGGCCCTCGTTGATCCATTCATGCGCGTCGGAACTCACCCGACAAGGCATTTGGCTACCTTAAGCGTGCCCGACCTGATGGTCGGGGTTGGACCATATCATCACCCCAGCTGACAACCTTCCGTCGTGCCAGCTGGGGCGCGTGGCGTATGGTCTCTGAGGATCCCGCCCTCGGTTAGGATCTCCAGCAACCTCCTCGACTTCTCCGGATGTCTGAATCCGATCAGTTCCGAGAAAAGCTTGACGTTCTCCCATCCCTTGACGACCAGCCTCCACTGGTAGTGCTTTCCCCACGCCCTAGGCGTCTTCCTCTGATGCGAGCACTGTATGCCGTGCTTTCTCAGAAGGTCCATCGCCTGCCCTATCACCGGCCTCGCTATCATGTCGATCCCTACGTAGGGGTAGGCGTATGTCTTCTCGCCGTGGCGCTGATAGTCGATGCCGCAGTAACCCTCGCTGTCGAAGAGGCCCTTGACGACGTCCAGATCGTTCCTGTAGAGTGGAGGTATCGAGGCGTTCGTCAGCTTCCTGCCCTTCGGAAAGCCGATCCTGAGGAAGAAATCGTGGACCCATCGGACGTTCGTCGAGACCAAGTAGTACTTCGTGCTGGCCCGCCTTACGTTTGGCTTTATCCCGAAGAGCTCCTCGACCGTCCGCGCGATGAACTCAACGAACTCGAGGTTAGGATCCCTGCAGAAGACCGTGTAATAATTGCCGTAAACCCCTCCGTCGCCCAGCATCACGCCGATGATGTAAGCGAGGTTCACCGAGTCGTCTGCATCCGTCCAGTTATTAGAAGATTCGGCACCTCATGGGGCGGTTTCCTGCGGGTCGGCCTCACCGGCCACGGGACTGTTACCGCTTAAGCGGTGCCCGTGACCTCCAGCCTTCCCCGCATACAGCCACGTTTAACGACCCCCTTAACCCGAGGGTCAGGGTTACCCCCGGCGCTAGCCGGCCCTTATCCCGGTTGGACCCGGGTTTCAGGTACCGGTGCTGGCCAGGATTCAGAAGCCGTTCAAAGCCTTTCGGCCTTGCGGCTTCCTATGTTTTTATTAAACAGTCGGGACCCCCTTGTCACTGCGACCTGCCAACCCCTCCTCGTCGGAGAGGAAGGCAGGCACCCCTTCTCCCGAGGTTACGGGGCCAATTTGCCGAGTTCCCTGGCCCGGAGTCACCCCAGACGCCTTGGCCTTCTCAGCCAGGGGCACCAGTGTCGGATCTAGGTACGGTCCCGCGGGATCGTTCCGGACCCCCTTTTCACTGGCTCCAGGGATCGGCCGAAGCGGCATACGCCGCCCCATCACGCCTTCACCTGGTTCTCGCCGTTACGGCACTCCCCAGGCTTCAGCGCTTGGGCAGGGCTACGGCCCTGCTCGGCCTACCCCGAAGCGTCAGGGGCCCGGCTTGCGTCGCCGCACCTACCCGCGGGGCGCCGGAATGTTAACCGGCTTCCCCTTCGGCCTACCCGGTTAAGGTCGGCCTTAGGACCGGCTTACTCCCGGCTGACGACGCATTGCCGGGAAACCCGTGCCCTTCCGGCGGAGGGGATTTCCACCCCTCTTCGCTGTCTACTACCACCGGGATCTGCATTGGCGGCCGGTCCACGGGACCTCACGGCCCCGCTTCTGCCCAGCCGCCACGCCCCCCTACCCCCACCCGTGCATGGCACGGGTGAGCCCGGGTTTCGGCGGCCCGCTTAGACCCGTCAATTTTCGGGGCCCCCGTCCTCGGCGGGTAAGCTGTTACGCACTTCTTAGCCGATGGCTGCTTCTAAGCCTACGGCCCCGCTGTCTCAGGACGGAGACGCCCTTCGGTTTGTCACTTAGCGGGCACTTAGGGGCCTTAACCCGAGGTCTGGGTTGTTCCCCTCTCGGTCCTGGAGCTTACCCCCAGTACCCCACTCCCGGGATCTACGGCGCCTGCGGGTTCGTAGTTTGAAAGGAGAGCGGGGCCTCATCGGCCCCTTTCTCCCCTATCAGTGCCCTACCCCGCAGGCAACCTCCCCCGGGGCTGTCCTGCGAGACACTTCGGGGGGAACTAGCTATCACCGGGCTCGGTTAGCTTTTGACTCCTAGCCCCAGGTCAGGGGACCGAATTGCACGTCAGGACCCCTATTCGGGCCTCGACCGGGGTTTCCCCCGGCTTCACCCTGCCCAGGGCTAGATCGCCCGGTTTCTAGCCTCACGGGCGTGGCTACAGGCCCTTTCGGACCCCGCCCCTCGCCGGAGCTCCCTCCGGCTGCGGGCGCTCGGTTTCCCTACGCCTCCGGGCTTTCAGCCCTTAGACTCGCCACACCCGTGAACTCCCCGGCCCGTGTTTCAAGACGGAGCGGGCGACCCTGGGATTGTCCCCGCGCGGCCCCTTTCGGGGCCTTGACGGGGATTTCCCTTTCGGGCCGCCCTCGTCTGTTACCGGCCGGTTTCAGGCGCTTTTCACCCCCCTCCCGGGGTACTTTTCACCTTTCGCTCACGCTACTGGTCCGCTATCGGTCTTGGGACGTATTTAGCCTTGGAGGCCAGTGGCCCCCAACTTCCCGCACCATATCCGAGGTGCGGTACTCTGGGATCCGGGGCATCACCCATCCGCCCTTCGCCTACGGGGCTTTCACCCTCTTTGGCCCCCCATTCCAGGGGAGTTCGGCTCGGGCTTCAGGGTGGACCCCCGGCCCTTAACCCCACATTCCCCCTGAGTTTCCCCAGGGGGTTCGGTTTGGGCTCCTCCCCGTTCGGTCGCCCCTACTAGGGGAATCTCGTTTGATTTCTTCTCCTCCCCCTACTTGGATGCTTCCGTTCGGGGGGTTCCCGATCCCGGCTCAGGCCGGGACCGCGGCAGGCCGAAGCCTGCCGCAGGATGTCCCATTAGGAGATCCCCGGATCTACCCCTGCCTGCGGGTACCCGGGGCTTATCGCAGCTTGCCACGTCCTTCGTCGGCGCCCAAGCCGAGGCATCCACCGGCCGGCGTACCCCTGTCCGGGCCAAGGCGCACCCTATCTTGCCGCGCTCCACCGCCTCCCATGCTGCGGTCACAGCGTAAGCTCCCGCATCCCGCCACGGGGCCTCTCCCCGGGGCGTTCACGCCAATTGGGATTAGTGCAAAGGGACCCTATTAAACCATCCGATGGATAAGGCAGGAAAGAGCGATCAACCGTCACACCAACAACGCCGAGTTGGCCATCGACCATCCCGCGTTGCGCCTGAGCTCTCCGGAAGGACAACCATAATTAAACGCCGATGACGGAGGTGGAAGGAATGCCGGAGGCGTGGGAGGTCGTCTCGGCCGTCGCGATATTCCTGTTCGTCCTGCTCTTGGCCCTACTGGTCATAGGCCTTGCCGACCTTATGAGGGCTGTGGGGCGTCTCCTCGGCATCACCCTGCCCTTGTTCCATTCAAGCCCTCTAGTGTCGCTGTTCTCTTGAAATCTCAGTAATAGAACATCACGTAGTATCTCTTGCGCAGAAGGCTCCTGAACCAGAGGCCCATAAGCATGCCGACCGCAAGGCCGCCGACGTGTGCGGTGTAGGCTATCGAAGAGAACGGTAGGGCTAGAGCCAGCAGCGTCTGGATGAGACCCATCAGCGTTATGGCCACAAAGGCCGGTGCTATGATCGGCAGGAAGTAGAAAAAGAAGGCGACCGGCCGTCTCGGATAAAGCACCGCGAACGAGCCCATCACACCGAAGACTGCACCTGATGCGCCTATCGCAGGGACGAAGGCGGCCCGAGGATCGTATTCCGCAGCGTAGGTCAACATGTAAAAGACGTAGGCCATCCCACCTACGATGCCGCTCAGGAAGTACAGCAGCGTGAAGCGCCCGCTTCCGACTGAGCTCTCTATGTCCCTCCCGAAGATGAAAAGGCCCCACATGTTGAAGAGTATGTGCAGGAAGTCGCCGTGGAGGAACATCGACGTTACCAATCTGTAGTATTGGTAATCCAACACGATCAATGCAGGGACAGCCCCGAATGCGAGGAATGCCCTCGTGAGCCCCACCACCAGGGTGAGGAGGAAGACGAGGAAGTTGATGGCTATCAAAGCGTAGGTCACCACAGGCCTCCGCTCGAACTCCGACATCGCCGACAGAACCCTTACGCAAACGCGACAAGTTAACGGTATCGAGTTGGTGAGGGCATCCCGAACCGTTCGGCATAGGGCCGTATTGGAGCCCTGGGAAGGGGTCATCGAAACTGCGCTCCTGCCGGATGACGTCTTTAGCGTGATTACGGCGAACGGTGATAGGCATCCCATGTGAAGCAACTGCGATGAGGCGGAAGGTCGTCATAATGGGAGCTGCGGGCAGGGACTTCCACAACTTCAACGTCCGCTACAGGAGCGACCCGAGGTATGAGGTGGTGGCGTTCACAGCAGCCCAGATCCCGGGCATAGCCGACAGGGTCTACCCTTACCCCCTTTCGGGTGACCTCTACCCTAACGGCATACCGATCGTGAGCGAGTCGGAGCTTCCATCGCTGATCGAGCGGCACAGCGTCGACGAGGTCGTGCTCGCCTACAGCGACCTCTCCTTCCAGGAGGTCATGGAGAAGGCGTCGCTGGTCATCTCTAAGGGCGCCGACTTCGTCCTCCTGGGCCCCAAGTCCACCTGCCTCAAATCGAAGGTGCCCGTTGTGGCAGTGACCGCGGTAAGGACCGGAGCAGGGAAGAGCACCGTGACGAGGCACGTCGTCAGACTTCTGAAGGGCGCCGGCAGGAAAGTCGTTGTCGTCAGGCACCCGATGCCCTACGTCGACCTCAGGACGCCGGTCCAGAGGTTCAGCAGCTACGAGGACCTGGAGAGGTACAATTGCACCTTCGAGGAGAGGGAGGAGTACGAGCCCCACATCAGGGAGGGGAACGTCGTCTACGCCGGCGTCGACTACGCCGAGGTCCTGAAGAGGGCCGAGGAGGAGGCGGAGGTCATCGTCTGGGACGGAGGGAACAACGACTACCCCTTCTTCTGGCCCGACGTCCACATAGTGGTGGCCGACGCCCTCAGGCCCGGTCACGAGCGGAGCTACCACCCAGGCATGGCCAACCTCTTGATGGCCGACGTCGTGGTGGTCAACAAGGCCAACGCCGCGAGCAAAGAGCAGGTCGAAGCGGTCCTGAGGTCTGTCAGGGAGCTGAACCCGAGGGCCCGCGTCGCGTTGGCGGGCGCGAGGGTAGCGGTGGAGGGCGATGAGGACCTCAGGGGCAAGAGGGTCGTCGTGATCGAGGACGCACCTACTGTGACCCACGGTGGTATGCCTCACGCCGCAGGCTACGCCGCGGCCACAGAGGCGAAGGCTGTGATCGTGGACCCGAGGCCCTACGCTGTCGGAACGATTGCAGAGATTTACAGGACGTACAGGCACATAGGCCCGGTCCTCCCTTCCCTCGGCTACACGGAGGAGCAGAAAAGGGACCTGGAGGAGACGCTGAGGAGGATCGATTGCGACCTGGTCGTCAACGCCTCGCCCACCGACCTCTCGAGGACCCTCCGGACAGGGAAGAGGTTCGTCCACGTGCGGTACGAACTGCAGCTGCAGGGGCCCGACGTCATAGCGGAGGCTCTGAGGGAGAAGGGGATCGTCTGATGCGGTGCGTTCGTGCCGGTCCAGCCGCTAACGCTTTTTACTTCAGGTGGTTATCGCTGAACGGAGGCGGCGGGTAGGGCCAGGGGGCTAGCCCTCCCCTTCCGAGAACGGACCCGAAACGGGCTCACGCGGGGGCCAGTAACCGGCGGTGGAGGGTTGCGGCTCAGGGCGAGGGAAGGGGCGGGGCGGATGAGCGCGCGTCCCGGCGGAGGCGGGTAGGGCCCCACGCCCTCCGTAGGGAGGGCCTCTGGGGTCCGAGCGCGCCGAACCGCGTCAGGCCCGGGAGGGAGCAGCGCTAAGGCGCGGCTCGCCTGCTGCCGGGGTCACGTGCGGGACGTCCCATACCGGACCGACCCCTGGGCCGTGGCCCGAGACCGCCGGAGCCGCCGCCTCCTTACGCTCACCTCTTCAAAGGTCTGACCAACTTGCCTTTCCGAGCGTCCTCCCTGACCTCTCCTTTCTCCATCACGACCTCGCCCCTTACCACGGTGTAGACGGGCATGCCCCTGACCCTGAAGCCCTCGAAGGGCGTGACCTTGGACCTGCTGTGAAGCCTCTCGGACCTGATCACCGATTCGGCGTTGGGGTCGACGATCGTCAGGTCTCCGTCCGATCCGATAGCGATCGCTCCTTTCCTCGGATAGAGGCCCCAGATCCTCGCAGGTCCCTCCGATAGGAGCCTCGAGAGATCTGTGAACGTCAGCCGGCCCCTGTGGACCTCGGTCAGCATGAGGGGAAGCATCGTCTCCACGCCCGGGAAACCGGAAGGCGCGGACCAGACGTCTTCCGACCCCTTCTCCTCGGGGAGGTGGGGAGCGTGGTCCGATCCTATCGCGTCGATCTCGCCCTTCCTCAGGGCGTCCCAGAGGGCCTCGGAGTCGCTCTTGCTCCTGATCGGTGGATTGACCTTCGCGACGTTGCCGAGCCTCTCAAGGGCCTCCCTTCCGTCGAGCAGAAGGTAGTGGGGACAGGTCTCGACCGTGACGTCGATCCCCAGAGGTCTGAGGGCCCTGATGACGCTGAGGGCCTCTCCGGAAGTCAGGTGGAAGACGTGGAGCCTGCAACCGGTCGTCTTCGCGGCCAGAAGCGCCTTTGCCACCGCTATCACCTCCGCGGCTACGGGCCTCGCCTCCATGTGTGCCAGGGGGTCATTCCTTCCTCCTGCCCTCATCAGCTCCCTCAGGGCCGCGATCAACCTCCCCTCCTCCGCGTGGACCCCTACCCTCAGACCCAAAGAGGCGGCGAGCTCCATCGCCCTGATGAGGTCCAGCCCGTCGACCGGTTCCTTGATCCCGGTCGTCTCGGACATGTAGACCTTCACGCCCACCGCACCGAGCTCAGCCAGCCTCCTTAGCGCCTCGACCTTCCCCGGGACGACCCCCGCGTAGAACCCGAAGTCGACGATAGACTTCCTCGAAGCGGCCTCAAGCTTGACCCTGAACCCGTGCTCGTCGACCGTCGGCGGTTCTGTGTTCGGCATGTCGAGGACCGTCGTCACACCACCAGCGGCCGCCGCCATCGAACCTGTCCTGAAGTCCTCCTTATGCTCGAAGCCCGGCTCCCTGAAGTGGACGTGCTCGTCTATTATGCCAGGGAACACCAGAAGGCCTTCCGCATCGATCTTCCTCTCGGCAGGAGGCATGGAAGCGCTGCTGCCGATCTCCACGATGACGCCGTCTTCTATTCCGATCGAGGCCTTGAAAGTCCCCCTTGGTGTAACGACGAGGCCGTCGCTGACGAGGAGGTCCAGCCTGCTCAAACTTCCCCTCTCGAGATCTTATCGATCAGTTGCCAGAACTCCTCCGTCACCGTGCAGAGCGGATCGAGCTTCACGCCTTCCGATGCGAGCAGCTCAGAAGCACCCTCGTTCCTGTCGAGGACGACGAAGTAGTGCTCTATGACGCCTCCCAGCTCCCTCAAGGCCCTGACGCAGGCGAGCGCCGTCGACCCCGTTGTGGTTAGGTCATCGACCCCCACGAACTTCTCTCCGGGCCTTACCATGCCCTCTATCGACCTCCCGAGCCCGTGGTCCTTGGAACCTGACCTGTAGTAGACAAGGCCTGCTCCCAGCCTGTCCGCCACGAGAGAGGCTATCGGTATCCCGGCGGTCGCGGTGGTGGCCACCTTGAAGCGCTCTCCTCCGAGGACCCTCCTGATCCTCGAGACCATGGCCCGCACCACCCTCGCCCTGTTCACCGGGTCCGAGTAGAGCGCCCTGAGGTCGAAGTAGTAATTGGAGAGGCGGCCGCTGGAGAGCCTGATGGGCTCGCTGGACCTGACGACTACGCCCTCCGCCGATGCGAGCGCCTTTGCGGCCGTGTAGAACTCCCTCATCGATCCCAGCCTCTCAGCGAGCTCCCTAGACGCCGAGGCCGGATCTTGAGCAGATGTGACCGTCCTGCCGAAGACCGGGAGTATCCGCTCGCCTCCGTAGAGCGCTGCTGTCCTCGGATCCCCTCCCTGAGCGCCAAGCCCGGGTATCAGGATCACTGCATCATCTCCTGCCCTCCGCCTGACCTCCCTCAGGACAGTGCCGTCGTCACCGGCTCCCAGGCCTACGACGTACCCCTCTATCCCGGCCGAGAGCGACTGCTCCAGCAGCATCTCGTAGAGCGCGGGGCCCTCTTGGGTCCTCGTCCTGTAGATCCGCGCGGAAGGTCCGGAGGAGGGGTGGATGAGCGAGAAGACGTGAACCCCCACCGCCCTCGCCTCCCTCGCCAACTCCTCCGAGTTGCCGAAGATCGGGTTGAAGGTGAAAGCGTCGTACCCGAGCTCCTTCACGGTCCTCACGCCGGCGGCCGCCGTGTGCTCGACGTCGTTGAGCTTGCAGTCGTATATCGCCAACATCTCCCTGGACCTGATCTCTTCGGTCAGGGACCTGTGGAGCCTTTCCGACATACCCCTGACGAAGTTCTCGTTGACCTTTATCGCTGCCGCGTTCCGCCACACCTCCTTCACCATTTTGACGCAGAACTCGTGACGTTCCTCAGCGCTCCTGAACCTCTCAGGGGGAGGGTCCAGCGCCACGCAGATCGGAGAGCCCTTCCTCGCCAGCAGGTCGTCGTAGATCTCGTGCAACCTCATCCCATCGGTCTGCCGCGTGACGAATCTAAAAAGTCGAAACTGGTAACCACTATCTTCAGATTCCCAAAGACCTCAATACTTCCCTGCTCTAAAAACTCTTTAAGCATTCCTTCTAACTTGAGCTGAAACTCCTTCACTTATTCAGTAAGGTCCATATCTTCACCTTGAAAATACCCCTTTTATAACGTCTCAAAAGCTCGCCATAAGTGACCCTTTCCCCTGTCCGCAATATTGCTACCCTTTTCTCCGGCAAATAATACTGAACCACGCAACGCTCTGTATAGCATCTTCACCACCAGCCTTCTCCGTCGTGAACCTTCGGCCTGTTTGGAAACTTTGAACCGCAATTGGGACATGGCTGATCCTTAACTATCCTGATAAAAGGCACTATTGAGTCCGGAGTTTTGCTCTACTCCGGTCAACTCTTATAAGCCTGCTCAAGGCGTTCCTAAGCCGGATCATCTCTCAATCACCTTGTCGAAACATTCATGGCAATAGGTCAAAGGCTCCTCATATTCGGTCTCGGCAAAGACCGCATGCTGGTCGCAAACGTCCTTGTTGCACCTGATGCATCCATAAAGGGCGTCAGATTCACTAACGCTTGACGCATTCATGGCTCCTCCCCTCACGCTATCGCACATGAAGACCAACCGCACTCAAGGCACGCGGTGCACCCTCCCTGACGGGCCAGCATCCTGCTACCGCACCCCGGGCACTCTTCTGGGTTCTTCTTGTTGGGAGCCTTCTTGAGTTGCAATCATCGGACAGGGCCAGTCGGCTCCGTCTGGGGGTTGGCCCGGGCAGGCAGGTCGTCCAAGGGGCCTCCTTTGGAGGTCCCATCATCCTGGCCCTATCCCATGGGAGACAATCCCGTGGGAGCCGGTGGAGGGTCCAAGGGAGGATTAGTTAGGAGGTGAGAAACTATGTTCCAGACTACTCCAGGTTTCTGCCCGGAAGGGGAGGAGGTCAAGAAGATGGAAGTCAACACCAATACGAAGAAAAGGGGGGCCATACCTACCCAGAGAGCTACGGATAAAAATTTACAACGACGTCATTGCTCTTCGTCAACAAGGTCGGTCGTACAGTGAGATCAGAAGGACAATCAAACAAAAATACGAAATCAGACTCTCTAAGTCTACAATTAGCGAATGGGTTCGAGGACTACATAGTCCATATAACGGCCGAAGAATACCTTCGTTAGAAATGTTAATACCCTCAGAAGAGCTAGCATATGTCATCGGTGTGGTTTGTGGCGACGCATCGGCCCATGAGAAGAGACGCATCCACAAAGGCTGCAATCGAGTCGTAATTCATCTAGAGGCGAAAGATAGAGAATTTGTTGAAGAGTTCGCAATAAGAATAAGTAGAGTACTAAATAGACCCCCACCGAAAGTTACGATTAATTTTAGAGGACTCTATTACGTTGAAGTCGGAGATAGGACGCTTTACGAGTTGTTAAAGAAGCCTATCGACATTGAAAAGATCAGGAGGTTTGTTGAGCACTGCGAAAGGTGCATGGCAATGTTTCTGCGAGCCTTCTTCGACTCGGAAGGAAGTGTTAGCGAGGATGGACAAATATCTGTCGCTAACACCAACTACGAGCTACTGCTATACGTTCAAGAACTTCTTAGAAGATTTGGCATAGAGACGACAGGTCCTTATCCTACCGTAAAGCAGGGGACGCCATTTTACGATCCTAGGAAAGGAAAGGTGTACAAGTATAACAAGGACGCTTACGTACTGTATGTTCGAAAGAGTAGCAACTACGCGTTTTACAAATACGTCGGGTTCACGATCCTGAGGAAGCGGGCGAGGCTCGAAGAGTACTTGAGGAGGAAAGGAATGCCCATACCCACCCCTTTAATCCCCTTTTGCATACTTATCCATTTGGTGCGTCTATGGGCTCCCAGTATATAAAGGTTCTGCCGGGGGTGGGATTCGAACCCACGACAACCGGGTTATGAGCCCGGCCCTTTGGCCGTCGGCCTCTGGCCAGCTGAGGTACCCCGGCCGTCCAAAATGATCCGCACCAAGGTCATAAACCTAAGCAACTCCAGTTCATCGGAACAGTGCCCGGAGGCATATCAGCCTCGTGTACTCAGGTCTGTCGGAGAGGAGCATGAAGCTGTGGTAGGGCGCTCCGCTTTTACAGACTGAGGAGTTCAAGGGCTCCCCCGAAAGCTTAAATCGGATGCGCAGCTCGTGTGGTGCGTTGAGCCTGAACCTCAAGGTCACCACCATCGCCAACAGGGAGATAGTCTCGGTGGAGGCCGAGAGCACAGTCGAGGAGGCTGCGAAGGTGATGGCTTCGAGGAACATAGGCGCAGTGGCCGTGCGGAAGGGCGGCGAGATAGTGGGCATCATGACCGAGAGGGACGTCCTGAAGAGGGTGGTCGCTGCCGGAAGGGA
>Ga0079992_134145_pt1 | contig 11435 bp, 6 predicted proteins | sample FaiFalFF_MnMetaG_3_FD_69197 | JGI IMG/M metagenome (GOLD analysis project Ga0079992, IMG submission 69197) | Freshwater microbial communities from Yellowstone National Park, Wyoming, USA - Fairy Falls B (FF_Mn_B) MetaG (SPADES assembly) (version 2) | ecosystem: Environmental > Aquatic > Freshwater... | reverse complement strand
TTAATTCTCCTCTAATCTAGATAGTCTGGTAAATAGGTGTAGGAATAGTGCCGCAATTCTTTATTTTTCATAGGTGGTTACTGGTGTTTAGCCTTTGGTTGAATACTACGGCCACTCCTTAAGGTATCTGAAAACCTTTCAACATAGCTTCTCATACTCTAGTCCAAACTTCTCAAGGGCCCATAAGACGCTAAGGCCCAAAAGCATGGTTACAACAACAGGCCTTTAAACATAACCCTTACCCAGACACGATCATCGCTCCATCTCCAACCTTCTTGGGATGTGTTGATTTCGGCGCCCCATCAGCGCAGCAACTTTACTGAATTTGCTCCGGCTGGGGTTTGCGCATTCTTTTACCAGTAAAAAAAGTCGGTGGGGTGTAAATATCCAGACTAGCTGCTTGATTTCCCGTCTAGGATAAGCTTTGCAGGTGTCTAAGTAGAACCTCGCGAACACGGAGTAAATTACTTGCTCTCTGTTGATGACCTGCTATCTCTGATTGCTTCGAATATACGAGACACAGTTTTGACATGAGATGGAACAGGGCTTCATTATCGCGAACAATAGTCTTTAGAAACTCATTGTCAACACCTTCCCACCATTGTCCGTTGGAATGTATCATCTTAATCACCGTCCAATACAAAATTTCGGTAGCGAAGTCGAACCATTCCTGGAATATCGCGGGCTGTGATTCCGCTCGTGGCCAAAACCAACTAGGGCGTCCTACCTTTTTCAAAGCGTCAGTAATAATCCTGTTCCTCTTGAACTTGTTGAAGTACCCCTCATTTGGTGGGAAGGGCTTACCCTTCTTTGACCATTCCTCTGCCCATCCCTTTGCACTCTCTATCCATTCGTCCTTCTTGAGCAATTCCTCCTTACTAAGCTCTCCATTCTGTCTAACGGGAAGAAAAGATCCTTGATAAGGACAGAAAGGAAAACGCACCTGTAAACATAGTTGGGCAAGCCTGTCGCTCTCATTCTCTTTGGGCTCAAGGAATAGGGCGCGTTGAACATACATGCGTCTTACGAAAGGAGGTGCCAAGATGAACGTGACACCATAATCCAGTGCTTTGTCCAATGGCATTATGAATACAACAGCTTCCTGGTTTTCTCGATGCACCTTTCCATGGCAAGCGAAAAAAACAGCTACGGAAGGATCAACAGTAAAATCAAGGAGCCGTGTCGGTAGTTCATAATGTTGCGCTATTGCTAGAAAATGCTGAAATGGAACCCCTAGATAAGGATTAACTAGATAATCCATTAGTCCGCAGAATGCTTGGACCGCACGGGTCGCTTGCTCGTAGCGTTGTTTATCCCGTTTAAGGCGGTCTAGCCTCGGAACCATGGCGTCGGTCCAACCTGCATCTGAAACACCTCGAAAAACGAAACGTGTTTTCTTAGATACCACAGTAATATTGTCGGTATCTACTACACTTGGCGTTTCATCAATAGCAGTGCGTAGGACTAGAGAAAGACAGAATAGAGCAGCGTGCCAAGGGCTTTCGACTTTAATTATACTGTCTGAAACTACCAGCTCTTTTTGTAGTGAAAATAAACGATTGAGTAAGTTTCGATTAGCTCGGAATAAAGCTTGAGGGCCCATCCTTGAGTTGTCATGTAGGCAAAGTTCCTTGTAAAGATTCTTAGCCTCCTCTGAATTCATGCGACTTTCATAGCGATCCGTCAACTTAAGCTTTATTTTTGAGCCTACTCCCCCTATTTTGGCAGCCCGCTTACCTGAAATAATCGGCGAGTAGTAACCCATTGACCAGGAACCACCCTTCTAAAGCTAGCTAAGCGAAAACTCTAACGGTATTACTTGGTTGACAGGATCTAGTTTTAAGCCCTTAAATGCATTTTGACGTGTCAGAACCCAGCTATGGATAGCGGAATAAAAGTTGTAGACAGGACCGGTGTAGGAGGTGTTAGATGCGAGCTGGAGGGCGGTAAAGCCCGCATAGAGTTTGGGAAAAACATGAATGCAAGGTATGTGGAGACAGGCTACGGCAGGCTGTTCTTCAGGTATGGGGAAGGGCTTTCAGCGAGCATTAAACACCTAATGGTTGACGGTAAAACCCTGGCAGACGCCGGCCACCTCAACATACCCCTTACCTTGAGGGAATCGGTAGCCTTGGTCAGGAATTTCAATGGGGTTTTATGCGCTCCAGCCGCCAAAAATAGACATACCGCGAGGCAGGGACGTCTGGCTCATGCTATTTACACCAATAGATGTAAACCCGAGGGTAGATGTCTCGAAGCCCTTGCTGGTGGCTGAGGAAGCCTCCGTCAGCGCTTCCCTCTCAGCAGGCGAAGAAGGGCTCCGATTTAGCTTGAACGCGTATGGTTCTGGGTTTAGGAGGGCTGGGTTAGAGCTCGTCAAACGCATAAACACAGGAACCTCACTTACCTACGGGCTTGAGAGGGTTATGGTTAAGCAGAAGCTGGCGGAGGCTAAACCGGGTGAAAGCATCCAGTCAACCTGGACGCCTTCAAGAGGGCCTACAGAGCCTATGCTAGCCATTATGCGGTCATTCCTATTCCTGAAGGACGTTACCGCCATCCTGCAAGCCCTCGGATGCAGCGTCCGCAACAGGCCTATTCTAGGTCCAAGCATAACACCAAACCATTTCACATTAGACGATGGCGGGCCGACCAAATATAGTGTAATGCTGACGATAAAGGGGGAACCTGTAGATGAGATAGGGTTTAGGTCTCTCATTTTGTCTTTATTGGTCGGTTGAGGGCTTGTGCATTGTTATCTACGGTATTACTGTTAGGATGCAGGCTAAAAAGGATATAAACATGACATAAGAGCATAATGAGTTAGATGAGCAGATCTAAACGTTACATGGTAGAGGTAATTGTTTGGGCCGTCCTACTCAACATCTACCTAAGTGTGGGCTATGGGTTTTACCAGACGGTACAGCAACAAGCCAACAACGTAAAAATAGTCAGCTATTATGCTCCTTCAACAGCTTATTCTGGGCAGACAGTTTCGGTACAGCTAACAGTTGAGTACAATTTATTAAATCCATCATATGTGGGTGTGGTAATAAACCGCGTGTTACCCAACGGCACACGTGAGAGGGTTTGGCATAACCCTGACTATGATGTGGTGAGGGCTGGACAGGGCACCATATCGTACTCTGCTACCTTAGCTGTACCGAATCTACCTGGAACATATGAATATATGATTGTTGGATTATACTGGGATGGGGGTAAATGGATAACCACCGACGAAAAATACTTCCACATACAAGTTCAGGAGCTTCAACGTATCTTAGTTCAGCTGACAGTTACCGATAGGCAGGGCAGGCCGTTGACAGGTTGGCGTATAAGGGTCACACCGGAGCAGGGAATAGAAGTAGCAATACAAGGGAACTCAGTCATTTTATGGTTACCATTAGGTAGAGTGTACACTCTATCCCTCGAATGGATGAGCACATATGGCACTGTTGCACAGTATTCCGTTCAGGGCAGCCCTGAGGAGATTAAAGCGTTGGGTAAGGTGATTCTTCCTGTGGACGATGTTCTCATAAAGGTCGTCGACTTTGAGGGGAGGCCTATGGCAGGTGCAGCCGTCAAATTTGCGGGGCTGGACATAGGATCAACGGATAGTGAGGGGATGATTACTGTGGGCCAAGTACCACTAGACAACGACTACATTATTACCGTTGTCAAGGGAGGTGTGGAGGCAGGTAGTGACCGAGTAAGGTTTACAGCATCGAGAACATCTGCAACAGTACAGGTAGGCATCTATGATGTAACAGTGGTTGTGACGGACACGGTAGGTCGTCCTATACAGGGGGCCCTTATAGAGATCATCAAAGATGGAGTAATAATTGCACGGACTGTGACAGATGCAAGCGGGTCAGCGGTCTTCGGCAAGCTCATTAGCGCAGATTACGTAGTAAGGGTCAGCTACAAGCAGTTTATGGCGGAAACACGGTTGCTAAAGGGAACACGCAACGCCCAGATTACTCTCGATATCTCAGTAGGAGTAGTCCTCTCAATATTAGACAGGCAGGGAAGGCCCCTTGAGGGAACTAAGCTAAGGATAGTGCCAGAGCAAGGAGTAGAGATATTTTATAGACCCGGCAGTGGCGAATTTGTGTTAAAATTGCTTGAGGGTGTTACCTACGACCTCACAATCGAGTGGACAAGTCCATATGACACGACAGCTAAGGCGGTAGTCCAAGATACGCCCGCAGGACTACAGGCGAAAGGAAGAATAACAGTACCCGTGGATGATGTGTCGATAAAAGTGGTTGATTTGGAAGGGAGACCGGTAGCTGGAGCGGCAGTCAAGTTCGCCGGAAAGGACGTAGGCTCGACGGACAGCCAGGGCGTCATCATAGTAGGACAGGTACCGCTCGACAACGACTACACCATATCCGTCAGCAAGGAAGGCACAGAGATCGGCAGCGACAGAGTAAGGTTCACAGCCTCAAGAACCTCGGCAACAATACAGGCGGGCATATACGACATAACAGTGCTGGTCAAGGGAGCCGCAGGACAGCCGATACAGGGAGCACTAGTAGAGCTAATCAAAGCCGGCACAACAATAGCTAGAGCAGCGACAGACGCCAGCGGAACATCGGTCTTCACCAAAGTCGTAGGCGCAGACTACGAAGTAAGGGCCACATACGAACCATTCACCTCCAAGGCAGCCCTGCCGAAAGGCACACGCAGCGTCCAGATAACACTAGACCTCTACACAATACTACTCGGCGTCCCAATGACACTCGTAACACTCCTAGCGCTGATCATTATTCTTATGTTAATAGGGGTGGTGATAACCTTGATGGTTGTAAGGATCGCTAGGCGGAAACATCACTAGTACTGTTTATACCGCTCCTTATTTTCCAGCACTTGGAAAATAAGTTATCTAATTTCCTAATCTTTTAAAGAAGGTAATACTACTCGGGTTGTACATAACTTTTTACAGTTGCCGGTTATGGTGGTTTGGTTTACTTATTTGTGAGAGTTGCATGCGGTACTATGGACCTTCAGCCCTTCTTCAAAGCCCTAGCTCATGTTGACGCTATTGCCTTCGTGTTAGCCATAGTTTGGATGCTTCTGTGGGCACATAGGAACAGGGAGAAGATAAGGCGGTCTGAGGAGATCAGGGAGCGGTCCCAGCTAGTCCTAGACCTGCCCGAGAACAGGTACAAGTCCCTGAATATCCCTGCAAATTTAGTGGAAAAGCGTAATACGATATCCAACATGCTTAGGAGGGCGAGGCTGTACTACTCCTCCGGAGACGAGAGGGCCGCCCTTTTCACGCTCCATAATGCGGTGGCCTCCACTCTAAGCTTCCTCTGCGAGGCTGAAGGCATAAACTGGAGGGATATAGGTATGCGTGGGATGGTGTGGGAGCTTAAGCGCCGCCATTGGATAGACTTCAGCGAAGCCAGCCTCTTCAAGAAGCTACAGCATCTTAGAAACGTGGCGGCACACGAGCGTGATAGGATAGATGAGAGGATTGTCCCGCCCGGGGACATGGTTTTACTGTTCGGCTTCTTCGAGGACTACGTGCAGAGAACGTTTAAACGGCTAACGAACCTTTTAGCTATGAAAGGGTCTGGTGGGGGTCTGGATAAAGTGGACTAACCTGTTTAGGACGGCATACGGCTAGGTAACGCTTATGTTGTTGAAGGCGTAGCTAATCGCTTTAATAGAAGGAATGCATTATAGTCATTAAAGCTTGTTATGTCGGGGTTGTGGTGGGGGTCGCAAGGCCGTTTGAGTCAGGAATCTATGCAGAAAACTGACCGCAACCCACCGGGATACCGGGAGCTTATCATGAAACGGTTGGAGAGACTTATTGACATAGGTGGTAGAAACAGGGCTATTTACTTCAGGCGGCGCGGTCGTTCAACACTAAGAATTCTTGAAATCACCATGGATGAGGTTTCGGACCTATTGGATGGGAGGGGGATAGAGTTGGCGAAGTATCTTGTGGGTAACATGGAACGGGCGTCTCACCGCTTTGGTGACGAAATAAAGAACGAGGAGGTCATAGAAACACTTAACAGGCTGAGGCGTAGTGTTGAGGAAGAGGAGAGGGAGAGAGGATACTCAAACCTCTACTTTGTGATGGGGTTGATTATCTGGAGTGAAGGTGGCGGATCTGTTGAAAGCCCGCTGGTAATAGCCAAGTGCGTTATAGAGCCGAAGCTTGATAGGCGTAAAGGCGAGAAGCGCTACTTGCTGAAAGTCATGGATGAGCCCAGACCAAACCCCTCCCTAATGCTAAAAATGCGTAGAGATTATGGGATCGATTTGGAGAGCGTTTGGAAAGAATCATCTTATGGAATTGATGAGGGCGGCTTACCACACTATGAAGTATTTCTAAATAATTTGAGGGGGTCCATAGAGCAAAGGGGCTGGCGCGTTGAGGAAAGCTTCTGGATTGCCAGGCTGAGCTTCGAGAATCAGCCGATCTATGAGGATGGCATAGAGATGCTTGAAAAGGGTGTTTTCGATAACTGCATAGTAGCGAGAGCGTTATGTGGTGATAAAGAGGCGATAAAACCGGTTGAGTCTTCATCTGAAAATGTGGATGAGGTTGAGAAAGAGATGCTGCCCACACCACTCCCATGCGATATGAAGCAATCAGAGGCTATATTGTTAGCTGAGAAGGGTTACAACCTCGTGGTTCATGGCCCTCCGGGGACTGGTAAGAGTCAGTTGATTGCAAACCTTATCGCGCGTTCGGTGGAGACGGGGAAACGCATCCTTTTTGTTACTGAGAAGAGGGATGCTGCAAGAGTGGTGTATGAGAGGCTTGATAAGATAGGCCTTTCCGAACATGTACTCTTCTTGCACGGTGATCTGAGTAAGCTACGCGGCAAAATATTCGAAGAGTTGTACTCTATGCTCTCCCAAACCCCGTCTAAAACACTCGCCGAAGAGAAAAAACCGGAATTTTCGCTGGAGTTTTACCAAGATGTAAAGGAGTACACTCAATGGCTTGTAAAAGCAAAGCCCGTACTGGAGGGGGTAGCTAGGTTGGAGGTTAAGGCCGGACGCAGGGTTACCCCCGCTATACTTTCGCTAGCAAAAGGGTGGAAGGCCTTAAAGGAGAGATGGCCCAGGCTAATAGAATACATTCAGAGGATCGATCAAACCCATTGGGAGCGGTTAAAGGGCATCATTAAAATCCTTTCAAGATACAGGGAGCAGGCTCTTTACCTTCTCGACAACGAGCAGTTGCTGCGTTTCTTTAAAGAAGATGGTGAGGTTGAGTATGGGCTTTACTATTTCCTTTTCTCAAACTTCGGACCAACGATTCTAAATAATGCCTCACGGCTGGCCTTACTTTTCCAGAGGTTAGCTCAGCTTGCTGAGGTCGTTGAAGACTGGGATGCGTTTATAGAATGTGTTAACGATATAGATGTTGCTAGAAAATATGCCGAGTTCGCTGATATTAGCCACCAGCTTGAAAGTCTGGGTGTTGACCCTAGAAACATAAACGGAACTGGGGATGATCTACAGAGACTTATGCAGGAGCTTTCGTCTTTAGGATTATTTGACCGCTTTTTTAGGCGTGAGAAGTGTAAACGGCTTGTTCATGACGCCAAGAGCATGTTGCGTGGGTGGACGCTCCGAGGATCAACCCTTGAGCAGGCCTTAAGCCTTGCGGTGGAGTATCTAAACATTCGTGAAGAGTTGTATAAGCGCGGCTTACGATACGTTCCTAGACGAAGCTTTAATCCTAAAGCCTTCCAAAACATAGTTGCTGATTTTAGCTCGGTAGGAATTAACATAGGTGAACTACTTCAAACGTTGCAGACATATGATAATGATTTACATCGAATTTTTAAAGACTTGTCAGAACTTATGATGGCAGTATCGCGGCTGGACATTAGGGATCATCATGAGCTTAGACAACTGGTCGAAGCGATAACGGAGCTACGCAGAACCGATGTTGGTTGGGTAGTAGAAGAAATGCTTCTGGAGGACAACGAAGGTTATATCCTTCGCTTATTAGTTGGAACCTTAGAACACGACCTTACACCGAATGACTTAATCGCTCTGCCTAATCCAGAACCACTTGATAAGATTCCTCGAACGCCCACCCTCCGGATTGCATTAAAAGGAATCGTAGAATTTTACGAAGAGCTTAATTCGGTAGAGAAAAAGGGGAGGCGTTACTGGCAGTACGTAGCCATGAAGCGGTTCGTGGAGGCAATCAAGAAAACCAGCAGTAAATACGAATTTGTTGATACTATCGTGCGGGAACATAGCAAAAAGAAGAGGAAGATGTCTGTCAGAAGACTCTTAGAGAACCATCATGATGAAGTACTGGCATTAAAGCCGGTCGTCATAGCCAGCCCTTACACCGTTCATGCCCTCCCAAAAGATCAAGTATTCGACTTAGTGGTTTTTGATGAGACATCCCAATTAAGGCTTGAAAAGGTGTTAACATCGATAGCCAGAGGGAAGTCGGTTGTGGTTATCGGCGACGAGAAGCAGATGCCTCCAACGGCCTACTTCGAGAAAATGGCGTACTTTGAACAGGAGGGGGAAGAGGAAGATGGTGAGGGCGGTGAGGAGCATGGAAGCCTTTTGGATAGCGTGTTGCAGAACATGAAGCTCTTTAAAGAGGTCTACCTTGAGTGGTATTACAGGGGAGAGCATGAGTCCCTTATAGCTTTCTCTAACAGGGAGTTCTACAACGATAGGCTGGTAACGCTTCCCAGCATCGATAACAGGCCTAGATGCTGCCTAGTGTATCTGAAGGGCTCCCGCTATAAGTCGGGGAAGAGGATCAATGAAGATGAGGCGAAGGCGGTGTTGAAAGCCATCGTCGAACTCTCCAATGAAGGCTTATCCAAGACGGATACTATTATGGTAGTGGCGATGAATGTGGAACAACAAGATCTCATAATACGCCTACTGGAAAAATACATCGATGAGAGTCTTTCATCTGACGGAGCTAAGGAGATCAACCTGGATTCTTTCCTTGGGTTCGGTAAGACCGATAAAATAATTCCTGACGTTGGAGAGACCATGGTCGAGATAAAGTTGGGCCGGATCGGCGAGCCGGTGAGAGATCCAGGGGTTGCCGGGACCATTAACACTATGTTGGAAGAGGGAAGGCTAACGGTGCGAAACCTGGAGACCGTGCAGGGCTCGGAGGCCGATGTGGTCATACTTAGCCTGACCTACGGTAAGGATGCAGACACCGGCAGGATCGACGGCAGGTTCTTCGGACCGCTCAACCATGAGGGCAGTGAAAGGCGCGTAAACGTCCTAGTAAGCAGAGCCAGGAAGAGACTCATAGCAATCTCCTCTATTAGGTCAAGTGACCTAGCCGGGCTGAGGGAAATTAGAAATGGCGTAGGAGCTTTGAAGCGGTTCCTAGAATATTTGGAGAATGGCTGCCGCTTAGAGAAGCCAGAGCAGGAAGGGCAGCCGGAATCACCGTTCGAAGAATCGGTCATCTTAGAACTGGAACACACTCTTAAGAATGAAGGATTAACGGGCCTTGAGATCGTTCCGCAGGTTGGTGTGGGCGGTTATAGGATCGATATAGGCATCAAAAAAGGCGACAAGTATATCTTGGGCATAGAGTGCGACGGTAGGACCTTCCACTCACACAGTAGCGTTAGGGACAGGGACTACATAAGGCAGAAGCATCTGGAAAAACTCGGCTGGAAGATATATAGGATATGGTCATCGGAATGGTGGGAGAACAGAGAACGGGTAATTAAGCAGGTAGTTGACGAAATCAAAAAAGCTTTAAACCCTGAAAGCTTGAGAGGGCAAGCATCCTCTCCCTAGGCGGCATTAAACCCGACAAGATAAGACACTTGGGCTCTAGGTCGGACATCCACCTATCTATCTCCTTTTTCCAAGGGTTGTAGGCTAGAACCCTCCTAGGGACGACGACCAGAACCCTGCACCTACCCCTACGCCTCCAAAACTCCCTAACAAACTCCAGAGCAACCCTTGTCTTCCCCACACCAGTAGGCGCCTCAACCAGAAGACACCTCCTACCATCTACGAAAAACCGCTTAACTAGACCGTCAAGAACCTCCTTCTGCTCAGGCCTCAGACCGTCGTTAGCTCCTTTCTCTATATCCATTCTCCCTAGCTGGTTACGCTCATGTATGTATAAAAGCGGTTATAAAGGGACTGATGCCTGGCCGACGACGGCCACTAAAATTATTTAGACGTGAAATATTGGCTGATTAAACCACTTATAGGTGAAACAGATTTTAGCTGCCTATGATTTGTGTCGGCAGGGTTTTGAGGAGCTGGAGGGTTCCAAGCCAGTCCAGACCAGGCGTCGAATATACTGTTTCCGTGGACGATAGTGGTCTGTGGAGCTGTACATGCCCACACTACACATACAGACATACGATATGCAAGCACATAGTAATGGTTCAAACCGAGCTGTCAGCACCAAAGTATGTAGTTCATCCTATGGTTAGGGATGGTGTTATAGAGTATAGGGATTATCAGAGGAGGTTTGTTGAGAGGGCTTTAGAGGCTAACACGTTAGCTGTCCTGCCTACAGCTCTTGGGAAGACCGTTATAGCTGAGCTTGTGGCCGCAGAGCTACTACACAGGCATCCGGGGTGTAGGATACTCTTCATGGCTCCTACAAAGCCACTAGCCCTCCAGCATAGAGAATCGGTGTTAAAGCATCTCAAGCTCAGGGAAGACGAGGTGGCCGCCGTTACAGGCGAGACCGCTGCAAGGGCCAGTGTGTGGAGTAACTCTAGGGTTAGGTTTGTGACTGCGACGCCTCAGGCTGTCTGGAATGATTACAGGAGAGGGTTGGTTAGGCTTGAGGAGTTCGCATTACTAATATTCGATGAATGCCACAGGTCTAGAAGCAGGTATGCGTATACTAGGCTTGCGGAAGAATATATTAGAAGATGTCCCCATCCTTTGATTCTTGCTCTTACTGCTTCTCCTGGTTCTGAGGAGGATAAGGTTGTGGAGGTCATCAAGAACCTGTGGATAGAGCAGGTAGTATGGATGTCTGAGGAGGATGAGGAGGTTTCAAAGTATATTCCCGGAATTAAGGTTGGATGGGTTAGAGTCAAGCTACCAGCAGAATACGAGATGATAAGGGACGAGATAAAGAGAATGATTGAGTCTGTTATTGCTAAGCTTCGTGATAGCGGTCTGTTGAGGATGCCTATAGAGGCTGTTAATAGGAAGGTTCTAGTGGGTTTGATGAATAGGATTAGGGCTGAGATAGACTCAGGTGTTAAGGGGCCTAACATACACTATATGACTCTTTTATCTGCCGCATTAAGCCTATACCATGCTCAAGAACTTATAGAGAGCCAACATGTATACAGCCTAAAACACTACCTAGAGGAAATATCCAGGTCAGAGCTTAGAAGCCATAAGATAATAGCCTCTACACCGGATTTCAGAAACCTAGTAAGAATGGTTAACCAGTGTAC
>Ga0079992_134158_pt1 | contig 11438 bp, 12 predicted proteins | sample FaiFalFF_MnMetaG_3_FD_69197 | JGI IMG/M metagenome (GOLD analysis project Ga0079992, IMG submission 69197) | Freshwater microbial communities from Yellowstone National Park, Wyoming, USA - Fairy Falls B (FF_Mn_B) MetaG (SPADES assembly) (version 2) | ecosystem: Environmental > Aquatic >... | reverse complement strand
CCTTGCTAGGAGCGTGATAATTGTTGGATAGAATTAAGAGTTGTCTGGGCTGGTGGAGCTCCCTAGATCCTAGAGAGCGTACTCTTTTGAACTTGCTTCTGATAATATATTATGATATTCTTATAATTATAGCCGTAGCTTTTGTCGGTCTTTTCCTGTTCGCCATCATCTTTGCATTTAATATTCAAGTAGATCTATATACTATGTTCTTCATGATTGTGTTAACTGTGATCTTAGTGATCTCAGTGGATTTCTTTAAGAGATTTTACTTTCAATGTGGTAAGCTTGAATGCTTCATAGCTGGAAGGCCCTTCTACTACGTTATGATCCTAGGTGGTTTGATAACTGGTTTAGCCTATGCCATCCTAACGGGTACCATTGCCTACCTCATCCTAACACTCACGCTAGGGTTTAACGCCTACACCTCCCTACTAACAGCATTGATACTAGCCACTCCCACTTCCATCCTAGCTACAACAATCTACTTTAGAAGATCATGGTACATACTACCAATAGTGCTACTTTTAACAGCTAGAGTGGGGGTTACCAATCTATTCCAATGGTATCTTAGGAAACGTGGAGAGATCCTAGCAAAAGGGGTATGCAGGTTAGGTAATAGCGTGTAGGCTAGATTAAACCTTAAGTCTATACTCTAGCCGCTCTTCCTCTAAGAGTCTAAAACCCTTGTCAGAGTACCGCTATGAAGTTTCACTCTAACTAGGGAGCAGCTTAGAAGCAACCTGGATACCTTGAGCTAAAGTAACCCCCCATCAAACCCTTAAAGCATGCAATCTCATGTCATTAAGCTGAAGCTACAGGCTTTAGTCTTACTGATGAGAGCTTGAATGTAGAAACTACTGGCTTCAAGTATCCTGATAAGGTTGATATGTAGCCTCCACGTCCTTAACGGAGCTTGCTATCGAGGAGCCTCTTTAGGCTACGTGTTGAAGCTCCCAGTTAGGATCGCATTTTGAGATTTTAATGAAGCCCCTCCACTCACCCTCTAAACGTTGTATATCGTGAAGCAGTGGACTTCATTGATAGAGTTTCTAGAGTGTAGGGCCTAGGGGTTTCCAGCTACTCTCGCTCGCTCACCGCTATCATGTAGAAGCCTAGGCTTTTCACGTAAACCCCTTTTGCGAAGAACCACTCGGAAACAGTGTTTGTTGTTAGATCCACTGTGAACCCGTAGCGTCCCTTGCCTACCACTGCTACAGCGTACGCAACCCTACTGGGGCCCTCCTCTACTACCGCTATCAACCCAACCCTCTCAGGCTCGCCATAGAGCCTTCGTGAACGCTCGTAGACCAGCTCCACGACCTTGGATGCTATGTTGTTAAACTCAGGAGGTACATCTTCTAGGTTGAACCCAGGGTAGGCTATGATCTCAGATAATGAGACAGCGTACTTAGTACAGAATATGACCTTATCCACGTGGATTAAAGCCCTAGACCCTCTGTAGTCAACTACTATCCACGTCGACTCCGGGTACCTATAGCCTATACACTCACGTGGGTAATGATATAGTGGAGTCTCCACAGCACGATCGAGCTTAAGCTGGTTTGCTAGAGGATGCTCTCTAATAAGCCTTCTAACCTCACTCCAGTTAATCTCAGGCTCGGATGGCGCTCCAGGAGCTACTGGTGTGACCACGGGTGACGGTATGGTCCCACCCTCTGGCCTGGGGGTCGAGCTAACCTGGGCTACATAGATTCCATATGCGTAGGCGAACCCCACGACTAGGAGGACTACTGTAACCCCTACAATTAAATATGCTGAAAATAGTTTTAATGGAGATTGGAGGCTCAAGGTTTACCACCATTTAAATTCAATGACACCCACTTGGTTTAACTCTTAGCACAAAGTGGAATAAGATTAGCGTGGCTAACGAACCCCATAACATTACTCCGTACATGGGTGTTATGTAGAGTTCGTGGAGGAGTAGAAGGACTGCAAAGATGTTCATCTCCCTACCTGGTGGAGGCGGAGGCCCTACTATAGCTAGTATGAGGAGGATTATTGGTACCATTACGGGTGCTATGGCTATGAGAGGTGGGATTAGGAATGATGTTATCATAGTGCGCCTGTAGACTTTAAATAGGACTAGTGCTAGGAGTATGCTGGGTATAACCAGTTGTACTAGCAGGTAGATTATTACTAGTGAAGATGATGTATATATCTTTAAGTTACTACAGTATAGTATGCTCCGGAATCCGGCTTCCATCACCACATTTGGTATGGTGTATGTTGCGTAGTAGAGGCTGGGTAGCGATCTGGGGATGAGGCCGTTGAGGGTGGAGGCTACCATGCCCAGAGCGTATACAGCTAGGATCTCATACCTACGACCTACGATGGCCACTAGGCCTAGATCGAGCATGTAGTATAACAATGTGTACAAGGCGAAGCTAAACGGTAGGGCTAGCATAGCGTAGACCCTCCACTTGTAGCAGATAACCTCGGCCTCCAAGTCATTCAAAAAAGTTGGTAGAAGGAATAGTTTTAGAGGGAGCCTCAAATCGTATGGTAGGAGGTCGTAGAGAGGAGCGTAGGGCATAAGAGCAAGGTAGAGGATTTGATGTAGAAGGGCTAGAAATGCTAACGATGACGAGGCGATGAAAGCTAGAATCAACCTAGACCTAGCATCGTTAGATGTCACCACACCCAACCCCCAACACCTTACCCGCCACCTCAAATCTAATATTTACGCAGGTTAATATAAATTCATGCCGTGCCATCGCCTGCAGAGCCTGCTATCGTGTTCATGGATTCATGTGGCTTAGGGTTGCTATGGGATCTTTAGAGCTTCTAGGTCGTCTACTAGTACTACACCTTTCTCAAGGGCCTCTCTTACCGCTAGATTCTTACCTCTCATCTTCTGCATCATATCGGGGGTTAGTAGTAGTGGTTCGACCCCCGCAACCCTAGCCATGCAATCTTGTACCAGGCTAAGCCTCTCTATGGGGTTTTCTGGTAGCTGCTCTGCAATCACGAGGACATCTATGTCACTCCACTCGTTGAAATCTCCTCTGGCGTAGCTCCCGTAGAGTACTACCGTAACCTTCCCAAGCTTTCCTTTAACACACCTGGCGAACTCCATGGCCTCGCCTAGGGCTCTCTCACGCTCTTTCAACCTCTCGCTGATAACCTTCTCCACAGCTCTGAAACCCATTCTATGACTTGACTTGCCAGCCTTATAGCCTCCTCTGCATCCCTCCTAGTATAGTAGTCCTCTGGGGAGCCCTCGCTCCAAGCGTTAGGGTACCTTGTCGGGACATAGTACTTATCAAGTGTAGCACAGGCTTGGACTAGATCCTCGCTAACCTCAACCCCAAGAGATTCACCTATATGCCTAACTAGACGTGTAAGAGCGTGCCCCGACCTTGGCCTCCCAACACCCCATAATAGGGCTTTTAGAGCCTTCTCGGCCGCCTGGTGGGATTTAAAGCATGCCCAGTTGTAGTCTCCACCGTCGAGATCTCTTCTTGCCGACTCAAGCGTCCTCAAAGCACTTCTCATCCACCTTTCAAACTCCTCTTCATCGAGATAGGACACTAAGGTCACCTTCCACCAGACGTTACTACGTCGAGGTAATTTATAGTGTTGGGTAGCTGTAAACATGTTATCGGTGGGCTTTAGCGTGTGGGGTCTGCAGAGGCTGAGCCTAAACTCTCTACCTGGCTAGGCTGCACCCCTACCTTTATCTCGATTTGACTTCTAAGCCCTCTCCTTCGATCTAGCCCATCTCCTCTTAATGCTGTCCACTAGCTCTTCTAGCTCTCTTTCATTTAGGCTCTCCAACCTATCTATCCTCGACTTTATGTCCTCAAGCTCGGGATTCCCTTGAGCCCTTGAAATCTGGGTTAGGGTTGCCGCTACTAGGCCTATGAAGGCTGAGTAAACGCCTATGCCCACCAGCATTGTTATCGCTCCTATAACTCTCCCAGCCGGGGTCTCCGGGACTATGTCTCCGTAGCCTACTGTTGTAACTGTTGCTAGAGCCCACCATAGGGAGTCCCAGAAGCTTTTCACACTACCGCTTCCACCAGCTGATTCCACGATGTAGAATGTGAAGGCTGAGGTTAGAGTTGTGAGAGCTAGCACCCCTACTACTGTTGAGAACTGTAGCGTCCTAGATGCTTCAAGGAGAGCCCTGGCTATGGCTGAGCCGCGTAGGAATAGCAGGGTTAGCCTTAGCAGCCTTAGCAGCCTAAGGAGTCTGACTAGCCCAGCTATACTGGGAACCTGCTCTATAATGGCTAAAGCGTATAGGGGTGTGAGAGCTGGGATTTCGTACCAGTTGCTAGCCAAATACCTTAGAGGGCTCCCGCTTCTAAGAGCTCTTACAGCTAGATCTAGGAGTAGTAGGAGGACTACGATGGCGTCAACGGTGTAGAGTTGCATCCTAAGATCATCCCTTAGGGGCATCGTGTAGTCTACCAGGACTATTATAACAGATATTATGACAGCGTAAGCCATAGCTATCTCAACCAGAGGATGAGACATAACCTCTCTAACCCTACCCAACGCATTTACACTCAAGCCATCCACCTGTTAATAGCTCTCCACGCTATTAAACCCTATAAGGGCTAACAACTATGGGGAGGGCACGGAGGGATTGGATGTAGGAGTTGTGATACCAGAGACCTTGGAGGAGGCTAGAGCTCACATAGCTGAAGCTCTTGAGAGGAGATCCTGGATTACCATTGCAGCCCTCTGCAAGGCTTGGTATGAGGGTAGGGGTGCTAGCGAGGCTACACTAGGGGATAGGATTGTTATGGTTAAACCTGATGGTAGCATTATAGTCCACGGCCATAGGGGGTTTAAGCCCCTCAACTGGCAGCCTGAGACCAGCGCTATAACAGTGGCTATTGAGAACAGCGTGCTAGTTCTAAGAGCTCTCAGGAGGACCCCTAGGGAGATACTGGTGTTAGAGTGTAGTAGTGTGTACGCAATCCTAATAGCCTTAAACCCGGAGGAGGGCCAGTTCTGGATGTACGTAAGCGAGGAGGAGGTTAGAGAAGCCATTATAAGCGATCCAAGCATAGTAGAGGAGGGCCTCAAGATAGTAGATGTGGAGAAGCCAGTCGAACCCGGCTTCGTAGACCTCTACGCAAGAGATAAGAATGGAAACATTGTAGTTATTGAGATTAAAAGAGTTAAAGCTGGAGAAGATGCTGTAAAACAACTACTATCATACGTTGAAGCCTTCAGAGCCAAAGGCATCAGAGCTAGAGGTATACTCGTAGCACCCTCCATAACCGAGAACGCCTTGAAACTCCTATACCTCTACAACCTCGAGTTCAAACACGTAGATCTAAAGAAACTCTACCTATCATCAGCTAAGAGGAGAGCTAGATTTAAACAACTAACAGACTACATCTAGGGATCCGAGCTTCAAGGCACATCGTTCGACATCAAATCTCCTTAAAGCCCCTAGCCTCACTGGAGGTTTAGGTAACCTCGCCATGAGTTGATGTCGTAGAATGCCGGGCTTTAAACCTGGGTTACCCTGTGGGTTGCACATTGCACGCGGCGATATCGGAGTGAGATGGGCTTCGCAGCATGTTCAGGATATATACTTGGAGTTGAGAGTCTTAGTTGAAAGTCTTCTTAAGGGCTTTGGCTAGAGCTCCGACTAGTGTTTCAAAGTCTACGGTCGCGCTGTTGGCTTCAAAGACTATCTTTGCCGGCTCGCTGGGGGTTCCTAGTATGACTCTAGGTTTACTCTCATAGCCTATGTTGATGCAGTCGCCTAGGCTAACTTGTAGTCCGAGGGCTCTAGCTACGGACTCCTCAAATGGCCCGGCATGGTCTAGTTTTGCGTTTAGGAGCTCCCAGTAGTTGATGAGGGCTAGGACTAGGCCTTCGTGTTTTGAAGCTATATTCCTTAGGACGGCCTCGGCTACGCCAACGTTGCCCCCGTGGGCGTTGATTAAAGCTATCCTCTTGACCCCGCTTCTGATAATACCCTCTATGACTGCCTCTAGGAGTCCTGTGTATATGTGGAGTGGTATGCTTATAGTACCTTTAACCTTGCTCCATTCAGGTGAGTAGCCGTAGCTTATGGTTGGGAGTATTATGCAGGTAACTCTACTTTCACCTTCTAGGTGTTTGCAAGCCTCATATGCTAGCCTCTCAGCTATCATTGAGTCTAGCCCTAGTGGCCCCTCGCAGTGTTGCTCCACGCTACCAAGGGGTACTACTGCTATAACGTTGGATTCTAGGGTTAGCTCTCCTAGATCCCTACTTGATATCCTTACATAGTCTACCGGCACTTGAAGCCAGCCTCTTTCAGGGATTCAAGGGCCTTTATAGTCTCGCTACGAGGATCCTCAGCTCTCACTATAGCTGAGCCTATTACTATGATTTTAACACCGAGCCAGGCCAGCTTACCGGCCTCCCTAGGCTTAATACCACCAGCAATCGCTATGGGGCCTTTGAACGCCTCTGTTGCCATCCTAATATACCCAATTAAATCCATAGCTCTTATCCCATATCTCCTCTGAACATCTAAACCAACATGTAGTAGCGCTACGTGGACACCGGCCTCACTTAGCTTTCTGAGGGTCCTCTCCAGCCTATCAATGTTCATGGTGTCAGAGTACACCATTAAATCCAGCTCTGAAGCCTTCGCCACAGCCAGCTCTGTAGTCTCTTCCCCGGCAACTGCTAGTACTGTGAAAGCATCGCCCCCAGCTTCTGAGACAATCTTAGCTTCAACATCAGCTGCATCCACAGTCTTGGTGTCCGCCACTATTGGAGTCTCAGGTTTAGCCGATCTAAGCATCTTCACAGAGCTCATACCAGCTGATTTAATGAGAGGGGTTCCAGATTCTAGTACTAGAGCCGGGCTATCCGGTAGCCTAGCCGCTATTCCGAAAGCCTCCCGGACATCTGTAACGTCTAAGGCAACCTGTATTACGGCATCGCATTCGCTAAGAATATTCCTCAGCCTAGACACACTATATCCCCCCCATCACTGCTATCGCTAACCTCTGTACTACCGCAGGTATAAATCTCATAGCCCTGAGCTCCCCATACCCTCTACCCCATAGGTATAAGTACTTGGATGAAGCTTCATCCAAAACCCTCATGTCATCCTCGCTAAGCTCCACATCTGCAGCCCTAGCGTACTCCTCAACCCTAGCAGGATTCCTGAAACCAGGTATCGGTATAGCCCCCCTCGATATAAGCCATGCGAGGGCCACCTGAGCTTTAGAAACCCTATTCCTACTAGCCACCTCCTCCAAAGCCTTCTGGAGAACCTCATCACCGCTAGCCACCCTGAAAACCCTATCACCTCTCTGAGCTGCTGTAGAAGCTTCCCTAAGCCCTGCCAGAGCACCCTTAGCTAGAGGGCTCCAGGCTATAAGCGTTAACCCCCTCTCCCTCATGAAGGGCACGAGGTCGACCTCAGGAGCTCTAAACGCTAGGCTGTACTGGACTTGGTTGCTAACAGGCTCAACTCTCTTAGAGCATTGTAGAGCCTCCTCTAGTAAACCCCTAGGGAAGTTAGATAGACCGTAATAGCCTGCTAGCCCCCGGGATACGGCCTCCTCCAGCCCTCTGATAGACCAGCATAGAGGCCATGGGTATGGTGGAGGCCAGTGCAACTGGATGAGGTCAACGGTGAAACCAAGCCTCCTATTAATACCCTCAACCCCTTTGATTATCGAGCCTCCTGTAACCCTATAACCTGCAACCTTACTCGCCACCACGAAGCCCTCCCTACCAAGAGCTCTAACAGCACCTCCTAGAACCTCCTCGGATAGACCGCCACCGTAAACCTCAGCTGTATCAAGGAGGTTAACGCCATGAGATAGAGCTACTCCAAGAGCCTCCCTCACCCTCTCACGTAAACCGCCATTGCGGGAGCTCCAAAGCCTAGAGCCTGCCTGCCAGAATCCAAGACCTACAACGCTAACCCTAAGACCAGACTTACCTAGAGTTGTATACCTCAATCCACGAGACCCCTAGAAAGTCTAGGTGTTAGAGGGATTTAATAAGATGCTTGAAGTTAGTATAGCCTAAGCTTTGGAAAGCCTTGAAGCTATCTCGTTAGCCACTCTAATAACCTCATCGTAGTCAGGCTCCACAAGCGGGTTCTCCGAAATCCAGGTGTAGGCTATCCTGCCTTCTGGAGGTGTTAGTATGAAGACAGACCTCTTAGCCGTCATCCTGAGCTTATTAGCTATTGGTAGCGGGAATGGATCGTGGTATACATCGTACAACTTTATAACCTCCCTGTTATAATCACTTAGCAGTATAAAGTTAAGCCTATTCTCCTCCTTAAACTTCCTTAAAGCGAAGGGGCTGTCAACGCTTATCCCAACAACTATAGCGTTAGCCTTCTCAAGCAAAGCCATCCTATCCCTAAAACTGCACATCTCCTTTGTACAGACTGATGTGAAGGCTCCGGGGAAGAATGCTAGGACAACAACCTTACCCTGGGCTAGGAGATCGCTGAGCTTAACGAGCTTAAGCTCTGTATCGTAGAGCTCAAAATCTGGAGCCTTATCCCCAACCTTTAAGGGCACGCCCACCACCAATGATCCTGAGGGGGTGGTAACTTTAAAAAACATGTATATACCTATTTTCTAAGAGTAACGCTATCTCCCCTCCTAAAAGCCGGTATTATAATAGCTACGAGTGCTGATACACTACCACATGATAGCATGTAGTATGCTAAAGGTACCAGCGGCCCTATGGAGCCTAGGAGCTCTCTGTAAACATTAAAGCCGAGGGAGCCACCACCCCCCAAGCCGTATGCTACAAGGAAACCAGTTAAACCCGATGTTAGGCCTGCAATAAAGGCCAGTCCAGGTCTTCCTAAAAGAACTCCTACTAGCAACCCGCATATGATTACACCTAATGCTATCCCTAACGGTGGTTCTAATATGTATAAGGCTAAGGAGACTGTCAGGGAGCCCAGTACTATTGATATTAAGAGCTTAGCTAAGCCCATCTAAATCACCTCGTGGAAGTGTCTGGAGCGAGTTTTATTTAAATTTTAGGTGCCGGCCCTACACTCTAGTGGTGTTGGGTATGCGTATTAGGCTTGTAGGCGTTTTACTGCTTTTAGCTCTAGTATTCGTCCTTTTGATAGCCCCTCTGGCCTACCCGCCACTTAACATAATCCTAGATCCTGTCCATGGTGTTAGCAGCTCGGGGTTCTACAGGTTGCCTGAGGGGACTTTAAGGGTTGAAGGTGTTCCTGGGGAGGCTAGGGTTCTATGGGATTCTGAGGGCGTTCCCCACATCTTCGCTTCAACTGATGAGGCTGGATCCTATGCTATGGGCTATGTAACGGCTTCTCTAAGGCTTTTCCAAGCTGATCTCTTTAGGAGGATCCCCCAGGGTAGGCTTGCCGAGCTTGTTGGAGAGGCGGGGTTGGGTAATGACAGGCTTGTGAGAGCTCTAGGCGTGCACGAGGCTATTAGGAGGTCCTGGGAGCTCCTCAGATCAAGTGATGACCGTGAGTTGAGGAGGGTGGCTGAACTCATACAATACTATGTTAGGGGTTTCAACGACTACATTTCAGGGCTCGACGTGAGACTCCTACCCCCAGAGTATAGATTGCTGGGGCTGAAGCCCGAGCCTTGGAGCCCGGAGGATGTGGTAGCTATTCAGAAGTTCTTCACTATGATGTTAGCGTGGGATACAGATGATCTCGTTCTAGGAGAGCTTGTTAGGAGATGGGGTTTGAATATTGTATTGGACCTAGACATAGTGGGTAGAGGGCGTACAACACCTCAAGCTCTCTGCTCTGATACAGTTAAGTGGGGTTATGTTACGGGGCTGAGAGTTGAAGGTGAAGCCGGGAGCGGTGTTTATGAGAGAACAACAGCTTTGGAGCTCCCAAGCTCCAAGAGTATTCTCGAAGCTCTCTCTAACACAGTCTTCAACTGGTATAAGCCCGGGTCTAACAATTGGGTTGTAGGCGGCTTGTACAGCTCTAGTGGTAAACCTATAGTGGCGAATGACCCCCACCTGGCTCTAGTAGCTCCAAGTCTCTGGATGCTAGTTCACATTGAGACACCTTCGCTGAAGGTAGCCGGGGTTACAGTACCCGGGTCTCCTCTAGTGGTTATAGGTAGGAATGAGAGGGTGGCGTGGGGCTTCACTAACGTTATGGGTGATTTCGCTGACTTCTACTACTACAAGTGGGATGGCGATAGATACCTCTATAAGGGCTCGTGGGTTGAAGCTAGGGTTAGGATTGAGGAGATTAAGATCTGGGATCCTGTAAGGAGGGCCTACAAGGATTTCGAGTTAAGGGTCTTGGAGACAGTACACGGCCCTGTTATAGAGGAGGGTGGTGAGAGGTACGCTGTGGCATTCACAGGCTCAACTCCAAGCCTTGAGCTAGCATTCATATGGGGTGTTAATAGGGCTACGAGCGTTGTAGAAGCTCTTAGAGCTCAGAGGTTCTTCACAGCCCCCATACAGAACCTTGTTGTAGCAGACTCCAACGGTAACATAGCGTACTCACCTGTAGGGGCCTACCCGGTTAGAGTCAACCTCCCAGTATACGAGGTCAACGGCGTGAAGGTTGTTAACAGAGGATTCCTACCATTCAATGGTAGTAGTGGTGAGGGGGAGTGGGCTGGGTTTGTTAGCTACAGCGAGCTACCGATACTCTATAATCCACCTAGACCATTCATAGTAACAGCTAACTCTAAACCATTCGATGGAGAGTGCGGCCTCCACATAGGGTGGAACTGGGCTGATAGGTTTAGACAGGATAGGATTACAGGCCTGCTAAAGGATACATTGAAGGTGAAAGGCTCTATTAGCGTAGAAGATGTTATGATGATTCAAACAGATAATAGCGTGGATTTAAGCCTCAAGACCTACATAGGCCTACTGCTAAGGTTAGCTGAGAGAGCTGGATACCATAGCGGGATCCTCGAAGGGCTTAGGGCATGGCTTGAGGAGGGAGCTCCAACAAAACCTGATAGATGGGAGCCCTCCATAGCACTATCATGGTCCTGGTTGTTCCATAGGAGCTTGTGGGCTAAGCTTTACGGTAGTGAGGGTAACTCAGGGTTCTTCAGGATAGAGCATGCTGAGAGGTTGCTAGAGCTCTACATAGAAGGTGATGGTAGAGCTTACAAATACCTCCAGCCCGGAGAGGCGGAGAATCTAGCTATTAAGGCTTTCGAGAAAGCATTGGAGGTGCTCAAAGCATACTATGGGAGTAGCGATCACAGAACCTGGCTCTACGGGAGGATACACTACTACAACCCACAACACCCCATAATCAAGGCATATAGCTATGAGAGCATTGAAGCAGGCGGGGGACCCTACAGCGTAAACCCATCAGCGCCAGCAGAGCTAGGAGCCCGGGGAGCCCCCGTTAGAAGTGGAGCTAGCGTAAGACTAGTATCAGATCTATCAACAAACAAGCTACACGTAGCACTACCAGGAGGAAACCA